>Ga0114945_10000698_pt1 | contig 21655 bp, 17 predicted proteins | sample OV2TP3_FD_87194 | JGI IMG/M metagenome (GOLD analysis project Ga0114945, IMG submission 87194) | Hot spring microbial communities from Beatty, Nevada to study Microbial Dark Matter (Phase II) - OV2 TP3 | ecosystem: Environmental > Aquatic > Thermal springs > Hot (42-90C) | place: USA: Beatty...
ATTTTTTCGCCACCAGCTTTTCACGATAGATAAACTCGGCTCCATAATAGCATCTATTTCTCGACGAGCTACCGGAGTTCAAGCCAACGTTCGGGAAGTCGTACGCCAACCTCTGGAAGACCGAAACATCAACGTGTCACGGGCAGTAGGATCGACCTCCCTATCTGGCAAGCTTCATCCTGGTGCCCACAATGAACCCTTGAGTGTCCGGAGGGACGATCAGCCCGAAAAAAACGGCATCTAAGCCTACCAACTGAGTGTGGTTCCACTCGTCAACTACTCTTTCCTATCTCGCCAGCCTTCTTTGTTCGACCAGTGAGCGAGATCTAGCATTGCAATGAGATTAGGCAGGATTGGGTTGATGGAGAATAGGACTAAACCGCTTCGCGGTGGGTGAAAGGGCTACTCCCGGGTTACCGGGTCGTAGAACCCGATGAAATCCAGCGACGTCATGCGATCAAAAATGACGAACGCGACCTTCATCGAATCTCCATCTGGCGTCTGCGCAACGTTCCGTTAACTCGCGGGCCATTTGCGGCCCGTCGGCGTTAAACGGAAGGTTGGGCTGCATTGTATAAATTTCCAACATTTAAAGGCCGTCAACGCCTGTATGGCAAGGGCATATATGGTTTATGGTCTGAGTGGCAGCTTGAGTGCCGCACAGCCCTGGCCGACCATCGCCGGCGCTAGCTTCCAGAGACGCTCAGCGTTTCTGTGGGCTACGGCGTGCCCGACTTCGGCTGGCAACTTGCCGAGCGCTTTGCGCCATAGTTCGACCTGCTGCACATACTTCCCGGACCAGTGCTCGGGCCAGACATTGTCGAACGCGAGTACAAAGCGGTCAGGGTGTCGCAGTACCAGGGCTTTCCACTCAGGAGCAAGTTCGTTGTCGGCGAACATGTTGGTCCACGGCTGCCGGCTCTCGCTGACTGCCAGCGTGTTGGCATGCGACGTGAGAAACACCAGATTGGGGTGTGCCGCCAGCAGATCGGCTGCATCACTCGCATCGAGTTGCGCCATGTGGATCAGCGCAAACGGCTGCTGCGGATGCTGGCTGAGTAGGGACTTAAGTTCGGCCATGCGCTTTGCGCGGGCACTGGCGCCATAGGCGCTGGTGAGCCAGCGGAATTCGTAGTGCAGCACTACCGGCCAGCCTTTTGCCATGGCGCGCTGTATTGCCCCCTTAACTTGCGGCGTGTCCACCGCCACATTGACCTCGGGTGCGCGCTTGCCCTTGGGCGCGTGCACAAGAATGATCTCGCTCATTGCTCTGAATGCTGGCTCCTTGAACTGCTCGTCGAGAAGGGCGTAGTACCCGGGCCGGTTCTCGTCGAACGCGCGGCCTTTCGTGCGCACCGACGGCACGATGCAGGCGGGGTGCGTCGAGCCCAGATCGAGAAGCTGTGCCGTGGTCACGCGTCCCCGTGCCGACAGCAGGACCTGCGTCACGCCAGCGCGGACCGCGTACTCGATCACCTGCGCAGCCGGCGCGTTCTCATCAAACTGACTGTGGGCATCGATGACAGGGAGAACGTTCGATGCGCCTCGTGAGGGCACAAATATCGCAACGCAGAAGAGGCAAGCCGTCAGTGATTTGACGTATGCGTGACCCCTCATGAGCCGTACCTTTCGTATGCGGTCCAACGGGGCGCGGGATGAGCCGCCAGGGCACGAGCGAGCGGTAGCACGCTAAGTGCCTGGCCGGTTCTATTCCGCTGATAGGCGGAGCGCGAGCGACGCCTAGAAGCGGGAGGCTCCATCCCGCGCCCCGATAAGCGGATGGGCGGAGCCCAAGCGAGCGACCCTACCACTGAAACCGTGTGTTTCAATCCTGCTGTGTACGTTTGTATCATCACTTCTGTTTCATCACCGGCGTCGCGAGCGGTCCGCTTATCTAATTAGTTCTCGCTGAAAAACTACTGTTTCGAAGAGTAAGTTATGGCCGTAGTAGCCACATTTTGTGTTCCGGTTCTGAGATGGAACGATCCCAATGCCCGCTTTTCATCTCTGCTGCCAAAGGTTGTACGCAAATATGGCCCAGCCCGTCCATATAGCCGTCCCTGGGGAGCCTCTGGCCAGCACTCGACCCAGAGAGAACCTACGCTTGAGCAAGCTTATGGCCACTTCCAATCCGCAGCGGAACCGTTCGAGCTCCCTAAACCACTTTGCCCGCTGACGCCTTGTCTCCCGAGCACTGAGGCGACCGACCTTAGGGATACCCACTTTTTGGACACCGATGTTGCGAAGTTCTCCCACGTTGTCGGAGCTATAGAACCCCCGGTCGGCGGCGACCTCTTTGGGCATCACTCCAAGGCGTTTTTTCGTCTGCCGAACCAAACCGATCAGTTGGGTCTTGTCGCTAGGGTTACCCTGATGGATTTCATAGTGAAGGATAACCCCAGAGCGGTCCTGCACCAACTGAAGCGTGCGGCCAAACTCCACAGCCTTATCGAGCTTGCCCTTGCAGATGGCACGGACCTCAGGATCGTAAAAGGAAACAATGCGCTGCGGGATCGATCTCTCTCCCCGAAGCTTCTGCTTGGTCTGCTGAAGAATCTTTTGGGCAAGCTCAATTTGCTCAGAGAACTTCTGCCGAAGCTTGCCCCGCTCTTCCGCTACGGACCGAGACAGCGCAGAGAAGGCCCTGCGGCTCTCCTTGACGGTACCCTCGGCAAGCTTCTGAACCTTCTTGAGGATCTTTCGTCCCTTCTCCTTGCGCTCCTTAGGGTTCGCCTTGGCCGCCTGACTCCAAGCAAAAAGGGCCTTCTTAGTGGCCCGCACATGACTGGTGATGGTCTTACCCAAGGAGGCCGCCGTGCGGGTGAGAGTCTTGACCGCTTGGTGAAGGAGGCCTAGATCGTTCGGATAGCTGATATGGGCCTCCAGCGTGGTAGAGTCGATCCGAATCCTACGGGGCCTGATCGACCGGCTCTTCACCAGGTGCTTGACCAGATGCTTATTGAGCTTGGCAACCCGCTCTTCGCCGAACCTCTGGTTGAGCTTGATCAGCGTAGTGGCATCGGGGACCAGATCCATCAGCGAAAGATGACAGAAATAGCGCCACGGCAGCCGCTCCCTGACCTCAGCCTCCACTTCTTCGTAACTCAGCCCCCAGCGAAACTTCAGATACATCATGCGAAGATAGACCCCCACAGGGGTGCCAGGCCGACCGAGACTCTCATCAAAGACCTCTTCGAAAGGCTTAAGCAGCTCAGGCTTGGACAGAAGCTCGTCTGCTTTGGTGAGTTCCTCGTCCAGTTCATACAAAGAACGGTCGATAAAGCCATCGCCGAAACTAAGCTGTTGGGAAGTTTGTCCGCGCATCGAATGTCCTCCGACTCCTTTTTACAGCAAAGAGCCTGAGAGGACCAAGAAAAAAATGACTTTTTCACTGAAAACTAATTATGTAAGCTGGTCAGCCTATCCAGACCAGCTGTTCTTTAAGCTGGCAACGATTCTATAGCTTTCTCTGGCAGTTAGCAAGAAATTTTTATGAGCGCTGACCACGGCAAACGCTGCACCTATGTCAGCCTATTCAGATTCGGACAGCGAACCGCCCAAACCAGACGCGAGTCTATCGAATGGGCTTTGAACTCCCCTACCTTCTCGGTTCAAAACATGGGTATATGGGAGTCGTGGGGTGAAGGCTTTAACGCATAGGAGAGGGAAAGGAGATGAGACTAATATTCTGGCTAGGATTGAATTGATCGGACAGGTTTTATCTCCGATGCCCGATCGGGAGCACCGGATTAAAGAGAGTCGGGTGACAGGCATTTGGGATAAAACCCGTTGGACTAAACCACCCCGGTGGAGCTGCTACGGTTGTCTAGTGATTTCCAAGGGGTAGGGTTAATCTTCCAAAACCTGCTCCAACATCAAGCAGTCTCTCCTTTCGGTGAATCTTGGGAAGTATCTGGCTCTGAAGATAGCCTAGAATTAGGTCAGTCTCATCAGTGTGATTGCTGAGTAGTTTAAGACCTCTGGCCATAATTCTTTCAGCAGTCCTCAGCGGGACTCTTATGGAGCGGAAAATATTAGAAGGACGACCCTTATTAGGTGGCGGGCAGGCTTCTTTCTCGGCCATAGGACGTGTTGTCGCTCCCACGGGGATCACGGAGGGAGAGGAACCATTGTCTGAATCTGGTAGGTAAATCATAGCGCTTTCAGTTTAGCTTCGGAAACCGCTGAGCGGAGAGCACTGTACACAAGATCCTAACGAACCCGATCTACTGCGGCGATTTTGAATGGGCCGGGAAGCTTTACCGAGGGATACATGAACCGATAATCACCAAAGAGCTATTCGACCGGGTACAGGCTGTCTTGACTGAAAAAGGACACTGCCCCATGCGGCCGCAAAAACACCAGTGGGCGTTCCAAGGGCTTGTATCTTGCGGTCATTGCGGGTGCGCACTCACGGCAGAAATTAAAAAAGGCCGCTATGTCTATTACCACTGTACGGGCTACCGGGGGAAGTGCCCGGAAAAGTACGTTCGTGAAGAAGAGTTGGCCCGGCAGTTCGGCGAGGCGTTAAGGGCGATCCGTATGGATGCAGAAGTCCTTGAATGGGTCGTTACTGCCCTTAAGACAAGCCACGCTGATGAGAGGCGGTACCACGACGAGATGATCGCTAAGCTCCAGAAGGAGTACCAGAAGCTCCAGGGTCGTATTGATGCCATGTACGTGGATAAGCTCGATGGGAAGATACCCGAGGAGTTCTTTGACCGGAAAAATAACGAGTGGCGCGCTGAACAGGCCGATATCCTCAAAAAGATCATCAAACACCAAAACGCTAACTGCTCCTACCTTGACGAAGGCGTCCGGCTTCTCGAACTCGCGCAAGATGCAAAGTATCCCGAACAGGAACTGTTTACAAAAATCCAGTCGGCTGCTTCGAAGATCAAACCCATTATCTGAGCAGATTTGCAACACTTTGGACCACTACTTCCCCCGCAGAGGCATGAAAGTTAGCTTTTCAGCCTGGATCTTATCTAGGTCCTTTAAGATCACCCTTTTCAAATGGACCGGTCAAGGGGATTTAGTCATCGGCACGCTGACCGCGAACCGCACCCGGCATGAGATCGAAGGCCTGATCGGTTGCTTTATCGAGTTATTACCGCTTCGGTCAAAATTGTTTGCCGATCAGACCACCTTGGAATTTCTGCAGCAAGTGAAAGAAACGGTACTTGAGGCGTACGTTCATCAAGAGTTACCCTTTGGGAAAATTGTTGAAGGGATAAAGAGTTCGAGAAGGCGCAATCAGACGCCCCTCTATAATGTTGCCTTTTTGATGCAAAACTTCGGGTCAGGGCGACATCCACAAGGTGCAGTGCAGTTTACGAATGCCCACCTTTCTTGGGGAGGGAAGGTGCTTCAGGAGGTGGGGTCTCTTTTGGATCTGAGATTCATTGTGATACCTCAGGAGCGGACTGGGGAAATGAGGTTTATCGCTGAATATAAGACTGACTTGTTCAACCAGCACACTATCTATAAGGAAGGTAATGCACTCCTTCTGCGTGATTCTAAATCAGCTTGGGGAGAATGTGACTTCGGCCAGCTTGCGGCTGGAAAGAGCCACTGGCATCGAAGCCTTTACGTCACCTAGGATCTGGATTCTCAAGCAACCATATCTCCTCATGTCCGTGAGCAAAGAGCCACTCCTGCATGAGCCCAATCAGCGTCTACCAATTCCTCTCTTTTGTACTCAGGCAGAATGGCCACCACCAGCATTGCATCCGTATCCTTGCCCTACCATTGAGAAGCCCACGATCTTTCTAGACACCTCACAAAGCCAGCCTGCAATGTCTACGGACAAAGCTTCGGTTGTGGATTCAGGATTGACCCCCATATCCTACCAGTGCTTCCATTATCATCTTATTTTCCCGCGTTGCAATATGCACTTCTAACAGCTGGGAATGTCTTTGGGTTCGATTTTTCGAAAAATCATCTTATTACAGTTACAGGGTTGACGGCTAACGAGGCTGTAGAAAAAGTCCCAACCAGCAAAAAAATGTCCAGGGGTAAAATGGTCACTCGATCCGAGAGCGTTGCTTATACGCCAAATACGGCCGTTTTTCTTTGTGAATTTTTTCATCTACTTTTTCCTACAGCCTCAACATTTGGGCTGAGCGGCCAAGGCGAGAGCCGGCTTAAGCTGAACGGTTAAGCACAGCCTAGCTCAATTCGCCGGAATGATCTCTGGCTTCAGGTGCGTTAGGGTCACGACTGCCTGATAGTGTGTGTTATCCAGAGCGAATGAAAGGCGCCTCTGCGGAGGATCGCTGGTGAGTAAAACCGGCGCATACGATACGTCACTGGCGTTAAATGTCGTTTGGATCCAACGAGGAACCTCTGAGTCCGGGTGCCTGTACAGGCCCACCATGATTTCTTGGATCTTCTGGTAATGCGCTGGATTTTCGTGCTGTAGCGCCTCAAGAACGCCTGGCCGATTAAGGTTGACGGTGCGTCCGGGACGCGAATCCCCCGCCACAGCGCACGAGACGACGAAGAGTACGATAACTGGCGCAACGAGAATTCCGCTCATGTTCTCTCCTCCCTTGCCGCTCAACTATGAGTTATATTAACCAGTGTTCCAGTATTTCAACCATTTCAACTACCTGTACTCGTCCTGTACTCGTCCACTACATGGGTGACACTTTTGCCTCCCGTAAAGCTACAGTGCCTGCGCTCTCCAAAGCAAGCGACTTCGTAACCCTCCTGAGTCGTTTTTCGTTAGAACAGACCCTGGTGATCAAAAACGGCCTCCACATTTTCTCTATAGGCCACGATCTGCTTACCACACGACCTCAGCTATCCCCCCTTTTCTCAGCTTGCCACGCCCGAACGAACTCCTCAGGTGTCAGATAGTCTAAGGCTTGGTGCGACCTGACCGTGTTGTAAATCCGCTCCCATCCCCTCAGCTCCTCATTCAATGAAGCTATCTTGAGGGAAAACTCCCTGACCTCGTAGAACTCCTCGGTGTGTGTCCTCTGCGCCCGCTCCACCGAGCCGTTAAGCTTTGGAGAACGGGGGGCAACACAAAAAGCCTGATCTTGCGCCTCTCACATTCCCGCTCAAGGTCGGCCTCAAACTCGCTCCCCCCATCAACCTGGATGGCCTTGACCGAAAAAGGCATCCGCGCATTCAGAGCATCCAAGAACGTGGCTGCACTCTGAGCGCTGGCAGAGCTATGAGCCTCCAATACGTCCCAGCGTGAGATCACATCCCTGGCCGTGAAGTGCTTTAGGACCTGCCCCGGCAAGGGACGCACATCGAGGGTATCGAGCTGAACCAAGTCTCCCGGCTCCTTAACCACATACTCTTTAGGCTTGCGCACAGCATAGGGCCTGCACCATTGACGCCTGCGAACAGAGATAGCTCTTTGAGCTGCCTCCTTCAGTATCCCTCGCCTCTTTAAGTCCGTTAAGATCCGACCCACCATGGAGGTCGACACCTCCACACCCTCTCTTCTGAGCAACACCACAAGCTTATCTTTGCCCCACCTCGGGTACTGCTCCCGAAGCTTAAGCACCTTCTGAGGTTATGTCAAGAGGTGTGTAAACGAGATCAGGCGGCAAGCCTCCCGTTGACCTTCTTTAATCACATTCATCAGCCGATGATTCCAGCACCGCTGCTCCTCGGTCTCGGGAAAAATCTCCCCAAGCGCCCCCCAGATCCCCAGGTGCCCATCCGCCACCGTGGCCCTCCAGGGCCTTAGCCCACGAGCCCTCAGATCCCTAAGCACCCTGGCCCACGACTCCTTCGATTCCCGCTGCCCGCTATCCACCGCCAGTACCACCTTGTGCCCGTCCTTGAGCGCCCCGACAATGACCAAAAGCGCAGCCTTGCTGTCCTCTAACCCCGCCTTCACGTACAACCCATCCGCCCACACATAGACCACCTCCAGATCCTCCAGAGGCTCTCTCCTCCAGGCCTCAAACTCCTGCTGCCACTTTGCCCTGAGCCGCTCAATCGATGAGGCCGAAAGCGGAGCTCCGTCTCCCAACAGGCCCCTTAGCGGCAATTCAAAATCCCCCTGCGCTAGCCCGTGAAGGTAGAGCTGCGGCAAGAGCTCTCCAACCTCCTCTGTCCGTCGCTTAAAAAGCGGCAAGATCCGACTCTCAAATCTCTCCTCCAACCCCCTCACCCTCGGTCTCTTCACCACAATGGTTCCGGACATCATCGAAATCCGCCTCGGCTTGCCATAACCGTTGCGATACCCCGCAGCCCCATCCACGGCTGCCCGTCGCTCTGACTTCCTGCGCCCCAATAGCTCGGTGACCTCTTCCTTCAACAGGTCTTGAATCCACTCCTGGATCTTCCCCCTCACATGTTCCTCAAGCGCCGACCACTCCGGCCGATCTCGCAACCTCTCTTCTTCCCTCCTTGACCGACGCCTCTCGGCTCTGCTAACTCCTCTCATGGCGGTGTCCTCCTTCCTGCCCGTTCCCCGGGCCGGGTTTGATTTTCCTTAACCCGGAAGGTTACACCGCCTTCTCTCTATTTCCACACCTCCTTATTGTACCTCCACCTTCTGGGAAAGCTCTCTACTCCACGTAGGCCTGCGCAGCCGCCTCGGCCTACGTGAGTGCTCCTCTAAAGTGCTTAACTCCCACCGATCATAGCGGCCCTTCCACCGATAAAAGCTCTGTCGCCTGATCCCAAAGTAACGACACGTTAGCGCCGCCTTGTGCCCGTGACTCTCGTAGTGCTCCATCCACCGAAGTCTCTGCTTGGCCTGATGGGAAAGCTCTCCCGATAGCCTGGCCACCCACCCAGCCCCAGGTAACACACTCCCATAGATGCTCATAGAAGAGCCATTGTACCGGCCTTTCATGCTTTTTCATGTCTCACCTATGTATCTGGACGAGATCACTACCACAGGGGATAACCTCTTTTCCAGAAAATCGAGATTGCAAAAGGACATGAGTAAGCGATCGCTTTTCAAACTAGCCCCCGACACGGGCAACACAGTAGACAAGATTGAACCCACTTCAATCATCCGAGTGAGGGCGGCTATATCATTTACACAATTAAAAGAAGCCGTTGGTACGATCCAGCATGGGTCTTGTCTAGATCCTCTTTCGGGCCGTTCTTGGACCTTATCCCGTAGCAAGGATCTATTGAAGCAAGCCTGTCCAAGAATTTAAGTTGTATCCAACATGTATCTAAGCTCCCGCATTTTTTAGAGTAGCGTAAGCCATATTATTTAAAGGATAGGAGAAAGGAGCAAAATATGGACCGGGAAGAACAAGAGGACAAAACAATTTATAAGGTCGTTGTGAACCACGAGGAACAGTATTCGATCTGGCCTGAGTATAAGAAGGAGATCCCCCTTGGGTGGAAAGAGGTTGGCAAGAGCGGGCCAAAAGCGGAATGTCTGGCCTATATCAAAGAAGTATGGACAGATATGCGGCCGCTGAGTCTGAGAAAAAAGATGGCGGAGATGGAGGCTAGGCGTGACGAGATTGAAGCAGAAAATCGCCGGCGAGCCGAGGAAGCGAAGAGAAGGCCCAAGGATCCGAGGGATGATCTCGTGAAATATCTATCAGAGGGTGATCACCCGGTCGAAGCCAGTATACGTCCAGAAAGGACGGTAAAAGGCTTCAAAGAATGTATCGACCGAGGTTATGTTCACATTAAATTCACCGATACGAGAGGTGGAACAGAGCTCGGCGTGCGGCTCGAACGCGAGGCTACAGACCTCACTAGTGGGGACTTTGATAAGGGCGAAGGAAACGTGCATCTAGTGGGCACCTTGACACTTAACTATGTCAAAGTGCGTGCCATCGCTGACATCGATTTGAAAACCCTCTCAGGGCAGGGACACCTCGTGATAAGAGAAGAAAAGGAAGCCTCACCGACTGCACCGGCTGAGGTTTCTCCTAGTAATTGAATCGCTGTTAAGGGTTCACGGTAGTTTAAAAATTCAAAGCGGAGGTCCACTATGGCTACAATGGGAAGGTACTGTAAGGCCTATCAACTGCATCGCTTCCGTCAATTTCCAGGCTGGACGGAAAACGCTCAGAACGCAAGAAAAGAAAAGAAGGAGGTCGATGGCAAGGAAATAGAGTTCCAAAGGCAACTAGACGATAACAGCATCCTCTACCTCCAACGGAACTATATCGTAACCGATGGCATTTTTATCGATGAAAATATTATCTTTGACCGGGTAACAGCGGAATGGACGCAGTTCTGCCGTGAGGTTCTGAAATTCGAAATCCCCAAGTACATACTCGAATCGGAGGCCAAGGCGGAAGAGCATTCAAAAGCCGAGACCGCCAGCTCCGGAAACGGAGAGCAACCACAGCCAGTGGCTGATGCAGGGAGTTAAAGCCACCGATCAAATAGGGAAATCTGTAGAGGAGTTCGGAAGCCATGGATGCCGCGGTAGAGACGTTCCCATTTCAAGCAGAAACAAAACAGCTTCTCGAGTTGATGATTCGTTCGCTTTACACCAACAAGGAGATCTTTTTGCGAGAGCTGATCTCTAATGCTTCTGATGCCCTCGACCGGTTGCGCTTCGAAGCGCTCACCCGGCCGGAGCTTCTGGCTGATGATAACAAGCTTGAAATCCGGCTGGAAGCCGACCCCGATGCAAGAACCCTGACGATTGAGGATAGCGGAATTGGCATGAGTCGGGACGAGGTTATCGCCAACATCGGCACCATTGCCAAATCAGGCACACGAGAGCTATTGGATCGCATTAAACAGGAGGGGAAAACAGCCGAGGCTTTAGAACTTATTGGTCGCTTTGGGGTTGGTTTTTACTCTGCCTTTATGGTAGCCGACAAGGTAACATTGGTTACTCGACGTGCAGGCGAAACGACTGCAACTCGGTGGGAGTCAACCGGCGACGGCCACTACACCCTGACCGAAACTGCCAAACCTAGGCGTGGTACCGTCATCACGCTGCAATTGAAGCCGGCCCATCCGGACGCTGGAATTGAAGACTTTACTGAGGGCTGGGTATTGAGGCAGGCCATTAGGCGTTACTCAGATTTTGTTGCCTATCCTATCAAGCATAAGGAAATGCGCGAAGAGACCGAAGAGGACGAGCTGGGCATGCCCAAACCGGATGGTCCAAAGACCACTGTGATTGAGGAAAAAACCCTTAATTCTATGAAGCCACTTTGGACGCGTCCGCAATCGGAAGTGACTGAGGACAAGTATAATGAATTTTATAAGCACATCACGCACGATTGGAACGCCCCTCCTTTAAAAACCATTTCGTTCAAGGCCGAAGGCCGCTCGGAATTCCAAGCGTTGGTATTCATTCCTTCCGAAGCGCCTCATGATCTCTATTACCACGCTGCCACATTCGGCCTGCAACTATACGCCCAGCGTGTCATGATTATGGAGCGCTGCGAAGAGCTGTTGCCCAGGTATCTCCGGTTCATCAGGGGGGTGGTTGATTCGTCGGATCTGCCACTCAATATTTCACGACAGCGGCTGCAACAAGAGCGACATGTGACCCGAATCCGGCAATGGCTGACCAAGAAGGTGCTCGAAACCCTGCAGAACATGCACGCACAAGAGCCCGAGACCTACTTAAAATTCTGGAAGCAGTTTGGTCGGGCCCTCAAGGAGGGTGTGAGTTCGGACTACGAAAACAAGGAAACGATTGTTTCCCTCTTCCTATTTGCATCTTCTCAGGACCCTGAAAAGCTGACGACGCTCAAGGATTACGTCGGCCGCATGCCGTTAGAGCAGACAGAAATCTTTTACCTCACCGGTGTATCTCGCCAGGCGGTAGAAAACTCGCCTCACCTTGAAGCCTTCAACGCCAAGGGCTACGAGGTTCTCTATCTCCTGGAGCCGGTCGATGAGTTGGTGGTTCAGTACCTCACCGACTTTCAGGGAAAGAAACTAAAATCAGTCGGTAAAGGGACGGTGAAGTTGGGAACCTTAGAGGAGAAAGAGCAGGCCGAGAAGGAACTCAAGGAAAAAAGCGAGAAATTCGCCGATTTGCTAAAGCTCTTGCAGCAGAAGTTGGACAAGCATATCAAAGACGTACGCCTCTCCAGCCGCTTGACTGCATCACCTGTCTGTCTGGTCGGGGCCGACCACGATTACAGCCCACAGATGGAGCGCCTCCTGAACCACGGGAATGGCCACAAACAGCGCCGCATTATGGAACTGAACCCCACGCATCCGATCCTTATCAAGCTGCACGAGCACTTCCAAAACGACAAAGAGGATCCTTTAATTGGAGATTATGCCGAACTCCTCTTCGGGTATGGCCTCTTGGCCGAGGGCTCAGAGCTTCCGGAGCCGGTGGTGTTCAACCAACGGCTGAACGAGCTCATGGTGAGAAATTTATAGGGTGGCTTTCAAGGTCCGCCCCTTCGCTGCCATCAACCTAAAACCCATCGAGGAGGTTTTTCTTTTTGGCTGCCGGACGGTGTTTTGTTTGACGCTTATTCATGATTTATCAGAGACCTTCCAGGAAAAAATACTGGTTGCAGTGTACGCAGTGCGGGACAAACACAGCGGGCTTCAGCGATTGGTTTAAAGCGCAACAAAAGTGCCCGGAATGCACCTCTCCATCTGTTGAAGTCGTTTATGCTAGGCACCTAGAGAACCTGGTTAACCTCTTCAGCTCTCCTGAGCAACTCAGGCGAGTTCACAACATGTGGCGCTATTTCGATGTGCTTCCTCTTTTCAATAAAGAGAATATTGTCACTGCATACGAAGGAGCGGTGCCTGTCGATCGCTGGCACTTTCTAGAAGCACTCGCCGAGAATTATTTCTGCATTCAATGTCAAGTATTTGCCCATCGCCATGACAATAACTATGCTACTGGAAGTCTCAAGGACCTTTCGGCCTCAGTGATTGCCTCGGTCCTTCGGGAAGAGGGAATCAAAAACTACGTTATGGCGAGCACTGGAAACATGGCTGTGGCACAAGCGAGGTATTTAGCTGCAGCCGATATCGACGTCTACTCATTCATCCCAGAAATATCGACCCCATTCCAGGAAGCTGAAATTGCGTGTTTCGGCCAGACCGTCTATCGCGTCGCCGGAGACTACGCAAACGCTAAGAAAATGGCGGCCGAATTTGCTCTGAAAAATCATATCTTACTCTCTGCAGGATCCCTTGATCCTATGCGGCTCGAAGCAAAGAGAACCATGGCCTTTGAATGGAAGCTACTATTGCCTCAATTTCCTTCCGTGTATATCCAAGCCGTCAGCGGAGGAACTGGACCGTTAGGAATTTGGAAAGGCTGCTCTGAACTATTGGACGCTGGACTCATCAAGAGGATGCCGCGACTGATTTTAATTCAAACAAGTAAATGTGCTCCGATGGCTGCAGCATGGAAGCAGGCGGTGAAGGACGGCTTCCCCAATGGCTGGGCGGATAACTACCCCAAGTATCCGAACCCAGCCACCGAGATACCCACTCTCGCAACCGGAGACCCCACAGTTTATCCCATCTTGGCGCCGAAAGTTTTACAGTCTGGCGGAGAAATTCTATCCTTTCCAGAACAATTGGCTCCTATGGCTGCAAGCCTCGTTGCATTTGAAAAGGGCGTCCGAATCGGGCCTGCAGCATCGGTAGCGGTGGGGGGATTTCTGAACGCATTAAAGGCACGCCGAGTTAAAAACGGTGATATTGTCTTAATCAATATTGGCGAAGGGATAAGGCGTGATCCGCCATACCTACTGAAAATGATCAACTACTCATCAAAATTTGTGAAAACAGTAGTGGATTGTCAAGAAAAGCGACGAAACACTTACCGGGAATGCTTATATCGATTATTGAGAGACCACTTTCCGGTGGCAGTCGGAAGCCAACAGGAACGGTAAGGTCACTTCGCTAACTGCCGGTGTACCTCTTTCCCGAAATCCTGTACTCTACTGAATATGTCGTAAACAAGTGTAGTTTCATACCGTGGACCCGCGGTGCTTCAGAACAAGTGTGACTGAAGATGAGTAAGTCGCAAAAAATTTGTTGCGGGACCTCATCATACAGCCTTCAGCCCCCTAGCTTTCCAATAACCGTCCCACTCCCCGTTGTACTTTAAACAATCTCAGGCTTAAGAAAGCCAAGGCTCTGGATCATGCCATGATGTCTGACCTCGCACCTCAAAGGTAGAAAACCCTTCCACCAGCCGTAGCGCTCCGTGGCCAAGGTCATGTTAATGTTTCTAGCCAAAAGCCAGAGATCAAGCATATAGAGGGCCAGGTAAACACTCTCCGTGCAGTGCTTTCGACCGCCGGGCTCCGTCACTCATAAAAATAATCCCCTTTTATCGTGCAAGGTCTACCGTCACCATGCGAAACTCACTTGTATAGTGGTTCTCTTCCCCGTCTATCAACCAAGCCTGGTCGTGGATAGGAAGCATCTCCACTACCGTGACTCGATGATTTGAGAATGAGCTCTCTTTAGTTCGGCGAATTAATTTTGCTAAAATGTTTACATACATTGGGCTATTCAGGTCGACATAAATGGGCTTTTTCTCAACCGGTGATTTAACGAAGACAAAGCGAGGCAACCCGAATCTGTACATCCAATTCCGCGCGGCAAGGAAGCGAGATGCACCGTCCCGCTCATAAGCAAAGCTTATCTCTTGTGGTAAAAAATGCCACGTCTCACGACAAATCACAAGGCGGTCAATTACGATACGAGGAGTGTGCCCCTCCTTTGGAAAAATGCGGAAGAAACTGACTACTAGATTTGAGAGGAGTGCTCCCAATCCTTCGATGATCTCGAACTGTATACGTCCATCCCGGCATCTGAGCATCAGCCCTTGATCAGTGTTCTCCACTACTAAGGAGCCTATAGGTAAGGCTCGGCCCCCATTAGTTCCACACGTCACGGCAGCGATCTCAAGACGATAATCATCGGGCGGCACGAAATCGACGCAGGTGCGAGCCGTCAGGTTAGACGGTTGCTTTCGAGGGACTGGCACAATGCGCTGCTCGGGGAAATCGGTCTCAATCGCTTTGTATACCTCCTGCGGGCATGGGTGTTGAGCCAGGAACACACCTGCATTCAGGGTGTTTCTGCCTATGTGAATTTCACCGAGTATTAGATCGTACTCACCGCGTCGTATGGCTTCAGCATCAGAGGCAGCTAACATTATGTCAGGACTATGATAGCGGGCATGACTCCATCCAGGCCGAGGAGCGGCAAAAGCTGCTTCTATAAGCGGACGCAGTTCTTCGCTGGTGTATTTGACACAGCGCTTTCCTTCCGGCAAGCGAAGCACCTGTGCCCATCGGCGTTGAAAGATTGGCACTACTCGATCAGCAATTCTTGCCTTCTTTTTATAAAATACTGCTCTTGCCTTAATCCAAAAATCTATAGCATTGATTTTCTTAGAGCCGGTTTCCTGGACAATCTCGGCGTAAATTTCGTCCAAAGCCTTTCGATAAAAGCCCGCAGTCTTAAAAGTTAACCAGCGGGCACTAGTGAGCAACAATGACAGGGGCTGCTTAAGATTTCGCAAAAAATCGGGGCCAACATTGACATCAATGTCACGCCGACAATCCTCATAAACAAGCGTGCGGGCTGCATAGGTCTGGCCGGCCGCCCTAGTCGGAGCTACGTGAGTTAGACGGACAAATTTCTGTTCAAGATCATCCAGCGCGCAGTTCAATTTGTCTGGGTCGCCAGCCGCATGAGCTACAGTATTGCGAGCCGCTTCGAGTTCGGCAAGCGCTTCGAGTACGGGTTTGCGTAAGTTCTCATCTCCTATATTCTGAATCAGCTTTCGGTAGATTAGTTCCGAGTCCCTTCTCAAGGGAATTTCAAGCGTCCATCGTATTATTTTCACTCTGTTCAGATATTCGAGAATGCTGTAAACTTCTTCCTCATCATTAAAGCGCAAAGATGAAGCTTGCAGCAAGTCGGCAGCAATCTCTTTAGCCTTTCGATTCCCATCGCAAGACCGCAGGACTTCTGCCTGCTTGGCCGATAGCTCAAGAGAACCGCCGCCCGGCAGATGCAGAGCTGTTCCATCCAGATGATAAAATGGCATTGAGCGGGGTGCAAGCCATGGCTTGAGCAATTTATTCCTAGCCGCGATCTCGGCTAACACTTCGATACCCCAAGCTTCAAAATGAACGCTACGTGATGCAAGAAAACTAGTTCCAGGCCTTACTGTTATCGTCGGACCTTCCGAAGTAATGCGTGCCCAACCCACCGGGCCAAAAAAGCCTATGGTCTCATTCTTCACGCAATAGCGTTGCAGATAGCTCGCCACAAATTCCTCATGCTGCCGGCGCCTTTTAGAACTTGGCGAATTAGCTTCCGGCGGACTTCGGAGCAAGCTACTGGTGCCATTGTTCCATGCATGTCGGTTCTGCCAGATTATCGCTTCACGAAAGCGATCTTGGCGCAGCACCTCATAAATAACTAACGATGCTCTTGCCATCGCGTTATTGTAAGTCTGCCGAAATAGAGCTGTGAGTGAAGTGAGACGTGCCACGGCGACTCGCAAATTCTCTATAGCCTCCGCTACTGAATACCCGGGAATGTGGTGTTTTGGCACCTTACCCTTTTTCAATTGACGCAAAGCGTTCACTAAAGGCTTGCATTTCATTTTGTAATCCTCGCCTGTCAGAGCCTCCAGCGAAGCATTTACTGCGTTTAGCGATTCCTTATATCCCCTGTCCACATTGTTCTTAGCGTCAACGATCTCATCTGCCAGCTCTGCGCATTCGGGTGCTGACAGCTTGAGCACTTCGATGGCTGGAAATCCCGCACCTCGCAGGCCGACTGTTCGCCATAAAGCCCACTGCCCCTCTGATAAAACCGCGAGGTGAGGCGGCATGTTGGAGCGGGCTTCCACGTCTTCGGCCTCGAGCGCGGCTGGGTCGAACTGGACAAGGCGACCTTCGGTATACGGCATTTCCTCTTCCAAAAATACAGAGCCCGGCTATTCCGAGAATCTTAAGAACGGTTACCGCTTTGTAGATCAGTTTGTCGAAATCTCAAGCTTGCCCAAGGTCGACGATGACTGGTACGCAGCCTATAGCCTCCCGGACTTCCCATTCTACCGTGATTTCGATTCCAAGGATGGTCAGGTTTTGGTCCTACCGCAAAACTCACTTGCAAGGCTCTTCCGCTGGAATAACTCAGCGAGCAATACGTCGACCTTCATCTCGTGCATACTGAGTGCAGAATCATCAGGTGTCACGAACAACTCCTGCTTGGACGTAGTTCTTCGTCAGAGCCCCTGGATGAGTTTGGTTCGAAGATTAGTGGTCTTGAAGTTTTTGAGACCACCTCTCCAAGGTCATCTCCCGTCATCCCCGTCCACTTCGTCAACGCCGTGATTCTTCAGGATCAGCTTCTGCGGCAAGTTCCTGAAGCCCGCCTCACCTCCGGTCTCGTAGAGTTCCTTGAACCGTTAGAAGCTATCTCCCGACTAGCCCACTGACAGCAGGCTTTGGACACATTGCCTAGTTGCTTGACTTGCTTCAAAGTTCTGGTTCGGGAGGAATTGCAATAGTCGGTCCGATTATCTCACGGATCAGCTCGTAGACCTTGCGCTCGTCACTGCCTTTCAGCTCAACGATCAGGCGAAGTGTTGACCCATGCGGGCCGCGGATCAGCCCAATGACGTCACGTCGGCTCTTCGTCTTAAAATCAACAATCTTGCCTTTCTCGTCTTCAATGCCGACGATCCTATCACCGACGCTGATCCCACTCTTAGCTGCAGGCCCACCGGGGGAAACCTTGAGGACCGTCGGGTAGACAGCATCCCCTCCTTGCCATCCCACCGTAGCACCGATTCCGACAACCGGCGGTAACAACAGTCCCATGACCTGCGAGGCAAGCCGGCCAGCATCGCTGCCGGCCGTGTTGGCGAGCACCACCATGCCGATCTTAAGGTTCGGGTCGAAAAAAGCAATACTCCGAAAACCACCGATCCCGCCACCATGCCAAAGGGAATATCCGGAACCGACATAACGAATGCGCCAGGCCATCGCGAGACTGGGCACATTCGGACTCTCGAACCGCAGGACTTGCGAGGCCCGGAGCGCCCTCTCGAGCGGGCTCCCGGAGGGGTCGATATTCACCCGGAGAAAGCGGAGCAGATCATTAACCGACGAGCGGTGAGCTCCGGCACCAGCAAGAGTCGGCATGTCCCGATGCGGAATCGGCCTTCCTTTGCCGTCGTATCCTTGAGCGAGGCGCTTCTGCTGCTCCTCGGTGAGCGTAATCGTTGTCTGCTTCAGACCCAGAAGCTCGCAGATGCGCCTTTTGAGCAGCTCTTCGTAAGTCATCCCAGCCCGTAGAGCAAGAGCATGACCCAGCAGGCCAAAGCCGAGATTGCTGTATTCGTACTTCGAGCCGGGTTTACGGGCAAGCGAGTACCCAGACAAGAACTCGTACAGATGCTCGACCGTATAATCCGCATAGGGATTCGCTCTGTTGTTCGGTTTTAAGTTGTCGGGCATCCTGGGCAAGCCTGAGGTGTGGGTGACAAGGTCAAGCAAGGTGATAGCGCGGTCGCCCTTTTTAGGAACAGTCACGGCGCTAGGTAGAAGATCTTGGACCGGCTGATCAAGCCGGACGAACTGGCGCTCCACCATATCCGCCAGCAGCAAGCCCGTGAAAACTTTGCCTACGGACCCGATCTCGAAGATCGTCTCACCGGTAGGTTTTTCACGGCTGCCTTTCGTGACCTCACCATACTCCAAGACATAGGTTTCATTACCCCGGATGATACCAATCGCCAGCCCGACAATCTTGCCTTCGGTGATGAGCGGTTGCGCCAAGGCATCGATGCGAGCTCTGAGTTGTCCGTCTTCAGACCACGCGACCGGGATGACTGACAGCGTCAATAAGAGTGCCAACCAACTGAACAAATAGCGTCGGACGATTTTTACACTTTGCATGTTTCTCCTCCTGGACCGATGGTTTCTTTGACTAAACAAATTACAGAAACACACAACCGCCTAAAAGAGTATACCAGGCATGTACGTTCTAGCAAGGGCTTGGAAGCTTGATTCCTAAACCGACCAAGGGGATCTGGCCAGGCATCTGTGCTTCGTCTCGACCCACCGCGGCTCGTAATCTCATCGCCCCCAAAATTCCTCCTCGAACCACGCCAAGTGAAAGCTTTTAGGAGTTCTTTGAGCTTAACTGGCAGCGAAGAAGACTAGATCCGAGGCCTTACTTATCAGAGACTCAGATTACAGTATCGAAACTCATCGCCTATTACTGTGAGATACTTCTTTGTACCGAATCGAGGCATGCTCGCAACTGTCCCCCAAGTATTTTGGCATTGTCTTGCCTGAGCATTGTGTAATGATCGCCCGGCACCACATGAATTTCTAGATCAGAAGAAAGGCTACGCCATTGAGCCTCGGCATTTTGAAGATCTTTCGTTAATGACCTCTCTGCCTGGAAGAGCGTTATTTTTCCACTCAACGGCTGTGGTTTGTATCGTTGCCAAGCAGCAAGATTCGCTCGGAACACTTTAAAAAGACAGTGAATGCTGGCAACGTCAGCGTCGGGCAACAACACATTGACTTTTTTTGCTTGCTGCAGAATATAAACGAGTCGCTCATCGAGTGTGTGTTCCGAAAAATCGTGATTTACCAGAGTCAACTGGCTGTTGAATGAGGCCAAGAGATGCTTGAAAAACAAGGTTAGCATTGCCGAATCATTAAAGGTCTCGAATGTATTTCCAGAGTCGCAGGTGTACGAGTCCAGCAAGGCTAGCAGGCCAACATCTTGCCCGCACGCGTTAAGCTGCTGTGCTATCTCGAAAGCCACGACGCCCCCTGACGACCACCCCCCAAGCAAGTACGGGCCTTCTGGCTGAAGAATACGTAACTCCTGAATATAATAAGATGCCATTTCTTCTATTCGGGTTAACGGCTCACACTGTTCCTGAAGACCGAGTACTTGGAGACCATAAACCGGCTGATCGGATCCAAGATAACGCGATAGGTCAGCATAGCAGAAAACAGTCCCACCGGCAGGATGTACCCAGAAAAACGGTGTTTTTGAACCCTCCGAATGAATTTCAACTAACGATGATGGAAGCCGCCCGTCTTTATACTGTCGAAGTAGACCGGCTAAGTGGGCGATCGTAGGTTCCTCAAACAATGCCGTCAATGGCAAGCTCCGTCCAAATCCCCTTTGAATGCCTGCCATCAAACAGACTGCAAGAAGAGAGTGGCCTCCTAAGTCAAAGAAATTATCTGTGACCGAAATGGGGTGGTTATCAAAAATGTTCTCCCAAATGCGCGTAAGCCGAAATTCAATCTCGTCGCGTGGCCCAATGAATCCTTCTCCCGGTGTCTTTATAGCAATGTGGGTCGAAAGCTTGCCTCGATCCACCTTGCCGTTCGGGGTCAGCGGTAGAGTATCGACAAAGACAAACGCCGACGGCACCATATACTCAGGAAGGTTTTGCTGCAGAAAACTGCGCAAATCACTGACCCCAGGTACTGATCCTTGCTCAGCGACCACATAGGCCACGAGCCGTTTGTCACCCGGGGTGTCCTCCCGAGCAATTATCACGGTCTCCTTCAGACCAGGGTGCTGTCCCAGCACAACCTCAATCTCGCCTAACTCGACTCGAAAACCGCGCACCTTCACCTGATGATCTAATCGACCCAGAAACTCTATACCGCCATCCGAAAGATAACGCCCCATATCTCCCGTCCTATAGAGCCGAGACCCAGGCTCTCCACTCAAAGGATCTGGAATGAACGTTGCAGCTGTTAGCTCGGCCCCATTGAGATATCCCCGAGCCAAACCATCACCGCCGATGAAAAGTTCACTTGAAACACCGATAGAAACAGGCTGGAAGTTGCGATCCAATAAGTAAACGTAAGTGTTAGAAATTGGACGACCAATGGGAATGCTCTTGGTTGTGTCCGGCACATTTGTTACCGAATGATAGGAGGAAAAAGTTGTACTCTCTGTTGGTCCATATACATGAAGCAATCGTTTCGGACACCCCTTCTTAAGGACCTCTTTAACCCACCGTGAGTCAACAGTCTCACCTCCAAAAAGGAGGTCTCGAACAAAACCAAAAGCCCAAGGTACCTCAGCAGCAAGCTGGTTAAATAAAGCTGTCGTCAAGAACAAAACATCGATACAGTGATTTTGCATCTGCGCTGCAAAATCCCCGGGCGAAAGGACAGTGTCCCTCATGACCCCAACCAGTTGCGCACCATGAAGTAGTGCTCCCCAAATTTCGAAGGTTGCTGCATCAAAAGAAGAATTCGACGCTTGGGCAATTCGGTCGGACGACCGTAACTGCGTATAGTTTGTGTTCAGCACTAAACGGGTTATAGCTCGATGGGAAACCATTATGCCCTTAGGTCTGCCGGTAGACCCTGAGGTGTAAATCACATAAGCAAGATTCTCCGCGCTTGTCCAACTTATGAGATTCTTGTGACTCTCTTTAGCTATAGCTTCCCACTGCAAATCAAGACAGAACACTTGTAGCCACTGGTTGGGCAGCTCTTCCGCCCAACTGTCTTGAGTCAGCAGCACTGAGACGTGGGCATCTCCCATCATGAACGCCAGCCGCTCCTTCGGGTAGGTCGGGTCCAAAGGCACATATGCGCCCCCTGCCTTGAGAATACCCAACAGTGCAACCACCATCTCCACCGACCGCTCCATGCAAATCCCCACTCTGACTTCAGGACACACCCCAAGGTTCTGTAGATAACGTGCC
>Ga0114945_10000703_pt1 | contig 21579 bp, 18 predicted proteins | sample OV2TP3_FD_87194 | JGI IMG/M metagenome (GOLD analysis project Ga0114945, IMG submission 87194) | Hot spring microbial communities from Beatty, Nevada to study Microbial Dark Matter (Phase II) - OV2 TP3 | ecosystem: Environmental > Aquatic > Thermal springs > Hot (42-90C) | place: USA: Beatty...
CGCCAGATCCGACGCCGCTCTGGCATCGCTGACCGTGACGCGGGCTCCAACTTCCTGGAGCAAGCGGGCTGCCGCCACACCGCTCCGGGCCAGCCCGACGACCGTCACCCGTTTCCCCTTTAATTCCGTCCCCGCGCCTACTGTCACTACTCCTCCGTGCTCCCAACGCTCCCCTCAGGCTATCGCCTCTCACCCCTCGCCTCTCGCCCCATGTCTGTTACCGCAGCTTCAGCGTGCTCAGACTCAGCAACGCCAGAATGATCGCAATGATCCACAAGCGCACCACCACCTTCGGCTCTTCCCATCCTTTCATCTCGAAATGATGATGGATCGGCGCCATCAGGAAGATCCGCTTTCCGCGCGACTTGTACGAGGCCACCTGAAAGATGACCGAGATCGCTTCAATGACGAAGACACCGCCCACCAGCAAGAGCAGCAGCTCGTGCTTGCTGACGACCGCCACGGTCCCGAGCGCCGCCCCGAGCGGCAGGGATCCCACATCCCCCATGAACACCGTGGCCGGATAGGTGTTGAACCACAGGAAGCCCAGGCTGGAGCCGAAGATCGCCGCGGTGAAGACCGCGAGCTCACCGGCCCCCTCGATGTACGGGATCAACAGGTATTCGGAGGCCACCCGGTTCCCGGCCACGTAGGCCACGATCGTGTACGCGAGGGAGGCGATCATCACGGGTCCCACCGCCAGCCCGTCGAGGCCGTCGGTCAGGTTCACGGCGTTCGAGGCGCCCACGATTACCAGGATCGCAAACGGGATGTAGAACATCCCCAGGTCCGGCATGAAGTTTTTGAAGAACGGAACGCTGAGCTTCGTGGAATAGGCCGGCAGCAAGTAGAAGAACAAGCCAATGCCGAGGGCCATGAGGCCTTGCGCCACGATCTTCTGCAAGGCGGTGAGGCCTTTGGACTGACCGCGCACGAACTTGAGGTAATCATCGAAAAAGCCGACCAGGCAGAACCCGACGGTGGCGAAGACGACCAACCAGACATACCGGTTTCGAATGTCGGCCCACAGCAGCGTGGACAAGACGACCGCAAACACGATGAGCAGCCCCCCCATCGTCGGCGTGCCGGACTTGACCACATGGCGGCTGGGGCCGTCTTCCCGGATATGCTGTCCGAGCCGGATCTCCTGGAGCTTGCGGATCATCGGCGGCGCCAGCACGAAGGCCACGAGAAAGGCGGTGACGGCCGCGTAGATGATCCGGAAGCTCAGGTACCGGAAGACGTTCAGGAACGAGAATTCGGTGTGAAGAGGATAGAGCCAGAGGTAGAGCATCAGTGAGAATTCCCGTTTCGATCATACAGCAGGCTGACTTGGCGCGCCGATGCAGATGCCTGGACCGCCGCTCCCATGACGACCGGAACGCCGGCCGGTGAGCTTGTGCCGCGACGCCACCCCGGGGAGGTCTCGTAGACAGCCATCGTCTCGCCGCTCCCGAACGACGGGACGGAGCGGGATCCTCGATGCCATTGAGCGGCGGTGGCCGCGCACGCGGTTCTCACCCCGATCACCACCCTGCGACTGATTGGACGTGCCATGTTTCCTCCTTAGTGTTTGGGGACGCGGCTCTTCCCCGTCATGGGCGCGAGCGCCTGCTCCAGCCTCACGCCGCGCGATGCCTTGACCAGCACCACGTCGCCGCTCCGCACGATGGCCTGCAGCGCCACGGCGGCGGCGGCGGCATCCGGCATCTCCTGAACACAGTCTGCCGGCATACCGGCCGCCCGTGCGCCTTCTGCAATGCCTCGGGCGAGGGTGCCGCAGGCGACCAGATGGGAGACCCCGTGCGCCGTCAGGTACGCGCCGATCTCTCGATGCAGAGCCGGCGCCGCCGGCCCCAACTCGAGCATATCGCCCAGCACCGCGATCGTCCGGCGGCCGACGCCGAGCTGTCTCAGCAGGTCGATGGCAGCCTTCATCGATGCGGGGTTCGCGTTGTAACAGTCGTTGATGATCCTGACGCCTCGGTAGGTGCTCACCTGCGAGCGCATGGCCACCGGCCGGAACCGCCCGAGACCCCTCACGATCGCCGCGGGGCTGACGTTCAGGATGTGCCCCACAGCGGCAGCCGCCAACGCATTTGACACGTTATGGGTGCCGTAAGCCGGGAGGACCACGCGAGGCCGGCTGGAGACGCCGGGCAGGGTCAGTCGAAAGGCCGTGCCCCGACGCGCGTCGGCCACCGTGTCGGTGGCGCGAACCTGAGCGCGGCGGCCCAATCCGAAGGAGACGATCCGGCACCGGGCCCGGGACGCCAGTCGCTCGAAGTAGCCATCATCGGCGTTCAGGACCGCCGCACCGTTGCGGGGCAGGAGGTCCAGCAGCTCACCCTTTGCATCGGCCGACGCCTGAAGAGAGCCGAAGAATTCGAGGTGATCCGGGCCGACATTGGTGATGACTCCGACCGTCGGCCGCGCGATCTGACCGAGGCGCGTGGTTTGCCCTTTCTGGTCCACCCCCATCTCGATCACCGCCGCCTGATGGCGGGCCGTCAATTGAAGGACGGTCTGCGGGACGCCGATGCGGTTGTTGAGGTTCCCCTCCGTTTTGAGGATGCGCCAGCGCTCGGCCAGCACCCTCGCGGCCATTTCCTTGGTGGAGGTCTTGCCGTTGCTGCCCGTCACGGCCACCACGGGGATCCGGAACCGTCGGCGGTGGTGCGCGGCAAGGTCTTGATACGCCGCCAGAGTGTCAGGCACGGCCAGCATCACCGGCGCGGCCGGCCGGCCGGCTCCCCGGGCCCGACTCCTCGCCCCAGGGGGCTTGAAGGCACTGCTCACCAGCGCTCCGACCGCGCCCATTCGGAGGGCATCGCCCACGAATTGATGGCCATCGAAGCGCTCGCCGGTCAGGGCGATGAACAGATCGCCGGAGCGCACCGAGCGCGAGTCGGTGCACAGCCGCCGGATGTTCCGTACGCGAGTTCCGGACAAGAGGCGCGCGCCGGTGATTTTCAGCACTTCTTCCACCGTAAAGAGCGGCATATCGTTCAGGACTGAGTGCTGAGCTCGGCCCTCAGTCCTCGTTACTCAGCCCTGCTTAACTTCTGAATGGCCTCCCGCGCCACCTGCCGATCGTCGAAGGGAGAACGCACATAGCCGACGACCTGGTAGTCCTCATGCCCCTTGCCGGCAATCAAGACCATATCTCCGGGCTTCGCCGCCGCGACGGCCGCTTCGATCGCTGCACGCCGGTCGGGGATGATCTCGTAGCGGACACGCGCCGGATCCGTGGCCTGTCTCACTCCGGCTTCGATCTCGCGCAGGATCGCCATGGGGTCTTCGGTGCGCGGATTGTCCGACGTGAGAATCACCAGGTCGCTCCGCTCAGCGGCTGCCCGGCCCATCTTCGGTCGCTTGCCCCGATCCCGATCGCCGCCGCACCCGAAGACCGCGATAAGGCGGCCCGTCTTCAGTGCCTGCACCGTGGACAGCAGCCGGACCAGTGCATCCTCGGTATGCGCGTAGTCCACGATCACGGCGAAGTCTTGCCCTTCTTCCACGCGCTCGAATCGTCCCGGCACGCTGGCCACCTTGCCGATCCCTTCCCGGATGGTCTCCGGCGCCAGGCCCTCATGAAGCCCCACGCCGATGGCCGCCAGCATGTTGTACACATTGTGCTCGCCCACCAGGGAGCTGGTCACTGGGAAGCGACCGGCCGGCGTGGCGGCGGTGAAGCTGCTCCCGGCAAGGGAAAGAGAAATCTCTTCCGCCCGGATGTCCGATTGCCGCTCGACCGAATACGTCCACACCGGGACGGCGCTGGCTCCGCAGACGAGATGGCCTCTGGGATCGTCCACGTTGACGATCGCCCGCTTGGGTCGCGCCTTTGCGCCGCCGGGCCTGAGCTCCGTGAAGAGGCGCAGTTTCGCCTTGAAGTAATCCTCCATGTTCGCGTGGAAATCGAGATGGTCTTGGGTCAGGTTCGTGTAAATCGCCACATCGAATTCGCACCCCACGGTACGGTCCAGGGCCAATGCATGGGAGGACACTTCCATCACCACCGAATCGAGGCCGGCTTCCAGCATGCGCGTCAGCAACGACTGGAGCTCGATGGCCCCAGGCGTGGTATGGGACGCGGTCAGCCGCTCCGAGCCGATGTGATACGCCACGGTCCCGATGATGCCGACATGCCTCCCAGCCGCCTCCAGCACCGCCTTGCACAGGTACGTGACGGTGGTCTTGCCGTTCGTCCCGGTCACCCCGACCATCCCCAAACGGCCGGCCGGATGTCCGTAGAAGCGGCTGGCCAGCAGACCGACCGCCCGCCGGGAATTCTTCACCCGGATCAAGGGAACCGACGACTGCAGGTTGCGGAGGGAATCGGCCGGCACGGGATCCTCGACAACCAGGGCGGAAGCCCCGGCCGCCATGGCCTGGCGCAGAAAACCATGGCCATCCGCCCGCTCACCCTTGACCGCCACGAAGAGGCTGCCAGGCTGCACGCGACGCGAGTCATCCGTAATGGCGGTGATCTCGACGCCGAGGTTGGCCGGTCGACCCAGCATATCCAACGGGCTGACGAGTTCCGCAAGCATCATGGCAGGTTCCTGGGCGCCGTACCCACCATGGCCACCTTGATCGGTTCCGCCGACAAGACTCCCAGGTACGGGAGCACCTGCTCCGCGATCCGCCGAAAGACCGGCGCGGCCACGACGCCTCCCCAGCCCTCCCCTTGCGGCTCATCGATCACCACCACGATCGCCAGCCGCGGCTCCTGGACCGGCACAAAACCGACGAACGAGCCGACGGAGAGCGTGGGCGAGTAGGCACCGGTGGCGGGGTCGATCTTCTGAGCGGTCCCGGTCTTGCCGGCAACGCGATAACCCGGCACGGCCGCCCGGGTGCCGGTTCCCTTCGTCACCACTCCTTCCAGGATCGTGGTGAGGATCTGAGCGGTCTCCGGCGAAATCGGCCGCCGCCGCACCAGAGGCGCGGTATGGGCCACGATCTGACCGCCGGCATCCCGGATCTCGGAGACGACGTACGGCTTCATCAGCCAGCCCCCGTTCGCGATCGTCGCCATCGCGGTGACGAGCTGCAGCGGCGTCACCCCGATCTCCTGCCCAATGGCCATTGAGGCCAGGGAACGGCTCCCCCAGTCGCGCGGCTCTTTCAGCAGCCCAGGCGTTTCGCCCGGCAGGTCGATTTCGGTCCGCTCCCCGAACCCGAATGCCTTGAGGTATCGGTGCAAGCGCTCGTCGCCCAGAGCAAACGCGGTCTTGACCGCCCCGATATTGCTGGAGCGCTGAATGACCTGGGCGAAGGTCATCCAGCCGTTCTTGTCGTGATCATGAATGACGGTGTCGGCCACCACCATGCGGCCATCCTCGCCATAGATCGGTGTGCCAGGCTCCATCACCTTCTCTTCGAGCGCTGCCGCGGCCACGACCACTTTCATGGTCGAGCCGGGCTCGTAGGTGTCGGTCAAGGCTCGGTTCCGCCACCGCTCGGGCGAGAGCTCCCGGACGCGGTTCGGATCGAACGCCGGTCTCAGGGCCAACGCCAGGATGGCGCCGGTGTGAGGCTCCACGACGATGACGGTGCCGGCCTTGGCGCGGGTAGCTGCCACGGCGTTCTCGAGCTCTTTCTCGGCGATGTACTGGATCACCTCATCGATCGTCAGCGTCACATCACGGCCGGGTGCCGGCCCAGCCTCCGTGGGCCCCTTGGGGAAAATCGTCCGGCCCAGCGCATCACGCTGCAACACGACGATCTGTTTCTCGCCGCGGAGATACAGCTCGTAGCGCCGCTCGATCCCCTCCAACCCTTGACTATCCATGCCGGCAAACCCGAGGACATGGGAGAGTAACGCGCCCTTGGGGTAAAACCGCCGGCCCTCCATCACGACCCCGATGCCCTCCAGCGAGAGACGCTCGAGGCGCCGACCTTGCTCGGGGTCGAGCTTCCGTCCGAGCCACACGAAGCTCCGGTCCTGCCGCAGCTTCCGCTCGATGTCCACCGCTCTGACGCGAAGGACCTGCGCCAGGTCCTTCGCCACACTCGATGGATCGGTCAAGGTGGCGGGCACTCCAAACACAGAGGGCACTTCCATATTCATCGCCAGGACCTTCCCGCGACGGTCGTAAATCGTCCCGCGATTGCCTTCGACGGTCACCGCTTTGCGATGCTGCCGATCGGCCTTCACCGTGAGATCCGCCGCCTGAAGGATCTGGAGGTTGACCAGTCGGACCAGGATCACGGCAAACCCCAGCATCAAGACCAGAGCGGCCGCGATCCTTCTCCAACGGTATTCGGGAGCCATCACGGGTGTCGCTCAGTCGGATCGTGCTTGGCCAGCCGGATCTCGGAACGCGGCGGCTGATTCTCCACAGGCGCCTGCGGCTCCAGCCGGACCAGCACCACTTGTCCTTGTTGCGGGGGCGTCATGCCCAGCCGCTCGCTGGCTGCCCGCGCGATCCGGTCCGGCGCGGTCAAGGCGGACACCTTCACTCGCAGCTCATCATGCTCCCGTTGCAGGATGATCTTTTGAGCCTTGAGTCGCTCCGTCTCGTACCCGACCCGGACAATGTCCACACGTTCCCCCACGTACAGCAGCAACAGACCGATCACCGCGAGAGCTGCCAGGGTTCTCATGAAAGCCTCCGTTGCGGCACACGCTCGGCGACCCGCAGTTTGGCGCTGCGGGCTCGCGGATTGTCGTGCCGCTCAGCCTCCGTGGGAATGACGGGTTTCTTGGTCAACGTCGAGAGCACGGCTTGCGTTCCGGCCGACAGCGACTTGAACGTCTGCTTGACGATCCGATCCTCCAGGGAGTGAAACGAGATGACGCAGAGCCGGCCTCCCGGCGCCAAAACATCCGCGGCATCGCGAAGCGCGCCTTCAAGAACTTCCAGCTCTCGATTGACTGCGATGCGAAGTGCCTGAAAGGTTCGCGTGGCGAAGTGGATCCGGCCGCGCCGATACGCCGCCGGCACCGCCGACCGAATCACGGAGACCAGATCGGTGGTCGAACGCAGGGGGTGCGCGGCGCGGGCCCGGGCCACCGCCCGGGCGATGCGGCGGGAATAGCGCTCCTCCCCATACCGGTAAATCAGGTCAGCGAGATCGGCTTCGGGCAGGCGATTGAGCAGGTCCGCCGCCGGCCGGCCGGTATGCCGATCCATGCGCATATCGAGGGGACCCTCCGTGTTGAAACTGAAGCCGCGCTCCGGCCGGTCGAGTTGTCCGGACGACACTCCCAGATCGAAGATCACGCCGTCCACCTGCGAGACGCCCACGGATGCGAGGTGTCGCTTGAGATCCTTGAAATTCCCGTGGACCAGCTCAAACCGTCCGGCACAGGCCTTGAGGTATTCGCGCGCCGCAACAACGGCGTCCTCGTCCTGGTCAATTCCGATGAGACGGCCGCTCGGCCCGGTCGCTTCAAGAATCCGAAGCGCCACTCCTCCAGAGCCCAGCGTGCAATCCAGATACATACCGTCCGGCTGACACCGCAGCCAAGTGATAACCTGATCCGCCAGAACCGGAACATGCGAAGCCGGCGAAAGACCCTTATGTTTTCCTAGGTTTCCACTCTTTACCACTTTCTCCCACTTTCAGCCGTCACTATACACTTTGGATGTGGATTGTCAACTAAATCTTTTGTTCTTAATAAGATAGCTAACTTTGGCATCCGGGCAGCTGATTAACCGGCAGGAAAAACTCTTTTCTGGACCTAATTACTTAGGGGTAGAGCCTGTAGAGCATGCGGGGAAAGGGGATAGTCTCCCGAACGTGGTCGATCCCGCAAATCCAGGCCACAACCCGCTCGATTCCCATCCCGAAACCGGCGTGCGGGACGCTCCCGTAGCGTCGGAGATCAAGATACCACCGAAACGCCTCTTCCGGAAGTCCGTGCTCTCTGATCCTGGCCACCAGCTTGTCGTACTCGTGAATCCGTTGTCCGCCGCCGATGACCTCGCCGTAGCCTTCAGGAGCCAGAACATCCATGCACAGCGCCAGATCCGGACGCTGCGGATCGTTTTGCATGTAGAATGCCTTGGTCGCCGCGGGATAGCGATGCACGATCACCGGCCGGTCGAATTCGCTGGACAGCAGCGTCTCTTCATCACCGCCGAAGTCATCGCCGAACCGAATCGGGTTGCCATTTTTCCGCAGCAATTCTACCGCCTCTTCGTACGACAGCCGCGGAAACGGCGGAACGATCCGCTCGAGCTTCAAGATGTCGCGCTCCAGCAGGAGCAACTCGGCCCGCCTCGCCTCCGCCACGCGCTTGACGACAAAGGTGAGAAACTCCTCCGCCAGGTCCATCATGTCAGGCAGCTCGGCAAAGGCCACTTCCGGCTCCACCATCCAGAACTCCATTAGGTGGCGTCGGGTCTTCGACTTTTCAGCCCGGAACGTGGGGCCGAAGCAGTACACTTTCCCGAACGCCGCAGCAGTGGCCTCGCTGTACAGTTGCCCGCTCTGAGTGAGATAGGCGGTCTCGTCGAAATAGGCGGTCTGAAACAGCGTGGTTGTGCCCTCGCAGGCATTGGGCGTGAAGATCGGCGCATCGACCAGCACGAAGCCCCGCTCGTCGAAAAAGTTCCGGCAGGCCCGCACGATCTCGTGTCGAATTCGCAGGATGGCGTATTGCCGGCTGGACCGAAGCCACAGGTGACGATGCTCCATCAAGAACCCGACACCGTGTTCTTTCGGTTGGATCGGAAACGGCTCGGCGATCTGAATCGGCTCGATGCGCGTCACGTCCAGTTCGTAGCCTCCTGCGGCGCGCTGATCGGCCCTGACGGTCCCCGTCACGACGAGGGAGGATTCCTGCGTCAGCGCCGACGAGCGTTGGAACTGCTCCTCTCCCACCGCCGCCTTGCTGACCACCGCCTGCAGGTCGCCGGTTCCATCCCGGATCAGCAGGAAATGCAGCTTGCCGCTGGAGCGTCGAGTACGTAGCCAGCCCCGCAGCGTCACTTCCTGACCGACATACTTGGCGATGTCTTCGACATACACAATGGGCATGGAGGTACCCTATCGAATTCCCCATTTGCTTGCAAGCAAGCCGCTTGAGCTGCCCGCAGCATTGACCTGTCTTCGCGGGAGGCGCAGAATGTATGTGGATGATACGACTTGAGACGAGACGAGTCACGATGGCCGGGCGGCCGATCCTGGTGCTCGCTCTAGCGGTCCTGGGGTTCCCTACAGGCGGTGCGGGAGATCTCCTGGCGGCACCCCCGCTCTACTGGTGCCCGCAGCGTCCCGCCGACCAGCAGCTCGGGGCCGCCCCGGAACCGGGGTGCCGGCCGCTCGTCGAAAAGAAAAAGAACGACAAGAAAAAGCCGCGCGCCCCCATCAAGATCGAGAATCTCCAGGCTGAGACATCGGTATTTCTGCAGCGATATCGCCGATTTCTGGATTGCTGCGCGAGCGACGTTGCCTCGCTGGACCAACTCGAGGAGCTCGAAGACCAGGCGGCCGAGCTGCTGAAAGCGGCGGAGAGCGGGCTCTTCAGCGAGCAGATGAAGTTGCGGGGGTTCACGCTGCACGAGGTGATTCCGCCGGTGGCGCGCGCCCGCGACGACCTGCAGGTCCTCAAGGGCCGGCTCGAGCGTCTCGGCGCATCGAGGGAAAAACTCGAAACGCTGGAGTATGAAGCAGCCGGGCGCGAACGAAGACGGCTGCAGCAGGAGGAAGAGTCCCTCCACAAGGAGTTCCGCCCCACGAGACCCCCCGATTCCGCGCGGACCGGCATGGAGATCACCGACACCACCGTCCCGAGCCGGGTGGGCACCAGTTCCGAAGACACCACCCTGCCAAGTACCACCGGAACCAGCGCCGGAACGAGTACTCTGTCCACGACGACCGGCGCGGACATCGGGGCCACACCGCAAACCGGCAAGGATATCTCCGATACGAGCCTGCCAAGCCGGACCGGCTTTGAGACCGAAGCCACAACCGTTCCGAAACGCGTCGGCCCCGGCATCGGAGATTCCAGTCTGAACAAAAAGCCGTGAGGCGTCAGGCGTGAAGCGTGAGGCGGGACCCAACAAGTTTCAGCTACTTGAAGGGGAGGACGGCGAGCGCGGCGATCGAGACGAGGGGATCCGGATACAGTCCGAATACGACCACGCCGGCCACCGCAGAAGCCAGCACCATGGTCAGCGCCGGGGAAGTGGCCAGACTCGGCTGCATACCGGGCGACGCGTCGGACTCCCGCATATACATGACCATCACCACACGCAGATAGTAGTAGGCTGAGACCGCCGCGAACACCACCGCCACCACAGCCAGCCACGTCAAGCCACCCTTGATCGCCGCCAGGAACAGATAAAACTTTCCGATGAATCCGGCGGTCGGCGGAATCCCGGCCAGGGAGACCATGAACACCAGCATCAGCAGCGCAGCCAAGCGATGCCGCTTCGCCAGGCCCGTGAAATCCACGATCTCGTCGCCTTCCAGCCCGCCCTTCCGGAGCATAGCCACGATCGCGAACGCGCCCAGCGTCATGAACGCGTAGACCACGAGGTACAGCATCACGCTGGAGAGGCCGAGCGATCGGGTCTCTTCCGGCACCGCCATTTGTCCGGCCACCACCACCCCGATCAGGGCATATCCGGCATGGGCGATGCTCGAATAGGCCAGCATACGCTTGATGTTCGTCTGCACGATGGCCACAACGTTCCCGAGCACGATGGTAATGATGCACACCGCGAGAAAGAGCAAATTCCAGTTCGCCTTCAGGCCCCCGAGCCCTTCCACGAACACCCGTACGAAAGCGCCGAAGCTCGCCGCCTTGGAGGCCACCGCCATGAACGCGGTGACGGACGTGGGCGCGCCTTCGTACACATCAGGCGTCCACATGTGGAACGGCACGACCGCGATCTTGAAGCCGAAGCCCACCACCAGCAGGATCATCGCCAGCAGCAGCGCCGGATCGTTCACCCCGCGGCTCTCGATAGCCGCGGCGATGGTCGCCAGCCGGGTGTTCCCGGCCGCACCGTACAGCAGCGAGATGCCGTACAGCAGGATGCCGGAGGAAAAGGCTCCCAGCACGAAATATTTGGCCGAGGCTTCCAGGGACCGGCCTTCGGACCGCTTGAATCCGGCCAGCACGTACAAGGACAGCGACATCAGCTCGGTGCCGAGATAGATCGTGAGCAGATCCACCGCCGACACCATGATCATCATCCCGGACAATGCCAGCAGCAGAAAGCCGTAGTACTCCGCCAGGTTGATCCGCTCCGCTTTCAGGTAGGCCACCGACAGCAGGATGGTCATCCCGGTAGCCACGTACAGCAGCAATTTCCAGAAGCAGGCATAGGGATCCACCACCATCAGCTCGCTGAAGGCCGAGACCCGCGGCCCCATCTGCGAAGAGGTGACGCCAAACGCGAGAACCAGCGCTCCCAGGCTGATCCACGCCAGCCAGACCTTTCTCGCAGCCGGGGTGACCGGATCCAGCGCCAGCACCAGACACGCTGCGGTCACGACGATCAGTTCCGGCAGAACAGCCAGTATGTCAGCGAGCGGGAGCGTCATCGTTATACGCCATCCGTCATGTGCGAGTAGCACGTTCGTTCGCCATTCGCTCTCCGGTCTCGGTGACGAGTGGCGCGTGACGAGTCGCGCGCGCTTCTGGGCGCGCGTGGCTGGCGGCCGGTTTCCGCATCGCCCAGTAAAGCTCTCCCGGCCAGCCCGGGAACAAGGCCCCGAACAGGAGGTTCAGGCGCGTCCACCAGCCGTGGTGTTCCAGGATGAATCCGTTCTTTCTGAACAGGTACGCGCCCGTGAGCAGTTCAAGGGAGAGGGCGTTCCTCTTCGCCAGCATCCTGACGCGTCGCGGAGAAAAGGCGCTGACATGGCCGAAGCTCTCTGCGGATTGCCGGAGGCGCCGTTCCCGAGAGCGGCACATCACATGAGGCAGTCCTGGGAACCCGCCGATGATGAGCCCGCCTTCTCTGACAAACGGCAGCAGCTTCGCGAACACCTTCTCCGGATCATGGAGATGCTCGAGGATGTGGAGGAGGATCAGCACGTCATATTGCCGGGGCAGCACGAGGTCCGGATCCTCGACGTTGTGGCTGAAACACCGGGAATACCCGATGGCGGCCAATCGGGCGTCGTCGACTCGGTGGCTCATCGCATCCCAGGTCTCGATAAAGGCGGGCAGAGGCCCGCATTCGCCCGGCGTCTCGCCGGTCCTCATGAACGACAACATCTGTCCGGTCCCGACCCCGACCTCGCAGAAGCTCAAGGGACGCTGCTGAGCGAGAAATTCCTTGTGGATCAGGTGGTACATGAACCAATACCGCAGCGCACACACAGGATATCGCACCACCCTGGCCTGGTTCGACGGAGAGCCCCCGTGCAGCCGCGTGGGACTCCATGCAAGAGGTGTCAAGTCCCAGAAGGGATGCCACGCGTCATAGTGGCGATCGTGACCGTCAGGGACGAGGCAGGCTGCCGCGACGACGATAAGCTCAGGAAGGATCGCGGCCAGATCGGCAAGCGGAAGCGTCATGGCTTCCCAACTCCCGGAGCATATGGCGAATGGCTGATGGCACGGGGCGAGAGGGAAGCCTCATCGGTCTCGATTCGATCCACCTGCTCGATGAGCCGATTGGTGCTCTCGTGCATCACCGAGAGCAAGGGATTCGGAAACAGGCCGATCCAGAACACCAGCACGACCAACGGGGCGAAGGTCGCCATCTCCCGCCGATTCAAATCCCAGAGCCCCGCCCCGCCATGCGCCGGGCCGAACGCCACCCGCTGTACCATCCACAGGAGATAGACCGCGGCCAGGATGACCCCCAGCGTTGCCACCACCGCAGCGGCCTTGCTCCAGAAGAACGTGCCGAGCAGGACCAGAAATTCACCGACGAAGCTATTCGTCCCGGGCAACCCCAGGGACGAGAGGGCAAAGATCACCAGCACCGTCGCATAGCGCGGCATCGCTTTGGCAAGACCGGCGTTATCCGCGATCATTCGGCTATGGGTCCGCTCATAGATGGCGCCCACGCACAGGAACAGGGCGCCGGTGGTGATGCCGTGGTTGACCATCTGCAGGACCGCCCCCTCGATCCCCTGCGGGATCAGCGTGAAGATGCCCAGCGTCACGAAGCCCATGTGGCTCACGCTGGAATACGCAACCAGCCTTTTCAAATCGACCTGGGCCAGCGCCATGTAAGCGCCGTAGATGATGGCGATGAGCGAGAGCCCCACGATGATCGGCGTAAAGGTCTCGGTGGCATCCGGGAGCATGGGGAGCGTGAACCGCAGGAACCCATAGGCCCCCATCTTCAACAGAATGCTGGCCAGAAAGACGCTGCCGGCCGTGGGGGCCTCCACGTGCGCGTCGGGCAGCCACGTGTGGAACGGAAACATGGGCACCTTCACCGCGAAAGCGATGAAAAAGGCCCCGAACACCCAGTTCTGCACCGTCGGGCTGTACTCGACGCGGCTGAGGAGCAGAATGTCGAATGTTTGGCCGCCCTTGAAGAACAATGCCAGGATCGCGATGAGCAGGAGCACGCTCCCGGCCAGCGTGTACAAGAAAAATTTCACGGCCGCGTAGAGCCGGTTGGGGCCTCCCCATATCCCGATGATCAGATACATCGGGATCAGCATGGCTTCCCAGAAGACATAGAACAGCACGAAATCCATCGCCACGAACACGCCGAGCATGGCGGTCTCCATGATCAGCAGAGTGGCCATGAATTCTCTGACCCGCGTCTCGATGGCTCGCCATGACGCCAGCACGCACAGCGGCGTGAGCAAGGTGGTGAGCAGCACCAGCGGCAAGCTGATCCCGTCCAGGCCGAGGTGATAATGAATCGGGGGCGAGGTGACCCAGACCGTCCGCTCCGTGAACTGCATGCCCGGACTCGACGGGTCGAACCGGAACCAGAGCGGCAAGGAAACGGCGAAGTCCGCCAGCGCAACGGTCAGTACGGTCCACCGGACCGCTGCCTCCTTGAGGAGAAAGAGGAGGATCGCCCCGGCGAGCGGCACAAACACCACCACCGTCAGCCAGGGGAACCCGCCGCTCTGCACCATCTCGTCACTCATCGCTCGCTCCCGTGAGGCGGGGCACCCATTGCCGGGACCGGGACCCATTGCTCAGAACGTGCAATGGGTGCCCCCTCCAAGAATGCAATGGGTGCCCCCAGTGCAATGGGTCCCGGTCAGGCGTTAGGGGTCTGAAGAACCCACTGTTCATCACGTCGTTAGAACAAGAGGTACACACCCAGCAAGAGCACCGCCCCGACCGTCATTCCCAGCGCGTAGTGCTGCGCCTGCCCGCTCTGGATGAGCCGCATGAGCCATCCCCACCACGCAATCGTCCGCGCCACCCCATTGACCGCGGCATCGATCACGCCCATATCCACCCGCTCCCACAGCCGGTCCGCGAGCATCACGGTGGGACGCACCACCGTCCGGTCATAGGCTTCGTCCACGTACCATTTGTGAAACGAGAGGCGATAGGCGCGTTGCCACTGCCGCGCCAGCCGATCAGGAAGCTCCGGCGACCGCACGTAGGCCAGGTAGGCCAAGCCGATGCCTCCAAGCCCCACAGCGGTCGTCAGCAACATCAAGCCCCACGCCGCCGGACCATGCGACCCACTTGGCGGCTCAGCCTCGATCCCAGGCGGCGAGAGAACCGCCTGAAGAAAAGCCGGAACGCCGAGATACCCCGTCACGATGGACAGCGCCGCCAGGATGAGCAGCGGGACCGTCATGGTCTTCGAAGGCTCGTGGACCGGCCCGGTATGCTGCGAGTCGTATCGGGGCGCGCCCCAGAAGGTCACGAAGACGAGCCGGAAACTATAGAAGGCGGTGAGAAAGGCCGTGAGCACCCCGAACAGCGCCAGGATCTTCCCGAGCCCCCCGGCCGACCAGGCCTCAACCAGAATCGCGTCCTTGCTGAAAAAGCCGGCAGTCAACGGAAAGCCCGAAAGCGCCAGCGCGCCGATGACAAAGGTCCAGTAGGTGACCGGCATCTTGTCCTTGAGCCCGCCGAGCCGCCGCATGTCCTGCTCGTGGTGCAGCGCGATGATCACCGAGCCGCAGCCCAGGAACAGCAGGGCTTTGAAGGCCCCGTGGGTCAACAGATGGTAAATCCCGGCGGTGTAGGCGCCGAGCCCGCAGGCCATCATCATGTAGCCGAGCTGGCTCACCGTCGAGTAGGCCACCACCCGCTTGATGTCGAACTGGGTGAGGGCGATGCTGGCCCCCAGCACCATGGTGACGGCGCCGGTCACCGCCACGATGGTCATGACGGCGGGCGAGAGGTTGTAGAGCGGCGCCAACCGGGCCACCAGAAACACCCCGGCGGTCACCATGGTGGCGGCATGGATCAGCGCCGAGATCGGGGTCGGGCCTTCCATGGCATCTGGAAGCCACACGTGCAGCGGCACCTGGGCCGACTTGCCGATCGCCCCGAGAAAAAGCAGCAGACAAATGACGCTCAGGGTGGGCACCTCCCAGTTTCCGCCCACGGGCCGGAGCAGATTGAGGGACTCTCCCGCCAGGTCCGCGGCTTGAGAGAAGACATGGCGATACTCCAGCGAGCCGAAGCTGAGCACCACGAGGAGCACCCCGAGCAGGAAGCCGAAGTCTCCGACCCGGTTCACGATGAAGGCCTTCGTAGCCGCCGCGCAGGCCGACGGCCGCTCGTACCAGTGGCCGATGAGCAGGTAGGAGCACAGGCCCACCGCTTCCCAGAAGACGAACAACTGGAGAAAGTTGTCGGCCATGACGAGCATCAGCATCGAGAACGTGAACAGGGCGACGTAGGAAAAGAAGCGGGCGTAGCCCCGCTCGCCGTGCATGTACCCGATGGTGTACACGTGCACGAGCCCGCTCACGATGGTAACCAGCAGCAGCATCGCGGCGGCCAGCCGGTCCACCATGAGCCCGATTTCGATGCGGAGATCGCCGGAGGTGAGCCAGGTGTACAGCAGCACCGAGATCGTCTGGCCGTCCGCCACCGCCGCGAAAGCCCCGAGCGACAGGACGAACGACCCCAGCACCGCCGGCACGGCGACCAGGTGCGCGCGCTCCCTGATCCAGTGGCCGAACAGCCCCAAGATCAGGAAGGCGGCGAAGGGCAGCAGCGGAATCAGCGCGTAGATCATGGCAGCCACGTCAATAGTCAGCGGTCATTAGTCATTCGTGAAGGCCGGCACCATCTCTCTCTTGCAATTGACTAATGACCAGTGACCAATGACGCCTTTCACCATTTGAGGAGTTGGAACTCGTCCACGTTGATGGTGTTCTTGCTCCGATAGAGCGCGATGATGATGGCCAGGCCCACCGCCACCTCGGCAGCCGCGACGGTCAAGGCGAAGAAGACGAACACCTGGCCCGTCATGTTCTGGAAAAAGTGGGAGAACGCCACGAAATTGATGTTCGTGGCGTTGAGCATCAGCTCGACCGACAGCAGAATGATGATGATGTTCCGGCGGATCAGGACCCCCACCAAGCCGGTGACGAACACAATGCTGCTCAGAATGACGTAGTAGCTCAGCGGAATCACGCACTCACCTCACTCCTTACTCCTCACTGTTCACTGAAGAGATCTTTCTTGGCGAGGATGACGGCGCCGATCATGGCCACGAGCAGGATCAGCGACGCCACCTCGAACGGAAACAGGTACGTGGAATACAGCAGCTCGCCGATGGATTCGGTGTTCCCCGTCGACTCGACCACTCCGGCCGGAGCGGCGTCCAACACGGGCGGCACGAAGCTGCGATAGTACGCCAGCAGCAACACCTCGGCGAGCACAGTGACACCCAGCAGCACCCCCAACTTCACCTGAGGGTGGTAGCGCTGCTCTTGCCTGACGTTCAACAGCATCACCACGAAGAGGTACAGGACCAGGATGGCCCCGGCATACACGATGATCTGGACGGCGGCCAGGAACTCGGCATGCAGCGTCACGTACAGGCCAGCCACGTGAAAGAACATGATCAGGAGGGAGAGCGCGCTGTAGACGGGGTTGCGGAGCGCGACGACCAGGAAGGAGGTCAGAACGATGACGCCGGCGAAATAAAAAAAGAAGAAAGTGGCCACGTCGCGGCTCAGCTTTCCTTGGGGGGAAGATGCTTGTAGGCGACGTTGAAGAACGCGACGTTGGGGTGCTGCAATTCCAGTTTCTTCTCGCGGACCGGAAACGCCCGATCTCCGATGGCCAGCAGTTGCTCCTTGTTCAAATGCAGGTGGCGCTTGTCGTATACGGACCACTCATACTCGCCGGTCATGCCGAGCGCGTCCACGGGACATGCCTGCACGCAGAGGCCGCAAAACAGGCAGCGCGTCATGTCCATGTAGTACTCTTTGGCAAAGCGTTTGGTGGGTTCGCCCGGTACCTCGGCGCTGATCACCCTGATGACCCGAGAGGGACAGGCCGCTTCGCACAGGTCGCAGCCCACACATTTCTCGGTCCCGTCGTCGTAGCGGAGCAGCGCCAGCATGCCCCGATAGTTGTCCGGCAACTGGCGCTTCTCGTGCGGGTACTGGAGCGTGATCGGCCGGTAGCGCAGCAGGTGCATCAGCGTGGCCTTCATCCCGACCAGGATCTCGTAAAACGTGATGGTCTTGACCCACGACCGCAGTTTCATCGAGACCGGATGACCATTGCCCATAGCCACTCGCCTCGTGCCTCCTTTACCGCGGAAACAGATACGCCGCGACCGACGTCACCATGATGTTGCCCAGCGCGATAGGGAGCATCACTTTCCACCCGAAGCGCATGAGCTGGTCATAGCGCAACCGAGGGAGCGTCGCACGCAGCCAGAAAAACAGGAACAGGAAGAAATATACCTTGCTGGTGAACCAGAACACGCCCGACAGCCACACCAGATGCTCGAGAGAGCCGTGGAACTGGAGGAACGGCGCCGGGGCGTTCCACCCGCCCAGAAACAGGGCCGTGGCGATGCAGGAGACGAGGATCATGTTGGCGTACTCAGCCAGGAAGAAAAACGCGAAGCGCATGCCGCTGTATTCGGTGAAGAATCCGGCCACCAGCTCGCTTTCGGCTTCCGGGAGATCAAACGGCAGCCGGTTGGTCTCGGCGACGGCCGAGATGACGTACACCACGAACGCAAAGATCTGGGGGAAGGGCGGCGCGAAGATGAACCAGTTCCAGAACCAGCCGCTCTGCGCCTCGGTGATCTTGACCAGGCTCAGCGAGCCGGCCAGCAGCAGCACCCCCACGATGGCCAAGCCCACGTTCAGCTCATAGCTGATCACCTGCGCCGCGGAGCGCAAGCCGCCCAGGAGCGAATATTTGCTGTTGGAGGCCCAGCCGCCCAGGATGATCCCGTAGGCGCCGATCGAGGTAAACGCCAGAATGTACAGGATGCCGATGTTGATGTCGCTGATCACGAACGGCTGGAACTTCACACCGAACACCTCCACGGTGAGGTTCGGGCCGAACGGAATGACGGCGAAGCCGATCAGCGCCGGCACCAGGGCCAGAAGAGGGGCGAGGCTGAACAGGAACTTGTTCGCGCCCGCCGGAATGATGTCCTCCTTGAAGAACAGCTTGAGGCCGTCGGCGATCGGCTGCAGGATGCCGTACGGCCCGACCTCCATCGGTCCCATCCGATCCTGCATCCAGCCGAGCACTTTTCGCTCGGCAAGCGTCAGGAACATGACCGTCACCAGCACGACGCCCATCACCACGGCGATCTGGGCCAGCGCCAGCCCCATCTTGATCCCAGCCTCAACCACGGTCCCTCCTCATAGCGCCTTTTCAACCTTCACCCGCACCGATTTTACATACGGCACGTTGGTCTCCGGATCCGTCACGACGTACAGCAGCCGTTGGGCATCCGCATCGAAATGCTCCGGAAACACCGCCAGCCCTTCCGGGACGCGACCCAGCACTTTGACGCTCGTGAGCATCTCGCCCGCGGCATTCGAGACGCGCACCCGGTCCCCCTCGACCACCCCGAGCCGCTCGGCATCCCGCGGATTGAGCGCCAGAGCGCCGCCGGCCTGAATCTGGAGCAGCCCCTTGGCCCGCGTGGACAACTTGCCGGAATGGAACAACGACTGGGCCAGCCAGAGCGTCATGTCCGTGCCGGCGGTCTCGTCCCTGGCCACAAGCCGATACCGTCCTGCAAGATCCTGTGCATACCCTTCCTGCAGGTAGCGCTCCACTGTCGCAGCATCGGGACGCGGCGGCGTCGGCGCGGGACCCAACAGCCCGTAGCCGGGGATGGCGCTGCGGACCTCCTTGAGGATCTCCTTGGCATCCCCATACTCGATGGGATACCCCATCAGCACCGACAGGGCCGAGAAGATTTCCCAGTCCGGCCGGCTTTCCCCAACCGGCTCGATGGCTTGCCGAACCGCCTGGACATGCCCTTCGGTGTTGGTGAAGGTGCCGGTCTTCTCGGCATAGGAACAGGCAGGCAGCACCACATCGGCGAACGCCGCGGTCTCGGTCAGGAACAGCTCCTGGCAGACGAGAAATTCCAGCCGCTCCAACGCTTCGGTGGCCTTCGCGTCCGGTGGCAACGACCCCACCGGATTCTCCCCGACCACGAACATTGCCTTGATCGCGCCACGGCGGGCCTGTTCCAGCAACTCCATGAGCGGGCGACCCGGACCCTTCGGGACTTCTTCCTTCCAGAGTGCGGCCAAGCGCTCGCGGGCCCGGACATCGCTGAGCTGACTGGGACCGGGGAGATATTCCGCCACGGCGCCCATCTCGATCGCGCCCTGGTCGTTGTTCTCCTCGGCCAACGGCCCGAGGCCGGAGCCCGGACGTCCGTGGTGCCCCGTCAACAGCAACAGATCCAGAAGCGTGGCCGTCACGCCGCAGCCTGCCGGGAAACGCAGCACGCCTTGGCCCACCAGCACGACGGCGCGAGAAGCTTTCGCGAAGGTCCGCGCCGCTTCCCTCAACGCGTCCACCTTCGCGCCGGTCGCCGCCTCAATCGCCGGCCACGAGAGGGCACCGACCGCCCCACTGACGGCCGTGACGTAGCCCGGCGCGCGCCCGGACAGCGCCGGATCAATGAGGCCCTGCTCGACGACGGCTTTGATCAACCCCAGGACGACGTTCCCGGAGCGGCCCGGATGGGCCACGAAGTGGTGCGCCGAGAGATTTGCGATATTGCTGATGGTGCCGACGGCCGGCAGCAACGGCTCGATGGTCAGCAGGGTGGCCCCCCGCTTCTTGACCGCTTCTTTGACCTTCAGGCCCGTGATCGGGTTCGTCTCGGTGATATTCGTCCCGACCAGCAGGAGGGCATCGGCCGAGACGATATCTTCGAACGTCACGGTCCAGCGATGCGTGCCCTGCACGCGTCGCAAAGCCCGGACGCCGTTGATCTGGCCGTATCGGGCGCTGCTGTCGATCTGATTGGTCCCGATGACCAGCCGCATGAATTTCTGGAAGACGTAGAGATCCTCGTTCGTGCAGCGCGCGCCGATCAGGCCGGCGAACGCCTCGGGGCCATGTTGCAGTTTGAGACGGATCAAGGCCTCGGCCACGTGCTCCAGGGCTTCCTCCCAGGTCGCCTGGACGAGCGCGCCGTTCCGCCTAATCAGCGGATGGCGCAACCGATCCGGATGCGTCGCCACGTGATAGCCGAAGAAGCCCCGGGCGCATAGATCGCCGTTGTTGCGGCCGCCTCCATGGAACGAATTGACTTCGATCAGCTGAGCGTCCTTCGTTTGGATCGTGATCGAGCAGCCGTCTCCACAGTAGGTGCACACCGTATCGGCCCGCTTGGTCATCCAGGGACGGAACTCGTACATGGACAGCCTACTGGTGAACGCCCCTACCGGACAGATCTGCACGCAGCCTCCGCAGAACTCGCAGTCCAGCGGATGGGAGGTGAAATGCTTGATCTCCGTCATCGTCCCGCGCCCCGCCGGCGCCAGGGCCTTGGCATCAATCACCTCGTCGCAGTACCGCACGCAGCGCAGGCACTGGACGCAGCGATTCATCTCCTTCTCGATCAGCGGGCTGAAATACTCCTTCTCGAAGACCCGCTTGACCTCGATGAACCGGCCGGTCGTCGGCGTGTACTGGTGGGAAAAGTCCTGCAGATCGCACCGGCCGCCTTGATCGCACACCGGGCAGTCCAGCGGGTGGTTCGCGAGGATGAACTCCAGCACCGACTTGTGCGCCTCATTGACCACCGTGGTGGACGTCCGCACCACCATGCCTTCGGTGGCCGGGGTGCTGCAGGCGGTCTGCAGCTTCGGCATCTTCTCGACCTCCACCAGGCACATCCGGCAATTGGCGTCGGGCTCCAGCTTCGGGTGGTAACAGAAATGCGGAATCATCACCCCGACCCGCCGCGCCGCCTCGATGACGAGCGTATCCTTCGGGACGGCGACCTTGATCCCGTCAATCGTCAAATTCACCGTCTCTGTCGTCGTTGCCATCTTAGATTCGTCTCTCGTCGAACGTCGTTCGCATCTCGCTTCACGCTTAACGCTTCACGGCGCGTTAATGCGCCAAGATCGCCGCTTCCAGCGGCGAGACCCGTTTCGCCTCCGCCTCCTGAATCAACTCTTCGTACTCATGCCGCCAGTGCTTGATCGTGCTCACGACCGGCGCAATCAAGGCATCGCCGA
>Ga0114945_10000704_pt1 | contig 21565 bp, 27 predicted proteins | sample OV2TP3_FD_87194 | JGI IMG/M metagenome (GOLD analysis project Ga0114945, IMG submission 87194) | Hot spring microbial communities from Beatty, Nevada to study Microbial Dark Matter (Phase II) - OV2 TP3 | ecosystem: Environmental > Aquatic > Thermal springs > Hot (42-90C) | place: USA: Beatty...
GATCGAGCCGGGCGTGGAGCCGGGGCTGCTCCTGGCCTATTGTCCCGAGCTTCCGGGATGCTCGGTGGTCGCCTCCTCGCGGGATGCCGCGATGCGCGAGGTGCGGAGGCTCATCGAGAACCTGCTCACGCCCGAATCGCCGTGGGTTCCGCCCGGGGCGGAATGCGAAACCCTGGAACTCTAGGGGAGAGGGATGAAAACGAAACTGGCGGTCGCCTTCGGGGTCCTGGCCTTGATCGGCGTGGGGGCGGTGAAGGTTACCGTCCGGAGAGAACCGGAACGGCCGGTCTCGCGGCCTCGCCACAAGATCGATCCGGTCCCGGCGGCGCAGGAAGCTGCGAGGTTTGAGGAGAGCCGCGGGGTCGCGGCACGGGAGGAGCGCCGATCCGTCGAGGAGAGGCCCGCGCAAGCGGGCGCTCCCGGCGGGACGGCGGACCGGCTCCTGCGCTCCGGGGATCCGGACGATCGGGATGCGGCGGCGGTCGCCCTCATGGGCGAGCCCGCGCCGGCCGCCATGGCCGAGCTGCGCAAGGCGTTTCAGGAGGAGAAGGATCCTCAACAGCGGTTGCGCCTCGCCCACGTCCTCATCATCCAGCAGAAGCGGCATGGCCAGAAGATCGAAATCGAAGCGGAAGTCCTCGCGTACTTGGAACAGGTCGTGAGCGATTCCTCGCAGGGGACGCGGCACGGCTCCGCGATCGCGGCCTTGGCGCGCTGGGAGACGGGAGATTCCTTCCGAGTGCTGGGACGGGTGATGTCGAATCCCTCGATCCCCTCCGACTTCGCGAAGGCGGCGGAGTGGCTGTCGGAAAGCCGGAATCCGAAGGCGGGTGCGACGATCCTGCAGGCCTTCCAGGCGACCGACGATGCGGACTCGAAGCTGATCGCGGCCAATGCCCTACTCAAGTTGGCGGGCGAGTCGCCCGAGACGGGACTGGCTTCCGTCTTGAGGGGCCAAGTCCGGCCCGCACTCGAACTGCTCCTGGCCAAGGCGGAGGACGACTGGGAGCGGCAATCCATATCGCGAATGATTCAAGCGATCCAATAACCCCTTTTTGTCAGGAGAAGGAGAGATGAAACTCGCAAGTTTGGCCCTCGTGATGTGCGGAGCCCTGTCGGCGACGCCGGTGAACCCGCCCTCCACCCTCGAGCAGGAGATGGTGGCTTTCGCCAACACCGCCTCGAAGTCGAAGCTTCGCAAGGCGATCAAGCTCGGGTGGGAGAAGACGAACTTCACCAACGCCCTCGTGGATCAGGAAGTTCAAAACGTCGTGGCCAACCGGCCGTACAGCTCCCTCGAGCAGCTCTACAACGTCACCATTCTCGGCCCGGAGAGCATGGAAGGACTCGAGCGGTACCTCAAGCTCAAGTCCCCCGGCCTCCAGTCGCCCACGCTCAAGTTCGTGAACAAGAAGGAAACGTCGGCCAACGTCCTCGTCAAGAACGTCGGCGTCGACGCCAAGGCGGCGGTGAAGATCTGGGAGACCCGCAAGGCCGGCCCCGACCACCAGCTCGGCACTTCGGACGATAGGTGGATGGAGTTCAAGTTCATCTACGGCGAGAATTACGTCCATCACCTCAGGAACCAGCGGCACGTTCACTCGCTCGACGAGGTCGAGGGCGTGGGTCCCGCGACGATCCAGAAGATCGTCGACTACTGCGCGCTCAGCGCGAACTAGGCACTTCACGAAAGAGGGGGGCGGCCGATCCGCTCCCCTCTTTTCTTTCTCGCCTCGCCCGAGTACATTCCCCCCGATGCGCGCGACCGCTACCGCCGGAGCTTCCACGGCCAACCTCGGCCACGGCTTCGACGTTCTGGCCGTGGCGCTGGGGTCGCCCGATCTTCCGCGGGATCGCGTGACGGTCGAGCGCGCCTCGAAGTGGGAACTCCTCGTCGAGGGGCCCGCAGGCCGGGGGCTTCCCAGGAACAACTGTGCCCTCCTCGCGGCGCGCGCCCTTTCGCCCCGACCGCTCCGGCTTCGCCTCTACAAGGCCTTGCCTCCGGGAAGCGGTCTGGGTTCCAGCGCAGCCAGTTCCGCCGCCGCCGCCTGCGCCGTAGCCCGCCTGCTCGACATCCGCGATCCCGAGCGCATCGTCGCTGCGGCCGCGGAAGGAGAGCGTGCCTCGGCCGGAGTCCCCCACGCGGACAACGCGAGTGCCGCAGTGCTCGGGGGACTCACCTGCGTCGCCGATCCGGTGTTCTCGTGGCCCGTTCCCCGGCACGTCGCCTTCGCGCTCGCGATCCCTCATCTCGAACTTACGACGAAGGCGATGCGTCGCGTCGTTCCCCGAACTTGGGCGCGAACCGACCATACACGCGAGGTCGCGCGCGCGGTGGCGACGGCGCTTCTCGTTACCCGGGGAGAAATCGACCGCCTTGGCGAGGCGATCCGAAACTCGGTCGTCGAGCGGCGCCGCTCGCGGCTGATCCCGCGGTACGGAAGAGTGGTGGCCGCGGCCGAGGGGGCGGGCGCGCCGGCGGTGACGATCAGCGGCTCGGGTCCGACGATGGTCGCGATCCTCGATTCCCGCAAGACGGATCCGGAACGCGTCGCGCGCGCGATGGCGGCCGCGTTCGGTCACGAGGCGAGAGCCGTCGTCGCGCATGCGGGAAAGGGGGCGAGGTGAAGCTGGCGTGTCTTGGGTGCGGTCGCGAGCGCCGTTCGGACGGCGTGACCCTCACCTGCCCGTCCTGCGGCGGACTCCTGGAAGTGCGCCCTTCCCTCCCGGACCGTCCGCGATTCGAGGGGTCGGGAGTATGGCGGTACGCGCGCCTCCTCCCGGTCCGAAGGAACCCGGTGTCGCTGGGAGAAGGCGCAACAGGACTTCACGAGTGTCTCCGCACGAAAGGGCTCTACGTCAAGCATGAAGGGGAGAATCCGACGGGATCGTTCAAGGACCGCGGGATGACGGTCGGCGTCACCCTGGCGCGCGAACTCGGTCGGAAGGTCGTGGTGTGCGCCTCGACGGGAAATACGGCGGCCTCGCTTTCCGCCTACGCGGCGCGGGCGGGAATGCGGGCGGTCGTTCTCCTGCCCGCGGGCAAGGTGGCCGCGGGCAAGGTGGCCCAGGCCGTCGCCCACGGTGCGGAGCTCGTCCAAATCGAGGGCAACTTCGATCGGGCCATGGCGTTGGTTCGAAGTCTCGAGCGCGACGGTCGCATCTACATCCTGAACTCGCTCAATCCGTATCGCCTCGAGGGACAGAAGACGCTCGCTTTCGAAGTCTGTGAGGCGCTGGGCCGACCGCCGGATGTCGTGGTCCTCCCCGTCGGTAACGGCGGAAACGTGAGCGCGATCTGGAAGGGATTCAAGGAGTGGAAGGCGATGGGGTTCGCGAATCGACTTCCGCGAATGATCGGCGTCCAAGCCGCCGGGGCCGCGCCCGTAGCGCGCGCCTTCCGCGACGGCGCCTGGCTCCCCGAACCGAATCCTCAGACGATCGCGACCGCGATTCGCATCGGCGATCCGGTGAACGCCCCGAAAGCGCTTGCGGCCTTTCGCGACTCTCGGGGGGACGTCGCGACCGTGAGCGACGAGGAAATCCTCGAGTCCCAGCGGTGGCTGGCGAAGAGCGAGGGGCTTTTCGTCGAACCCGCTTCGGCGGCGCCCATCGCCTATCTCCGACGGCACCCCCATCGAGGAACGGTCGTCGCCGTCGCCACCGGTCATGGACTCAAGGATCCGGAAGCCATCACCGGGCGGATGCCCAAGGCCAAGGCGATCGCGCCCACCGTCGCGGCGCTGCGGAGGGTGTTGTGAGGATCGTCCTCGTCGGCCTGGGAACGGTGGGACGGGCGGTGGCCGAGCGTCTCCGGGAGCTGCGCGTTCCCGGCTTTGCTCCGCGTCTTGTCGCCGCGGCCGATTCGCAGGGAGCATGGATCGATCGCTCCGGGCTCGATTTCGCCGCGCTTCGAAAGGACGCCCCGCGCCACGCGGGCGTCCTGGAGGCGATCGAGGAGGCGGAGGCGGACGTCGTGATCGAAGCCGCTCCCACGGTGCTCTCGGCCCCGGGTGCGGCGATCGAGCGACTTCGGGCGGCGTTTCGCTCCGGGAAGCATGTCGTGTGCGTCAATAAGGCGCCGCTGGCGACCGCGATGCCGGCGCTGGTGGAACTCGCGCGGTACAACCGGGTCCAGTTTCGTTTCAGCGGCACGGTCGGGGGGGGCACGCCCGTTCTCGACTGGGCCGCGCGTTGCGCCGAAGGGGACCGAATCCTCGGCCTCCGCGCGATCCTGAACGGCACGACGAATTACATCCTCTCGCGGATGGAGGAAGGCGCGACCTTCGACGCCGCGCTTGCCGAAGCGCAGGAGAAGGGCTATGCCGAGAGGGATCCGTCGATGGACGTGGACGGGATCGACACGGCGGTGAAGCTGGTGATCCTCGCCAACGCGGTGCTCGGCCGGCGCTCGGTCCTCTCCGACGTGGCCGTCCGCGGAATCCGCGGGGCGGGTGGAGGAACGGTCCGACTCGTCGGCGAGATCGGCGAGCGGCTATCGGTAGCGCCGCGGGAAATGGATCCGCGATCCCCATTCGCGGTGCGCGGGACGCTCAACGCGGTCCAACTCACGCTTCAGAATACCGGCGAGGTCACCCTGGTGGGGCGGGGAGCGGGCGGTCGCGAGACGGCGACGGCGGTGGTCCGAGACCTGCTCTCGATTTGGCATCGCCATTGGGAGGAGAGATGAAGGTCCTCAAGTTCGGGGGCACGTCGGTCGCGACGCCCGAGGCGCGTCGAGCAAGCGCGAATCTCGTGCGGACGCAGAAGGAGCCCGTCGTTGCGGTCGTTTCGGCGCACGACGGCGTGACCGAACTTCTGGACGAGGCGGCGCGCGCCGCGGCGGCGGGAAACCGGCGGAGGTTGGCGCGGCATGTCGCAGAGGTGCGGGCTCGGCACGACGGCCCGCTTCTCGACGAACTGGAGAGGGTACTCGCGGGCCTGGCGGCTCTGGGAGAGCTCACGCCCCGCTCGCGCGACCTCGTGCTTTCCTTCGGCGAACGGCTTTCCGCCCCGATGTTCGCGGCGGACCTCGGCTCCTCGGCGGTTGCCCTCGACGGCGGCGCCGCCGGAATCGTGACGGACGAGCAGTGGGGCGAGGCGAGTCCCCTCCGCGAAGTGACGCGGCACGAGCTCCGGCAGCGGGTGGCCCCTCTCCTGGAGCAGGGCAGGATCCCCGTCGTCACCGGGTTCATCGGAGTCACCCAGCATGGAGCCCTGACGACGCTGGGCCGCGGAGGCTCGGACTTCACCGCGACACTGGTCGGGGCGGCCCTCGGCGCCGGCGAGGTGTGGCTCTGCTCGGATGCGGACGGCCTTCGCGCGGCGGATCCCCGCATCGTGGCGGAGGCCGCCCCGCTGCCGGAGATCTCCTTCGCCGAAGCGATGGAGATGGTGCAGTTCGGAGCGAAAGGAATCCATCCTCGGGCCCTTGAGCCGGCCGTGGAGAGCGGGATTCCGGTGCGGATCCTGAACACGTTCCGTCCGGACGTTCCGGGAACGCGGATCGGTCCGGTGGCCGCTTCGGGACCGGGAGCGGTCCGCTCGGTCCATCTCGTGCGCGACGTCTCCCTCCTCACGGTCGCCGGCGCCGCGATGGTCGGACGCCGGGGCACGGCGGCGAGGATTTTCGAGACGGTCGCGTCCGCCGGGGGAAACGTCCGGATGATCTCCCAGAGCGTCTCGGAATCGGGGATCTCGATCGCCGTTTCCCGCCGCGATCTCGAGGCGGTGAGGGCCGCCCTCGAGGGTGCGCTCGTACGGCCGGGACTGGTCCGCCAAATCCAGATCGAAGATGAGGTGGGGATCGTCGCGGTCGTCGGCGAGGCGATGCGCGGCACGCCCGGCATCGCGGCGCGTCTCTTCGGGGCGGTCGCACGAGCGGGGGTGAACGTCGTCGCCATCGCGCAGGGATCGAGCGAGCTCTCGATCTCGTTCATCGTGGAGACCGCGAGAGGCGAAGATGCGGTGCGGGCGGTCTACAGCGAGTTCCTGTAAATCCCCTCTTGTATCGAGGAACGGGATCGAGTAAGGTCCCCGACCGCGTTTAAGGACAAGAACGATGCTGATCGTGCTGGCCGTGTTCGCCCTCTCCCAGGACGCCAAGGTGCGCGAGCTCCTGCAGAAGGGGGATGCTCTGTGGGCCGACCGGGAGAAGGAGGGAAAAGGTCTCGCGGCGGTGGAGACCTACCAGAAGGCGCTGGCGCTCGACGAGTCCTGCGTCGAAGCCTACTGGAAACTCGCGCGCACCTACTTCTCGCTCGGATCGCGCGAGAAGGACGACGAGAAGAAGGCCAAGCTCTATCGCGAAGGAATCGAGTTTTGCAAGATGGGGATCTCGGTCGACGCGAATTCGATCGAGTCGCATTTCTGGCTCGGCGTGATGTACGGCCTCTTCGGAGAGGTCAAAGGAATCATGCAGAGTCTCTATCTTGTGGATCCGATGAAGCAGGAGATGGAGTGGGTCCTCGCCCGAAACGAGAAGTTCGAATACGCCGGGGCGCACCGGGTGCTCGGACGCCTGTACCACAAACTCCCGGGGATCAAGGGCGGGGACAACAAGAAGGCGATCCGCCACTTCGATCGGGCGATCGAACTGTCGCCGGAGATCCCGCGAAGTTACCTGTACCTCGCCGAAGTCCTCGTGGACGAGGGTCGCAAGGAGGAGGCGAAGAAGGCGTTGCGGAAGTGCCTCGAGACGCCGGACCATCCGGTCTGGGGACCCGAGAGCCGGGACGAGAAGGAGAAGTCCCGCGAGCTTCTGAAGAAGTTGGAGGGATAGATGAAGCGGGCGCTTGCGATCGGCGCGGGGGTCCTAGTCTTGGGCCTGGCGGTGGGCGCAATTTGGTTCTGGCGCCAGCGCAGCCGGGTGGATCTCGCCGTCAGTCAACCCTATGTCGAAAAGGACCTCACCACGGACGAGATCCGCTCGAAGCTCGGCTCGGGCGAGTTCAAGCAGGTTCAGGAGGCGACGAAGCAGATCGACAAGCTCGAACCCGAGGAGCGGCTGCGAGTGCTCCTGAAGTTGGCGGAGGATCCGCAGTCGCCGATCCGGCTCCGGGCGGTGAAGAAGCTCCGGGCCTTGGACGATCCCCGAGCGAAGACGAAGCTCGAGAAGATGGCCAGGGAGGATTCCGACGCGGATGTCCGGGAGCTGGCAGGGACCCCGAAATGAGGAGGCTCCTTCTGGCGGTCGCCGCCTTCGCCGGGTGCGCGGACACCTCGGTCGACAAGCCCTACCGGAAACCCGAGCTGGCCGCCGAGGAGGTTCGCCGGAAGCTCGCTTCGGGCGACTTTCGCCAGCGACTCGAGGCATCGAAGCAGATCGACAAGTTGGCGCCGGAGGAGAAGCTGCAGGTTCTCTTGATTCTCTCGAAGGACCCCCAAGCCTCGACGCGGATCCTTGCCGTGAAGAAGCTGCGGGAGCTCTCCGACCCCCGGGCCAAGGAGCGGCTCGCGGAGATGGCGAAGAGCGATTCGGACCCGGACGTTCGGGAATTGGCGGGGCGCTGAACGAAGGACGCGGTAGAGCGCGAGCGCACCTGAGGTTGCCCCGAATTGACGGACACGGAGGAACAGTCGCCGTTCCTGATAAGTTATCGGCGCGGGTTGCGGAATCGAATCTCGGACGGCAGTTCTAAGATCGTCAAGGCGGGCGTATTCGCCTCCGCTCGCCGAGCGCAGCGAGGCGAAGGCGGAGGCGAATATCCCGCCGAAGCGCCCCACAGGGCGCGAAGGCGGATCCCTCGCACCGCTCGGCGAGCTACGGCGGAATGATGGCTTTGGTTTGCGCTTTCCGATCGGAGCCGAGGGGCAACTGATGAGGACGGTCTACGTTAGATCTCGCTCCTAGAGAAGCTGTCCCACATCCTCCCTGGCCAGGTCGGGAGCCCCCTCTCCATCAACTCGCTACGGGAAGACATCGGCGTCGCCCGGGCGATTCGAAAGGAAGCGAAAGCCTATCTCTTCGACTGGGGGGAAATCCCGGATCCGGCGGCCCGGTTCGAAAACCTGGTCGGATTGCACCTGTTCAAGGCGGTCCATTCCTGGCGCGCCACGGGGGATGGCCAGATCGCCCTGCACTACGTGCGCGACAAGCAAAAGCGCGAAGTGGACTTCGTCGTAACCGAGAAGGGACTCCCCGTCATCCTGATCGAGTGCAAGACGGGAGAGGAATCGTTCTCTCCGGCCCTGGACTATTTTCAGCGTGCCTTGAAGACGCCCGTGGCGGTGCAGATTCTGGACAAGCCGGGCATCCTGAAGAAACTTCGGGCGGACGGATTCGTCCGTTGGATCGTTTCGGCAGACCGCTGGCTGGCCATGCTGCCCTAGACCTCCTTCCAAGCTCCCTCCACCGAGATCGTGAACTCTCCCCGTGGTTCCTCGGCCCGCCACCGATCGAGCGCCTTGGAGACGGTCGTGCGCCAAATCTCCTCGTGCATCTTCGTCAGCTCTCGCGCGACGGTAATCCGCCGGTCGCCGAGTTCCGTCAGCATGTCGTGCAAGGTGTCCGCGATTCGGTGCGGCGACTCGTAGAGGAGGATCGTCCGTTCCTCCGCGACGAGCGTGCGGAGGGCCTTTCGGCGCTTACCGGGCTTGCGCGGCAGGAACCCCTCGAAAACGAACCGATCCGCGGGAAAGCCGGAGACGGAGGCGGCCGTCGCGACCGCGGAGGGGCCGGGAATCGCACGAACGGGGATTCCCCTCTCTAGCGCGGCGTTCACCAAATCCGCTCCGGGGTCCGATACTCCTGGAGTCCCTGCCTCCGAGACGAGCGCGATCGACTCGCCGCGCTTGAGCCTCTCGATGATCTCCTCGAGGCGCCGCGGACTGCTGTGGGCGAAGAAGGCGATCAGGGGCTTGCGGATCTCGAAGCGGGTCAGGAGCTTGAGCGTGGTTCGGGTGTCCTCGCAGGCGATCGCGTCGACCTCTCGGAGGGTCCGGAGCGCCCGGGGGGAGAGATCCTCCAGATTGCCCATCGGCGTGCCCATGACGAGGAGGGGCATGGGTTACTTCGCCGCCTGCACCGCAGCGAGGATGTCCTTCGGATCGGCTCGGTGACGTACGGTCGTGGAGGTGAACATCCACCGGACTCGGCCGTGACGGTCGACGACGTAGGTGGCCGGTCGAGCGGCGGAGGTTCCGTTCGGAGCCGCCTTTTCGTGCACCATCCCGAGCTTTCCTACGACCTTGAGGTCGAAGTCCGAGAGGATCGGGAAAGGAAGATCGTTCGCGACGGCCAGCTTGCGATTCTCCTCGACGTAGTCGCTGCTGATCGCGACGAGGGTGGCCCCGGCCCGCTTAAGTTCCGCGGCGTGGCTCCGGAGACCCCGGAGTTCCGTCACGCAGTAGAATCACCACCGGCCCCGGAACAGGACCACGACGACCGGCCCGTCGCGACGGAGTTCCCCGAGCGTCACGGTTCGGCCGTTCTGATCCTGGAGGGCGAAGTCGGGAAAATCCTGGCTTACGTTGACCGCCGGAGGCGAAGCGGGAGTCGAGATGAATCGCACGGCCGAGTACCCCGCGACGGCGAAGGAGGCGAGTACGGCCAAGGAGATCGTAGCGACCGACCGCTTCTTCACGACGGCCCAACCGGCGAGCGATTGACCGATGGCGAGGGGAACATAGGCCCAGTACCCGTTCCGGACCCACGACTCGGTGAGAAGGAGCATGTCCCCGACGGCCGCGGCGGCCACCAAAGCGAATCCCGCCAGCGCCCACGCCCATGGTTTCATGAGGTTCCTACCTACCCGTTTCCGACTCCCGGCGCAATTGATATTCTATACGCCGCGGTGGACGGAATCCTTCTCCTCGACAAGAACGCCGGAATGACGTCGCACGACGTGGTGGACTCCGTCCGTCGTCGCGTGGGACGGCGAGACGTCGGGCACGCGGGAACCTTGGATCCGCTGGCGACGGGTCTGTTGGTCGTCTGCCTCGGTCGCGCGCTTCGCATCCTGGAGTTTCTCGAATCCCACGACAAGGAGTACGAGACGACGATTCGTCTCGGTCGCCGGACCGAGACGGACGACGCCGAGGGGAAGATCCTCGAGGAGCGGGAAGCGAACTCGAGCCGACAGGAACTCGAGGGCGCGATGGCACGATTCGTAGGGACGATTTCCCAGAAGCCTCCACGGTATTCCGCGGTCAAGATCGCGGGGCGGAGGCTCTACGAGTACGCGCGCGAAGGGCGCGAGGTCGAGATTCCGGAGCGCACGGTGCGCATCGACGAATTCGCGCTCCTCGACTGGACGCCGCCTCTCTTGTGCGCCCGGCTCCGGTGTTCCAAGGGCACGTACGTGCGATCCTTGGCTCGGGATATGGGAGGGTGCGTCGAAGCGCTCCGGCGAACGGCCAGCGGGCCCTTTCGCGTCGAGGACTCCGTGAAGCTGGACGGTCCCTACGAGGCGCTCCCCCCGGACGTCGGTCTCCTGCACTTGCCCGAGGTGCGCCTCTCCGCGGGGGACGCGGCGCGGTTTGAGCACGGGGCCACCGTCGACATTGCCGTTCCAGGGGATCTGGTGCGTGTCTACGGGGGACCGGTCTTCCTCGGAGTGGGGGCGCGGGTTTCCGGAGGAATGCGCCCGCGGAAAGTTCTCGCGCCGCGGTAGGGGCGGGGATATCTTCGCTCGTTCGAATCGGAGGACCCATGAGCATCCTTCTCCTCGCCCTCGTTCAGCAGGATCCGCTTCCAGAAGCCGTCCAGTGGCTCCAGAGCATCGGGGTGACGTACGTCAAGACACCGGACGACGCGAAACGACTCACCTTTCTCTCCCTCGGCAGCAACAAGAAAGTCACCGACGAAGGGCTGGTCCATCTCCAACATCTCCCGGCACTCGCCACGCTCGATCTCTCCTCGGCGCCGATCACGGTGAAGGGACTGGAGCATCTCAAGGAGTGCAAGAAACTGGCCGAGCTTTGGCTCAACATGACGCGACTCGGCGATGGGTTCGTCAAGCCGATCCTCGCCTGCCCGGGAATCGTCCGGCTGGAGGCGAGCGGTACGGATCTGACCGACGCGGGCCTGGCCGAACTCGCCTCCCTGGGACGACTCACGCGGCTGAGCGTCGGCGGAAACAAGAAGATCACGGACGGGGGGATGGGAGAGGTGAAGAAACTCGCCAAACTCAAGAGCCTCGTCCTCAACGGGACCTCCGTCACGGATGCCGGACTCGGGGAGTTGAAAGAGCTCTCGGAGCTGGAGGATCTCGATCTCTCCTGGTGCGCCGTAGATCAGGGAATGCGGAAGCTGGCCGGCCTCAAGCTGAAGCGGCTCGCTCTCTTCTACGCCAAGATCACCGACGACGGGGCGAAGCACCTGGCCGCCTTCCCGTCGCTTCAGCATCTCTACCTTTGGTACACGAAGGTCACGGACACCGGGCTGGAAGCGCTCCGGGGTCTCTCGGAACTTCGGACCCTCTATCTCGACGGCACGAAGATCACCGACAAGGGGCTCGCGGTCTTGGCGGGATTGCCGAAGCTCGACTACCTTTGGCTCAACGGGACGGAGATCGGGGATGCGGGGATGGAACACCTGGCCAAGCTGAAGTCGGTCCGCACTCTCTATCTCAACCAAACCAAAGTTACGGATGAGGGGATGGGGATCCTGGCCAAGATCGAAACCCTGACGACGCTCTCCCTCAATCACACGGCGTTGACCGATGCCGGCTTGGAGAAACTCGCGGGGGCGAAGAATCTCTCCTACGTGTCCGCGTACAAGACGAAGATCACCGACGAGGGAGTCCAGAAACTGAAGGAAGCGCGCCCGAAGTGCGCCGTGTACAAGTGACGAGTCGGCTGTACTCCTTCCGCGAACACCTTCGGAAACGATTTCCGTTTCGCGTGAGGAAGATCGGCCTCGATGCCGGCTTCACGTGTCCGAATCGCGACGGCGCCAAAGCGACGGGCGGTTGCGTCTACTGCGACAACCGATCCTTCAGCGTGAATGCGGACTCGACCGATTCGGTCGAGCAGCAAATCCGTCAAGGGATCGAAGCGGGGCGGCGCAAGGGGATCGAACACTTCCTTGCCTACTTCCAAGCGTACTCGAACACCTACGCCCCCGTCGTCCGCCTCCGAGAAATCTACGCGGTCGCGCTCCGATTTCCCGAAGTGGTCGGAGTCTCGGTCGGAACGCGGCCGGACTGCCTCTCGAATGCCGTCCTCGATTTGCTGAGCGACCTCGGGAAGAAGACGGCCGTCTGGCTCGAAATCGGCCTCGAGAGCGGTCAGGACCGCAGTCTGGTCTGGATGAATCGGGCCCACACCGTCGCGGACTTCGAGGCGGCGATCCGTCGGTGCGACGGACGCCCGTTCGAGCGAGTGGTCCATCTCATCTATGGAATCCCCGGCGAGAGTCACGAGGAGATGATGGCGACGACTCGCTTCGTCGCCTCTCTCCCGATCGATTCGGTCAAGGTTCATCATCTCTACGTGGCGAAGGACACTCCGCTCGAGTCCCTCTACGCCCGCGGCGAGGTGCGGCTCTTTACGTTCGAGGAGTGGGTGCCTCTGGCGTCGGACATCGTAGAGCGTCTTCCCGCGACGATGTCCATCCAGCGATTGTGCGGCGAGCTCTCGAATCGATGGTTGGTCGCGCCGCGATGGGAGAAGAGCACGCCCGAGGTGCTCCGCGCGGTGGAGTCGGAACTCGCGAGGAGGGGAACGAGACAGGGATCGCTAGTTCCCCTCCGCGCCTCGGCCCCCGTCCTGGAAGATCGGCAGGTATCGCAAGGGAAGCTCCAAGGCCAGGAGCGCGAACGCGGAGAATAGCCCGCCGTACGGATCCTCGCTCCAGGAGCCGTCCGGCGCTTGCCGCTGGAGAAGGTCCTTGCAAAGCCCGGCGTACCACTTTTTCCATGCCTCTCCGCCGTACTGGAAGACCGCGAGCGAAGAGTAAAACGCCGTGTAGAGATACCAGCCGCTCCAGCCGTTGTCGCGCCCGGATGTTTTCCCCAGGAAAGGAGCGTGATCGAGGAGATTCTTGATCCCTTTCTCGTACCGAGGGTCGCCGTGGTGGTCCAGGACGCCGAGCATGTACATCCCGGCGCCGGTGAGCGCCGAGGAGGGATGGCTGTTCCCGCGGGAGTGATAGTTGTACGCGTACCATCCCTCGGGGCTCGTCATCTCGAACACGTATTTCTTCGCCTTCTTGATCGTCTCCGCATCGACCGAGATGCCGGCGTTCCGCGCCGCTCGAAGAGCGGTGATCTGCATGATGGCCACCGCTCCCGAGCCGTCGTCCGTGGCATTGCCGTCGGGACTGGCATTCCAACCGCCGAAGCGGTTCTGACACCGCTGCAGGAGGTCCACGGCGCGCTTGAGCGCCTCCCGGGTTCGGTCCACGTCGTCCGGGTCGCGTAGGGTTCCGAGGATCTCCGCGAGGAACAGCGTCGCGAACCCGTGTCCGTACATCCCGCTTTGGCCGCCGTCCGTGATGAAGCCGGTGCGGTGGCACGAACGGACGAGGAACTGCAAGCCGCGGCGGAGGTTTTCGGCGTAGCGCCCCTCACCGGTGGTGCTGCCCTCCGCCATCCACGCCAGGCACGCCACGCTCGTCGCCGCGGTCGGAACGGTTCCGGGAAGCGAGCCCGTACGGCCCTGCTGTCGGGCCAGCCGATCCAATCCCTTCCGGATGGCGGCGTAGGTCTTCGCCTCCACCTCGGGCGTCGTGATCGGTTTCTCCTGCGCCCACAGGACGAGCGGGATGGCCCACAAGGTAGTCATGATGTCCTAGCGGTGAGTCAGCACTGATTTCAGAGGTTGTCGCATCTCAGCGACATCCGAGGGAATCAGGCGTGTCGAACCGCTAGTATATCGACGCCGTAGAGTCGGTCGAAGTTTCAAAATTTCTACGTCTCGAACTTCTGGATGGTGACACCCTTGTCCGCGAGAAACTTGAGCGCCTTGTCGAGGTTTTTCTCCGATCCGACGAGTTCCACCTCCAACCACGCGCTCTTCTCGGTGATCCGACCGCGCAGGATGTTGGGCTGGACTTCGAGATCGTGAGAGAGTTTGTAGATGAGAGGCTCGCCGATCGTTTTCTCGGGGAACGTCAACTTCAGCCGCGCGACCTTCTGGGCTTCTTTCGCCATGCGGGTTTCCTTTCGAGCCGAGATATCTACTCCCCGGGGGAGAGCACCGTCAAGCATATTCTGGAGCAGGCGGAACGCCTCCCGATTGCCCGGGGAGACGAATGCGGTACCGGCGTCGGCGACGATTCTCCTATCAGCCGCGGATGTCGAAACTCCCTTCGTTCTTCGGCTCCTCCCAGCGGACGTCCACCTCCGTCACCCGCGCCGAAGGCGGGCCCCGCCGGCACCACTCGAGCGCTCGTTCCACCGACTCCTTCGGCCCTTCGAAGACCGCTTCGACGCGCCCGTCCGGGAGGTTGCGGACCCATCCGCCAAGCGCGAGATTCCCGGCTTCGTCCCGGCAGGAGTATCGAAAGCCTACCCCCTGAACCCGCCCCGAGATGCGGACGTGGGCGCGGACCATCAGCGGATCCTGCGATAGAGACCCACCACGACGCCTTGGATTCGGACGGAGTCGACGAGGATCGGAGCCATGGCGGCATTGGCGGGTTGGAGCCGGATGCGTCCTCCTTCGCGGAAGATCTTCTTCAGCGTGACCTCACCGCCGTCCAGAAGCGCCGCGATCGTCTCGCCGTCCCGTGCGGAAGCGCGCCGCTCCAGGATCACCACGTCCCCATCTCGGATTCCTTCTTCGACCATCGAATCGCCGCGGACTTCGAGCGCGAAATACTCCCGCCCTGGACGGAGCGCCTCCGTGAGATCGAAGTCCGCGGGGATCTCGTGGGATTCGATCGGCCGCCCGGCAACGATCCGTCCGATCACCGGAATGCGCCGGGAGGATTCGACGACTTCGATGGATCGGTGCCCGTAGCGCGATCGTCGGATCCGGCGTGCGCGTTCCAACCGACGGAGGTGGCCGAGGGCCGTCACCTTGTGGATGCGGAAATGATCCGCGATTTCCTGGAGGGTCGGCGCGAACCCGCGTTCGGTGCGGTAGCTTTCGAGGAATCGTAGGACCTCGACTTGACGAGGGGTCATGGCCGCCTACTTCTTGTCCTTCCCTTCGTCGTGCCGCAACGGATTCTGCTCGCGGTCCAGTTCGTCTTCGCGGTTTTTCCCGAATTCCTTCGGCTTGTCGATCTTCCGAGTCGGGAGTTTCTCGAATCCGCGGAGCGGAACGCGCTTGAGACCCGCGAGGGAAGGCTCGAAATCGATGGCGGGGATGTCCCCCGTCGCGATGGAGACGGCCTCGACGTCCATGCTCACGCGCTCCAGGAAAAAGACGTGCCGCACCGTGCCCCGAATCGGCACTCCTCCCAGTTCCGCAAATCGCGACAGGGTCTTGTCCGGAAACGTACTGAGACGGTTGACCGCCTCGAAATACCCCCCGCTCGGAAGAGACGGATCGACGAAAACCTCGGAGAAGAGGTACCGGTCCCCGCCGACGATCAGATTCATGCCTCGGCACTCGCGTCCCGCCACCTTGTCGGACTTCCCGTTGCTCCGCGCCTCGACCGTGGGATCGGCGTCGAACCAACCGTAGGATTGGAGCAGCGCCGTGAGTTCTCCCTCGTCCAGAGCTCCCTTCACGCGCTCTCGTGCGGCTCGGATTTCCTGGAGAACTTCCTGCTGGCGCGTGCGGATCTGATCAAAGGTGAGCTCGGAATAGGTTCCGCCCAAGGTGTCGAATCTCCAGACCGTCTTCCGATCGGTCCGCACCAAGATCCTCTCTCCGAACGTCAAGTCTTCGATCGACAGGTTGCCGTCCTGATACTTCACCCGCTCCCGTCGATGGATCTCGCGGAGCCGGCCGAGGGTGTCGACGGACCAGAGCTTCACCGTGCGTTCGAGGGTGAATCCCGGATCGTAGCTCGAGAGCAGGATCAGCAGAAGTCCCATTACTCGTACCTCAAGGCCGCGACCGGATCCATCCGGGAGGCTCGGATCGCCGGGATCAGCCCCGCGACGATGCTGACGAGAACGGAGAAGACCACGGCGCCCCCGGCCAGCCAGGGCGTCACCTGAAACAGATCCGTCTTCGGGGGGATCTGCATGAAGCGGTGCGCGAGGGCGTCGAGACCGCGTCCCAAGATCCACCCGATCCCGACTCCCACGACCCCTCCCGACATTCCGATCCAAACCGCTTCGACCAGGAAAAGCCTCCGGATATCGCGCCCACGCGCTCCCAAGGCCTTCATTATACCGATCTCGCGGGTGCGCTCAAGAACGGCCATGGCCATCGTGTTCGCGATTCCGAAGAGGGAGATGAGGAGCCCGATCGCGCCGATGCACGCGAAGAAGGCCTGAAGGATCAGGAACGTGGTGTTGATCATCTTCACCATGTCCGCGGCCGCCATCGCGTCATAGCCGAGGTTCTTGAGCTGGTTCTTCACCCGCTCGACGTCCTCGGGGCGCTTCGTCTTGACCTCCACGGCGGGGAAACGGTCCTTCTCGTAGGCGAGGAGCCCGCCGTACCCCGCCTTGAGCAGGTCGCGCAGCTCGAGGGCCTGCTCCAGAGGCAGGAGAATCTGACCCCGCTTGATTCCCAGGCGGTCGGAATCGACGATGCCCGTGATCGTAAAACTCAGGGTTTCCCTGGGCGGGGTCGCTTCCCCGCTCCGGGCGCGTGCCTTGATTTCGAGCGGTTGCTCGAGGGCCACATCCGTCGGCTTGAGGTTGAATCGGATTTCCAGGAGCGTACTCGGGATGAGGCACCCGCGTTCCCCCGGCCGGGGGATCCGCCCTGCTAGGAGGGCCGATTCGAGCCGCGCCATCGTGCGGTCGTGCGCTCCCGAAAACGGCACGCCGTCCGCCACCTTCTGCGTCTTCCCCTTGACGGGGGTCCGAAGGGGAAACGTGGCGGAGAGAAGCATGAGAAGGTCCGGATGGGCCACGTCCACTCCGTCCAACGCCTCGATCTTCGCGATTTCTTCCCGCGTGATCGGGACGACCTGTCCCATCGCCCCCCACGCGCCGAATCGGAGATCGTCGTCGTCGCGACCTTCCACGCGGGTGACCGTGATCGTTCGGAGCACGTCCTCCGATTCGAAGGACTTGAGGATCTGGTTCTCGAGGCCCACCCCGAGCGAGACCAACACGACGAGCGCCCCGACGCCGATCGTCACGCCGATGAGCGTCAGAGTCGTGCGCCCCTTCCTTCGCCAGAGGTTGCCCCCCGCGATCCGAAAGAGCTCCTCGGCCTTCACGCGGCCCTCTCTGTTTCGCCGGAAATTCGGCCGTCGGACATCTCGATGGTTCGTCGGGCGTGTTTGGCGGCCAGCCCTCGATCGTGCGTGACGAGAAGAATCGTCTTGCCCTGGCGATGAAGCCCGTCGATGAGAGTCATGATATCCGTGGCCGTCCTCGTGTCGAGATTCCCCGTGGGCTCATCCGCCAGGAGGAGCGGGGGATCGTGCACGAGAGCGCGCGCGATCGCGACGCGCTGCTGCTCTCCCCCCGAGAGTTCCTTCGGGAGGTGGTGGACTCGCTCGGTCAAGCCCACCGTGGCGAGGAGCTCCTGCGAACGGGCGAGCCGACTTCCCCGATCGACCCCGCCCAGGATCAAGGGGAGCTCGACGTTTTGGAGCGCCGTCCGGGTCGGGAGGAGGTTGAAGAATTGGAAGATGAACCCGATGTTGTCCCGACGGTGATGCGCTAGCGCGTCGTCGCTCAGCTCGCTCAACCGCATTCCTTGGAAGGTGATCTCCCCGGAGGTCGGACGATCGAGTCCGCCCAGGAGATGGAGGAGCGTAGACTTTCCGCTTCCCGATCGTCCCACGATGGCGACGAACTCTCCCTCTTCGACCGCGAAGTCGAGCGAATCGACGGCGCTGATGACGTTCTCTCCCATCACGTATCGACGGCTCACGCCCTCGGTCCGAAGGAGTTCCGTCATGACCGGGCTATCGTGACACGGCATCGGGGGGCCGTCAATCGGTAGCGCGCGCGTGCGGCGTCTATTCGGCGAGGTCCAGGACGCACCGGAACCCGAGGATCGGAGATCGGGTCTCCGGCGAGGATTCGGAGGCTCCTTCGAGACCGACGATGATGAACCCGGTTCGCCCGGGACTGGCGGTCCACTCTCGGATTGGGCCTGCGGGGACTTCCGCTCGACGCCTCTCTTCGAGGGTCGGGAGCCGGCGACCGCGCCAGCGCGCGTAGGCGACGGCATCCTCATGCGTGATGCCGGTCACCGGATTCTCCTCGGAGCCCCGCGGCGGGGCGTCCCTCCGCCATCCGTGAGGAGGAGTGCGGAAGGTCACTCGGAGAAATCGCGCATAGTCGCGACAGGAGACCGCTTGGCGCTCGACCAGGAGCGGCGGCTCGCGCCTCTCGACCAGGAGCGTACCCTCGGGAATCTCTCCGGGCGTGTACATTCGGAAGCGCAGGAACATGTCGCGGCCCTCGATCCTGATCGTGCGTCGGCGATTGAGGTGTCCGACCTTCGAGAGCGTCAATTCGTATTCTCCGGGGAACGGGAGCTCGATTTCCGTGGGGGTGTGCCCCAGGATCCGCGAGGCATCCGCCTCGACGAGGGCAACGCGCGCGCCTTGGGGAGAGGAATCGATTCTCAGCCGCGGGCGCGGAAGAGACGGCGAAGCGCGCCGGCGAGCACGGCCGGCGGCCACGATTCCGGAGAGGAGGACCAGGATCCCCAGGACCGCGAGGAACGGACGAAGCCTCGGGCGGGATCGCGGAGACGGAAGAAGCGCCGCGGCCAGTTCGGCTCCGGAGGCGAACCTCTCCGAAGGTCTCTTCCGAAGACACCGAAGGATGGGATTCGCCAGGGCGGGAGGGGCGATCGGTTCGACTTCCAAGACTTGGTGGGACAGCTCCAGGAAGCTCGAGGCTTCGAACGGCGCTCTTCCTGCGACCATCTCGTAGAGGACCGTCCCCAACGAATACAGGTCGCTCCGAGCGTCGGCCCCTCGGGCTCCCTCCCGAAGGACCTCCGGAGCCATGTACGCCGGCGTCCCCACCAGTTCGCCCGTCTCCGTCAGTCGGGAAAGGGCGGGAGAGACGGCGACTCCGAAATCCGTGATCACGGGACCTCGCGGGGTGAGGACGATGTTGGCGGGCTTGAGATCGCGATGAAGGACTCCGCGTCGATGCAGATGATCCAAAGCGCCGGCAAGGGCGGTCCCGATGGTCAAGGCTTCGGGAAGGGGAATTGCTCCTTGCCGGAGGCGCTCTTCCAACGTCGGCCCTTCCAGGAGCTCCATGGTGAAGAACGCGTACTCTTCCTCCCATCCGACGTCGTACACCCGCACGATGTTCGGATGATCGAGGCCGGCTGCCAGGCGCGCTTCGCGGAAGAAGCGTTCGAGGGCACTCCCTGGCCGTCGGTCTATTCGGAGCCTCTTGAGCGCCACGATGCGTCCCGTCTCCAAGTCCGTGGCGCGATGGACGATGCCGTAGGTTCCACGGGCGATCTCCTCTCCGAGCTGATACCGTTCCAATCGTCGGTCCTTCTCGGTAAGCCGCGGGGCGCGGCCGGAACCTCATCCCCGCAGCAGCAGGAGGGCAAGCAGGATCGATCGAACCACTTCGAGGATCCGCGCGACCTTCTCCAGCGTGCTCCAGAACCGTTCGTACATGGTTCTTCCTCCAATCGTCGGGTCCGAGATGTCTCGTCCCCGCCGCGGAGGCAGGACGGGTCCAACGGCCGCGCCGCGGCCCGCCGCCGAACACAGGTTCGGACGGACGAGAAATTCTTTACGGCGCCGGGCCAAAGAGCGACGCCCTTCTGTGTCGCGAGGGGGGCATGGATCGACGCCAATAAAACGAATTTCGCGTCGATCGGATCCCCGCTCCCCGCACAAGCGTTCGTGCGGAAGTGGACGATCCTCTTCGGCGGGGCGCTCTTGGTGACGGCGCCCTCCGGCCGCGGCGAGACCGTGTACTACTTCTTCACCCCCGCCGCTCCCGGACCGAGGAGCGCCCGCTCCGTCGCGGAATACCTGCGAGACACTCCGGGAGTCGTTCTCCGCCCCTGCCTGATGATCGAGTCCTGGAACACGCCGGGGCAGACGGACGCGGAGTTCCTGGATGCGTGCCGGTCGTTGGCCGGGAAGGAGGGGATATCCGTGTACGACCCGGAAGCGCTGGCTCTGGCTCGACGCTTCGGCATTCGGCGCGTGCCGGCGATCGTCCGGGTGCGAGGGGATCGTGTCCATTTCTGCTACGGCGCCGACGTGACAAGAAAGGAGATGGAGTCGTGCTCGAGATGATGATCGCCTGGATGGCCGTACAACAGGAAGAGGAGCGAGGGCGGTTTTTCGTTCGCCGAGAGATCGACTTCTTCGGCCGGAAGCAACCTCCGCGCCGAGCCGATACCTGGGCCGAGCCGATCGTCGGAGCGGACGGGAAGATCCGCCTTCATGTGCCGTCGGCCGAGGTGATCGACCTCCTCGAATCTCCGACCCCCCGGAATGCCGAACGGTATCTCGAACGGCAACGGGAGCGCATGGAGAAAATGCGACGCGCGATGGAGGCGGTCGCCGCCATTCAGGGCAAGAGAAGCGCGGCTTCCCTCTATTACTTCAGTCGCCCCGGGTGTCCCTACTGCCTGGAGCAGGAGCGGGTCTTGGGATCGGTACGACTCGAGGGAGTGTCCGTCCACCGAGTTCCTCCGGACTCCCCGCTTTGGGCCCAATACGGGATTCGAAGGGTGCCTTCCCTTGTCCTGGTGAAGGAGGCGGGGCAGGTCCGGACCTTCGAAGGTTTTACCCCGAAGTCGCTTCTGGAGCAGGAGGTGCGGCGTGGGGATCGCTGAGATCGTCTTCGTCTGGGCCGGGTCCCAGGACCTATTCCGGCGCGAGGGCGGGTCGGATCGGAACCTCCTCGTGCGGGATCCGGATCGCATCGAGCTTCGGCTGCCGGCCTCGTTGGCGCCGGTCCGAAGTCCCTCCGCGGAAGTCTCCGCGACGTTGGATTTCGGAAAAGCGGGATGCGCCGGATTCGATCTCGCCTCGAGCTTCCGCTCCCAATTCGACCGCCAAGTGGCGGAAGAGTTCCTGAACTCTCTCACGGGGGACTTGGCCTCCAACGCGTTGGTTCTGGCCTGTCAGATCTCCCCGACGATCTGCGATACGATCAAGCACTATCGCCTGACGGCGGGGGCGTTGCTGTCGATCCGGCAAGGACAGTGCCAGGCCCTCGAAGATTCGCTCTCGGGCACGCCGCAGAAGATCCGCGCGGGCGCGATTCTATCGTGTCTGGCCGACCGGCAGCGTCGCGGATGGTCCCTCGACCGCGCCCTCGAGGAGTGCCAGCGGTCGGAAGAGGTGCGAGACCTGGAGGGGCGAGAAACTCAGGAGGTCCGGGTACTGGAAGAGGTGGCGCGGTTTCTCAAATTGGACGACGATTTCCGCAAACTCCTCGAGTCCCTCGGGCAGCCGATGCAGCCGACCCCAGTGCAGAATCCAGGTCTGCCGGTAGTGGTCTTGCGAGCCGATTAGCTCTCTTTCTAAGCCCAGCGTCCGGCAAAGCTCGCTTGCCTCGGGTTTCTCGCTCAGGAAGGAATCCGC
>Ga0114945_10000705_pt1 | contig 21542 bp, 22 predicted proteins | sample OV2TP3_FD_87194 | JGI IMG/M metagenome (GOLD analysis project Ga0114945, IMG submission 87194) | Hot spring microbial communities from Beatty, Nevada to study Microbial Dark Matter (Phase II) - OV2 TP3 | ecosystem: Environmental > Aquatic > Thermal springs > Hot (42-90C) | place: USA: Beatty...
AGGCGGATCGTCTCCAGGTCTACGTCGCCTTCTACGAGAAAGTCCACGAAGACACGAAAGGCTTCACCTCGCCGCCGGCGGGCGCGAAGGACGAGGACGTCCTGAACGATCTCAAGATCGTCGCGGCCGGGATCGCGAAGGATTTCGATCCCGCGCGCCGCAAGTGAGCTCCCTGCGTCGTATCATTTGACATGAGGGCTCTCCTGTTCGCGCTCTTGCTTTTCCAAGAGAGTCTGGAACAGCGGCGCGATAGGCTGGCCTCCCGCCTGGAGGAGATTCGCGGACTCAAGTTCAAGGAGAAACTCCGAATCCGCGAAGGGACTCGCCGCGAGTACGCAGGTACGGCGCTCGAGAGCGTTCGGATCCTGTACGGCGGCAATCTCACGGTCGCGGAGCAATTCCTCAAATTCCTCGGGTTCATTCCGATCCGCATGCGCCTGGATCTCGCGGTGACCGCCGGGGCGGCCCTCGGCGTTCCCGCCTACTGCTCCGGCGGAGAAGTCGTGGTGCTGGATCCCAAGACGCCGGACGACCTCCTCCTGAACAAGATGGCGTTGGGGCTTCTCGAACAGCACTACCCGGAGGCCGACCTCCGGAAGCGCGCGGCGACCAGCTTCGATTCCCAGATGGCGCTCTCCGCGATTCGCTCGGGCGATGCGGACGTCTCCAAGGTTCTCCTTTGGTTCTCGAAGAAGGGAGCCGAGAAAATCTCCGACGACTGGTTGGACGGAATGGTCCGAACGGCGGAGAAGTGGGAACGGGAAGAGAGCAAGCTCAAGAGCGCCATCTTCCCCCGGATCTTCGTCCGCTCCGGAGACTTCGGATGGCGGCGCGGTGCGGTCTTCGTCGAGACCCTTCGCCTCAAGGGAGGGATGGCCTTGGTCGACAAGGCCTACGAGAGGCCTCCCCTTTCCACCGAGCAGATCCTGCACCCCGCTAAGTACCTGGCGGGCGAGGCGCCCGTGATCATCGATCTGGCATCCACGGAAGAGCATCTCCGGGGGCTGGGATTCGGAGTAACGTACCGAACGACGCTCGGCGAATTCGGAACGGCGGTGCTTCTGGAGACCCATCTCCGAAACCACGATTCCGGCCCCCCGGCGGCCGGCTGGGCCGGAGATACGATCGCGCTCTTCGAAGGCAACGGAATCGCTTTCACCGTGTGGGCCACCGAGTGGGATTCCGAAAGGGACGCCGAGGAATTCCAGGCCGCGCTCGCGAAGCTCTCCCAGCAGCTCCTCCCCGCGGAGCGAGCGCGAACCAATTTCGTCCTGCGACGTCGGACGGCCGTCGCTTGGCTTTTCAACGTTCCTGTCTCTCAACAGGAGCGACTGACCGAATCATTGTGGAAATGTCGGAAAGAAGGCCAGGGCGCCTACGGCGAGTGATGGACTTCGTTCGGCGGATGCGATATCTTCGCGGACTCTCAAGACCGGAGGTGGGTTGATGCGATTCCTCGCGGCTGTTCTCGCGCTCGCCGTCGCCGGATGTGGAACGAAAAAGGAGCCGCCGAAGGCCCCCGAGACCGGTAGAACCGGCCCGGGTGCCGGCATCAAAGAGGCGCCGAAGTCGGACCCGGGGGGTACCTACACGTGTCTGAAATGCGGGGTCAAGCTCAAGGACCCCAAGTGCCGGTATTGCGGCGAGGTGCTGAAGTCCGAAGGCGGCGGCACGTCGGGCAACGGTAGCGGACACAGCAAGAGCGCGCTCAGCCCGACGTACGCCTGTCCCAAGGAGGGATGCAAGTTCACCTCGGGGCGGAAGGAAAAGTGTTTGTCCCATGCGGACACGGACTTGAAGGCGCAATGGTTCGTCTGCCGGACCTGCGATGCCAAGGAGGTCCGGGCGGGCGCCTGTACCAAATGCAAGAAGGACCTCGTTCGCGAATTGCGCGAAGAGTGAACCGCACGGGATCCCCCGCCGTTAACAAGCGGGGGTACTAGCACGGGAGGCTGTCGACCATGGCTCGGCCATTCTGGATCGTCGGGTTGTTCCTCGCCGGCGCCGCGCGGCTTTGGGCCCAGGGGGACATCATCAAGTTCCGCGATCCCAAGGAGCCGGACGCCGCTTGCGAAGTGGTCAGCATGTCGTACAAGCAGGTCAAGTACAACCTGTACGTGAACGGAGAACACGCGGGGGCGTTTCAGAGAAACGCCGCCGAGGTCAGCGAGATCCACTTCTCGAACGAACGCAAGCCCTACGATTTCACTCTCGCCGAGCAGAACATGTCGGGCGGCTTGTTCGACGAGGCCATCAAGCGTTTCGAGAAGGCGCTGCGCTCCTCCGAGTGTCCCGATCCGGTTCGACAGTTGGGACGGATCAGCATCGCGCGGTGCTACTACCGCGCGGGACTGTGGGATCGCGTCCTCCCGTATCTTCAGGACTTCCGCCGGGAGATGCCCGAGTCCTTCTACTTCGCCGAGACCTTTTCTCTGCAGTATGACGCGTTTCGGATTCGGGGGGATGTGGCCTCGATGGAGCGGACCCTCCAGGAGTTCATGAAGGAGGCGGAGAATCGTTCGGTCTCCTATTGGAAGAATTCGGCGGAACTCCTGAACGCCGATTTGTACGAGATGCAATCGAAGTGGAACCAAGCGCTGGCGATCCACTCCAAGTATGCGAGCGATTCCGCGGTCGGGAAATCGGCCAGGCTGGGAGAACTTCGATGTCTCTCCGCCCTGGCGAACTGGAGCCAACTCAAGCAGAAAGCGGACTCCATCCTCGGGGAAGCCCGGGGCAAGAAAAACTACGACGAGCAGCTTCTCACGGCCGCCTACAACGCCCGGGGGGACTGCTCGATGGAGGCAAAGCGAACGAAGGAGGCTTTGTTGGACTACCTGCGCGGGGTGGTTCTCCTCAACACGAGCGGCGAAGCCACCCGCGAGCACGAAGCCTCCCTGGCCAAGGCCGCCATCGCCTGCGCGCGACTGGCGAACGAGCTGCGAGACCAAGAGCGCGCGACGTACAAGCTGCGGGCGCGCGAACTTCAGGCGGATCTCCTCAAGACATATCCGGGTTCCGGCTGGGCCAAGCCCGTCGGGGAGGCGATTCAGGCCGTCCGGTGACGGAGTCTCCCCGGAGCGCCGACGTTTTTTTCTCAACTCTAGGCCTCCGTCGACATTCTCCGGTGGAGGGCTCCAGAATGAGCTTGGAAGAGTTCGCCCGGGAGTTTCTGATCACGGTGTCGCTGAGACGAGCCTTGGCCGAGGCTCGGGCCAGCGAGCGAAAGCCGTTGGAAGTGCTCTTGCGTCGCCGCGAGACCGAACTCCGCGGCGCCCCGGACTACTGGAATCGCATGTACGAATTCTTGAGCCCGCCGTAAGAAGGTCTCTTCCTTGCGGCGGGCTCACCCCCCGTAGCGCATCTCCACGGGCGCGAAGGAGGGTACATCCAAGAGTCGCCCAGCAGTGCGGGCGCGGGGGGCTCCATCCATCCTCCTCCGCGGCGGCGCAGGCGCGAAGCGCTTCGGAGGGTTTCGTCGCCCAGCGGAAAGGACTTTCTTGCGGGCGACTCAATTCTCACTGACGGAGCTTCGAGATCGCCCGGTCGGCCTCCCGCAGGACCTCTTCATTGGAGTCGGATTTCCGGACGAGTTCGAGCGCCGGGATCGAAGCCGGATCGCCGCACTCCGCGATTCCCCGAATGCACTGGATTCGAATCGCCGCCTCGGTGGATTCTCTGAGCACCCGTTCGAAGAAGAGACGCACGACGGTGCGCTTGAATCCCACGAGCGCCGACAGGTAGGTCGCCTGCTCCCCGATCGGAATCGAATCGTATTTTCGGACGGCCGCCCCGGCCGCCTCGTCCGTATTGACTTTCTTCCGGAGTACCTCGACCAGGGCCAGGATGACCTCCGCGTCCCTCTCCGTCGTCAGCTGCGAAGTAATCACGACCGACGTGGGAGGATCGACCTGCTGGAGGAGTCCCGCGAGGATCGCGAGGCGAAGCGGTTTTTCGCGTACGGCCGCCAACTCGGCTTCGAGAAACGCCGTCGCTTCGGGATCCGCGACGGACCCGATCACCAGAAGGAGCGCCCGTTTCACTTCGACGATCGGTTCGGACCGATACGCGCTGACGCTCGCCCGGACTCCGCGCGTTCCGAATCCGCGAATCGCCCCGGAGGCGGCCGCTTCCCGGTCCGCATCCTGCCGGAGCACGGCCTCCCGGAGCTTCGCGATCCACTCCGCGGGGCCGAGCGTGGTTTCCGTGGTTCCTCGATTGGAAGTGACGCCGGACTCCGATTCGTCCGGAGCCGTTCCGCGACGCGAGCGGGCGAATCGATCGCTCAGGGTGCGAATCTCCATTCCCTGCTGCTGATTCTCCTTCTTCAGGTCTCGGACCGCGCCCTCGAGCTCATTGATCTCGCTGCGCGTCCTCAGGATGAAAAAAACCAAGAGGGCCAATTCCGTGACCAACAGGCCGAATCCGAGGGAAATCCAGAGTCGGACGGTGCTGAGCCTCACGACCGCAGAATAGCAGAATCGATCCGACGCGGCCAGCGCGCGGATCAGCCGCGAAGGTCGACGATCTCCCCCAGCAATTCGTCTTGGGTCCGGAGCGCGGCGAGATTCGCTTGGACCGAAGCTCGGGAGACGATGAGCGAAACCATCTCGTCCGCCAGATCGACGTTCGACCCCTCGACGGCTCCGAATACGATTCGACTTTCCCCGGGAAGCGGCGGTCCGGAAGCGGCGCTCTCCGCCACCAGCGAAGCCCCTTCTCTCGTCAATCCCCCAGGATTCGCGAATCGGGCGATCTCGATCGTCCCGAGGGACTGGGTCTGGCCGTTCGCCAGGCGCGCCGAGACGGCGCCCTCCGGGGAAACGGATACGGCGACCGAATCGGAAGGAACCGAAAATCCCGGCTGAAGCGGGAAGCCGTCCGAGGTCACGACGTGTCCCGAGGCGTCGATATGGAAAGCGCCGGCACGGGTAAATCGATCTCCCTGAGGAGTACTCACCCGGAAGAACCCGTCGCCCTCCATCGCCAGGGAGAAGCGCCCATCGTCGATCTCGAGCGGCCCCGCGCTGTAGTGCACGCGCACGGAGTCGACCGAGGTCCCGCCCGGTCGAAGATCCGATTGATGAACGCGGGAACGCTTGAATCCGGGAGTGGTGGAATTGGCGACGTTGTCGGCCGCGACGTCGAGCCGCCGCAACCCCGCTTGGACGCCGGAGAGCGAAATTCGAAGTCCGATCATGGCATCGGTCCCTCCGCCCTCCAGTATAGTCTATCGGACGGTTCGGCGGGGATCCGGAGGGGTGTTTCGAAGCCCCCTTCCAATTCGCCGGACTCATCCGTCTCCTCTGTATGAGGAGGTCGACAATGAGAAACGCGATCGCGTGCGCCGTCCTCTTCTCCTGCATTCCCTCGGCCGAAGCGGATGGGGATACGACTCACGGAACCTGCGTGAAATGGGAAGAATCGATCGATGCGGCCGCCGAGATGGCCCGGCGCGATGGCAAGCTCGTCATGGTCATGCACATCTCGGGTCACTTCCAGGATCCCGGACGCACCTGAAACAACGCCCAAGCGTTCCGGGTCGGAGCGCTTTCGGATAAACGGGTCGGCAAGGCGATCGCGCGTTCCTTCCGCGCGGCGTGGAAAAAAGTCGGTACCTTCACCGTCGTTCAGTCCGGGGATCAGGTGATCCAGAAGATCGGTGGAAACGTCGCCGTCTATTTCTGCACGCCGGATCTGGACGCGCTGCATGCGATCGCGGGCAACGTCTCCGCCGAGGAATTTGTCGCGGGAGCCGAGTGGGCCGCGGAGCTGTGGAGAGAACTCCGCGGGCTCCCCAAGCCTGTCCGGCGAGAGCGGGCCCGCGCCGCCCACGGTGCGATGCTGGGGAAGGATCATCCGATTCAGGATACGCCCCTCACGTGGACCTCGACCGTGACGAGCCTGGGCGGAACCGCGGATTCGCGGATTGGAACCGTCGCTACGAAGATCACGATCACCTACTCGGTCAACCTAAACCCCCTCATGTTTGGCAGAGCTTTGGACGCCCAAATCGAAACTCACCGATTGCTGCTGGGGAGACCCCTCGCACCGCTCGAGGAAGTTTTTCGCGGTCTGTTCGAGGGGATTCTCGGCGAAAAGGTCAGCGACCAAGAAGTAAGCGTAGTGGAGCTTCGAAACGAGGGAACGGTGACGTTCACGGTGGAAATCGTCTCCCCCAACGTAGCCGTTCCGTTGCGATAGCGTTCTCGTGTCCCATCATTCCGCTCCCGGTGGATGCTCGATCTCGGAGGGCATTCCATAAATGCGGTTGTACTCCCGTTGATTGAGCTCGAGGTATACTAGATTGCGGAAAAAAGAGCTTATCCCCCACCATTCGGCTAAGAGATTGATGAGGGTACAACGACGGTACTCGTGCCGGATACAGTCTCGGCACAGACTTCCACCGATCTGACCATGGAAACCCGCAACCAGGATACCCGCTGTCCACTTGAATTCGACGTCCAAGAGGCAGGCTAATCGACCGCAGCGGTCGCATTTTTGCTCATGAGTCACGGCCTCAAGGGCGCCGCACTGAGGACACACAGTCGTCTGGGACGGAACCACCCCACCGCAATTCCGGCAGGAATAGACGGGCTTCCGGCCGCTTACTCCCCGCGAGCACCATGGACAGTCGGAAACGTCCACGCCGATCACTGCGTCGCACTGAGAACAGACCTTCATGGGGCGATTCACCTTCCGGGAAGGGGTCCCCGCGCCATTCTCCTGTACGCCACTGGTTGCGGAAATCTTACGGAGAAACATCAGTACAGCTTCTTCACCCTCGCCCCTGGATAGTAGTGCTCGAGAATCTGGATCGCCGTCTGCCCAAGATCGGCCATCTTGTAGGCGCCGACCTGACACATCCCCACGCCGTGTCCGAATCCCCGCCCGGAGACGACGACGTTCTCCCCCTCCGATCGGATCTCGGTCCAGAGCGTGCTCTTGAGGCGTCGCCCCCCCAGGGGGATCCGGAAGCCTCGATTCGCCTCGAGAATCTTCGGACGGGATTCGTGTTCCAATCGCACGGCCACCTGGGATACGTGCCCGCCGGGGAGCTTCGAATGAACTTGGACCTCCAGGACTCGCGCTCGAGGATTGTCGGGAAAGAGCTTCCGAGCGATGTCCGTCTTGGAGAAACTCTCCTTCCATTCGTAGTGCTTGGTTCCGATGCAGTAATCGCATCGGACTCCACCGAGCGGCGGGAGTCGATCGGCATCCCCCATCACGATCCAAGAAGGCTCCGTGTGCCCGCCGCACGTAGAGGCGTAGTACGTCTTGATGACCCGATTCTCCCACACCACGAAGAGGCCCGCCGTCTCGTCCACCAGGGCCGAGATCGCCGCCGTTTCGCGCTCCAGACCGCCGTACACTTGGGATCGTTCGTCATCATAGAGATCGAATTTTTCTCCCTTGATGCGCCGAAGAGTCTGTCCCCGCACTTCGTACACCGCGTAGGTACGCGCCGAGACGATTTGCGCCTTGAGCGCCTCCGAATGCGCCGAAGGGCTCATCTCCTTCCCCGCCACCCCTTTGAGATAGCGCTCCAAATCAACCTCGTTCACGAGGGTGATCTTCTCCCGATCTTTCTTGATGAGGAGATCGCCGTGATATCGCCGCGAGCCGACCTCGAGAGTTCCGTCCCACTCGGGCACCAGTCGGACCTCGTCTTCCGGGTAGGACCGCCCGGCCATTTCGATCCGCCCCTCCCGGAGTCGAATCTCCGTCTTCGGCAAGGAATCGATCCTCCGTCCCTGAAGCGCGCACGGACCGTGCACCGTCACGGAAGCCGCCTCCACGCGAAGCTGAGCCGAAAGTCCCACCTGTACGAGCGGCGCGTTCGTGATCTCCCCGACTCGATAGAGATCGCGATAGGCGGGTGGAGCCGTACACGAATGGAGGAAAAAGATCAGCCAAGTGGCGGCGAGTACGCCGATGACGGACGGCCAAGCGCGGCGCTTCATCCCCTCTCTTTCCGAAGGGATTATATCGGCCGCGGCTCGAAGTGGGGAGCGATTCCGGGTTCGATTCGCCTTGACCCTACCTCCCCCGCCTCCCTAAGATGCCCCCGTCGATGACCTCTTCTCGAAACTCCGATCTCGAGGAGCGCCTCCGGAAGCTCGAAGAGGACAACCGGGGCCTCCGCGAAAACCTCACCTTGCTCGAGAGCATGCGCGGCCGGCTGGCCGATCTGTCCGAGAAGATGGTCTGGATCAACCGCATCAGCCAGGACCTGAATACGCTGGACATCGACCGCATCGCGGAAATCTCCGCCCGGCAGGTACCCGAACTCGTGGGAGCGAAGTACTGTTCCCTCTTCCTCTACGACGCCCAAAACGACGAGCTTCTTCTGCGCTCGCACAATCACCCGATGGAGATCAACCACCAGATCTCCCTCCGCTTCCACAAGAACACCGTCATGGGTCTCGTCCTGGAGCGCAAGAAAGCCGTTCTCATCCGCGACTTCGAGGAGTTCGAGCGCGAGAACAATCTGCTGCTGGAGCGGACCTTCGCCGACAAGTATGCGACGAAGACCTGCATCAGCGCGCCCCTCCGATCGGATCACGACGTGCTGGGAATCTTGAATGTCGCGGACAAGCTCGACGGCTCCGCGTTCGACGACCTCAACGACCTTCCGGGGGTGGAACAGATCGTGCAAGTCATGGCGCTCGCCATCCGAAACGGGCGCCTGTTCCGCGAAGTGCAGAACCAAGCGCGGACCGACGGCATGACCCGCTTGGCGAACTACCGCGCCTTTCACGAAAGCCTGCGCGCCGAAATACACCGCTCCGTTCGATATGGACGGCCCCTGGGACTCATGATGGCCGACGTGGATCGTTTCAAGCAGATCAACGACAGCCTCGGACACCCGGCCGGCGATTACGTCCTCATGGAACTCGCCGCCGTGCTGCGGAATACGCTTCGGCGCGAGGACGTAACGGCGAGATACGGAGGCGACGAGATCGCCCTGATCCTTCCGGAGACCTCGCCGAACGGATTGCTCGTCGTGGCGCAGCGCCTACTCGGACTGGTCCGCTCGCACCCGTTCACGTTCGACGGAAGGCCCATCCCGGTCACGCTCAGCATCGGAATCGCCGGGTATCGCCCTCAACAGTCCATCACGGATTTCGTCGCCGCGGCCGACGATGCCCTCCTTCGGGCCAAGCAGGGCGGCCGCGACCGATTCGAGGTGGCTCCGGAACCGAATCCCGAGACTACTCCACGTAGCTGACGACGATCTCCCCCGCGCCCGGGGTCACGATCTCGAACGGCCCGAGGCGAGCCGGGATGAAATACGTCTCTCCCCGGCTGAAGGGAACGGACTGCTTTCCTCCGTGGATGACGAACTTCCCCTTCCCCGTGACGATGGAATAAATCCCGAACCTCGTCGCGTTCGTATGATCCTTGATGCGCCCGCGCGCCATCTGGATCGACTCCAGGGTGAACTTCTCGCATTTGATGAGCAAATAGCGTCGGTACGAGAAACCGGGAATCCGCGACGCCTTGTACTTGGAAACCCCCATGGAGTAGAAGTCCGTCACGGTCAGCGCCTTCTCCACGTGAAGCGCCCGTTTTTTTCCGTCGAGTCCGGGCCGTCCCCAGTCCGTCAGCCGATAGGTCAAGTCGGAGTTCTGCTGGACTTCGAAGAGAACGACTCCCCCGAACGCCGAGTGGATGGTCCCCGGCGGGATGAAGATCACGTCCCCCGGTTTGACGTCCATGACGTTCAGGCACTGCTCGACGTTTCCCTTCTCCAGTTGTTGGCGGAATTCCGCCACCGTCGTCCCGGGAAGGACCCCGCGGATGACCCGACACCCCTTCGGGGCGCTCAGGACGTACCAAGCCTCCATCTTGCCCACGCCTTCGGTCTCGTATCGTTGAGCGAATTCGTCCGAAGGATGGACTTGGAGCGACATCCGATCATGGACGGCCAGGAACTTTACGAGGAGAGGGAAGCGCTCCGAGAAACGCATCGCGTGCTCGTCCCCCAGAAGCTCCCGCGGCCACTTCCGCAGAAGATCGGTGAGCTTCTTTCCCTTGTAGGGACCGTTCACCACCACGCTCTCCGCGCCCGCGCGTACGCTCAGCTCCCAGGACTCGCCCGTCTTCGCCGGACACTTCTTTCCGAGCGACTTGCGTAGGCCGTTCCCTCCCCACGGGGTCTTGCGGAAAACTTCCTTCATCCGGAGCGGGTACAATTCCACGGGCGCGGCGGGATCGGGCATGGCGGAATTGTAGGGACGCCCCCAGGGACTGTCAAGGAACCGCCCCGCGGGCATTGTCACCGGGGATCATCCGTGGTAGGGTTCCGGCGATGAGCGAGATCGACTATCCCTCGGGCCCGTGGACCGGATACTACACGTACAACGACTTGCCGGAGCGAGGCCGGATGGATCTCGAGCTTCATTTCGCGGACGGCCTCGTCCGCGGATCCGGGACCGACCCCGTCGGGTTCTTCTCCCTCCGCGGGCGATACGACTTCCAGGAAGCCGAGGTCTGGTGGACCAAGTCCTACCCCGGGAGACACGACGTACACTATCGCGGGTTCCGCGAAGGTCGGGGAATCTGGGGAACGTGGGAGATTCTGGAAGGATGGCGCGGAGGTTTCCGGATTTGGCCGAAGGGCATCGGAGAGGGCGCGACGGAAAAGATCGAGGAAGAGGTCCCGGTACCGGCAGGGAGTTTTCCCCCGCCGGGGAGACCGCATCCCTAAGCGGAGGAGATTATGAGCTGCACGCCCGGCGACGTTTCCAAGATGACGCTCTCGTTCGCGGCGCTCCTGATCGCCGCGGCCGCTTGCCTCGCGGCCTGGCGCGGGTCCCCGGCGGCCGAAGCGGCGCCGGTCGCCTCCCGAGCGGCCGAGCTCGACTACGGATACGCCGTCACGTGGGATCCCAATTCCAGCACCCTCTACGCGCTCGCCTGGAAAAAGTCGACGGGCGAAGCGACCGTCTACGGGGGGAAGAACGGGGTCGGAATGACCCGGCGCGACGGCCTCCCCGCGAATCCGGTGAAATGACTTGACTCCGAATGCGGGCGGGCTACAATCCGCACGATGATTCGAGCCGTCCCGCCGTACCGCTTTTGGTACTGGTTCCGCTGACTGCGGGACTCGGTGACGACTCGCATCCTGTCCGGGTAGAACTGGGCCCCGCTGTGAAGAACGGCGGGGCTTTTTTTTTGCGTGACCTCGATCCGCTTGGAATTGAAGCCGCATCTCCGCGAAATCCCCGCGGATCTGGAGACGCCGGTCTCCGCCTTCATCAAGCTCAAGCGCGGAGGCGCGCGATTCCTCCTCGAATCGGTCGAAATGGGCGAATCGCTCGGCCGATACTCCTTCATCGGACTTCACTACCGCAAGAACGTAAAAGTGGTGCAGGACTACGCCCTCATCGAAGAGGCGGGCAGTTCCCACGTCGTTCCGCTGGAGGGACGGAATCCGCTTTCGGTGGTGCGCGACTTGCTTCGGCCGTTCGCCCTGACGCGGCAGGACCATGCGCTTCCCGGGCTCGTCGGCGGCGCCGTCGGATACGTGGCGTACGACTTCGTCCGGTATCTCGAAAAGCTCCCTTCCCGCCTGGAAGATCCTCTCGGCCTTCCCATCCTCAATTTCTACCTCACGGAGTCGATGGTCATCTTCGATCACGTGAAGCGCAAGATGCTGCTGGTCACGACGGGGCAGGAGAATCCGGAGGAAACCCTCGACGAGATCCGGGAGTGGCTCCGGGCCCCGCTCCCCACAGAATGGACGAACCCCCAGCCGGCCAAGCGACGAGCGGAGTGGACGTCCAACTTCACGGAAGCGGAGTATGTCGAGGCGGTTCGGCGAGCGAAGGAGTACATCCGCACAGGGGACATCTTCCAAGGCGTGATCTCCCAGCGCGCGCGGGCGGAGATCCAGGTCGACCCCTTCCAGGTCTACCGCGCGCTCCGCATCCTGAACCCGTCCCCCTACATGTTCTTCCTGGACTTCGGAGACTACCAGCTCGTGGGGTCTTCCCCCGAGGTCCACGCCAAACTCACGGGAGGCGAAGCCCTCATCCGGCCGATCGCGGGGACGCGCCGGCGCGGCGCGACCGACGAGGAAGATCGCGCGCTGGAGAAGGAACTCTTGGCCGACGAGAAAGAGCGCGCGGAGCACCTCATGCTCGTCGATCTCGCGCGGAACGACGTGGGTCGCAGCTGCGAGTACGGGACGGTACGCTGCACCGAGCTCTTCACCATCGAGCGCTACTCCCATGTGATGCACATCGTCTCGCAAGTCGTCGGCACCTTGGGCCAGGGTCAGGATCAGTTCGACCTGCTCTCTCGCACGTTTCCGGCCGGGACCGTCACCGGCGCTCCCAAGATCCGCGCGATGGAGATCATCGAGGAGCTGGAGAAGTGCCGTCGCGGTCCCTATGCGGGCACGGTCGGGTATTTCTCGCTCACGGGCGACATGGACACCTGCATCGCGATCCGCACCGTCGTGATCAAGGGGCGAACCGCCCACCTTCAGGCCGGAGCCGGCATCGTCGCGGACAGCGATCCCGTCTCCGAGTGGAAGGAAACGTGCAGCAAGATGGAAGCGCTCAAGCGGGCCGTCGCGATGGCGGAGGACGGGCTCTAGCGATGAAGCGGGTACTCTTGATCGACAACTACGACTCCTTCACGTACAACCTCGCGCAGTACTTGGGGGAATTGGGATGCGAACTCCTGGTTCGGCGGAACGACGAGATCACCGTCGATCAGGCGAAGGAGTTGGCTCCGTCGCACGTCGTCATTTCCCCCGGCCCCGGCAACCCCATGCAGGCGGGAATCTCCAACGAGCTCATCCGAGCCCTGGCCGGGACGGTTCCGATCCTCGGCGTCTGCCTCGGACACCAGTGCATCGGACATGTCTTCGGGGGAAAGGTGGATCTCGCTCCGCGCATGGTCCACGGCAAGGTCTCGAAGATCTATCACGACGGCAAGCGGATTTTTCGCACCCTTCCCAATCCCTTCGAGGCGACACGCTACCACTCGCTGGTCGTGCTCGAGGAGGGGCTCCCGGCGGAACTCGAGATCACGGCGCACACCGCCGAGGGAGAGGTGATGGGTCTTCGCCATCGCAAGTATCCGGTCGAAGGAGTTCAGTTTCACCCCGAGAGCATCCTGACCAAGCCGGGGAAGACGCTGCTGCAGAACTTCCTGTGATTCTCGAAGAAATCGTCGCGGCCAAGAAGCGCGAATTGAAGCGGGCGAAAGAGGAGCGTCCTCCCGCGGAGCTCCGCTCCAAGGCCCGAAGCGCCGCGCCGCTCCGAGACTTCGGGCGCGCGCTCCGGCGCGAGGGCGAGGTCTCGATCATCGCCGAAATCAAGCGCGCTTCCCCGGTCCGGGGCCTCCTGCGGGAGTCCCTGGACCCGGCGTCTCTCGCTCGACAATATGCCGAGGGCGGAGCCCGGGCGATCTCCGTCCTCACGGATCGGGAGTTCTTCCGAGGCTCCGTCGAAGATCTTCGTGCCGCGCGCCTCGCGGTCGAACTTCCGGTGCTCCGCAAGGACTTCGTCCTCGACGAATATCAGCTCTGGGAGTCGAGAGTGATGCTGGCGGACGCGGCGCTCCTCATCGTCCGCCTCCTGGAGCGCACCCAGCTCCGCGAGTACCTCGCGCTCGCCCGGGAAGAACTCCGGCTGGCGACGCTCGTCGAAGTTCATACGGAACGCGAACTGGAGCGGGCGCTCGACGCGCAGGCTCCGATCGTGGGCATCAATAATCGGGATCTGGAGTCGTTTCGGGTGACGCTGGAGACGACGGCGCGGTTGCGTCCTCTCGTTCCGGCGGAAACGACGGTGGTGAGCGAGAGCGGAATCGCGAGCGCGGCGGATCTGGCTCTCCTGCGCCATCTCGGAGTTCATGCGGCTCTGATCGGCGAGGAACTGGTCCGAGCGGCGGACCCCGCGGCAAAACTGAGGGAGCTTCATGGCGGTACGGGGAATCCGGGGCGCGGTTAACGTCCGCGCGAACACGGCGGAGGAGATCTGCGCGAAAACGCAGGAGCTCCTGCGCGCGCTCGTCGGCGCCAATCGGGTGAAGGCGGACGACATCGCCGCCGCTCTCTTCACCATGACCCCCGACTTGGATGCGGACTTTCCCGCCCACGCGGCCCGCCGAATGGGGTGGACGAACGTCCCGATGATCTGCTCCGCCGAAATCGGCGTCCCCGCCTCCCTCGAGCGGGTTATTCGGGTGCTTCTCCTCGTGAATTCCGACGTCCCGGCTTCCCGGACTCGGCACCAGTATTTGGGGGATACCTCATGCCTGCGCCCGGATTTGGCGAAGTCGGCCCCTCGCGACGGAAGGACGAGCCGCTCGAGGTCGTCCCGCCGGAGCTCCGCGAGTACGAAGACATCCGGAGGAGACAAGCGATGATCATCGTGATGTCCGGAACCGCCTCTCTCAAGGAAGTCAGCGGCGTTCTCAAGGTGATCGAGGAGCACGGCTTCAAGCCGCACCTTTCGAAGGGAGAAGAAACGACGGTCATCGGCGTCATCGGGGATGAACGGAAGCTCGACGCCGCGATCTTCACGGTACTGGCCGGAGTCGAACGCGTCATCCCGATCCTCAAACCCTTCAAGCTCGCCAGCCGGGACTTCCGCGCGAAGGACACGGTGGTTCCGGTCGGTCCCGTCGCGGTCGGCGGAGGGGGGTTCACGATCATGGCGGGGCCGTGCGCCGTCGAGTCGCCGGAGCAAACGCTGGAGACGGCCCGAGCCGTCCGCGCGGCGGGAGCCCGGATTCTCCGCGGCGGGGCCTTCAAGCCGCGAACGTCTCCCTACAGCTTTCAGGGACTCGGGAAGAAAGGGCTCGAGATCCTGGCCGAGGCTCGCAAGGAAACGGGGATGCCCGTCGTCACCGAGGTGATGAGTGTGGAGGACGTCCCCCTGGTGGCGCAATACGCGGATATCCTCCAGGTCGGCGCGCGCAACATGCAGAACTTCAATCTCCTGGATTCCGTGGGTCGCCAGGAAAAACCCGTGCTCCTCAAGCGCGGGATGTCGTCGACGATCGAGGAGTTGCTCCTCTCGGCGGAGTACATTCTCTCGCGCGGAAATCCGAACGTCATGCTCTGCGAACGCGGGATCCGCACCTTCGAGAAGTACACCCGGAATACGCTCGATATCGCGGCCGTACCGGTGATCAAGAAGCTTTCGCATCTACCGATCATCATCGATCCCAGCCACGCCGCGGGGGTCCGAGACTACGTCTGCGCCCTGGCGAAGGCGGCCGCGGCGATCGGCGCCGACGGAATCATGGTGGAAGTCCATCCGCATCCCGAGAAGGCACTCTGCGACGGACAGGAGAGTTTGACTCCGGAGGAGTTCGCCGCGCTCGTGCGCGAACTCCGGCCGATCGCGGGGGCGGTGGGACTGAAGCTGAGTTAGTCTTTGCCTTGATTTGGGCCTGCGCCTCTGCTATCCTCTTCGCTCCGAAAACCGGGGGAGAGGTAGCGCCCAACGCATTGGAATTCAATGCCTTACCCTAGTTCGCGGTCCGGATGGACCGTCTTGGCCGTCCTTCTGGCCCTCTCGTCGCTGGCGAACGCGCAGCAGGACGAGTGGGAGGGAAAGGAAATTCGCGAAGTGAGAGCCGGCCGGGGCTGGCGCCGGCATCGCTTCGTCAATTTCAAGACGATGCTCCATGCGCGCGAGGGCCAAGTCTACACCCTCGAAAAACGCCGTCAGGACTACAACACTCTCTTCGGCCGCGGACTCTTCAAGGACGTGAGGATCGAGGTCGCCGTCGACCGAGGGATGCTGCTCGTCACCGTGGCTGTGGAGGAGTACGAACTGGTAGACCAGGTGGAATTCCGAGGCCACACGCTCTACTCCACCGCCCAATTGGCGGCGGCGGTGCGGTTGGCTCCCGGACTCTACTTCAATCCCGCGCACCTCGAGCTCGATCGTATCGCGCTCACCGAGATGTACGTCTCGAAGGGACACCACTTTTTCAGCCTGAAGGCCAATCCCCAATCCTCTCCTCGAGGCGTGCACTTGGTGTGGCACATCAACGAAGGACCGATGGTGAGCGTCGAGGCGATCGACTTCACGGGGAACAAGAACGTCTCCGCCGGCGATCTCAAGCAGTACATGCTCACGCGCGAGAACGACTACCTGCTCTTCATCCCGACGGGGAAGAATCCGTTCATCGCCAAGAATCTCCAGGAGGACGTCACCCGCATCAAGCTCTACTACAAACTCGAAGGCTGGCTCGACATCGCCAAGGAAGAGCCGCGACCGCACGTCTTCGTGGAGGAGGTCGTCTTCAACGACCAGAAAACGTCCGTGCGGATCCGATTCCACGTCGAGGAAGGCGAGCGGTACAAGATCCGCGCCATCCGGGTTCGCGGCAACACCCTCTTCAACGAGCAGGAGGTTCGGAGTTGGCTCGCCTCCAAGCCGGGCGAGTTCTACTCCGAGAAGGTCGCCTACCAGGACGTCCAGAAGATCCGCGACAAGTACGGCGAGCGCGCGTACATCCTCACGGAAGTCAACGCGGAGCCTCTCTACGGAGAGAAGGGACGGGAGCTCGACCTGCTGTTCGACGTCAAGGAGAATGCGAAAGTCTACGTCGGCAGGATTCACATTCAGGGAAACGTAAAGACGCGCGAAGACGTCATTCGTCGGGAGCTCACCCGCGCCCAATTCCTGCCGGGAGAGGAGTACAACTCGCGCCACTTGGCCAAGGGCATCCAGCGTCTCCGAAACCTCGGATGGTTCGGCGACGACCCGCAGGACCCGACCGGCGGGATCGCGGTTCGGAACGCTCCCGGCCTCGAGCCCGCGACCCAAGACGTGACTCTCGACGTCAAGGAAGGCCAGACCGGCAACGTCCGATTCGCGGCCGGGTACAGCTCCGCCTTCGGGATCCTGGGCATCATCGAGCTGACCCAGCGGAACTTCGACATCGCGGATCTGCCGAAGAGCCTGGCCGATCTGATCGAGGGGACGGGGTTCGCCGGCGGCGGACAATTCCTGCGACTCCGCGCCGCTCCGGCGGCCCGCCGACAGTCGTTTTCGGTCGACTTCAAGGAACCGTACTTTTTCGGCTACGAAGTCGGTCTCGGGGTACGAGGGTACAAGACCTCGACCACGCGGGAGTCCTATGAGGACGACCGGGCCGGAGCCTCGATCTTCCTGGAAAAGCCCCTCGATCCGTTCCGGCTCGAACTCTCCTTCGGCGGCTACGAGATCGAAATCGGCGACGTGGACGACTCCGCCCCGCAGAACATCAAGGATCTCGAAGGGAACAACCGGGTCATCTCCTTCACCCTGGCGGGAGTCTTCGACACCCGCAACAGCCCGATCTTTCCCTCCGAGGGTGCGAAGCTCCTCGCCAGCTTCGAGTACGCCGGTCAGGAGCTCCCCGGCGACTTCGATTTCAACAAGCTGACCTTGGACGCGGAATTCTATTTTCCGATCTACGAGACCGAGTCGAAGCTCCGCCACGTTCTCAGCTTGCAGTTCGCCTTCGGCTGGGGAATGCCGCAGCGACAAGACGACACCCTCCCGATCTTCGAGCGGTACTATGCCGGCGGTCGGGGCTCGATCCGCGGGTTCGAGTACCGGGGGCTGGGCCCGATGGAGAACGGCGATCCCGTCGGCGGGCTCGCGCTCGTCTTCGCCAGCGTCGAGTACAGCTTCCCCCTCTTCACGAAGATCCTTCGAGGGGCGGTCTTCTACGACGTCGCAAACTTGGTTTCCGACATCGACGAATTGAAAAGCGTAATGTTCCGCAACACGATCGGCGTGGGAGTCCGCTTCATCATCCCGCAGCTCTCCAACATTCCCGTCGCGATCGATTTCGGCTTCCCTCTTACGTACTTGGACGACGACGAACGGCAGACGATCACCTTCGATATCGGAAGGATGTTTTAGGAGGAGTGATGACCAAGACCCATTTCGCCATCCTGGCCGTCCTGACCTTCACCGGACTCTCCGGGGCCCCGGCCCAGCAGGACGGGAAGAAACCGTTCAAGATGGGCGTCGTGAATCTGAAGCACTGCTTCGAGAAGGACCGCTACGAGCGGATCAAGGACATCGACGTCGAGCTCCAGAAGATCTACGCGGACTACTCCGGCGCCGTCCTGGAGACGCAGAAGAAGATCGAGGGGCTGAAGCTCCAGCTCGAGGGGCTCAAACCCGAGATGTCCCTGTACTGGGACAAGTTGGGCCAACTCAAGCTGGCGGAGACGGAGCTCGACTTCAAGAAGAAGTTCGGCCGGCAGCAGTACCTCAACAAGTACAACGACCTTCAGATCCAGGTGTACAACGAGATCCGCCGGGTGGTGAATCTCTACGGCAAGGACCACGGCTTCGACCTCGTGCTGCGCGTCGAGGAGCCCCAGCTCGAAGACGACGACAACATCCAGAGCGTCTCGATGCGGATCCAGAGCCGCGTCGTCTTCCACTACGCCGAGGGAGTGGACGTGACGAACGACGTCGTCAAGTTGCTCAACCAGGAGTACCAGAAACAGAAGGCCGCCCAGCAGCCGTGGGAATGTTCCAAGTGCAAGACCAAGAACGTGGGCGGCACGGAGTGCGGGAAGTGCCGCGAGAAGAGGCCGAAATGAGGCTGGACGAACTGGCCCGGCTGGTGGACGGCGTCCTCCGAGGAGACGGTACGAAGTCGATCACCGGCATCGCGGGGATCGAGGAGGCCCGGGAGTCGGACGTCACCTTCGTGGCGAATCCGCGGTACCTCCCGTTCCTCAAGACGACGAAGGCGGGAGCCGTCCTCGTCCGCCCGGGAATGGAGACGAACGGATCCGCGACGATCGAGGTGACCAACCCTGACTTCGCGTTCGCCCAGGTCGCGGCGCACCTTCTCCGCTCGCGGGTCCCCCCCGCGACCGGTCGCCATGCCGCGGCCTTCGTCCACCCGTCGGCCCAGATCGGGAAGAACGTCTCCGTCGGAGCCTGCGCCGTCGTCGAGGAGGGCGCGCGGATCGGAGAGGGGACGCGGATCTTCCCGCTCGCGTACGTGGGACGCCACGCCCGCATCGGCGCGGAGTGCACGCTCTATCCCCACGCGGTCGTCATGGACGATTGCCTCCTCGGGGACCGCGTGATCCTCAACCCGGGAGCGGTGATCGGCGGCGACGGTTTCGGATTCGTCTCCGTCGGCGGCGTTCACCACAAGATTCCGCAACTGGGCGTCGTGGTTCTCGAAGACGATGTCGAAGTCGGAGCCAACACCACGATCGACCGCGCGCGGTTCGACCGCACCCTCGTGAAGAAGGGAACGAAGATCGACAATCTCGTGCAGCTCGGGCACAACGTGGAAGTCGGGGAACATTGCCTCCTGGTCGCCCAGTGCGGGATCGCCGGGAGCACGACCCTGGGCCACCACGTGGTGCTCGGGGCCAAGGCCGGAATTACGGGACATCTTCATTTGGCGCCGGGAACCGTCCTCGCCGCCGGGGCGAACCGCGCCAAGGACACCGATGCCTCGGGCGAGTACTCGGGGTACTGGGCGGTGGAACACGGGCGGGCGATGCGACAGCTCGCCGCCTACCAGCGGCTGCCGGAAATCCTGAGCGAGCTCAAGAGTCTCCGCGAGGAGGTCGAAAGGCTCAAGTCCGAATCCGCGACTCGATGAAGAAGAATCAGCACACGATCAAGCATCCGGTGGAAGTGGAGGGCGTCGGGCTCTTCACCGGGACGCCGGCGCGTTTGCGCCTGCGGCCGGCGCCGCCCAACACCGGGATCGTCTTCGTCCGCACGGATCTCCCGAATGCCCCCCGAATCCCCGTCACCTCCGACACGGTCCTCCCCAAGTTCCGGCGGAGCGGCGTCTCCAACGACGCGGGCGTCGAGGTCGAGACGATCGAGCATCTCCTGAGCGCGCTCGGAGGGCTCGAGGTCGACACGGTCGAGATCGACATCAGCGGTCCGGAGATCCCCAATCCGGACGGCTGCAGCCGCACCTTCGTGGAGCTCATCCGCCGGGCCGAAATCGTGGAGCTCCCCGAGCCGCGCCGGATCTACGCGATCCGCGAGCCGGTCTCGGTCACCGAAAACGACGTCTCCATCGTGGCGCTTCCGAGCGAGCAGCAACTCACGCTCTCCTACACGATGGACTACGGGGGGACGCCGCTGGGACGGCAGCATCTCACCGTGGAGATCGGAGAAGAGACGTACGCGCGCGAGATCGCGCCGGCGCGGACTTTTTGTCTCGAGAGCGAGGCGCAGGCGCTCCTCCAACAGGGATTGGGAAAGGGCGCGAATACCCAGAATACGGTGGTGGTCGGACCGAACGGCCCCATCGACACCCAGCTTCAATGGCCGGACGAGCCGGTACGCCACAAGATCCTCGACCTTCTCGGCGATCTCACCAGCCTCGGCGGGTATCTCAAGGCCCACGTCGTCGCCGTAAAGACGGGCCATTCCGCCAATCTCAAGCTCGTCAAGAAGATCGCCCAGACCTTCGAGCCCGGCGACGGAATTCGCAAGGCCCAGACGCTCCTCGATGTCCGGGAGATCCACAAGATCCTCCCCCACCGGTTTCCGTTTCTTCTCATCGATAAGGTCATCGAGATGGACGGCTACCGTCGCGCCGTCGGGATCAAGAACGTCACGATCAACGAGCCGTTCTTCCAGGGGCACTTCCCCGGCGAGCCGATCATGCCCGGAGTGCTCCAGATCGAGGCGATGGCGCAGCTCGCCGGAGTGCTTCTCATGAGGAAGTCGGACAACCAGGCGAAGATCGCCGTGATGCTCGCCCTGGACGGCGTGAAACTTCGGAAGAGCGTCGTTCCCGGAGACCAGCTACGGATCGAGGTGGAGACGCTCAAGGTAAAATCGAGAACCGGGGAGGTCTTCGGCCGCGTGACGGTGGACGGCGCCCTCGTCGCCGAAGCGAACATGAAATTCATGCTCATGGACCAACCGTGAATCATCCGACGGCGATCATCGAAAAGGGGGCCGAGATCGACCCGACGGCCGAGATCGGCCCGTGGTGCCGGATCGGTCCCCGCGTGCGGATCGGAGCCGGGACGGTGCTCCAGAACGGCGTCACCGTGGGCGGACGCACGACCCTCGGACGGAACAACGCCGTCCACCCGTACTGCGTGATCGGAGGCGATCCGCAGGACCTCAAGTATCGCGGGGAGGATTCGGAGACCTCGATCGGCGACGGCAACACCTTGCGCGAATGCGTCACCGTGAACAAGGGCACCGACACGGGCAGCGGAAAGACGGTGATCGGGAATCGGAACATGATCATGGCTTGCGCGCATGTCGCCCACGACGTCGAGATCGAGGATCAGTGCATCCTCGCGAACGCCGTCCTCCTGGCCGGACACGTGCGGGTGGAAAAGCACGCGATCATCTCGGGCCAGGTCTGCATTTCCCACTTCTGCACCGTCGGCCAACACGCGTTCATCGGCGGCGCGTCGGCCCTGAATCAGGACGCGCCCCCCTACATGATCTCGCGGGACGTTCCGTCCAAAGTCGCGGGCGTAAACACCGTGGGGCTGCGGCGCCGGGGCTTCCCTCCCGAGACGATCAATGCCCTGCGCG
>Ga0114945_10000708_pt1 | contig 21499 bp, 18 predicted proteins | sample OV2TP3_FD_87194 | JGI IMG/M metagenome (GOLD analysis project Ga0114945, IMG submission 87194) | Hot spring microbial communities from Beatty, Nevada to study Microbial Dark Matter (Phase II) - OV2 TP3 | ecosystem: Environmental > Aquatic > Thermal springs > Hot (42-90C) | place: USA: Beatty...
AACTGGCCGGGGCTCGGCTGGAGATCGGATTCACCGACGATCTGCCGAAGGACCGGACCGACGTGCGGTATCTCGCCGTCGCTCGGCAGGGTCGCCGGCGGCTCTGGATCCGGAGCGCGGTCGACGACTTCCGCCTCGCCTTCATCCTCGCTCGGGAGGTGGCGGTCCACCTCGCTGCCCGGGGGGGATTGATTTCTCCCGCGCCCCACGCGGAGCATCACTGGCCGTGCGCCATCGATTCGTACGAGCTGGCCAAGGAACACGTCCTCATCAACCGGCTGGCAGCGGCGCTCCTTCTCCCGCGCGAGATCCTGCGACCCCGCATTCCACGACTTCTCCTCGAGTTCGGATACGATGAACTCGAGAACGCATGCCGGGAACTTCAGGTGGCTGCGGAGACGCTGCTCCTCCGAATCGTCCAACTCCAACAGAAACAGACGCACTTCATCCGCATCGATGCGGCCGGACCCGAGGGACCGTTCTCTCTCAAGAAGCTTTTCTGCGGAAACGGGCTTCCCGTCCAGCATCGCTATGCGGCGGCCGGTCCGTTCCCGCGATCCTGGGGAGTGATGAAGAGCCTCGCAAAGTACTTCAAATCCGGTTCGGCCGCATCCCGTCACGTGCAGCTCACCCGTATGGCGCGTCACGGAGGCGAGGCCTACATCTGCATGAGCCTCACGTATCCCGGATTCGAGGGCGGAGCCAAGGCGCTCTGCATCGGCTATCGACTGGAAGAATTTCGATCGATGTTCGGCGGCCCTCCGAAGTTGACCGAGCGGCGCCCTTCGGTGGACATTTCGACGTCCGAGATCGACTGGGGCGTGCTCGATCGACTGGAGCGGGCCGGCCGCTTCCGAAGTTCCCGAGGTCGGGTGGAAGATCGGAGGGCGGAACCATGTCTCGTTCGCGTCTGATTTGGGTGGATCCCGGCCGGAGCCGGTTGACCCTGAGTTCTCCCGAAGGGTGGCGGGGACCGGATCTCGGCGGAGGATCCCACCGTGCCACGTGGTGGCCCGCGCTTCGCGGCGGCATGGTCGTCCGCTGGGTCCGGGGAAAGGACGAGGACGCGGTCCTCCGAGCGCTCAACGCCATTCCCGAAGGGGCGCTCCGTCCGACAGGGAAGGAACTGGAAGTCCCGACCGGCGGGCTTCTCCTCTCGGGATGCGAGGAGAGTCTTAAGATTCAGATCGAGCCCGGCGCGTACTTCGTCGATGCGGGGACCCTGAGCCCCGATGAGGGAACCGAATTGCGGATCCTTCGCCTCCGGCCGCAACGTAAGACCGCTCTCGTGCGTTGAACCGGGCGCGTCGGCTCTCGGGGCCATGCTCCGTGCCCCCTGGTTCTCGAGCGACGCGACGAGAGTCAGGCGCACTTGTCTACTCCTCTCCGGAGCGGCAAAGGCTCCCTCCATCCGAGCGGGTCACCGTACGCGTACCGAGTCGGTGTCGGGAATTAGTTGGTGCCGAATCCTCCGGTGATCTTCCGCGTGGAGGCCGGCTGGAGGTTCGGATCCGCGGCGTGCTTGATGCGGGGCTTGCAGTTCGGGCACCCTCCGTCCGAGTTCTTCGCCTCCGTGCAAGAGCTACACGTCGTCGGATGGCTCCCTCCGGCCTTGCACGACACGAAGGCGAGCGGTACTGCGATCGCCAGGACGATTGCCATCACGATCTTCATAGAGGTTCCTCCAAAAGCGTCACCGACTCATGCGCGAGGACCGGCCGAGGTTGAGGAGAATCTCGCGCCGACTTCTCCTCTTCGGCCGACCCATGGCGCCTCAGAGGGGAAGGTTTCGCGAAATGTCCTTAGCGGCGTAGAAACTGCGCGTCGACAAAGCCGTGGGGCGACCGGAGCTCCTCGACGATCTTCCCCCCGAGAGCCAGGCGAAGAAATCGTCCATTCTTGCCGTCGGCCACCCACACGAAGGTGCCCCTCCAGCGGCTCGCCGACACGTGGGCGAGGAGCTGAAGAGCGGGGCGCACACGGTCCATGTCCGGATCATCGGGCGTCCTCCAACGGATTCGACTCCATGGTTCGGATCGCGAGATCTTCCATGAACAATGCGGTCCCTACAGGGGTTGATGCGTTCTCGCCTCGATTCAATGAGAAGATACCGCCCACTCCGCAATCATCTTGGTGAGTTTGTCCCTTAAGGAGGTTGAGTGTTATGAAGACGGCCAAGGGCGCGAATGGCGTGGTGGCGGCGAGAGTCAAGAGATACGGGAAGAAACGGGAGACCTACTCCGAGGCTGATCGTCTCGTCAAGGCTCTTTTCGTCACATCAGGTGTGCAGGCGGGCCACATCGTCGTCCATCTATGCGCGTGCAGCAACTTGCGGTAGTTGTTTGAGGGAGTCCTTGCCGAACCGCCGGCGTCTTCGACTCGGCGGTTCGGCGGGACTCCCGGATCTGACCCGTCCGAGACTCGATCGGCGCGGGGAGATCTCCGTCGCGCCAGAAGCGGACTTGGAAGGGGGCCGATAGCAAGGAGGAAGGAGCATGTCAAATCAGAGGAAACCCAATCTTGATCAGGTGCTCGCGTACGAGAACGGAGACATTCTCTTTCGCTTCTCCAAAAAGTACGCGGTCTCGACCGGGGAAGCGCGGGAGATCTTCCGTGAGACGCTGAAGTGGCTTTGGCTTGCGGCGCGGCCGGACCGACCCAGGAGATGGGTGATCTCTCCCCGCCTCTACATCCTGGATGAGATGTGGCACAACTTCATCCTCTTCACTCGGGAGTACCAGGACTATTGCAAGCGTACCTTCGGCCAGGTCCTCCACCACGAGCCTACGACACGGCGGGAGTGGACCCGGCGGCGACAACTCCTTCGGCGGGACTCTCGTTCGGCGATCGCACAGGCGCGCAGAGTGCTTGTCCCTCAGATTCGTTTCATTGCGGAGCGGCTCGGGATCGAAACGGTCAAGAGGTGGTTCTTCGAATACCCAGCGAAGTACGGCGAGATGCCGCAGGACGAAGGTCGAGTTCGACCCGTCCCGCCGATCGCTCCGTGATGAGGACCCGCTCCCCCGGGAGAAGTCGGGCATCGTAGGGGGAGTAAGGATAGTACCAGGTGACTTTTCCCGCGCGATCACGCCGGTGCACGCCGCTGGAGGAGGAGATCGGGAATCCCACGACGCGATCCCCATTGCGGCGGGAGGTGTCCGCGCCGATGAGGGGGGCGGACAGGAGGAGAACTCGCATGGGATCGCAGGAATATACGCCACCCGGGATAAGGTATTGGCAAGTTATCGCCTCGCCGAAGTGGAGGCATGGGAACGCTGATGGGTCCTATTTCGCCGAGGTGCGGAAGCGGTCTCCTCCGGTCGCCTCCGTCCACGCGACGTTCCACGCGCGACCCCTTCCGCGGAGAGCGAGGACGCGGCCGTCTCCTCCGGCCAGCACCACTTCCGGCGCGCCGTCGCCGTCGAGATCCGCGACGACCGGCGGCGCTTCGAGAGTCGTCCCCGCCTCGAATTCCCAGAGACGCTCGCCCGTAGTCCCGCGGAGGCACGTCACGCGCCCGTGGTATTCGGCTACGATGACCTCGTCTTCCTCGTCGCCGTCCAGATCCCCGGCGGCGAGGGAGCCGATGGGGCCGGTGGCCTCCCAGATCCAGTCGGGGCCGTGTACGTCCCGCTGTCCCGCGGAGACGGCGACTCCGCTTCGCGTCCAGGCAATGAGATTCCGGGATCCGCCGAAATCCAGGACCTCCATCCCGGAGGCCGTGATTTTCAGGATCGAGCCCGAGCCGGAGAGCGGCCAGGAGAGCGATCCGTCGGGCGCGGTCCGCGCATCGAGGAGAAACTTCCCCTCCATCGCCTTGCGGTGGACGATGGCTCCGGATCCGTCCAGAACGACGAGTCCGCCGAGCACGTCTCCCGCGACGATGCGATTCGGAGCCACGAGGCGGGGAGCGGCGGAGAACGGACCGCCGACGACGCGCACCCATCGCGGTGCACCCGTCTCGAAGTCGACACAGTGGATCGCGCCGGCTTGGTCCTTCCGGTGTTGGGGATCGTCGCGCCAATCGGCCAAGAGGACCTCGAGCGTTCCGTCCCCGTCCACGTCCGCGATCGTCGGCGAGGCGTGGAAGTGGACGCTCCACCCCTCTTCGGTCGGATGATAGGTCCACACCGTTCGGCCGGTTGCGCCCTGGATTCCCTTCACCCGCCCCCCCCAGGCGGCGGCGACGACGCCCCCCCTCGAAATCGCGGGAGTCGTGGCGGCTTGATTCTCCATCGGAACCCGCCAGAGCGTTCTTCCCGTCCGTCCGTCCAGGGCGTACACGTGCTGATCGAGGCAAGTGAAGACGACGTCGCGAGTGCCGTCTCCGTTCAGATCGGCGAACGCCGGGGAGCGACGGACCGAGTGGCCGGCCCGGAATTCCCAGGAGATCTTCACGCCGGGGACCGCGAGGACCGTCCCGTCTTCGAGCGGAAGGACGATGTCGAGAAGACCGTCGCCGTTCAGTTCGGAGAGGGCGAACGTCGATCGCGGCCGGGCCGGGAGGGACGCCTCCGCCTCCGCACGGAGCGAGAGCGGGTTCACGATCCGAAGCGAGTCCTCCGAGCCATAGACAATCTCGCGCATTCCGTCGGCGTCCAGGTCGGCCAGGACGGGGACCGTGGCGGCTCTCGGCACTCGACCTCCCGCCCGCACTGTGCCGCGCGAGTCGAGAACGAGGATTCGATCTCCGCGAAGGCCGACGATCGACGGGGGTTCTCCCGGACGGATTCCGCCGACGGCGAGCGCCATCGATCGCGCCCCGGCATCGGCCCGCCAGAGTTCGCGGAGCGGATCGAGCGCGTACGCCCGGATCGTGCGGTCCTCGTACGAAGCGATTACTTCGCGCCGTCCGTCCCCGTCGAGATCGGCCGCGGCGATCGAGCCGGAGAATTCGGGGGTTTCCCGCTCCTCCGCCCCTCGGCGGAGTCTTCGCCGTTCGTGCCGGACGTACCCGCGGGCTTCGTCTATCGGCAGAACTGCTACGGCGCCGCCTTCGGGAAGGGTTCCCAGGAGCGTTCCCGTGCGTCCGTCGATTCGCTCCGTTTCGTTGGGGCGAATCGACCAGCACTCCGGAGGACCGGATCCCGTCGCCGGCCAGAAGATCCGGCCCTCCGGGGGTTCCGTCTTCGAGGGAACGTACGACCAGATCGGCGTCCCCTCCGGCCAACGCAGGAGGGACATCCGGCCGGCACCATCGGAGACCCATAGGGCCGCTCGTCCGTCGAGCTCCACGATCTCCGCGAAAGAATAGCCGGATGTTCCTCCGATCTTCGAGCCGTCCCGGCCGCGCAGGATTTCGATTTCGCCGGACTCCGCGCAGGCGGCCACCGTTCCCTGGGCCGCAAGAGAGAGGGACGCCCTGGGAAGACGGCTCCTCCATGCCACGGCCGGCGGAAGATAGATCCGCACGAAGACGGGACGCTTCGCGACCTCGAGCTTGAATCGGCGTCGATAGCACCCGTCTCGTTCGGCGATCACCTCATAGCTATCCGTGTCCAAGGCTTCGTCGATGGGCGCTACGAGGGTGAACGGGGCGCCGCTCTTGGGGTGGAAGGTCAGTCGAACGTCCGAGGGAGCGGCTTGGATCGAGACGCGCTGGCGGAGTCGGCGGAGCTTCACCGGCACGATGCGGCGCTCCCCGCGATCGATGACGAGCTGGATCTCCGCGCTCTCGTAGCCGGCCCGCGCCAATCGGAGGCGATGCACGCCGCGCTTGAGCCGCAGTTGCCTGAGGGAGCCGGCGGGGGAGGGGAGGGACTCGTCGTCGAGCCACACCAGGGCGTCGGGAGGATCGGCTTCGAGGACGATCGTCGCGGGCCAGAGTCGCCAGGCGACGAAGGCGCCGTCTCCGAGGATGAAGAGCGCCAAGATCGCTCCCGCGGCGGTTGCGTGTTTCCGGAAGAAACGAAGGACCCGGTAGGCGGCACCCGGAGGTCTCGCCGTCACGGGTTCTCCGCGGAGGAAGCGCTCGAGGTCGGACGCAAGGGCGGTCGCGGAGGGATAGCGCCGGTTCGCCTCCTTCGCCGTGAGCATCCGGACGATCGCCTCCAATTCGCGAGGAATCTCGGGGTGGAGCTCGGTGCATCGCGGCGGCTCCGATTCTCGAACGGCGCGAAGTTGAGCGACGGTGTCCGCCTGGGGATCGACGGCGGGGCGTTTCGCGAGCGCCTCGTAGAGGACCGTTCCCAGGGAATAGAGATCGGATCGAGGGCCGACCTCCGCGGTGCGGACCGTCTGTTCCGGGCTCATGTAGGCCGGCGTTCCGAGGATCGTGCCGGCGAGGGTGAGGGTTTCGCTTCCCTCGGCGCGCGCGAGGCCGAAATCGGCCAACCGCGCCCGTCCCTCGCGATCGAGGAGGATGTTCTCCGGCTTGATGTCGCGATGGACGATTCCGCGGCCGTGGGCATGCTCGAGGGCGCGGGCGACTTCGAGGACGATCCGCGCCGCGTCGCGGGGAGGGAGTCCGTTCCGCAGGCGCTCGCGAAGGGACTCGCCCTCGACGTACTCCATCGCGTAGTAGAGCACGCCCTGCTCGCGGCCGGCTTCTAGGACGCGGACGATGTGATCGTGACGGAGCCGCGCGACGAGAGCGGCTTCTCGTTCGAACCGCCGTACCGCGGTGGGAGTCGGAGCGGCGGCGAGCGGCAAGACCTTGAGCGCGACCTTCCGTCCCAGGCCCGCCTGCTCGGCGAGATAGACGATCCCCATCCCTCCGCGGCCGAGCTCCCGCTCGATGCGGAACCCTCCCAGGCTCGTCGGAGGCTCGTCTCCCATTCGGGGAGGATTCTACATCCTTCGTCACGAAGAGCGCGAGCAGCGGATCGTCACCGGTTCGACCGCCCGCAGGAAATCGGAGAAGCGCATGAGGACGGCCTTGGCGAACTCGAGGCCCGGCGTACCGCGGCGGTTTCCTGCGCGGTGAAATCGCATCGATGGGGGATGGATTCGAAGGGCAAGCCCTTCTCTTCGAGAAAGCTTTTGAGACGGGTGCCGATGGCGACCATGGGATCCCCTCCGAGACGATGATGGGAAAAACGAGAAACGTCCCGGGGCGCTTCGGTCCGCGCGGGACACGCGAGGCCCTTCCCTCGACTCCAGGAAATCCCGCGCGGGCCGTCAGAGCAAGACTACGGAGCGAAGCTCACCATCGGCGAGGGCGAACGACCGGCCTCGATGGCCTTGACGTACTTGAGCGTGGTCTCCTTGTTGCCGGCGCCGAACAGGCTGGTCGAAGCAAACACCTTTCGTCCGCTGGCCGCGGCCACGTTGGAGGCGTAGCTCCCTCCGCCCATGAAGCAGCCCACGAGGATGATCTTCCCGCTGGGCACGAGCGCGGCGCCGACCTTCGCCCAAAAGTCCTTGGCGGCCTGGGTCAACTCGGCGCAGGAACTGTCCTCCGAGGATCCCCACGGTTGATATCCGCCATCGTGGTAGGCCAGATTGGGTCCGTCGCACGAAAAGCCGTGGCTGATCGTCATGACGGTAGAGACCCCGTGGACCGCCTCCCACGAGAAGCTCCCTCCGCCGGAGGTGCGGAAGGTGACGTCGTAGGCTCCGCTGTCTTCGGTCACGGCGGTGCTCACGATCGAGGCCTGACCTCCGTATACTTCGGTCCGCACCGCACGCGCAACCGCATCGAACGCGGCGACGTCGGCCCCTTGGCTCGGAATGATGATGATCGCTTTCGGCATTCGGTTCCCCTTCCTGTAGAGACCAACATTAGACGAGATAGAGGCGGAATTGTGGTAAGGAAATCTCCGTGGACTCCGCACCCGAAAACTGCTAGAGGGTTCGCATGCCCGAGATCGCCACGACCGTCGTCGAGGTCCGACGCGAAACGCCGAACGCCGTCACGCTTCGGCTGGATCTGGGCGGAGCGCCGTTCGCGTATCGACCGGGGCAGTACGTCGAGGTGGAGCCCCACCAATTCGAGGAGCTCGCGGAGGCCGTTCGCGAGTTGGAGACCAAGAAGGGATTCCCGGAATCCCCGCGGAGTTTCTCCCTTGCCTCGGATGGCATCGACCCCCGCTTCATCGAGCTCTCGATCAAGGAAGAGAAGCCGATCGTCTTCGATCCCGTGGTCACCCCGTATCTGGTTCGCCATTCCCGTCCGGGGATGAAGATCCGCATCTCGGGGCCGAACGGGCAGTATTGCCTGCCCGAGACCCCGCCGCCGGCGGAGGGATTCCTCCACTTGTGCGCGGGAAGCGGGGTGGCGCCCAACCGCGGCATGATCCGGCACGCGCTCGCGAAGAACTGGCCGCATCGTCATCTTCTGGTACTACAGAACCGAACGCCGGAGGACGTGTTCTATCGGCAGGAATGGCCCGAACTTCTCGCGCGCCACTCCGACCGCTTCCGGATGCGTCACGTTTTTTCGGTTTCGGAGAAGGAACACGTTTCCGTCGATCTCGTTCGCTCCCTACTGGACGGATGGTTGGACGGGAACTCGGCCATGGCCCTGGTATGCGGACCGAATCGGCCGCGGCCGGTCGCCTTGCCGGACGGGACGAAGAAGAAGGAGCCCGGCTTCTGCGAGCTCTGGGTCGGGAATCCCCGGCGGCGCACGCCGGGGCTTCTGGATCGGATCGGATTCGCGCCGGAGCGAATCCTGACGGAGATGTGGTAGGGGGGGCGGAAGTCGAGTTGCGGTCGACCCTGGCCGCCGTCGGGATCGGCTCTCGGCGCCGATCCTGAGCGCCGGGGGGAGTTCTCACGGGACACCTCATCTCCCGAAAGGCGGGAGGGCACCGCGTCTCTTTCTTTTTCTTGAAAAAACACGTATTATCCTGAGGATGAAATCCGTGGTCGCCCTGTCCACCCTCATCGATGCCCGGGTCAAGAAGGCGGCGCTGGAATTCTGCCGCCGGCGGGGGTTGAAGCTCCGCTACCTCGTGGAGCAGGCCCTGATCGAGCAGATCGAGGATGAAATCGACCTCGAGGCCTATCGTCGGCGAAAGGACGAGGATACGGTTCCCTTGGAACAGATCTTGGCCAAGCGGGCGAAACGAACTCGGTAATGCCCCGCTACCGCGTCGAATTCGCCAAGAGTGCGCGCAAGGAATTCGATCGCCTTCCGAGCCGGGTTCAAGATCGGATGCTCGAAGCCTTGGCGGTCTTGTCTGAGAATCCCTACTCGGAGCTGCTCCGAATCAAGAAACTCCGGGGCGCGGACGCCCTCTATCGGATCCGAATCGGAGACTACCGGGTGGTCTACGAAGTCAGACGCGACCGTTTGGTGGTGATCGTCATCAAGATCGGCCACCGGGGAGAGGTCTACCGGAACTTGTGATTTCATCGGAGGGCGAGGGAAGACGCCTCTCCCGCCGCGATGCGCCGGATCCGATCGAGCCCAGGAATCCTCTGTGGCATGAACCGAATCGTCAGAGGGCCGCTTCCCAATTGGCCTTGGCGGTTGTACCCCCACGCCCACACCGTGCCATCGGGGCGCAAGGCGAGCGAATGGGACCCGCCCGCGGCGATCGCTTGGGCGCCCGATACACCCGGTACCTGGACGGGCGCCGCGCTCACCATAGCTTCATCGATTCCGAGCTGACCGCCAGAATTGTCCCCCCAGGCGCGGACCGTCCCATCGGACATCAGAGCCAGGGTGTGATATCGTCCGGCCGCGATTCGGCGAACCCCCGACAGCGCGGTCGAGGACTGTGGAGACTCGGTGAGCAGCAGGGGCACCGAACTAAATTCGACAGACTCGTCCATTCCCAATTGGCGATTGCCGTTGTCGCCCCAGCAGTAGACGGTTTCTCCGACTCTCGCCACGCTATGGTCCGCCCCGGCCGAAATCTCATCGACAGAGGATATGACCTGGAGGGTAGCATATACCCCCTTCGTCTCTCCGAGTTGCCCATAGCCGTTGTCTCCCCAGCCCCATACTTCACCGTTCTCGCTCAAGGCAAGAGTGTGGTTATAGCCTACGGAGATGGCTTTGATGCCGGAGAGTGGATTCTCTTTGTTCCGCATCACTTGTACCGGGGTGGCGTGGTACTTCTGTTCCTCACCATTCCCCAATTGTCCCTGATTGTTCCTTCCCCAGCTCCAGACAGTGCCATCTGCGCGGAGCACCACGGAGAAGGAGGAGCCTGCTCCGACCTCTACGACCGAATCGATTTGGGGGACGAGTACGGGTACGGATGTCTGGAGTTGATTATCTCCCGTGCCCAAGGCGCCAGAGCGGCTGCTCCCGACCGTCCAGACGTGACCGGTGCCGTCCAAGACTACGGAGTGATCGTCTCCGACATCGATGTCGGCGATCTTCGCGAGGTTTACCATCCTCTCCGGCGGGGAGTGGGAGGTTTGTTTCCCGTTTGCAAGTTGTCCTGAGCGGTTATCGCCCCAGGTCCAAACCTCCGAATCATTAAACGTAAACGAGTGGTAAAAGCCCGCTCCCACTCCTCGAGTCTGGGGCAGAGCGAGGGCGTCGCCGGCGCCCCTTTGCACTTCTATTGCCGATTTTGATCTCAGAGTCGTAGCATCAGGTGCCGATCCCCTTTCGCCGTTGCCCAACTGGCCATGGAGACCGTGCCCCCACGCCCAAAGGCTGTCGTCTTTCCTGACGACGAGGGAGTGAGCCCAACCGGCTGCGCACCCCGCAACTTCAGTCAAGGGAGAGCCGTTCGAAATCCGGACGGTCACCGGAGAGGCGCTGTTCTGTGTCGTTCCATCGCCGAGCTGGCCGTTGTTGTTCAGACCCCAGGACAGCAGACCGCCATCTGAGACATGAGCCAGTGCGTGATCTCCCCCTGCGGCAATCGAAAGAACTCCAGTCAACGGTGCCGTGGAACCCGGGCCCGAGACGACCGTGACGGGAGTGGCGATGTTCGTGCCGGGATTCCCGTTGCCGAGTTCCCCGTACACGTTCATCCCCCACGCGCGCACTTGATCGCCGACCCGGGCGAGAGTGAATCTTAGTCCGGCCGCGACTTGGTTCACTCCCGTGAGGGGGCTCGTCGAACCGGCCCCCGAGACGACCGATGCAGGAAACGACCTCACGACCTGGCCGCTCCCATCTCCGATCTGTCCCTCCGAATTCAGACCCCACGCCATGACCGTGCCCTTGGAGAGCAAGGCCACCGTATGTTGGTCGCCCGCGGCGATCGCCGTTGCGTCGGTGAGCCACCCTCCCGACAGTAGTTTCACGGGCGACGGTGTCGCTCGAAACATCGGACCCGTATTCTCCAGGAACGACGTTCCATCCCCCAGTTGACCGTACACATTCGAACCCCAAGTCCAGACGCGGGTGTCGTACCCAAGAGCGACCGAATGCACGCCGGCCGCGGCGATTCCCACAATCGAGGAGAGACCTGCGACTTGGATCAGTGTCGCGCTCTCCGGGATCGACTCCACCCCAAGCTGACCGTATTGGTTGCTTCCGCACGTCCAGACGGTGCCGTCATCGGCGAGGACGACGGTATGCGCTTGGCCTCCCGCCACGGCCCGAATCTGCCGGGGGGCGAATCCCGAGAGATCCGCCTTCGCGGCGTAGCTCAAGGGATCTCCATTCCCCAGTTGACCCCAATCGTTCGCTCCCCAGCCGAGTACGTGGCCGGGAGGTTCGCTCGGCGCGGAATCCGAAGCGCCACCACCTCCTCCGTTCCCGCCGCCTCCGCAGGCGGAAAGAGAAACCAACAGAATGGCCCGAGCGAATGTTCTCATCGGAGTCCTCCCGTAGTCGAAACCCATATGGGCATTGGGGCGGGAGGGGAGAAGTTCTCAGGGAATCCGAACGTGGAGGAACGCGCCTATGCGAATTCCGCGACGAGCGTCTCCAACTCGGCGTAACTGTCGTCCGTCAACAATCCACGGGCATCGGAGCGGAGGCGGGCCAAGTCAAGCCGCCCCTTCTGAGCCAGGAGCATCGCCTTGATGTCGATAATGTCTTTGGGTCGATCGAAGATCTTCTTGAAGACGATGAGATCCTCGGCGGCATGAATTCGGATTTGCCGACCCAGGAGGTCGCGTTCGGGACTGCGATCCAATACCCGATGGTGAAAGGAGTGCCACGGTACGAAGATCTCCACTCGTACCCCGCGACAAAGGAAGGTAGCGAGATGGGACTTGCTCCGGAGGTCGTCCAACACTTCCCTGAGGACGGGAGGCCGAGGGTCCATGTCCCCGTATTGGGACCCGGAAACGACGAACTCGTCGACCAAGAGGGGAATCTTCGTATCCGGAACCAGTGCGAGCACATCGACGTCCTGCGTCAACCGTGGTGGGCCATGGTAATTGTACGCGATCGCCCCGCCGTAGGAACGTCGGAGGGATAGCCGGTCGAAAACGTCCTCGAGCCAATGAACGACTTCGATGAGCCCCGAGGCATTCACTCCAGGCGCTCCGCCAGTGCGCGGTATCGCTCTCGCCCCGGAAGGATGTCGAGCTGATATCGAATCTCATCCTCGAGACGCACCTGCTCGGGAGTCTTGGTCCGGCGGATGGCGTCCACGGTCCTGAGGAGATCTTGGAGGATCCGCATCCGGTCCGCATCGCTAAGATGGGCCGCCACGGCCACTTCTCGTAGAAGCCAGTCCCGCTCCCGGTCCGACATAATCGTATTATAGCAGCCTCGAGCGGGCCCCGAAATCCGGAAACCTCCGCCCCTCCGCCGCAATAGGGTGGGAGGAGGAGCATGAGCCAGATCGGACCGGGGCAGGAAGTCCTGCGTCTCGTCAGGGAGGCCTTGGGGACGCGGCCGAAGGACGACGGCTCCACGACGCGCCTCCTGAATTGGAAGGGGCGATACCGCCTCGTCGCCCCTCTCTCCCCCGACGGACTCTGGCGCGGATGGGATCAGGAGCTTCAGCGGTGGGTCTCCCTCAAGTTCCTCCACAACGTTTCCGACGCGGCCCGACTCCTGCGCCGCGCCCGATGGGTCGCGACGCTCGACCACCCCAACATCGCGAAGATCCATGAAGTGGTCGAAGCCGCCCCTTCCGACGACGATGCCCCTCCTTGGCCGCACATCGTGACGACCTTCGTCGAAGGGGAGACTCTCAAGCAGGCGGCAGCAACGATGCCCCTCGCGGAGAAACTCCGGGCCGTGGGCCGAGTCGTCGACGTCCTCCGCTACGCTCACGAGCGGGGCGTGATCCACGGCGACCTCCGTTCGAACAAGGTGGTGGTCGATCGATCGGGACAAGTCTTCGTGACCGAACTCGGGCTCGCCGGACTCGACGCTGGGCCGATCGACTCCACGGTCGTCGTCGCCCCGAGCCACGCCACCTTGAGTCGCGGACATGTCCGGAGAGACCTGAACGCGGTCGGGGCAATCCTGTACGAGATTCTGACCGGACGCATTCCGGCGGAGCGGAATCCTCCTCGAGTCCGGAAGCTGGTCTCCTCGATTCCGAGAGACGTCGAGGCGGTGGTGCTGGAATGCATGACGACTCGGGAGGGTCGCGGGTATCGCCACGCAACTCAAGCGCTCGAGGATCTCGATGCTTGTCTCGCCCGAAAACCGCTTCCGCATGCGCGCCGGCCCCGGAGGCTCCGATTCGTGTGGGGGCTGTGCGCCCTGGGACTGATTGCGGCGATCTCTCCGCTTGTTCGAAGACCGACGAAGCCGCCCCTTCCGCCGGCGACCGGTCACCGCGAAGAAGAACCGCGTCGTTGGCGGGACGAACTCATCGCCAACTACTCCGCCCGCGCCGCAGAGGAGGGAGACATCGCCGCCGCGGCACTCTTTCTTTCCTACGCGTGCGAACTTCGGCCGACGCCCGCGTCGGGTGCGGCCGCGGCCTGGGGCCTGGCCTCCGCTCCGAGACTTCGGGGAATTCTCAGGCACGACGCCGAAGTACTCCGGCTTGCCGTCGCCCCCGGGGGAAAGTACCTCGCCACCGCCACAGCAAGATCCGTCCATTTCTGGAATCTCGAGACCGAGCTGTGTTTGGCCAGGATCGACGGACTTCCGGAGCCGACCCGTTTCCTCGGATTCGTCCGAGGCGGCACGGCGATCGTCGGGGTCGATTCCAAGACGATCCGTTTCTGGAGTTGGCCGGCGGGCGCTCTCTTGTGCAAGATCGAAGTCGAGCCGGTACGAAGCGCCTCCTTGAGCGCGAACGGCAAGCGCCTTCTCGTACTCGGAAACGACCGCGTTTTCGTGTGGGACTGCGACCGGGGGACACACCTGGCCTCCCCGCCCCTCGAAGGCGGTGCCGGCGCCCTAAACCCGGAGGGTAGGACTCTCGCCCTCGCCTCCCGAGAGGGGACCGTCCGACTCTGGGATCTCGATCAAGATCGTCCGTCCGGACCTCTCCTCCGTGTGCCGGCTCCTCCCGAAGCCGTCGCCTTCAGTCCGGACGGAACCTCGCTCGCCGTCACCGGCGAGGACCGATCCATCCAGATGTGGAACCTGCACGACGGTACGAGTATCCGTCTCCCGATCCGACATCGAGACCGCGTGCGATGGATGGCGTTCGGTCCGGTGCTGGCAACGTCGAGCGGCGGGGCGGTCTTGCGCGTCTGGGACGGAGCCTCGGAGTGGTGCCTCCGTCACGAGGGAGAGGTTGCCGCGGCGACGTTCACGGAGGACGGGAAGAGGATTCTCACCGGAGGCGCCGACGCTACGGTCAAGATCTGGGAACCGCCCCGGCGATCGACCCTCTTCGTTCCGCATTCCCAACGCGTCGCCGGGATCGCCTTCAACCGAGACCGATCGCGCGCGATTACGACTCTTGCGGACGGGAGCCTGCGCCTGTCGGATCCGTCTTCCGGCAGAGTGATCTGTCGAATCGCCCGCATTCGCCATGCCGTATTCACTCCCGACGGCAGCCGATTCGTGGCCCTCGGGGCCGGAGCCATTCGCGTGGGGTCTGCCGAGAACGGGGAGATCGAGCGCTCCATCGAGCTGGCGCAGGGAGCGGAAGCCCCTCCCGCATTTCGCGCGGACGGGAAACGATGGGTCATGGCGATCTCGGAATCCATCGCGGAGATCCGCGATTGGGATTCCGGAGAGCGCATCGGGCGGCCCCTCCGCCATCCATCCGCAATGCGCGCGCTCGCGTTCGGTCCGGACGGGAGATTCGTCGCGACGGGAACGGAGGACGGGCAGGTGCGACTCTGGGATGCCGAGAGCGGGGAACGGGTTCGAGCGCCGTTCGTCGTGGGAACGCCCATTCGTACTCTGGAGTTCGGCCCAACGTTGGTCGCGATCGGGCCCCGCGGAGGCGCGGCCATTGTCGACGTAGGATTTCTTCTCGATCGCACTCCGCCGGCCGCAGCGCGACGGAAGGCCGAAGTCCACACGGGCCTTCACCTGGACGAGGAGGGGGAGCTTCGCGCTCTATCCGAGGCGGAATGGCGAGATCGCCGACGCCGGCTGGGAGCTCTCCCATGACGGAAGCGAATCTCTCCCCGAGAATCGTCGGCCGGTACCGGCTTCTGGAACCCATCGGCCGAGGCGGAATGGGTTCGGTATGGGAGGCGTTCGACCCGAAGTTGAGGCGGAGGGTCGCCCTCAAGATCCTCCACGACGAGTCGCCCCAGAATTCGGAGCAGCTCGAACGGGAGGCCCGAATCGCCGGAAGGCTTCGCCATCCCGGGATCGCCACGATCTACGAAACGGGCGTCGCCGGAAGCCAGGCGTACATCGCGATGGAGTTCGTCGAGGGCACATCCGTGGATCGACTCTCGATGGATCCGCGACGCGCCGCGGCCGTCGTGAGGGAGGCGGCGCTCGCCGTCCACTACGCGCATACCCAGGGCGTGATCCATCGCGACATCAAGCCCGGCAATCTCATCGTGGATCGCGACGGGCGGGTCCTGGTGCTGGATTTCGGACTCGCCCGGGAAACGCTCTCCTGCTCTTCCCTCTCCATTTCCGGCCTGCTCATGGGCACCCCGCAGTTCATGAGCCCGGAGCAGGCGCAGGGACGCGCGAGGCACGCGGATGCGCGGACGGACGTGTGGGGCCTGGGAGCGACGCTCTATTCCCTCCTGACGGGCTCTCCTCCCTTCCACGGGGACTCGTTGCCCCAAGTGGCTCGGAGGATCGTAGAGACCTCGGCGCCCCGCCCTCGGCAACTCAATTCGAGGATCCCCCCGAGCCTAGAGACGGTCGTCCTCAAGACGCTCGAGAAAGAGCCCGGCCGCCGATATGGTTCGGCGCTTCACCTGGCGCAGGACTTGGGCCGGTTCTTGAGCGGGCTTCCGATTCACGCGAAGCCGCCCTCCTTACTCGACCGCATTCGAACCAAGCTGGCCGGCCGCAAGCGACAGGCGATCCTAGCGGCCCTGGCCGCCGCGTCGGTGGCCGTGGCCGTCGGTGCCTGGGGCGCCCGAGTCGGAGAAGAGCGAAAGCGCGGGCAGGTCCGCGATCGAGCTCTCGCGGAGGCCGACGCCCACTTTCGGGGGAATCGATTCTCCGAAGCTCGATCCAAGTACGAGGAGGCGCGGGCTTGGGGCGCATCCCTTCCGGAGGACCGATACGCGCGATGCGTGGAGGAGGAGCGAAGGATCCGATCCATGGCCAGGAGAGAAGCGGAGCTTTCGGGACATCTCCGGCGCGCGGAGGCGTTGCTGCGCGAGGCGGAACGGGCCCGACGAATTCCCGCCTATGGGCATTCGGAATGGAACGGATATCTCGAGGAGGCGATCCGTTTCCTGAACGAGGGCCTCGCGCGGGATCCGACATGGGCCGCCGGATACCTGGCGCGCGGCCGCGCTTGGATGGAAGCGAACGATCCGGACCGCGCGGGGAACGACTTCACGGAGGCCATCCGATGGGCCCCGAACGACTCCCTGGCGCGGTTCGAACGGGGACGCGCCTGTCTGGAGCGCGCCTTCCGAGCGTCGGCGCAGACGGACGATCCTCGTGCCCGGGGTCGGGCGGACGAGTGGCGGCGGCGGGCCGAGGAAGACTTCGAGGCGGGAGGACGGTCCGGATGGACTCTCGAAACGAGGGAGCTGGAACTCCTGGAAGGATATCGTCTCTTCGCCGCGGGAAACGTCTCCGGCCTCTTCGACTGGACGGAAGTGATGCTGCCTCGTCGACCCTCCGAGGGGAGAGTGTGGCGCATCCGCGTGGCGGCGCTCTTCGGTCTCCGGAGATACGCCGAAGTAGAAGAGGCCTGCCGAGAAGCCCTCCGACTTCTCGGTGCGGACGCCCTCCTGCGACTGGCCTTGGCGAGGGCGAAGGAGAAGAGGGGCGATCCGGCCGGCGCGCACGAGGAAGCCACGCGATCCATCGAAATCGATCCTCGATTCACGATGGGATGGATCCTCCGTGGATGGCTCCGGGGCCGACTCAATGACCCGCAGGGTCAGAGGAGCGACGCGGAACGTCTGATCGAACTGGATCCGTCCTCCGCCTGGGGATACGTCCTTCGCTCGGCCGCACGGGGGGCGTCGCGGGACTGGATCGGCATGCGGGACGACAGCGCTCGCGCCCTCGAACGGGATCCCCAGAGCGCCGTCGCCTATTCCCAACGCGGACGGGCGCGGGGAGAACTGGGAGACTGGCGGGGAGAGGTCGAGGATTGCACCCGCGCCGTCGAGATCGATCCGGTATTGGCGGAGGCGTGGGCCAATCGGGGCCTGGCGTGGGGCCGTTTGGGCCGGAGGGAGGAGGCGATGAAGGACTGCACGCGGGCCCTCGAACTCAATCCGACCTTGGCCGAAGTCTGGTACAACCGGAGCAAGCTCTGGTCGGATCTCCGGAATTGGCCGAGGTGCGTCGAGGACTCGACCCGTTCCCTCGAGTTGGCGCCGACGGCCGCGGCCTACTTTCAACGCGGGAGCGCCCGGTACCTGCTGGGAGAATTTCGGGAATCGGAGGCGGATTTCACTCGAGGACTCGACCTGGAACCCTCTTCGTCCGCCGCCCTTCAGAGTCGAGCGCTTGTCCGGATTCGGTTGCGCGATTGGCGGGGAGTCCTTCGGGATTGCGACGCGGCCCTGGCGTTGGATCCGACTTCGGCGATCGCCTACGGGGCTCGAGCGAGCGCACGCAGGACGCTTCAGGATTGGGTCGGCGCGCTCGGGGACTCCGACGCGGCGCTCGCTCGTTCCCCCGATCTCCGAGATGCGCGGGTGATTCGAGCCGGACTCTACCAACGACTCGGTGCCTGGGAGGCCTCCCTCCGGGATTGCGATCGCGTGCTCCTTCGGAATCCCGAATGCTCTCCCGCATGGCAGCTTCGGGGCGAGGTTTGGATAAGACTATGCCGCTGGCCCGAGGCGATCGAGAGCCTCTCCCATCTTCTTCGGCTCGATCCTCGATCGGCGGCGGCCCGTCACCTCCGAGGATACGCCCGCTTGCGCGCCGGGGACGCTTGGGGGGCGCTCGAGGACCTTTCGCTCGCCCTGGCGCTCGATCCGAGCCGGGCCGCGGCGTGGAACCACCGGGGGCAGGCACGGATGGATCTCCAAGACTCGGCCGGCGCCCTCCGGGATTTCGGAGAGGCGATCGAGCGCGATCCCCGGCACGCGGCGGCCTACTGCAATCGCGCCAAGGTTCGGATGGACTTGGCTCATTCGGACGAATCCCTCCGGCTCGCGCTGGCCGACCTGGAGAACTGTCTCCGCATTTCGCGCGATCCGGCCGTCCTACGCGAAGCCGTGCGGCTCCGCGAGGAGTGCCGGCGACGGATGGATTTGGCAAGGGGTAGCTAGAACACCCGCCACACTCTCCGTACCCCCAGCGCGGTCTTGAGGAGCGGCGCCTCCTCCACCTTTTCGCCGAGCACCCTGGCGAGTTCGCGCCGGAACTCCTCGGGCGTGAGGGTCAACATCTCGCGCTTGGGAAAAACGCGCGCTTCCTTCCCGGAGGGATCCAGCACCGTCACGTGCGGGCAGACGTCCACTTTGTGCTTCGACTGGAGCTCCCGGTTCCCCTTGATGAAGAGGCGGATGAACTTGCCGGATTGCTTCACCACCGCGTCGTCGGAGAAGAGACCCTTCCCGATTCCCTTGCAGGGGGATCAGCCTCAGGTAAAAAAGATCAGGACGTGCTTCTTCGATTTCGCGGCGTCCTTGAGGCTGTCCTTGTACTCGGTCCCGAAGCCATCGACCTTGACGAACTCGATCTTCCCCCACTGGATCTTCTCGGCGCCCTTCGGCTGCGCCCAGGCCGCCGCAGCGAAGAGGAAAAGGGGGAGGACTCCGGCGATTCGGGACACTAGGAGAAGAGCTCCGATACGACCTTCGAGTCCTTTTCCACCATTCGAATCGGACGGCCTTCGGGCGAGATGTACTCCTTGTTCCCGTTGAGCCCGAAGGCGTGGGCGATCGAGGCGAAGAGATCGCCGGTCCGCACGGGCCGCTCCTTGACTTCATTGCCGGTGGCGTCCGTCGCGCCGATCACCTGTCCCCCCTTTACGCCGCCCCCCGCCAGCGCCACGGACCATGCGCGCGGAAAGTGATCGCGCCCCGCGTTCGGGTTGATCCTCGGGGTCCGCCCGAACTCGCCCATCCACATCACGAGCGTCTGATCGAGGAGTCCGCGGTCGTGGAGATCTCGGATCAGCGTCGACATCGCGGGATCGAGGACTCCGCACAGGTTCTTGACCTTGTCGAAATTCTCCTGGTGGGTATCCCACCCTCCGAGACTGACCTCGACGAAACGGCCCCCGGCCTCGACGAGCCGCCGGGCGAGAAGGCAGCCCTGCCCGAAGTTGTGCTTCCCGTACTCGTTGCGAAGGGAGTCCTTCTCCTTCGAGAGGTCGAAGAGCTTCGTCAGGGGCGACTTCATCATCCGCGCCGCCTTCTGATAGATCTCCTGGTGCGCCACGCTCTGGGGCGAGTTTCGCGTGTCGGCGAAGTCCTTCTCCACCGCGTCCAGGAGCTTCATGCGCCGATCCAACCGCGTCGCGTCCAGCCCGCCCGGCGGGAAGAGGTTCTCCGGCGGCCGCTGCGGGTTTTGCACCACGAAGGGATTGAACTTGGGTCCGAGGAATCCCGCGTCGTGGGAGGGTCCGCCGATCGAAATGAAGCTCGGCAGATCGAACTCCGGACTCGGGATTTCCGACGCGACGATCGAGCCCATGCTCGGGTGCGCCACCGTCGGCTGCGGGGCGTATCCCGTGTGCATGAGATAGGCCCCCCGATCGTGGTTTCCCTCCTTCGTCGTCATCGATCGGACGACCGCGAGGCGCTTCATCTGCCGGGCGCACTTGGGGAGATGTTCCGAGAGATGGATTCCCGGGACCGAGGTCTCGACGGTCTTGAACGGCCCGCCGGTATCCTTCCCGGGTTTCGGGTCCCACGTGTCGAGCTGACTGGGGCCGCCTCCCATCCAGAGGAGGATGCACGCCTTCGCCGCCCGTTTGGAGACGGTCTCTTGCGCCAGAAGCCCGAGATCGAACCGACTCGCGGCGATCGCGCCCACGAGGCCGCCGAACCCCGTCTTCATGAAGTCGCGGCGGGTGACGTCGCACTCGTTCCGGTCCATGTCTCCCCCTAGTGGTTGAAAAAGAACTCCGTGGAGTTGAGCAGCACCCACATCAGATCCGAGTACGTCTCGTCCCGATCGCCTTGGAGTCGCACGAATTCGAGGAACCTCCGCTTTTCGGCGTCGGTCGGCCGGCGCGAGACCGTCGAGAGATAGATCATCTCGACCCGATCCGCCGGCTGCTTCAGGGTGGTCAGGATGCGGCTGAGGCTCCCCGTGCGGGACTTCAGCATCTCGGTGGTGAGATTGCCGTTCATCAGGAAGAGCGCCTGGCCGATCGTCGCCTCGAAGTCGAGCGTCTCGGTCATCTCGTCGTTGTCGAAGAGGAAGGTGAACCGGTTCATCGCCTGTTCGAGGAGCCTCTCCGCGGTTTCGCCCTTCGCGCGCTTCTGGCGCTCCCGGAGGAATTCGGTGAGACCGGTCGCCGTCGCCAGCGAGCGGAAGAGCTCTTCCGGGCTCATCGGCCGGACGAGCGCCTTGGAAAAATACGTCCGGTCGCGCAGGTTGTCCTTCGAAGAACGGGAGGAGAGATGATAGGCCTTGGTACCGGTGATGATGCGGATGAGCCTTCGGAGGTCGAAACCGTTCTCCGCGAAATCGCTCGCGAGAAGATCGAGGGCTTCCGGATTCGAGGGCTTGTTCGACGTCGTGAAATCGTCCACCGGGTTGACGAATCCGGCGCCGAAGAAATGGAACCAAGCCCAATTGACGAGGGCGCGGCTGAAGGCCGTGTTTTCCTTCGCGGTGACCATGTCCGCCAGCGTCGCGCGTCGATTGGAGGCCGCGGTCGAGGACTTGGCTCCCACGTTCGCGATGAACTTCGGCGCGACGATGGTGTTCGAATTCGGGAGCTTGACCTCTCCCCGCTTCACCTCGTTGAGTTCGATCGCGACGATGTCGTTCTTCTTCTTGTTCTTGCTGTCTTCGCCGCGGATGGGTTTCGCGTTGGCGCGAGCGAAGTAGGCGGCGACACCCCAGAAATCCTGCTGCGTCCATTTCTCGTAGGGATGGTCGTGACACTGCGCGCACTGGAGCCGGATCCCCATGAAGGTCCTGATCGTCTGTCCGGCGAGGTTCGGCGCCTTATCGGCCCCC
>Ga0114945_10000712_pt1 | contig 21415 bp, 19 predicted proteins | sample OV2TP3_FD_87194 | JGI IMG/M metagenome (GOLD analysis project Ga0114945, IMG submission 87194) | Hot spring microbial communities from Beatty, Nevada to study Microbial Dark Matter (Phase II) - OV2 TP3 | ecosystem: Environmental > Aquatic > Thermal springs > Hot (42-90C) | place: USA: Beatty...
GTTACGCCCTCCTCGAGCTCGCATCCCGACTCTTCGGCCTCAAGCCTCCCCCGTCCTAGGAGAAATCGATCCGCACACAACATTCTAGCGTACAGGTAGTTACAACAACGCTCCCCTTCCGCACTCCTTGCGCCTTGTTTACCCATGTGATATAAAATACCCCCGATAATCGAGGAGGAGTTTTGGCAAGACCGCGTCGGGTCGGAACCCGCGGAAGCCCCCTGGCGATCGCCCAAACCGAATTGGTGCTCAAGAAATTGCGCCAACTTCACCCGGAGTCTCAATTCGAAACCGTCGTCATCAAGACCACAGGGGATCGCCTCACCTCGGCCGTCGAACTTCGCTCCGCAGGCAAAGGCTTGTTCGTAAAGGAAATTGAACAAGCGCTTCTGAAGCGGAAAATCGACTTCGCGGTACACAGCGCCAAGGATCTGCCGACCGATCTTCTCCCCGAGCTCGCAATCGCGGCCGTTTTAGAGCGGGGAAACCCGTCCGACCTCTTCATCGGACGCACGCTCGATTCGATCGAGAAGCTGCCACCGGGAGCTCAAGTCGGGACCTCCAGTTTGAGGCGCCAGGCGCTCCTGAGGGCGCTCTATCCCCACGTCGTACCGGTGGAACTTCGGGGCAATCTGGATACCCGTCTTGAAAAACTCCGTACCCCCAAGTATCGGCTCTCGGGAATCGTGGTGGCCACCGCCGGCGTCCGCCGCCTGTATCCTCCGGAAAAGATCCAGGGACAGGTTCTTCCGATCGATCGATTCGTGCCGGCGGCCGGCCAAGGGATCTTGGCCTTGGAATCCCGGGCCAAGGACGAATCCATTCGAGAATTCCTTTCCCCCCTTCACCACGAGGGAAGCGCTACGGCTTTGGAAGCCGAGCGGCTTGTCCTCCGCCGCCTGGAAGGCGGGTGCGAAGCGCCCCTGGGAGTCCATGCCCAAGTCTCGGATGACGGTCTCGTGCGGCTGACCGCCGCGCTCTGCTCCCTGGACGGCAAATCGATGATCCTGGAATCCACGATGGGGATGGGGGAGGACCTGGCCTCCGTCGCCGAAGCCTTGGAGACGATGCTCAAGAGCCGCGGAGCCGCGGAGCTTCTCTTGGAACTTCCCGGCCGCAAGGTGTCCAAAGTCTCGGGAAACGGTCATCGCCGGGCGCGACAGAAATCTCGGCGGTGAATACGCTCCTCTTCCTTTCTCTTCTCGTCCAGGCGGCCGCCGAAGAAGGAACCTCGCCCACGCGCCGCCTGGCCCAGGATCCGGCCCTGGCCTCGCTCCTCGCCCCGTACGAGTTCGGCGATCGAGAGTTCTCCTGGCGTCTGCGGCCGATCGGGAGCCGAGGCGGACAAGTGCATTCGTTCGAACTCACCTTCTCCTCCGCCATAGCTTCGGATCCCGAGGAGAATCGGACCGTGTGGGCGAAGTACTGGCGTCCTGCGGGGCGGGGCCCTTTCCCGGCTTTGGTGCTCCTCCACTGGCTTGGCGGCACCTTTGAAGCCCTGGAGTTGATCGGCTATCGTTTCGCCGAGCAGGGAGTCTGCGCCTTGATGGTCTCTCTCCCCCACTACGGAAAACGGCGCGCCAAGGACCCCGCGAAGCGCGAGACGATGATCTCTCGGTCCGTCGAAAAGACGCTGGCGAACTTCCGCCAAGGAGTCTTGGATGTCCGGCGCTCCGGAGACTGGCTGGCTTCGCGCGCGGAAATCGATCCCGCCCGCGTCGGAGTCATGGGGATCTCCCTCGGAGCGGTGGTCGGAGCGCTCGCCGCCGGAGTCGATACGAACTTCGCCCGAACGATCCTCGTCATCGGAGGCGGGGACCTCGCGAGCATCCTCTTCCACGAATCCGAAGCGACGCAGGAAGTCCGGGAGGAATTGAAGAAACTGGGATACACCCCCGACCGCGTCCGCCGGGAGTGGAAGGGCATCGACCCCGTGACGTTTGCCGGTCGGATCCCCACCGAAACGGCAATCCTCTTTAATGCGGAGAACGACGAGATCATCCCCCGAGCGGCGACGGAACGTCTGCACGCCGCACTGGGCTCTCCTCGGATCGAGTGGTTCAAGGGCGGTCACTACGCCGTCATCACCCAACTCGGAACGATTCTGCGAAAGAGCGTCGAATTCCTCCAACGTCCCGTCCCGATTCGAGTGCGAGTCCTCCTCGCGGAAGATCAGGAGAGCGTCTCTTTCTCCCTGAAGTCGGGACTCGTCGCATTCAAACCGGGAACGGACGATGAGCTATACCGCACCGATGGGCCCATCGAGGCGAAGTCGATGAACGGCCGCGTCCGCCTCGGGGAACGCGAATTCGACTGTCCCATCCTCCTGGTTCCTCGGGAGACCGGGACGCTCCGATTCGGGAAGTTCGACTATCACGGGTCGCTTCTTCTCGTCCCCGCCTCCAAGGGGCGGGTCCACGCCATCAACGTCGTCGATCTCGAGCGCTACGTGATGGGCGTGCTCGGGCCGGAGATCGGGAAGAACGCCCCGGCAGAAGCGCAGAAGGCCCAGGCCGTCGCCGCGCGAACGTACGCGGTCGTGACTCGGATGGAGCGCCGATCGGGAGTCTTCGATCTCTATGCGGACGTGCGCGATCAGGTTTATCGCGGAGTCCCCAAGGACGACGTCTACGTGCGAGCGGTGGAAGCGACTCCCGGGGAATTGCTCTTCTACCGGGGCGCTCCGGTGAAGACGTACTTCCACTCGACGTGCGGCGGCCGGACGGAATCGGTCTTCGAGTGGCGCAAGGAGACGGAAATCGAGCCGCTGGTCGGCGGACCCTGCGGATTCTGTGACGGAGCGAAATGGGCGGCGTGGTCCGCGCGATTGTCCCCGGAGGAGATCGCCGCGGCGCTCCGCGAGAATCTCGGCGGCCGGGCCGTCGAGAATATCGCGATCAAGTCGAGCACGAAGAGCGGGCGGGCGCGCGAGGTGGCGATCGCCGTCGCGGGGGGCGAGGTCCTTCTCCCGGCGCCGCACTTCCGAGCGGCGCTGGGGTACGACAAGTTTCGGAGCACCTTCTTCACGGTCCGGCGCGATGGATCCGCCTTCGTCTTCAGCGGTCGGGGGTGGGGCCACGGGGTGGGACTCTGCCAGGAAGGAGCGATCGGGATGGCCTCCGCGGGAAAGAACCACCGGGAGATCCTCGCGCGCTATTATCCGGGATCGACGCTGGAGCGGAGGTGATTACTTCGGCAGGTCCGTGAGCTTCCAGGGACTGCCGGGGCCGGAGCGCCGCCACTGGAGAGACATCGGCCGGTCCACCTCCTTCCCGACGTTGCGAATCACCGTAGCGGTGAAGTGGATGGTGGCCTCGTTCCCACGCACCGCGGTTTCTCGCCAGACGATGTTTTCATAGCCAACGCCCGGCTCCAGAAATCGCGTGATCGCGATCTTGAGCGCCTCGCGATCCGCGACGTCGAAGAACTCCGTAATGTCCGGATGTCGTCCGGAATTGACGGCCCTGAGGTAGTCGCGCGTTCGGGTCTGGACCGCCTCCGACTCCGGGTCGAACCGCCCTCCCGGGTGCGACCCGGGATCTTTCTTCGCGCCCTCGCGCCCTCCGCGAGCCCCTTGGAACGCCAGGACCAGAACGGCGACGATCACCGCGAGTCCTGCGACTCCGGCCACGATGAAGGGAACGGGACTGCGCCGGGTAAGGATGGGGATTCGCCGCGACGGAGAATCTCTTGTCGTCGCGATGCGCCGCGTGGCCGGCTTCTTGGGCGGCGGCGCTCCGGACTCCCCCACGGTGGGAAGCATGCTGTCGGGGACGATGTCCATCGTGGAGTCCGCCGGCGTGGGGATCGTGAAGACGTTGCCGCACCCCGGACACTTGGCGTTTCGCCCTCCCAGCGCGGCCGGCACGCGGATGATCTTGCCGCAGCCGAAACACTTGGCGTTGATGACGTCCGGCATGACGACGTCAACATAACCCAGTCGGGAGTCCGGGGTCCAGCGTCCCCTTACCTCCTGGACTCGATCGCCGCGACGAGCGTGAACTCCTGGCGGCCCATCGAGCCCACCCGCACGTACGTGCCCTCCAGGACGCCCGTCACCTCGGGCGCCTCTCCGGAGTATGCGAGGACGGCACGGAAGGTGCCCCGGAACGAGCCGCGATCCGCCGAGAGTCGAACGGCCCCGGCGAGGATCGCGGTACCGCCTGCCGCCGGCTTGAGCACCAGAGTCCCCTCGACCTTGTCGTAGGGTTTCAGTTGCTCGTTCATGCCCGGCGGATAGCAGAGCCGGAGCCACCGCGCAAGCTTCGCCGCATCGATCTCGCGGGAACCGTCCGACTTGCCGAGCGTTTTCCACTCGCCTTCGTCGGCTACGGTCTGGACGACGGGACAGCGGTACGACTCGAACATCCGGGGGTCCGGAAGCCGCACGAAGATTCGAACGCCGTTCCGGACGTCCGGGAGGAGCAGCGGGTTCTCGCGCCGGGGTCCCTGCGCCTTGGCTTTCGCGATCTCCGAAACGAAGTACCGCGCGATTTCCTTCATCGAAGTCCGACCCGGGTTTCCCGTACCGCCGGGGAACCCATTGAAGGAGTTGAGGAGCTTGCCGTCCGAACCGAGCACGAAACAGGCGACGTTGCTCCCGCTGCGGTGGCGGCTCCGTTGCAAGAGTCTGTCGACTTCCGGCGGCGGCTCCTTACGGTCTTTTTGCGCCCAGGACGAGACGATGAAACTCTGCAAGGCTCCGACTACGTCGGCATCCGAGAGGGGCCCGCCCCTCATGTGGAGGTTGTTCGCTCAGCAGTGTCCGTCGTAAAGGCTCCCCGCGTCCTCGAGCTGATGCGTGGCGATGAAAAAAACCGGGCGTTTCTCTTTTCCCGCGCGCTCGAGGGCCGACTTGAGATCGGGCGCCCAATCGAGGCGGTAGATCGCGAGCGCGCCCTCCGCCGGCCGCGCGGCGCGATACTTCTCGAGGATGCTCCCGGGGTCGTCCTGGGGAGCCGCCAAGCACACGAGCGCCAGCAGAGTCTTCATGGAATCCTCCTTCCTGATCAACGCGGCTCGGGCCGATCCATTGTGCGAAGGTGGAAGCCATGGCAAATGGGCGCGCGGAGAGACCTTCCCCAACGCCCCCCCGCGGAATATGATTAGGAGGAGCATTCGAGGGAGCCATCTTGACGATAAAGGGTTAGGGCACGAATGGACGCCAGAGACTTTTATTGGCTTCTTCGACGGCGCTGGCCGACCGCCGCCCTCATCGCCGCCGCCCTCTTCGGCTGCTACCTGATCTACGCCGTGTACGTCCAGGCTCCCAAGTACTCGGCTTCCTGCCATGTCTCCTTCAACACCGGGCATCCCCACGAAGTCATCCTCACGATGGTGCAGAGCAAGCCGGCGTCCGAACACCTGCCCGTAAAGACCCGCGCCGCCCTGGCACAGTCCGAAACGGTGGCCAAGACCGCCCACCAGTGGCTGACCCAGGAACCTCCGCCGATTATCCCGGTCGCCCGCCGGAGCCCCTCGGGGACGTACCTGCGTCTCTCCCCGGAGGAGATCTCCCGGGCCGTCAGCGTCAAGCTCGATGCGGAGCAGCAATCGGGAGAGATCGTGGTTCTGGCCGATTCCCCTCACGGCGCGATGGACATGGCCAACGCCGTCGCCTGGGCGCTTCGCGAGCATCTTCGGCTCATCATGGTCCAGCAACTCGGACGGAGCGCGGAGATTTTCAAGGCCCGGCTACGCCAAGACGTCGCGCGCCTTTCCGAACTCGAATCGTCCATCGACAAGATGGGAAACCAGGAGGATTCCCCCTACCGCCGGCTTCGTCCTCCCGAGGCCCTTCAAGCCCTGAGCAACGATCTGGGCAAATCGAATCAAGTCCTCGACGAGCTGAAACGGGAACGAGCCCGCCTTCTCGAGGACATGGACGCGGTTCGGAAAAACCCCGCGGCCCTCGTAGGTCGGACTCCCCCGTCCCGGAGAATCGAGCAGTACGAGAAGCGCGCGGCAGAGACCGAGGCCGAGATCGAAAGCGTCCTGTGGCGGTGGGCCCAACACCATCCTTCGCTCCGCGCGCGAAAGGAGGAGCTGGCCACGCTTCGCAAGAGGATCGAGGAGCTCCGAGTGTGGGAGGGCGTCGTCGCGGGCGAACGCCTGCTGCGCGAGGCCCCGGCCCTCCTCCTGGAGAACAGCCGGAAAGCGGGGCTCGCGCGCTTGGAGCGGGAACGGCTGGACAAGCTGCTCGCCCGATATCAGACCCTGCTGCGCGAGTACGAGGCTATTGCGCGGGACGCGGCCACCCTCAAGCGAGAGATCGAGGGGATCGATCAGACCCTGGAGCGGATGAAGCTCCAGGAGTCCCTCCTGGCCGATCTCATCATCATCGAGAAGTTCGCCAACGACGCGAAGAAGGACCGGTTTCGACTGCAACCCATCCTCCTCGTCGGCTTGGGATCCCTCATCTTGGGAGTCGGCGCGGCGTACTTGTTCGAGATGCTGGACGCGCGGGTCTCCACGTCGCGCGATGTGCAGCATCATCTCAATCTCCCCGTCCTGGGCAACATTCCCCTCGTCACGAGGGAGTCGCCGCTTCTGATCGGAACCGCCCAGCGGACTCCCCTGTGGGACGTCTTTCACCAGTGCGCCGCGAGCCTGTTGGCGGGATCGGACGGAGCCCATCGCGTCTTCCTGGTGACGTCCCCGAATCCGAGTACGGGGAAGAGTACCCTCGCCGCGAATCTGGCCGTGGCGATGGCCTCAGAGTTCCGGACCGTGCTTCTGATCGACGCCGACCTGCGACGGCCGACCCAACACCAGATCTTCAAGGTGGAAAACAATCAGGGGTTGAGCACCCTCTTGGAGGGAACGATCGAGGCTCGCGCGATCTTGAACGAAATCGAACAGGAAGCGCCGAAAACCGACGAACCTTCCCCGAAACTGCCCCTGGAGCTCGGGGATCTTCGGGCGATGGCGGAATCGGGAGAGCGCCCCGAGGCGCCGCCGCCGCCGACCGCTCCGATGCGCGGCTTGGATCAGGTCACGCGCCCCACTCCCTACCCCCAGCTCGGCTTGATCACCTCCGGCCTGGCCCCGATCAACCCCGTTCGACTCTTGGACTCCCCGCGCTGCATACGCTTTCTCAATACGGCGCGCGACATGTATAATGTGGTCATTATTGACAGCCCTCCCCTCCTCCTGGCGCCGGACGTGCTGCACCTCGCCCCCTTGTGCGACATGACCCTGCTCACGATCCGGGCGGACACGACTTCCCGGATGGATGGCCGGTCCTCCAAGGATCTTCTGGGGAGAGTGATGAAAGAGAAGGTCGGCGTGATGCTCACGTTTACCAAGGCCGAACCCACCGATTCCTACTATTACCAGTACTACAAGTACCGAGCGCATGCACGCTAGCGTGGAATCCCGAGCCGGAGGGACGGAATGAACCTCCAGGACACCGTGGAGTGTCCCCTCTGCCGCCATCGGTTCTCCCCTCTCTCGCCCCCGGGCGAGGGCCCGTCGAAGTCCGAAACCGGACTACGGCGGTGCGACTCCTGCGGATCGGCCGTCGATTCGAATTCGCTGGTCTGCTGGATGTGCCATCATCCGTCGGGCGACGGGGAGACGGTGACCATTTTCCGCCGGTTGTTCCAGAAGTCGTCCGGGCGAGCGCCGGAACTCAAGATGCTCGCAACGGGCGAGATCGTCTCCAATCCCTATCAGCCGCGGCTCGAGGTCGACTTCGATTCGGACTCTTTCGCCCGCCTTCAGGAATCGATCCGGCACTACGGAGTCATCGTTCCGATCCTGGCCACCGCCCGGCACGGCAAGTTCGTGCTGGTCGCGGGACAACGGCGCGTGGCGGCATGCCGCCGTCTCGGCATGAAACGGGTGCCGGGAATCGTACGACGCCTGACCGACGTTCAGATCATCGAGATCTCCTACCTCGAGAATCTGCACCGCCGGGAGTTGTCGAACGTCGAGATCTCCCGGACGTTCGAGCATCTCGTCCAGGAGCTGCCGCACCTCAGCCGGGAGGAACTCTCGTTGCGATTGGGCCGGGACTATCGGGAAGTGCCGCGCGGTTCGAGACTCGTGCGTCTCCACCCCCTCCTGCAGGAGGCGATGCGGCGGGAGATGATCACGGAGGATCACGCGCTCGCCTTGGGCTCCATCGCGGAGGAACGATTGCTGATCGAACTCCTGCGCCGGGTGCATTTTTGCCGACTATCCGTATCAGACACGGCGCTCTTGGTCGCCGAGGTCCGTTTGAGACAACCCGCGCGCAGGCGCCCGAGCCAGGAGGAAGAATGACGAAAGAGAAGGGGAGCGAGGGGACGAGCAAGAAGCCGCTCAAGATCGGGATGGACCTGGGAACGAACACCACCGTGCTGGCGCTCGGTGAGCCGGAGGGGGCCCCTCCCAAACTCAAGTACGTGCTCACCGTGGTGGGGTACCCCAAGGAAGCGATCCTCCCCGGAGTGCTCCCCGGAAACCGAACGCGCTACTTCGGGGAGGAGGCGATCAAGGAACACAACTACCTCGACCTCAAGTGGCCGCTCGCCAAAGGACTGGTGGCGAACGTCGACGTCGCCAAGGAGTTCATCGCGCACGTGCGCACTCAGATCGAGTCGGGAGACAGGGAGACCTGGTTGGTGGTGGGAGCCCCGGCCCACCAAGAGCGCCAAGATCTCCAGACCCTGCGCGAGGCGCTGGGAAAAACCTTTCAGCGGTTCCTGATCGTCCCGGAACCCTTCTTGGCGGCGATCGGCTGCCGGGAGGACTCCCGAGTGGACGACCCCGCCTATGTCGATCCGGCCCGCGCCTCCATGATCGTCGATATCGGCGCGGGCACCACCGACGTCTGCTTCCTTCAAGGATTCTTCCCGACCCCCGAGGAGCAGCTCTCCTTCGCGAAGGCCGGGAACAACGTCGACTTGGATCTCCGGCAGAGGATCCTGCAGAAGTATCCGGACGCGAACCTCAAGGACGTTTCGATCACCCGGATCAAGGAGGGGCACTCCTACGTCGGAACGGCGCCGGACCGAATCACGCTTCGAGTGATGATCCACGGCAAGCCGGAGGTGTTGGACATCACGGAGCTCGTCGGACGGGCGTGCGAGATTCTCGTGCCGGAGATCGTGGAAGCGATCACCGAACTCACGAAGCGATGCAACGCCGAGCTCGTCGACAAGATCCTGGGGAACACGCTGCTCACCGGTGGAGGGTCTCTCATCCGCGGCCTGCCCGAGATGATCCAAGCGGCGCTCCACGCGCGGGGGCTCAAGAGCGCCGCCGTGCGCCAGGTGCCGGAGTACCGACCGCTGGTGGCCCTGGGAGCTTGGAAGATCGCGCAGATGGCGCGCGAGGACCAGTGGCAGCACCCCACCCTGAGCTGAGAATCACATTCGCGAGGCGTGGAGGGCGTCCAACATCGCCGGGATGTCGTCGAGGCTGATCCTCCGCACCGCGGCCGGCTTGGGCGCGGCCAGGGGCGCCGACTCCGGGGCGGCGGGCACGGCCCCCGCCGAGGCGCGTACGGCCTGGCGGAGATCTTCCCGAAGGAGATCCAGTTTTTCCGCAAGGACTCCGATGCCCGCGTCGGCGCGCTTGGCGAGGACGGCATCCACCGTATGAGCGACCAGGGAGACCAAGTCGCCGCGAAGTCCGTCGAATTGACGCGCCAGCGATTCCCACGCCTGGCGCTCTTGATGGAACTCGGCATGAACGGCCTCCGCCGACGCGAGTCCGTAGGCCCCGATCCGAGGGTGCGGCCATGGGCCCCGCCCGGGATCCGGGGCGACGGCGATCCCGACCGCCACGGCTTCCGACTCCTGCCGGAGCTCTGCGTCTCCTTCCCCCCCGCCGCGCACGCGGCTCCGCGGAGACTCCCGCAAGAGCGCGGGCGCAGGCTCCGCGACCGGCAAGGGGGCGACCGGAACCGGAGCGCCGATCACGATGCGCGGTTTCCGGTGCCGGGGATGGACGTATTTGGAGATTCGATATCTCATATGGTTGTACTGCATTAAATATACGCCCCCACCTCCGAAAGGCAAGGGAAAAACGTTTCGCCCTTCAGCCTGGCGTTCCCGACCGAGGCTCTGATACACTTCCAGAAAGTTCCTTCGGGGAGGCCATATGGCACGGCTCATGGTAGTGCTCCTCTTCCTGCCCGGGACCCTTGCCTCCCAGGATCCGGGAAAGATCGTCAAGGTCGACAGGCAATTCCCCTGCCGAGATTTCCTGACACGCGCGGACGTGGTGTGGCTCGGATTTTCGGACGCGTCCCCGCACCAGTGCTGCCGGATTCACAAACACGACGAGTTGGAGAAGGACACGGTCTACTTGATTCCCGTCCATCAATGGCGGGTCGATCATCCCGACTGGCTTCCTCAGATCGCCGTGCAGGTCCAAATCAAGATCTGGGATCGAGCGGATCGAGCGGAGCAGTTTCGTCGGACTCAAGAGCAGATTACGGAGTCTCAGGCCAAGAATCCCAGATCGAGTACGGACTGGGCTCGGGTGGAAAACTACGGAACCACCCGGATGTATCTGAACAATCACCGGGGCATTTCGCTCCTCTTCTATCTTGACGTGTATCAGGTCTCGCTGTTCGCCGAGAGAAAGCCCGATCCCAGGCCAGTGGAGAGCGAAAGCAGTTCTCCGGAGGCGCCCCCCCGGACCTCGCGGAAGCCCGTTCGTCCCCCGGAAGAAGAGAACGTCCGGAACGTCGCCCACCTCGTGCACGACAAACTTACCGGCAAGTACCGGCCGCCCAAGACCTCGACGGACAAGGCGGGGGCCATCCGCCGCTGGCACAAGGGGACCTTCGACCTCGCGCGGACGGCGGAGGAGTTGCACAAGCACTTCGCCCGCGAATTCGTGTGGACGACGAAACGCTCGCCGGAGAAAAGCTTTTCGGCGATCAAGTCGTTCGAGGACTGGGACGCCTGCCGCCAGATGAGCTGCTTCGAGTTCGTTCACTACGTCGCCTACATCTGCAGCAAGCATCCCGTGAACGTGACCGGCGAGGGAGAACATCCGCTTTCGCACGCCGCGGAGAAGAACATGTCCGCCAGCAAGATGGTTTGGGATCGCAAGAGCGAGATCCCGAGGGGCAAGGTCGTCTTCGGAGTCGGCTGGACGGACAACAACGCCGGAGGGTTTTTTCACGTCGGGATCTCCTTGGGCGACGGCAAGGTGATCAGCCTGCGCGGCGGGGATTCCGGGGAGAATCTCCGTATCGAGAATACCGAGGAGGTATTCTCCCGTGGATATAGAGAGGTGTACTACGGGGAGTACAATTGGGGACATCTCAAGTAATGGGATCTCCCGACGCCGTTGATTTCCACTCGTAGGGAATCCGAGAAACGACTCGGAGCCCGACGCTTCTGGATGTCGCGCTCATCGCACGGGTGGGATGCGATCGCAGCCTCCGCGAATCCGATTCCAGCGCCCGGCTCGCAGACTCGCAAGCCCGAAACAGTGGTTCGACTCCTCGCCAAGAAGCGCTTGCGCCGAGCCCCACGCCTTGATCGTCCCCGTGGGAGTCAGCACGAGGCGCGTCTCCACACTCTTCTGGGCTGATCAGTCTCCGGAGGGGAGCACGCTGGAAGAGCGGAACTCGACAAGTGTAAGCGGATCCTTGGATTCTCCGTAGGAGATTTGAACAATACCAATCTTCGAGTGAATCCAGGTTTGCTCCACGTAGATCTTTCCACCGGTGACCGATCGTTGAGCGATTCGGACTCGGGTGCACGGCCAAGCTCGTCCCAGAGCGTGGATGACTTCGGGCCCCGACTGCTCTACATCCCAGTGCATGTCGGCGCAATGGTATCGCCCTTCCCAGCTCCATTTCTGAGGGCGACCACTTCCGAACCTGACAATAGGGATGGGTTCCAGAGAGACCCAGTCGCGGCCATCCATCTGAAAACCCAGCTTCAGCCATGCCCCACGCTCTCGGACGAGAAAAGAGATAAGGCGACGGTGACCCCGTCTCATCTCCACGAGGGTTGCCGTCCGCTCCCCGATCCGACGATGGCCCACAACGTTGAAGGTGCATTCTCCGTCCTTGGAAGCGAGGCGCCACGACGCCCCCGGACGATAGAAATCCCAATCGGTACTCCGCCGACTGGTGTCGGCTTCTGCAGAACCAAGGCAAACGACGAGAAGGATTCCGAATGAGATCTTTCTCATTGCGAGCAGAACTAGGATACAGCAGACGATTGGTCTCGGCAACGAAAGGCGGATGGGTGTGCCGGCACTCTCAGCGAACCGGGAACTGGCAATCACGCCGAAGCCGGCAGGGGTTGGCCCGCCTTCGGCTACTCCGGAAGAAACAACCGGGCATTCCGCCGAAGCTCGGCGAGCGCGTATCGGGTGGGTCCGCCTCCGCTCCTTCGGAGCTACGGAGGGCCATTCGCCTCCGCAACGCCTCGCTGCGCTCGGCGAGCGGAGGCGAATGGGCCGTGAGGGACTCGAACCCCCGACCTCATGGGTGTGATCCATGCGCTCTAACCAACTGAGCTAACGGCCCGGGCCAGCGTTATAACACACTCCCCATGCATTGCCAAAGGGAACGCGAGACGCTAGCATGCCCCGCATGCTGACGAACAAGACGGTGGCCGTCTTGGGCATCGGGAAGCTCGGGGAAACGCTCGTCCGGGCCCTGCTCGAAGCCCACGTCCTTCGCCCAAACCAAATCCTGGCCACGGCGAAACACCGGGAAACCGTCGAGGCGAAGGCGAAGCGGTACGGCATCCGCGCCTGCTCGAACGCGGAGGCCGCCCGCAAGGCCGACATCCTCATCGTCTCGGTGAAGCCGCAAGCGATGGCCGAGGTTCTCGCGGGAATCCGAGGCGCCGTACGCCGCAGCCAGTTGCTCATCTCGACGGCGGCCTCGGTCGGCACTTCCTTTATCGAACGCGGCCTGGGCAAATCCGTTCCCGTCATCCGCACGATGCCGAACACCCCCTGCCTACTCCGATCGGGGATGACGGGCATCAGCCCCGGCCGATTCGCGCGGCGCGAACACCTCGCGCTGACAGAGGAGCTCTTCCGCTCCCTGGGTCGCTCCATCGTTCTCGACGAACGATACATGGACGCCGTCACCGGGCTTTCGGGAAGCGGACCCGCATTCCTCTACGTCGTCCTCGAAGCGCTGGCGGAGGGCGGAGTCAAGGTAGGCCTCCCGCGGGAGATCGCGACGGAGCTCGCCGCCCAGACGATGCTGGGAGCCGCGCGCATGGTCTTGGAGACGCGGGAACATCCGGCCAAACTCAAGGACGTCGTCACCACTCCGGCCGGATGCACCATCGACGGCCTACTCGAACTGGAGGACGGAGGACTTCGCGTCGCCCTCATCAAGGCCGTCGTGAAGGCCACTCAGCGGGCATCGGAACTACTCCATAGTTGAAGGGTGTCCATTTCGATCCCTGATTTCACGGAAGCGCGTCCCTTTCGCGATCGGCGCCTGAAAGCCCGCGGGGACGCGCTTCTGCGAACTCGGTGCGGCCGGCGGGCCTCCATCTCCTGGTTACGTTAGAATTTTCCACAATTTTCGAGCCCCCCTTCGTCCTATAATAAGGGTGCGGGATCCTCAATTGAGGCGGGCGTTGTGAGCGACTGGCAGACCATCGACGAGAGTCCCGCGGCCCATCCCATCGTCCTCCGCGGGATTCCCATCACTTCTCCTAGAGCGTATGACCGGCTCCATCACGGCCGCGGCGGATGGTTCACCCTGGCCAGTCTCGCGGCCGGACTCTGGAAAGTGACGTCCTGGAGCGCGTCCATCCTCGGCCACCTGATTCTGATGATCGTACTGGTAGGCCTCCTGATCGGACGCCCGCCGGAGAGCGAAACGCTCCTGGAGGTCTCCCTCTACAAAGGGAAACAAGGGGATCACGGAAAGTCCTTGAAGCCCCTCCAGGCGGAAAAACCCGACGAGCCGAAACCGGAACGCGCTCCGGAACGCGAATCCGCCTCGAAGTCTCCCTCCTCGCGCGATCCGGTAGAGGAACCACCGGAGGAATTGCCGACCGAAACCAAGACGCCGGAAAAGACTCCCCGGAACGAGGAGAAGAAGACTCCCGACGTCGTCGGGACGGGCCCCGGATCCAAGGATCGACCCAAGGACCCCGGAAATGACGCCGGCAAGCTCATCGAGACGGATCCGACATCCGCCACTAAAGCGACGCGGGCCGGGGATCTGGCGAAGCTCCGACGTGGAGGAGCGAAACAGATCGTGGTCGTCGCCGGAACCTACGATCGGGTGGAACAAGTGCTCCAAGCCCTCGACGTTCCGCATACCCGCATCGAGTATTCAGAGCTGGGCCGGTACGATCTCGCGAAATGCCTCGTGCTGCTGTTGAACTGCCACTCCTCGATGTCCAAGGTGCACGGCTCTCCGAGCAGCGCCGAAAAGTGGAAGGAACAGATCGCGCAGCTCGACCGCCGCATTCGGGAATCGGAGAGTCGTCTCGAGAAGGCCAAGAAGTCGGACGACCGCCGACAGATCCGGATGGTGGAGATGGAACTCTCGAGCCTCCGGAACACGAAGAAGTATTACGAGAAGATGGCCCACGACCTCGCGGGCTCCGCCTCGATGCCGGAGCACGTGCGAAAGTTCGTCGACGGCGGGGGGTACCTGTTTACTTCGGATTGGGGCCTGACCCTCCTCGAGCGCCTGTACCCGGACCTCGTCGCCAACGGAGGAGGGTACGGTCCCTCGGTCGTACGGATCGCGCCGCGAGTCCATGCGGGCGAGTCGAGGCTCCTGGACGGCGTGTTCGTGCGTCCCAAGAAGAGCGGTTCCACGACGAGCGCTCGGGAACTCCTCTGGGACGTGGACAGCGGATCCTATCTCATTCGAGTGAAGTCGGACCGGGTGGTCACCCTCGTCGAGAGCCCGCAGCTCCCCAGTCACCGCGCGGTCGCGGTCGTCTTTCGGCCCGCGGAGAAATCGGGGAGAGTCCTCCATGTCCTTTCCCACTTCGCGAAACAGGACGATCAGTACGGAGAGTACGCGCTCCAGAATCTCCTCCTGAACTTCCTTCTGGAGCGATTCGAGAAGTCTTAGCGGAAGATCTTGAGATACTCTTGGCGCATTTCCTGCGCCCGCTCCGTCAAGCCGGCCTTCTCGAAGCAGTCCTTCGCGAAGATGACTCTCCCTTCCGCAAGCGCGTTCTCTCCCGCCTTCTCCCATTCCTCCTCGGTGACGAGGTCCGCGACGAGACGCGCGACCCAGAGGAGCAGGAACGCTTCGCCCTTTCCGACGGCGTAGTCCTTCACCTTCCGGAGCCGATCCGGATTCTTCGAGCGCTCGTAGAACATCATGGCTTGAGCGGTTTGACCGGCCTCGAAGAAGAGATCTCCGTACCGGTCGGCGTCCCCGGTCTTCAGGTCTTTCGAGGCCGTCAAGATGCGGACCTTTTCGGGCGACGGGAGATTCGCCATCGCCGGCAGTGTAGCGGAGTTTGTTGCATGTCGCAAGGGCCCGCGAGAGAATCCCGCGCATGGAAGCGGGAGTGCGAATCCGCTATTACCCCGTGCAGCGGGACGCGAGACCTCGGCGATACGACGAGTCCGATCGCCTGCTCCATTGGTGCCGCGTCTTCGACGAGGAGGGAATGGCGCCGGTGGAGGGCGGCGCGAGCGCGGGGAACCTGAGCTTCCGCACGCGGGACGGATTCGTCGTCACGGCCACGCGGACGAGGCTCAAGGCCGCGCTGAGCTGGCATCTCTTGGTAGAGGTCGTGCGCGCGAACTGGCTGGACTACGAGCTCCATTACCTCGGCGCCGATCCTCCCTCCAGCGACTCGTTTCTCCACGAGCGGATCTACCGAGCCCGTCCCGACGTGCGCGCCGTTTTCCACGGCCACGATCCCGTGGTTCTGGCCGCCGCCGACCGGATCGGGGTGGCCGTCTCCGTCCGCGAGATTCCGTTCGGGACCCGGGAGGACGCCCAGGAGACGGCGCTCGAGTTGGGGCAGAGCGGCACGCTGGTCCGCCGAGGTCACGGATTCCTCTCCGTAGGCGCGACCCTCGACGAGGCCGGCGAACGCGCGCTCGACCTCCATCGCCGAGCCGCGGCGGTTTCCCTTCGCGAGGCGACTCCCGGTCGGTAGAATCGCGCGGACCTCGTTGGAGAAATCACGGCATGCTTCCCATTCGCCGCGTCGTCCTCTACAAACACGGCGTCGGTTATTTCGAGCGCGAAGGCGAAGTCGAAGGCGACGCCAGCGTCGACCTCTACTTCAAGGCGGCCGAGATGAACGACGTCCTCAAGTCGCTCACGACGCTCGATCGGACGGGCGGCGTGATCTCGAGCATCAGCTACGAATCCACCAAGCCGGTGGAGAAGCAGTTGGAGGACATCGCCGTTCGGATCCCGGATCAGAATTCTCTCCGCGGACTCCTGGCGCAGGTCAAGGGAGCCCACGTGGCCGTCGAGGTCGGACCGAAGAAAGTCGAGGGGGCGATCGCGGGAATCGAAATCGTTACTCGTCGGGAGAAGGACGCGACGATCGAGTCTCCGCGCCTCGTCCTCCTCGTGGGCGGGCAGTCGCTCCAGTCGTTCGATCTCCTCGAAGTAAAGAGCGTCTCCTTCCTCGACGAGAATCTTCGCAAGGACCTCGGCCACCTGTTGGACATCCTCATCTCCGCCAAGAAGAAAGACCTCAAGAAGCTGACCATCTTCGGGAAGGGCAAGGGACGGCGGAAGATCCTGGCCAGCTACACGGTCGAGACCCCGGTTTGGAAGACCTCGTATCGCCTCCTCCTCGGCGACAAGCAACCGACGATCCAAGGGTGGGCGCTCGTCGACAATACCCAAGAGGAAGATTGGGAGAGCGTCTCGCTCTCGTTGGTCGCGGGATTGCCGATTTCCTTCGTTCACGATCTCTACTCTCCCCGATACAAGCGCCGGCCGATCGTGGAAGTGGTGGAGGAGGAGGCCTATGCCCCTCCCATGCTCGAAGCCGGAGCGGAGGTGTTTGCCGCGTCGGAGAAGGCGGAAACGCGAGCCTACCCCATGGGCGCCCCTGCTCCCTGTCCCCCGGCGGCCGCTTCGCCCATGGCCGGGAAACGTTCGGTCCAGGTGCAGACGCGCACGGTCGAGGTCGGCGATCTCTTTCAGTATGAGATCAAGAATCCCGTGACGGTGAGGCGGAATCAGTCGGCCCTTGTGCCGATCCTGCAGACGACCTTCGAGGGACGGCGCGTCGCCGTCTACAATCCCGAGATCCGCGAGAAGAACCCGATGTCGGCCGTGCTCTTCAAAAACACTACCGGGATGACGCTCGAAGGAGGCCCGGTCACGGTCCTCGAAGGCGAACACTACGTCGGCGAGTCCATGCTCGAGACCCTCAAGCCGGGAGAGGAGCGGCTGGTCCCCTTCTCCGTCGAGCTGGGCTGCGCGATCACCGTGGACGACAAGAGCGATCTCCAGGAGGTACGACAGGCGCGAATCCAGGGCGGCACGCTCTATCTCTACCGATACCGGATTCAGCGCCGAATCTACCTCCTCAACAACAAGACCGACAAGGCGCTCGATCTCTTCCTGGAACACCGCTTCCAGACGGGATGGGATCTGATCGAAACGGAAAAACCGGTCGAGAAGACGGACCACTTCCTTCGATTCCGTCTCGCCGTCGCGCCGAAGAAGTCGTCGAAGTTCGTCGTGACGGAGAAGGGCGACGAGTACACGTCCTACTCCATCCAGAATGTCGATCGGGACCAGGTTCGGATCTGGCTCGAGAGCCGCTTCATCGATCGCAAGACTTCGGAAGTCCTCCACGGGGTGATCGAGCTTTCGGAGAAGATCGCGCTCCTGCGGCGCGAGATCCAGGAGCGGGAGCAGGAGATTCAAGCCCTCTTCCAGAATCAGGAGCGGTTGAGGGAAAACCTCCAGGCGCTCGGCGCGTCGCAGGACGAGAAGGGACTGCGGGAGCGCTACGTGGCCGAATTGGCCGGAGAAGAAGACAAGCTTCGCGAACACCGTACCGAGATCCGGGGGAAGCGATCGGAGCTCGAAAAGGTCGAGAGGGAATGGCAGAAGAAGATCTCGGGAGTGAAGTTCGAAGCGAAGCTGTGATAGACTGACGACCGGAGGTCGGCCGTGAGCGTCCCCGTCGCGGGAAGACTGAGCCTGGACGAGTTCGTCCTCGAGATGATGCAGATCCCGTCGAAGGAGCTCCGCGTCGATCAACTCAAGAGTCTGTTCACGCGACTCGATCTCCGCGACGAACTCATCCAAGAGCACATCCATTTCTGCGCCGACGGCTACGCCCGAAATCTCCTCTGCCGGACGCCCCGTTTCGACATGCTCGTGCTCTGTTGGAAACCTGGCCATCAGACCACGATCCACGATCACTGCGGATCGATGAACGTCACCCGGGTCTTTCGGGGAACGCTGACGTCGCGCACGTTCGAGATCGCCGACCGCCCTTGCGAGGATCGCGCGAATCTTCGGACCCCGATCGAGGAGACGATGGGCACCGCATCCGTCGCCTTGGTCGACCGCACCGGAATCCACCAGCTTGCGAACACCTCCGAGGAGGATCTGGTGACGATCCATGTGTATGCCCCGCCGCTCAAGGAGATCACGGTCTTCTATCCGCACTCCGGCAAGTTCGAGAAGGTGGCGCTGCGGTACACCCTCGAGGATGAGTTCGCCTAGCGCGCCAGGTACCGTTTCAGTTGCCGCGCGATTCCCTCTCGGTAGCCGAGCAGGGTGGAAATCAAACCGCTTTTCTTGGGGCGATTCGGTCGATCCGTGAGCCCCGGAACCACCCCTTCCGGCCGTCCCAGCACGCGCGCCGCCTCGAGGGCGAACTCGTATCGCGTGCAGAGATCTCGCCCGGCGAGATGGAGGATCCCCGACCGCCCTTCGCCGAGAACGCGCACCGTCTCCTCGGCGAGGGAGTCCGCGTCGGTCTGGGTCCCGAACGCATCGGTCCACCCCAGCACCGGTTCCCCCGCGAGGATCTTGGCCGCGATTTGCGTGAGGAAGTTGTGGCCGGAATCCGAACTGTACACCTGGCACGTGCGGAGAACGGACCAGCGCCGTGAGACCTGGATCCGCTTCTCGCCTTCGACTTTGGTCTGTCCGTACACGCTGATCGGATTCGGGAGGTCTTCCGGCTGGTAGGGTCCGGCCGCGCCGTCGAACACGGCGTCGGTGGAGAAAAAGAGAACCTGCGCCCCTCGCGACTCCTCGGCGACGATGCCGGGCCCTTCCGCGTTGATGGAGAAGGCCTCGCGAGGATGGGATTCACACCAGTCGATGTCCCGCGCGGCTCCCGGGATGACGATCGCCTCGAATCGGTTCTCGCGGAGGAAGCGGCGCAGTCCCGACGCATCCGCCAGATCCAATTCCCGGTGAGTCGGGGAGACGACCTCGTCGTCGGGAAGAAGTCCGACGATCCGGCGTCCGACCTGTCCGCTTCCTCCGATCACCAAGATCCGCCGTCGCATCGCGAGATCGTAGCGAAGGGAGATAAACCGGGCAACGAAACTCTCGATCTTCGCCGGTCCGCGTGCTACGGTGCCGCCCATGACGATTCCCGGCCGGGCCACGGACGAGGGCACGAAGCGATATGCGGCCCGGCATCCCGGCGCGGCCGTCGGCCACTTCCGAGAGGCCTTCGGCCTCGCGACGTCCTCCCTCGGCATCGGTACTTACCTGGGACGTCCCGACGAGCGCACCGACAGGATGGTCAACGAGGCCGTCGTTTCCTCGGTTCGCGGCGGAATCGATCTCGTCGATACCGCGATCAACTATCGCGGCGAACGTGGCGAGCGCTCCGTCGGAGCGGCCCTACGCGACCTGATCGACTCCGGCACCGTGGGGCGCGACGAGCTCATCGTCTGCTCCAAGGGCGGATTCGTTCCCGTGGCGGACGACCCTCACGAGTGGTTTGCCGCCCAGTACGTGCGATCCAAGGGCCTGAAGGAAACCGACCTCGTCGCCGGATGCCACTCGATGCATCCCGCCTATCTTCTGGACCAACTGGACCGCAGCCTGGCCAACCTCGGACTCGAATCCCTCGACATCTACTACGTCCACAACCCCGAGACGCAACTCGGCGAGGTGGACGTCGAAGCCTTCTATGCCCGTCTGCAGGGAGCCTTCGCGGCCCTGGAGGATGCGGTCAAGAAGGGGAAGATCTCTTCGTACGGCGTGGCGACCTGGAACGCCTTTCGCGTCCCGCCCGACGCGGGAGACCATGTCGAATTGGCCCGCGTCAAGTCGGTCGCCGGTCCGAACTTCAGATTCGTCCAACTCCCTCTCAATCTGGCCATGCCCGAGGCGCTTCTTCATCCGACCCAGACGATCGGAGCGGACGTCGTTCCGGCCCTCGAGGCGGCGCGTCGTCTGGGAGTAGCCGCGATCTCGAGCGGCTCGATGTGCCAAGGACGGATTCTCGGACGTCTCCCCCCGTGGCTGACGACGGCGATCTCGGGGCTGAAGACGGATGCCCTGCGGGCTCTCCAGTTTACTCGAAGCGCGCCGGGCCTCCTCGGCGCTCTCGTGGGCATGAAATCGCAGGAGCATGTCCGGGAGAATCTCGAACTGATCTCCGTCCCGCCGCTCGACGCCCTCGGCCTTCGGCGGGTGCTCGAGGCGGGCGCGTGAGCCTTCTCCTCTTCCTCCTTTGGGCTCAGGAATGGACGGAGCTTCCGACCCGTGTCGAACAGGTCGGCGCGAACGTCTACCTGACCTTTCAGCCGATCTCCCTCTCGTGCCTCCGCGTTACGTCGGCCTTCGACAGGGCGCAGGTATATGGCGTCGACGGAAAAGTCGCCGTCCGCATCGAGGAAGGCTGTCTCCGCTTCGAGAAAAAGTCGGAAATTGCGGAAGTCGTCTTGTTCGGGTGTCGCGAAAAGAATCTCAAAGTCCTTGTGCCTCGGGCGGAATCCAAGCGAGCCCCCCGCTTGATCCGAGAGGAGGATCTCCTCGAGCTCGGGGAATTCAAGCCGACGTTCTATTGGGTGCTGCTCGAGGAGAGATTCGAGGGTGAACGCGATACTTCGCTCCTCGATCCCGAGGGACGAGAGCTCGGGAGATTCCCCAAGGACTTCGTGAAACAAGCCAAGCTGGAGGGAACGGCCAAGCTGCGCGACGGCCGGGTGCTCAATGTTTCGGGAAAGGGATTCAAGGTCGTCGACGCCCCGCACGGCCTCGGAACGGGAGGGCATCACCTCATTCCTTTTCGTTCGATCGCGGTGGACCGGAGCGAAATCCCGATCGGGAGTCGGCTGTTCGTCCGGGAAGCGGTCGGCATGGCGCTTCCGGATGGGACGATCCACGACGGAGTTTTCTACGCGCACGACGTGGGCGGGGGGATCGAGCTCCCGGAACCGCACGGGGAATTCCTGGCGGAGGAATCTCATCCGATACAGGTCCACGAATCCGCAGACGAGCGCTTCCGTCCCCTCGGGCCCGATGATCTCGAGCGGA
>Ga0114945_10000713_pt1 | contig 21406 bp, 28 predicted proteins | sample OV2TP3_FD_87194 | JGI IMG/M metagenome (GOLD analysis project Ga0114945, IMG submission 87194) | Hot spring microbial communities from Beatty, Nevada to study Microbial Dark Matter (Phase II) - OV2 TP3 | ecosystem: Environmental > Aquatic > Thermal springs > Hot (42-90C) | place: USA: Beatty...
GGCGGCGAGGGCGCATCTGCGGCGTTGCTCCTCCTCGGCAGCCCTCTTCAAGGCTTGCCTCGTCGTCGCGCCTTGCATCTGCACCCTCGGCGCCGCCACCGCGGCCACGATCCTACCGGGATGAGCTCTAAGCTGCTGGTCCACGACGAGCGGATCCGAGCCCTCGAAGATCGCTGTCCGCCCCCGGTCGTCCCTTCGGGGCAATGAAGAAACTCCTGCCTTTCCTCACTCTGGGATTTCCCTCCAAGCGCGGCTGTAGCGAACTCCTGGACGCGTGCGCCGCGGGTGGAGCGGATGCGATCGAACTCGGGATCCCCTTCAGCGATCCGCTTGCGGACGGGCCGGTCATCCAGGCGGCCTCCCAGCGGGCTCTCGAACGGGGCGCCACGATGGACGACGCGATGGAGATCGCCGCCTCCTTCCGCGCCGCGCCGCTGTACTTCATGACCTACCTCAACCCCGTCCTTCAGTACATTCCTCCGCGGTTTTTCTCTCGGGCGGGACGCGCCGGGCTCGCCGGCGCCATCATCCCGGACCTCCCCCCGGAAGAGGCGGAAGAGATTCTCGCAACCTCGCGGATGGCCGGAGTTCCGCTCGTCTTCCTTTGCTCCCCGACGTGCACGGACGAGCGCATCGTCCTCCTCGAGCGGAAGAGTCGCGCGTGGATCTACCTCGTCTCGCTGAAAGGCGTGACCGGCGCCCGATCGCAGCTTCCCCCCCAAGTCGCCGCTTTCGTCCGGCGCGTTCGGCGGCGGACTTCCAAACCGCTCTATGTCGGGTTCGGAATCTCGACTCCGGAGCAGGCGGCGCGAGTCGCGGAAGTCGCGGACGGCGTCATCGTCGGAAGCGCGATCCTTCGCCGCGTCCAGGAAGGCGCGAAGCCCCACGAGATCGAGCGGTTCGTCGCCTCGTTCCGCCGGGCGATCGATTAGACGAAGCAATCCCCCGGCTTCGGCTTGTATCCGTTCACGAACTCCTCCGCCGTCATCCGCCTCTTGTTCTCCGGCTGAAGCTCCAGGATCGTGATTTCCCCGTCGCTGCAGGCGACCTTGATGCCGTCCTTGTCCGCCGAGAGAACCGCGCCGGCCCGCTGGGAGGGACGCTGGGGCAGGCGCTGCGGCTTTACGCGATAGAGGGTGATCCGCGTCTTGTTGAGCGAGGTGAACGCGCAGGGGAACGGTTGGAGCGCTCGGACGAAGTTGTGGATCTTGAGCGCGGGCTTTCTCCAGTCGATTTTTCCGTCGTTCTTCTCGAACTTGCGCGCGAACGTGGCCTCGCGATCGTCCTGGGGGAGTTCGATATGCCGCCGATCTTGGATGGACTGGAGCACTTCGAGCAGAAGATCCCCGCCGATGTCCGCGAGCTTCGCCTCCAAGTCCGGAGTGCTCGCATCGAAGGGGACTTCGACGCGCGTGACGCCGAGGATGGGTCCCGCGTCCATCTTCTCCGTGACCTGGACGACACACACTCCCGTGTAGGTGTCGCCGTTCAGGATCGCGCGGGCCACGGGCGCCGCTCCGCGATACTTCGGCAGGAGCGACGGATGGATGTTGAGGCAGTAGAAGCGCGGCATCTCGAGGATCTCCTGGCCGAGCTTCTGCCCGTACGCGACGACCACGATGACGTCCGGGGAAAGCGCCCGCAATTCGCGGACGAATTCGTAATCGTTGATCTCTTCCGGCTGGTAGAGAAACGCTCCCTTCGCCGCCGCGACTTCCTTCACCGGCGTGGGCTTCATTTCCTGACCGCGCCCCTTGGGGCGATCGGGTTGCGTCGCCACCGCCAGCACTTTGTGCGGAGAGGCGACGAGTTTCTCGAGCGCCGGCACCGCAAACTTGGAGGTTCCGATGAAAACGATGTTCATAGGACGTGCGTCTCGCGAATCAATCTCCCCTCCTGGAACCGCGCCAGGCCCAGGGGCGAAATGTCGAGGGACTTCGCCTTCCCGTCCAGGAGCACCTCCGCCATGAGGAGCCCCGTCGCCGGCGCGTGCATCACGCCGTGGCCGCTGAATCCGGCCGCCAGATACCACCCCGGACGTTCCGGGATCTCCCCCAAGATCGGATGGTGATCCGGCGTCACTTCGTACAGGCCCGCCCAGCTCGTCCGGATCGTGGCGCGCTCGAGGAGGGGTACGCGATCGATCACGAGCTCCGCGAGACGCTCGACGAATCCGTAGTCCACGCTCTCGTTGAATCCGACCGGCTCCTGCACGTTGGCCCGGCCGACCAAGACCCCTCCCGATTCGCTGTGGAGATAGACTCCCGTTCCGTAGTCGATCGTCATCGGGATCGGATGCGTCATTCCCTCGCGAATGGGCTCGGTGACGAAGAGCTGGCGGCGGATCGGCACGACCGGGATCTCGACGCCGATCATCCGAGCGAGAAGACCCGTCCAGGCGCCCGTCGCGAGGACGTACTTCGATCCGCGAAAGGTTCCCTGACCGGTCACGAGCTCGCCGTCCCGTACGCCGGTCACCTCGCATCCGAGGAAGAACTGGACGCCCATCTCCTTCGCGCGCTTGTGGTAGCCCAGGACGTAATCGGCCGGAGGGGCATAGCCGTCTCGATCGTGGAAGGTCCCGCCGAGGACGTCGTCGATCCGGACGTACGGCGCGAGCTTCGCCACCTCCTCGCGAGAAACGAGTTGGACATCGAGGCCGTGGCGTCGTTGCGTTTCCACCTTGCCTCGGAAGAGCTGAAGGTGCTCCGGCGTCGTGGCAATCCAAAGATAGCCCGCTTGTTGGAAGAGGACGTCCACGCCCATCTCTCGCGGAAACCTCTCGAACACCGGAATGGAGAGTCGCGAAAACTCGACGTTGATCTCGCTCCCGAATTGGGCGCGGATCCCCCCGGCCGCCTTCGAGGTCGATCCCATCCCCGGATTGATTTCGCGTTCGAGGACGGCGACGCGCCCGGCCCCTCGGCGCGCGAGGTGATAGGCGATCGAGGTGCCGACGATGCCGGCGCCCACGATCACGATGTCGAACGTTCTGTCGGCCATGCGGATTGGCGCCATTGTACGGGGGGAAGAATCGGGTGCAACTGGAATCCGAGACCGGAAACCGATACCATTTCTCGCCGTGCCGAAACGGACGATCGCGACCGACCGCGCCCCCAAAGCGATCGGCCCCTACTCGCAGGCCGTGGATCTCGGCGACTTCGTTTTCGTTTCCGGTCAGATCCCGCTGGATCCGACGACGCAGCAACTCGCCCTAGGGGACATCAAGATCCAGACCGAGCGCGTGCTTCGCAATGTTCAAGGGATCGTGGAATCCGCCGGCCTTTCTCTCGCGAACGTTGTACGGACTACCGTGTTCCTGACCGACCTCGACGAATTCCCCGCGATGAACGAAGTGTATTCGGGGTTTTTCCCCACGGATCCTCCGGCGCGCTCGACCGTCCAAGTCGCCGCGTTGCCGAAGGGAGTGAAAATCGAAATCGACGCCATCGCGCGGAGGTAGCGATGCGCCTGGCCGTGCTTGCTTCCCTCGACGATCGAGGGTTAGTCGCTCAGGACCTTTCGCAGCTCGGGCTCGATCTCCTCGGTCGTCGAGACGTATTCCCGAATGCGCTCGCGGAGGATCCGTCGGAAGAGGCTTCGCACGTATTCCAGCCGGTGGCGGACGTCGCTTTCGGTCAGCCCGAGGTTCAGCCCGACCTCCCGATAGGTCCCCCCGTCGCCTTCCAAGCAGTACCGTCGAAAGACGGCGAAGTACGGCTCCTTTTTCTCGCCCGTCAGTCTGTCCTTCAGGGTCTGGGTCGCCGACTCGAGGAGTTCCTGGAACCACTCGCGGTCGTAGGCCGCTTCCGGAGACTCTTCCTGAGATATCGGGCCAAGCCCGGCCCACTCCTCCGGTCGAGCTTCCAAATGGAGAAGGAACCCCTTCGGACGTCGAATGGCGGCATGCTCCTCGGCGTTGATCAGAAAATGCCGGAGCGCGGTCTTGAGGTATCCCCGAAAGCTCCCGCACTCGGGGCGGACCCGATGGACGTATCCCTTTTCCATCATCTGGGCGAAAAAGGCCTGCGTCAAGTCCTTGGCATCCTCGTTCGACTTGCGCCAGGCGGTTCGAATGTAGACGTACACCGGCTTCCAGTAGGTCTGAGCCAAATGATCGAACCGGGCTCGGCGGTCGGACTCGTTCGAATCCAAGAGCTCCGACCAAAGCGTGCTCGGAAAGGCCGCCTGCGGTCCGCCCATGGAGGTGTCGAACTGTCGCATCATGGCGTCACCAGAATTGAGGTTTCTCGAACGAAGTCTCGGGATTGGGTCCTTCCGCTCTTCAACTCCCCGACGGCTCGTTCGATCGACCGCCGGAAGGATCCTTTCGTGGGGGTCAAGGAGAGAGCGGTTTCATAGTCCGCCAGGGCCTCGGCGGTTTTTCCTTGTCGCTTAAACAGATTCCCCCGGCGGAGATACGCGCCGGGATGAGGATCGAGTCGAATCGACGCCGTACAATCCTGTACCGCCTCGTCGATCTTCCCCGCCCTCTCCAGGATCTCGGATCGAAGGAAATAGGACGCGACGGAATACGGGTGAGTCCGCACCAGTTCGTTCGCGTCCGAGAGGGCGCCCGCGAGATCGCCTTGCGCTTCCAGAACGCGCGCCCGACCCGTTCTGGCCTCCGCCATCAGTGGACTGAGCAGGAGAGCGGAGGAGAAGTCCGCGAAGGCCGCCTTCCATTCGCGACGCTTCGAGCGGATCTTCCCGCGCTCCAGAAAAGCCTGGGAGAGCGACGAATCCAATTGAATCGACCGATCCAGCTCCGGGACCGCTCGGTCCGGGTCGTTCCGCAGTGCGTACGCTCGTCCGAGATGGAGATGGGCCGCGGCCAAGTGCGGCGCCTTTCGGACGGCGCTCTCGAGAAAGTGGAGCGCCTGCTGAAGGAGGGACGACGCCGTCTGGGAATCGAACCGCTTTCCCGGCTGTCGAATCGACTGTTCCAAGAAAGTACGCGCCTCCTCGATTTCCTGCAAGGCCTCCTGCTCAAGCCGGATCCGGACCCGCTTCTGCTGCTCCCGTTGCGAAAGATGCGTCTCCATTCGCGTCAAGCCCTGTGCCGCGACGGCGTGGGTCGGTTCCAGCGCCAGAACGGATCGATACGCATCCCGAGCCCTCTCGAAGTCTCCCTTCGTTTCTCCGACTCGCGCTCGCGTAAGATGCTCCTGGAGTCGTTGAGCTCGTTCCGCCCGAACGTGGAGGATCCACCCCGTAAAGGCGGCGCAGGCGATCACCGCCACCCCCACGGGAATCGCGATCGCGCGGCGACGGACGATCTTCCTCGAGAGATAGAGCAGAGGCGAGAGCGGACGGGCGGCGATCGGCTCCCCCCGGCGGAAGCGCGCGAGGTCCTCCGCCATCTCCAGGGCGGAACCGTAACGGAATTCCGGACTCCGATCGATCGCCTTCAAGCAGATCACCTCGAGCTCGCGCGGGACGGATCGATCGAGTCGCGAGGGGGTCTGCGGCTCCTCCCCCGGATTCGGACGGTCGAGGTCGAACGGTCGCTTGCCGGCCAGAATTTCGTAGAGGACGATTCCCAGCGCATAGACGTCCGCCCGAGCATCGACGTCTCGCGCTTTCCCTTCGATCTGCTCCGGCGCCATGTAGCCCAGCGTTCCGAGGACGGCGTGCGAACGCGTGATCTCCGCGCTGAATTCGGCGCCTCGCGCAAGTCCGAAATCGGCCAGAAGCGCGCGACCGCTCTTATCGATGAGGATGTTCGCGGGCTTGATATCGCGGTGAACGACCCCCTTCTCGTGGGCGTAGGCGGCGGCGCGAGCGACCTCCTCCAACCATCCGAGAAGCCGCTCGCGGGAGACCGACTTCCCTTGGAGGACCGTCGCCAAGGTGTCGCCTTCGATGAGGTCCATCGCGATGTAGTGGAGGGCGTCCTTTCCTTCCCCCCGAACCAACCCGATCTCATGAATTCCCACGATGTGAGGATGGCGTAGTTGAGCCGCGATGGCCGCCTCTCGGTGGAATCGGGTGACGAGGTCAGGACGGTCCGCGGAGGAGTGCATCACCTTGAGCGCGACGCTCCGATGGAGCTGAGGGTCCTTCGCCTCGTAGACCGTGGCCATGCCCCCACGAGCGATCTCACGAAGGATCCGGTACTTGCCCACGATCCCCCCCCCCTCCGCTTGGGGTGGGGTCAGAAAACGGCGGAGGCGTCGCGTGGCATCGAGGAGGCCATTCCACCGATCCATGGAATATGTAAGAACCGAATTCCAGGATCGGTGTCGCGATCGCATTCCTTTCGCCGAGTCCCACGAGCGAGCAACCGTCCGGAACCCCCTCTTGGGCGTTGATCCCGAACGCGCTCATCTTCACGCACCTCGTGTAGGTCCTGTTTCTGGTGCACTTTGAGATTCTCCTGCGGTGGCCACGCCGCGGGGGAGCGCTTCACGTGCCCATCTCGCCGCAGGATGAAAGAATAGGATGCCCGGGAGGAGGAACGCGACCGACACCCAGGCCCACCCGGCGATGGGCACGCCGGCCGAGAGGGAGCAGAGGATGTCGATCAGCCCCGGCAGACTGTCGAGAATGCACAGCGCACCGGACAAGATCGCGAGCCGTCGGGACGCCAGGTAGGCTCCGCCCCCGAGGGCGTGCACGACTCCGGCAGCGAGAAAGATCCAGGCGACCAGGAGGCTGAAGTCACGGCTGCACATCCAGGAACACGTGGCGCAATCGTGCTGACTGGCCGGTGGCAGGGCGATAAACCGCCCGACAGAAAGAATCATCAGCGCGATGCCTCCGGTAACCAACAGTGCGGCTGCGATTGTGGCGGCGATCCGAATCGGGCGTGCTGAAGTCATGGATGAGAGCGGCCGCCGCCATCACAAAGCGAAGCAGGCCCGGCAGTCATGGGAGGATCCAGAGGGGATACTGCATGAGCCGGCACCAGAAGGAGAATACCCCGAATTGTTCGGCGAAACCGAACAATTCGGGGGCCGGAGGCTCACCGGCAGACTTTGGGCACTGCTCGGTCGATCCGGGCAAGCGCGCGAAAGAAGGCCATCGAAAGTCGCATGTTAGTCCGCCGAAGCAAGGAAGGCAAGCGCTACTCCGAGCAGGACACTATTCATAGCCACAGCTCCGACCACAATGGCAACCATCTCACCGCGGCCGTGATCTTGCCACCTTGGATCCTGTGTAGTTCAGAGCAATTCAGTGTGCTCATGGCTCTCTCCTTCATTATTCGTCCGGCCACAAGATGTATTGCAGAGCAAGAATCGCCAGAGCCACCCTGATCGCCGCGAGCACCCATCCACCTTGGATTCCTAGGGTCTCCATCTTGAGTTCGTTCATTGCTTGCATTGAGTATTTCCTCCGGCCTTCGCTAGGGTTGGTGCACCGATGGCGACGAAGGCACTACACCTCGGCGCTACAAGAACCCACACTGCAAGGTAGCGTTGTCGTACTGAATTCCTCCTCCTGTCGAATCTCATCGCCCCGAGTGGAAGAGACGCGCCCCAAGACGAGTCATGGAAGGGAGACCTCCGCCCAAGGCGAAGGTCTCCCGTTGTCGGGCCAGGACGCAGAGTCGTGTCTGATCGATGGGGGGAGACTAATGGGTGAGCGCCCATACGGCTGCTCCGATTACCCCCACCCCGCCAAGGAGCAGCAGGGCTTCTCCCACCCCTATGATAACCACGAATCCTCCCTCCACCCCCTCCATCGCTCCTCTGTCCAAACACGCCATCTTCGTACCCATCTTGAGACCTCACTATCCCTTCCCAAGAAATCCGCTCCGCCCGGGCGGGAAGGGCAATCCCCGGGGGGTGCGCAGAGCCATGAGAGCGGCACACCTCACGACATGATCACGACACCGCACCGATCAAGAGGCCGGCTCCCACAACGACCGCGCCCGCGAGGACGATGGCGAGAACCACAAAAGCGGGAATCGCCCCTCCATCGGCCGCCGTCATTTCGGATTGCGTCAGAGTGGACATCGCCTTCACGCCTTTCCCGGCTCAGAAGAGTCGATTGAGGATCTGATAGTCGAGCCGATCGGCCAGAGACTCGGCCCACTCGTCCCGGTGATCCGCCAGGCCATCCGCGTTCGCCGACAATCCGCCCTCGACACGCGTCATCGGAACCATTTCGAGTTCCATGGCTGCTACCTCGGCCACGGGTCAGAGCCCGGCCTGATCTTGATGCAGCCGAAATCCGGCAGCGTCGGCACATCCCAATCGACCTGTACTCCTCCCTCGATCTTGTGCCACTCGGCGATTTCCTTCAGCTGTTCCACGGCAAAACTCCTTTCGTTCGTACCCATTCCTGTCCAGAAGGCGAGCCGGGGTACGAGCACGGCTCTCCTCCGCCCTTCGTCGGATCGGGCGGTTCACAACCAGGCATGACCGGCGAACTTGAGGGCATACACCACAAAGTCGCTCACGGACATGCTCATCTGCCCTCCCTCGATCTTCCGCCACTCGACGATTCCCTTCAGCTGTTCCACGGCAAAACTCCTTTTCATTCGGGAGACAAGCCGGGGTAGGGACGATGCTCACCTGGACAGCGCCTCCACCCAATCGGCGAAGGTCCATGCGAACCGATTCAGGATGTGCGGGGGGAATCCGTCCATCCCTCCTCCAGAGACTTCTCCCAACTCTCCGCGTCGCAACGCTATAAACATAGATCTTCCACTCCTTCGTGCCTCTAACTCCTGGAAAGCTCAGCATGGCACATTCGTCTGAACCTTCGAATTCTCAACCATCAACCCAGACTGATCCCCTTGCGAATCTTCTTCACCAAAAGGGACAAGAGCGAATCCTGCCCCGTTCGGATCTCTGCGATTCCCGTCATTCCAAGCTGGATCGGCCGCCCCGGGCCCAGATCGCTTCGATCGAGCGCGAGGCGGACCTTGTAGACCACCGTCCCCTCGACCGCCTGCGAATCGGGCGAGATGAAGAGGATCCGCCCCGTCACCGTTCCGTACTTCTGGTGGTCGTACGCTTCCATCCGGATCCGCGCCTCCATCCCTTCACGCAACTCTCCGATTTCGCTCGCGAGGACGGGGATCTCCAAGACGGGGTTCGATTGGGGAGCGATCGATACCACGAGGGTACCCGCCTCGAGGAGATCCCCGATTTTCGGTTCGCCCGCGATCGCCACGCCGTCCGCCGGCGACGAAAGGACCGACTCGGCCCGTTCGAGCTCGAGATTGGCCAGCGTCTTCTCCGACGCCGCGATCTCCGCGACCTTGCGCGCCCTCCGGTCGAGGAGCTTCGCGCGATGGAGCTCATACTCGCGCTCCACCAGTTCCACCGCTTTTTTCAGGATCGCGATACCGCCGTCGTCGAGAGGGATCCGCGCCCGAGCCAACCGCTCCCGCGCCACCTCGAGCTTGGAGGCGGATTGTTTCCACTCCGCCTCCGACACGATCCCCTGCTTCGCCAAGGAGGCCAGCCTCTTCTCTTCTTCCTGCGCATCCGCAAGTTCGATCTGCGCTTGACGGATCTCCGAGGCGCGCTTCTCTGCCGCTTCCCGCGCTTGCACTTTCGCTCGCGAGAGCTCCGCTTGCGCCTTGTCCTTCGCCGCCTCTCCTTGGTCCAGGGTCAGTTTCTCCTCCGTCTCGAGCTGTCGGATCTCCTCCCCCGCCGCCTCCCTCTCCTTCCGGAGCTTCGCGATGTCGTTCCGGAGCCGCTCCGTATCCAACACCGCCAGGGTCCCCCCTTTCTTCACCGCTTCCCCCATCCGGAAATGGACCTCCGAAACCCTTCCGCGCCGCGGCGCCACCACTTTGTACTCCACCCCCTCGGCCGGGCGAACTCGCCCCGGGGCCCGGACCACCAGGTCCGCTTTCGTCCATCCCGCCCACGCCAGGGCCGAGGCCAGCAGAGAACAAAGAAGGATTTGCGTCCCCAAGATCGCCTTCGGGGGGCGCGTCTCCACCGTCTGGCGGAACTCGCTCGCCCGACTCAAGTCGCCGATCACGATCATCTTCATGCCACTTCCTCCCGAAGCGATTCGGCCCCTTCCACCAGCACGAACGGCAACTCTTCCGTTTGCGCACGCCAAAGCGACGCGTACCAGCCGTCCTGCCTCAGGAGGTCTTGGTGGTCTCCCTCCTCCACGATCCGGCCCGACCGCATCACGTAGATCCAATCCGCCTCCCGAATCGTGCTCAGCCGATGGGCGATGAGAAGCACGGTCTTCCCCTCGAAGGCCGACCGCAGACTCCCTTGGATCGCCCTTTCCGTCGCCGTATCCAGATGGCTCGTCGCCTCGTCGAAGATCAAGAGTTCGGGCTTCCGCAGAAGCGCCCGGGCGATGGCGAGCCGCTGCCGCTGGCCGCCCGAGAGATTCGCCCCCCGCTCCCCGATCACCGTCTCGAACCGCTCGGGCAGCGAGGCGACGAACTCGATGAGTCCGGCCGCCCGCGCCGCCTCGACGATCTCTTCCACCGACGCCTGGGGGCTCCCCAAGGCGATGTTCTCCCGAATCGTCCCCGTGAAGAGGAACGGATCTTGCGAAACGAGCCCGATCCTCGACCGCAACGACTCGACCGAGAAATCCCTCAAGTCCACCCCATCGACCTGAATGCCCCCTTCCGTGGGGTCGTAAAACCGCATCAGGAGTTTTCCCAGCGTCGACTTTCCCGACCCGCTCTCCCCCACGATCGCAACCGTCTTTCCCGCCGGAAGCCGGAGGTTGACCTTCTCCAGGACATGGGCGCGGCATCCGTAGCGGAAGGAGAGGTCCTTCAGCTCCAGGGCCTCGCGGATTCCGGAGAATGCGGCTTTCTTGGCGGAGGCGGCCTCCTCCTCTTCCAGGTCCAGGACTTGGAACAGCCGATCGACGGCCACCAGGGCCTCTTGCATCCTGAGGTTGATGGAGGCGAGGCGCTCCAAGGGTCCCAAGAGGTATCCCAAGAGCGTGTAGAAGAACATGAGCTGGCCGATCGTGAGCGCCCCGTCGGCCACGCGGTATCCTCCGTACCAGAGGATGACGATGCCGGCCACGGCGGTAACGAATAGACCGGCGCTCGACATCGAGAGGCCGAGCTTCTGGAGGGAGAAGAGGGATTGGACGAAGCGGACGAGACGCGATTCGCCCTCTTCCGCACGGGGGCGCTCGAGACCGAAGGCCTTCACGGTCTCGACTCCCGAAACGTCCTCCACCAAGTGAGCCGACAACTGGCCGCCCTGTTCCATCGCCTCCCGCGAGCGCTTCTTCGAGGCGGGGTGGTGCGCGGCGACGCCGACCAACAGGAGAGGCACGAACGCGGTCGCCACCAAGGCGAGGGGAACGTCGTAGAGCCAGAGGACCACGGTGGAGAGGATCACGAGGGTCCCATCCACCACGGCCGTGAGGGTGGTGCCGCCGATCGCCTCGCGGATCTTGGCGGCGTCGTTGACGCGAGAGAGGATTTCGCCGACGCGGCGCATCTCGAAGAAGCGCATCGGCAGTTTTAGAATGTGGCGGGCGTATCCCGAGAGGAGCGAAAGATCCACGACCCTTCCGATGTGGGCGAGCAAGTAGCCTCGAAAGACCCCGAACAAGGTGCGAAAGATCGCCACGGCGATCATGCCGATGGCCAGAGCGTTGAGGAGTCGGTGCTCGCCGCGCACCAAGACGGAATCGACCAAGTGTTGGACGAAGTAGGAGGTGGAGATCCCGAGGATCGTCATGAAGAGGGCGCACAGGGAGTGCCTGGAAGAGGATCCCCGTATGGGCGCCCAAAAGGGAGAGGAATCTCCGGCCCGGGGATAGACCTTGGCCCGAGCGGCGGACGACCTTCTCGGGAACGACCAGGAGCAGATATCCGGTCCAGCGATTGGAGAATTCCTCTTTCGAGTATTTCAAGATCCCGCGGGCAGGGTCGGCGACCACGACCCCCTTCTTTCCCACCTTGTGGAGGACGACGAAGTGGCCGAGCCCTTCCTCGGTGCGGGTATGGGCGATGGCGGGGAGGGGGACGGTGGAGAGCCCCTCATAAGGCCCTTGGACGCCTTTGGCGGAGAAGCCGAGCTTCTCGGCCGCTTGGGCCAGTCCGAGGAGATTCGTCCCGATGCGATCGGTGCCGGCCAGATCGCGCATCTCCTGGACGCCGATGGGAAGCTTATGGTGAAGCGCGATCGTCGCCAGCGCCGCCGCGCCGCAGTCGCTTTGGTCGTCCTGTCGAATCCATGCGTATCTTTGAAACGTAGATCCCCCTTATCGATCGACGGAGTACTCGCCATTCCTCTCTCTCCGACGGATCGTTTGGACGTCGATCGTACGCCCAATTGCAGCCGCGCCCGAAAAACCTCCGGGCAAATTTGAATCCGACAATTTCGGCGGGGAAGGGAAGTTATACGCCTACCGATGACGACAGACGACACGTCGATGGGGGGCGCCCGCGCGGAGTTTCCGAGCACGCTCTGGTCGGACCTCTTGGTAGCCGCAGACCCTGCGGCGCCCGAACAGCGCGCGAAACTCGATCAGCTCCTCCGGGTCTATTGGAGGCCGGTGTACGCCTACATCCGCATGGCGTGGCGGAAACCGATCGAGGACGCGAAGGACCTCACGCAGGCTTTCTTCTCCCACATGTTGGAGAAGGGGTATTTCGCTCGGGTGCGGCAGGAGCGCGGCAGTTTCCGGGGATACCTCAAGACCGCTCTGCGCCATTTCCTCATCAATGCGGAGGACCACGCCTCCGTTCGCCGCCCCAAGGGCCCCCTCCTCTATCTGGACGACCGTCCCGAGGATTGGGGAAACCTCGGTCCGGTTTCTCGGGAAGAATCTCCCGAAGCGGCCTACGACCGCGAGTGGTTCCAGAGCTTGATGGAAGGAGCCACGCGAGAATTGGAAGCGGTCCTGGCGCGCGAAAAGAAGGACGACTATTTCGAGATCTTCCGGCGCTACTGTCTGGAGGGGAACGGCCGGACCTACCACGAAGTCGGCGAGGCGGCGGGGCTGAAAGAGGCCGACGTCCGGCACCGGTTGGAATACGTGCGGAGCGCGATGAAGCGGATCCTCCGCCGGAAGATCCGCGAGTACGTCTCCTCGGAGGAGGAGATCGAACCGGAATTGCTCGAGGCCCTGAAGGAATAAGCGGGGAGATTCCGCGCCTCGGGTCCCATCCGGCGGTTCTCGCCGCTATCGTACCCGGCTAATTGCGCCGGGGCTTGTGACCGTTCGCTTCGCCGCTTGCGCGATCATCGTAGAAAGCGCGGCCTTTGGACGTCCAGACTCCGTACGTCCTCGTGACCAAGCGGCTCCTTCGCGTGCCATGGGTTCGCCTTCCGCCGGAGCATGGGCAGGCCGCGGGCGTCCTCCCGATAAACGATCTCGCTCACGAGATCCTCGCGATTCGCGCAGATCTTGCGTACAGAGACTCCTATTCCAACGCCGCCGCCACATTTCGGCGGACGCGAGAGGGGGAGTCTCTGCACCGATTCATGTGGTGGCGATAGGAAGTCGGAAGTTGCTCGGCTCTTGAGGAGGGGACTCCCATGTCTACGCGATCGTTCCTACTTCTCTCCGGCGCGTTCCCGCTCCTGGTCACGTGCGGCGGTGGCGGCGGGGCCGGTACTGCCGACACGCAAGAGAGCGCCTCCCTTTCCGGCACCGTCGAGTCGTCCTTCGCCATCGACATCAACGGCCAAAGCCATCGCGGACAGGCCATCGCCCTCCAAAACGGAAAGGTGATCGTGTGCGGGCAGGTGCAGACGTTGACCGGTACCGACTCGTTCGTCCTTCGGCTCGATTCCGAGTACGCCTTGGATCAGAGTTTTGGGACGAATGGGATCACGGTCTTCAGCGCTTCCAGCAAGAATGACGGCGTCTTGGCGGTCTCGGAGGACGGCGATGCGCGGCTTGTCGTAGCGGGCTTCGCCGATGACGAGGGGGGCAATCGAAAGGTCATGCTCGGGAGACTCACTCCCGATGGGGTCCTGGACACCACTTTCGGCACCGGGGGAATCCTCACGATGCAGATCGGAGAGACGACGAAGGACACGAACATGAACAGGGAGATCGCATTCTATGGCCTCGCACTCCCTGAGGGCGACGATAGGATCGTGGCCGCGGGAGCGGCCATCTCCGGGAGCCAACCCACGATGTTCGTGGCGCAGTTTCTGGAGGCGTCCTTGGATCCGTCCTTCGGTGAAGACGGGATCGTTTGGGCGCAATTCGAATCCGGTGCGAAGTCGGGAGTGAAGACTCTCGCGATCGCATCCAGCGGCGAAATCGTGGCCGCCGGCTGGGCGGTGTTGCCGTCGCAGGTGTCCGCGGTAGGAACCGAAGCGGTCTTCTGGGTGCTGGAGCCCGACGGCCAGGAGAAGGTCCTCCTCTCCTTCGACTTCGGGAACGGGGGCTGGGACGACATTTACGGTGCCGCCTGTGACAAGGACGGAAAAGTCATCGTGGTCGGCAGCAGTAGCGATCCCGGCGGCTCCCTCCGCTACTACGCAGGCGCCCGTCTGACCTTGCAGGGAGAGTTTGACTCCTCCTTCGGTACGGGGGGAAAGGCGGTATTCGACCACGATTCCGAGAAGCGCGAGGAGTGGAAGTCCGTAGCGGTGGGGTCGGAAGGAGAGTACTACGCGGTCGGGACGTCGAGGATCAGCGGTGAGGAGTCCTATATCAGCGTGGCCTGTCTCGACGTCGATGGAACGCTCCGGACGTCCTTCGGCTCCAGCGGTCTCGTGAACATCTCGATCGGAGCTCGTCCAAGCGCCGGCTACGGCTGTCGACTAGAGGCTGGGAAACTGTACGTGGTAGGGACGGTTGGCCAAGAGACTTCAAATCCGGACATCGGAGTCGCGGTTGTGCGCTAGGAGATTGGAATGTCTCAGAGATCGTTTCGCATGACACCTCTACTGCTCTCCGCGTTGGTCATGTGCGGCGACGGGGGCGGTGGAGGCAGTACCGAGACGGGGGAAACCGTGGAGGTCGCCCTCCTCGGGGGGATCCTGGACGCCTCTTTCGGCACCGGAGGAACCCAATCGACCGACGTCGCCGGGCTGAGCGACCGCGGCCAGGGCGTCGCCCTCCAATCGGATGGGAAGATCGTAGTATGTGGGTTGACGAAGACCGGCACCTACTCCGACCTGCTCGTCCTCCGGTACGACTCCGACGGAATCTTGGACCCTACCTTCGGGGGGACGGGGATCGTGATCACTCCCATTTCTTCCGAGGATGATGCCGGTTTCGGCATCCAGGTGGACGGGATGGGACGGATCTTCGTGGCGGGATTCGCGAAGGTGAACGACGTCGGCAAGATCGCGCTCGTGCGATATCAGGCCGACGGGAAGCTTGATGCGACTTTCGGCGACCAAGGAATCAGCATCCTGGATGTCGGCGATTCGGACAAGGAAGCCGGTGTCTACTCCCTCGAACTTCAGGACGGGAAGGCGGTAGCCGTGGGAGCGGCCTACTTCGGCGGAAAATCCAGGATCACCGCGATTCGGTGCACCGAGAACGGATCGCTCGATACTTCCTTCGGGGACGGGAGCGGGGTCGCCTCGGCGGTGTTCGGGCCTGCGAGCGTCCCTTGGAGTTCGGGAGGGAAAACGCTTCACGTCGATGAGCAAGGACGAATCGTGGCAGGCGGTTGGGTGGTGCCGTCCGGGACCGATCAAGGAGCAGACTTCGCCCTGGTCAGGTTCGACGCCGGCGGCAAGCTCGATAGCTCCTTCAATTCGAACGGCACCGCCTACCTCGACATGGGGAACGGCACCGACGACCATGTCTATGACATCGCTTCTCACGAGGGGAAACTGGTGGCGGTCGGGAACACGGACAATGGGACCGACCGAGATTTCGCGATCGTCCGTTTGAACGAGGACGGGACTCTCGACTGGAAGGTGACCCTGGATTATTCCCAGTCGAGCGACGAGCTCCGGGCCGCGGTCGTGGGGAGCGAGGGCGAGATCTATTTGGGAGGTACGGTGATCACGTCTACTCCGATGTCCTACTTCACCCTGGCCTGTCTCAACGGGGATGGAACCCTCCGCACTTCCTTCGGCACAAGCGGATACCTTCTGACGACAATCTCGCAGCTCCGGAGCAGCGCCTACTCCATGGTCCGGCAAGCGGATGGGAAGCTCATCCAGGTAGGGTCGATAGGCTCGGACGCCACTTCGGACGTGGGGATCGCGCGATACCAGTAGGGGCGCTCCGGTGTGGAGTCGGAGATGCCAAGGATACGCTCCACACCGGATCGCGCTTCTTGCCGATCTACTGGCTTAGTCCTTGAATCCGTAGCCGCCGAAGATCTTCTCCCACTTGTCCATAGTCTTCATCCCTCCGGCTTTGGCGTTCGTCTTGACTTTCCTGGTTTTCTCCTTTCGTAACGTTCAGAGGATGGATGTGCGCCGGCCGACACAGATTTCGCGGAAGCGCGTCGTGAACGGCCCGTGAGGCGCGATGGGCCCGCGGACGCGCCCCCAGATTGCGGAGAACGACGTGCACGGAGACGGCATCGGTACCCATCTACGGAGTCCCGGATACCTTTCGTCTTGATCCTGGCGCTACGGCGTCCTCCTCCGCCATTCCTCCAGCAGCGATCGATGCTCCTGGAGAATCTTGGAGTGCGCCGCTCCGGCCGCCAGATTCTTCGCCTCACAAGGATCCGCTTGGAGGTCGTAGAGGAGCTCGCTGTTCTTCGTCACGTTCTTCACGTACTTGAATCGGGAGCTCCGGACCATCTGCCAATACCCCTCGCCAAGCTTCGTCGCGTCCACTTCCGAGTAGGCGATCTTTCGGAGGGGAGCCTGACCGGCCAGCGCGGGAAGGAAGGAGCTCCCCTCCCGCTTCTCCGGAATCGACGCTCCGGCGATGTCGCAGAAGGTCGCCAGGAGATCGACGCTCACGACGGGCGATTTCACGACGGTCCCCGACTTGATTCTCGAAGGCCACCGGGCGATGGCGGGAACCCGCGCCGACTCTTCGTACCACACCCACTTGTCCCGGAACCCCAACCGGCCCATCATGTGGCCGTTGTCTCCCACGACGAGGACGAGCGTTCGGTCGAGGATTTGCGACTTTTCCAACGACTTGAGGATACGGCCGACCTCGAAGTCGAGCTTGCCGATCGTGGAGTAGTAGGCGGCCCAGTCTTGCCTCGTCAGCGCCTCTCCCTTGGGCCAAAGAGGCGGCGGTCGGATCTCTTTCGAATCGTAGGGGTGATCTCGGCTCATCTCCCAGGGAGTGTGGGGCGCGGTCGTCGCGCACCACAGGAACCATCGGTCCTTCTTGTGCCTTTCGATCCACTCGATGGCGGAACTCGCGATGATCTCGGTGATGTGTCCCGGGACGACCTTTTCGATCCCATCGACCATCAGTCGAGGGTTCTCGTTCCTCCGGACCTGTCCTTGGGGCAGCCAGAGAGGACATTCTTGGAAACTCCACTTTCGGGGATCGCCTCCCATGTGGGCCTTTCCCACGAAGCCCGTGAAATAGCCGGACTTTCGAAGCAGCGAAGCGATCGTGATCGACTCGCTCGGCAGTTCCGGGTTTCGAAAGTTCTCGGTGACCCCCGATTGATGGGGGTACAGACCGCTCAAGATCGCCGCGCGACTGGGGCAGCAGAGCGGGGAAGCGACGTAGAAGGCGTCGAAGCGGGCTCCCTCTCGTGCGATCCGGTCGAAGTTGGGCGTCTGGAGTGAGGAATTCCCGTAGCACCCCATCCCATCGGGCCGGTGATCGTCGGTCAGGAGGAAGAGGATGTTGGGCGGCTCTTCCTGCGTCGCGGCGAGGATCCAAAGACCGACGGCCAGGCACGGGGCCATTCTTACCTGATGCAGAAAAACACGAGCATCGTCCGGACGAATCTCGGCGCCGCCTGCATTGATAGTAGCCGATTCTGGGGGATTCGACATGATCGATTTCCTGCTTCTGATCTTCCAGCAGGAGTCCGGTGAGGTACTCCGCGATGTCGAGTACGCGAAGAACTTGGCCCTGGACATCCACCTTCCTCCCGGCCGCGAGGAAAAGTGGCCGGTGGTCCTCTACCTCCACGGCGGCGGCTGGGGAAAAGGAGACAAGAAGGAGGACCGGAATTTTCGCTTCCTTCCGCCGAAAGGGATCGCCGTCGCCAGCATCAACTACCGACTGAGCCGCGAGGCAAGATACCCTGCGGCCGTCGAGGATTGCCGCGCGGCCATCCGGTGGGTCCGCGAAAAGGGATCCCAATATAAACTGGATCCCAAGCGAATCGGGATCTTCGGGATTTCCGCCGGCGGCCATCTCGCCCTCCTGACGGGACTCCTGGGCGAGGATTCGAGCCGCACGACCTCCTCGCGGGTCTCCGCAATCTGTTCCTGGTATGGCCCGGCCGACTTCACGAAGGGACACGGCCGCGACGGAGGATTCCTGAACTTCATCGGAGGAACGATCGATCAGGTTCCGGAGAAATACAGAGAAGCCTCGCCGGTCACCCATGCCTCGAAGGACGATCCGCCTACGTTGATGATGTACGGGGAAACGGACGAAGTGGTTCCCCTGTGGCACGGCCACCGCCTACAAAAGGCGCTCCGAGCGGCCGGAGCGCACGTCGAGCTCGTCACCGTCAAGAACGGCGGACACGGTTCCAACGGAAAGAACATGCAGCCCTCGATGAAAGAGATCATGGAGAAGACGATCGCCTTCTTCCAAGAGCATCTACGAGGCGAGGAGAAGCAACGATGAAAGGAGTCTCTCCCTTCCTTCTCGCCGTGTGGCTACCGTCGACTTCGTTCGGTCAAGAGAGCCTTTCGAAGGGCATCCCCTCGGACGCCGGCTCCCCGGACGCCCCCGTCCTCTTTTGCATCGGGATGCACATCGAGCCCCACGGCGGCGGAATGAGCAAGCTGGTGAAAAGCGGGATCCAGGGGAACGGGCCGGGCGCTCGGGGAGGCAAGGGATACAAGGACGTCGCTTTCTTCCGGCGCCATGCGGCCGACATCCGGACCGTCGCGGAAATCGTGGAAGCCCACCAGGGAAAACTGACGATCCAGGCCCAGACCCCCTTCACGCAGACGGCGGCGGAGTTGAAGGAGATGATCCTGGGCGAAATGGAGAAACGGGGACACGAAATCGCGCTCCACTTCCACGAGGACGCGCACATGGGCCGTACCGTCAACGATCTCACGGTCGAAACGTGGACCGCGGTCTTGAAGGAGGAGATCGAGTGGATCCGAAAGGCGGGGGGGCAGAAGATCCGGTACTGGAGCGGAGGAAATCTCTATCCGGGGGTCCTGGAGGCGGCCGTGGGGGCGAAACTGAACGTCATGGGCGACTACAAGAATCCCAAAAGCCAGGAGTCCGATCCGAAGCTCCTGACCGTATTCCCCTGGCGTCCTTCCAAGGGTCCCAAGGATAACGACGTCGGCGAATTCGCCAAGCACTCTGCGGCGGGCAAAGTGATTTACCTCCCGAGCGGCCTCTTCGGAAAGACGAACTACGGCGGAAGGCGCCGAAGCGAGGAGGCGGGAGGCGATGCGAAATACTTCGATTTCCTGACCGAGGGATTGGAAGCGTCGCTTCGCGCCGCACGGAAGGATCGGGTCAACGTCTTCCACATCACGGTACACGCGGGCGAATTCAAGGGAAGGGGAGGCAAGCCCTTCGCGGTCATTTCGGAATGGCTGACCAAGGTCATTGACCCCCTGGTGAGGGATCGGAAGGCTCGATGGGCGACCTTCACGGAAATGGCCGACGAATTCCTCCAATGGGAAAAGGGGCACCCCAACGTCGATCCCCGCGAGACCGGAATGGCCCCGCGCCCCCATGCCGAAACGGCGAGAAGACGACCGAATCTCTCGGACGACGTCCCCGAATCGCCTGCACGGGAAATCGGGGCGGGACCCTTCCCACTTTCGGAGGATCCGGTATGAAGTGGTTCTGTTTGGGAGTTCTCCCTTGGATCGCGGCGGGGTGGGCACAGGAGGAAGGACCGAAGAAGAACGGCGAGCGACCCGGTCCGTTCGGCCTGCCATCGGTCGGGACCCTGAAGAAGGAACTCAAGCTCACGCCGAAGCAGGTGCCGCAAGTCGCCAAGATCTACCAGGAGTACCAGCCCAAGCGCGAAGGCGGAGGGCCGGGAGGAGATGGGTCCGGCGGCGGCGCCGGGCAGAAACCCTCCAAGCTTGGCGAGGGCGGCGGCAAGATGCAAGAGCTTCGCGCCGAAGCGATCGCCAAGATCACGGCGATCTTGACCGAGGAGCAGAAGACCCTATTCCTGAAGCTCCTGGAGAAAACCACCAAGGGACAGAAGAAAGGGCCGGGGGCCGGTCCGAAGTGATTCGAAACCTTCCCGGCCCGCGCGCAGGATGCGGGCCGGGATTCCTACCATCTCTCATCGCTCGTCGCCGCGAAGATCCGTGGTGCTCGTTCACGTGTTCCTGAAACACGGGAGCCAGGAACGGAACTCGTGACGTAATCCATGGCCGTTCCACGGCGGAATCCACGGTTTCTCCCCGCCCCCCAGCGGCAACCTAATTCGGGACAAGCTCCCTGAGCTTTCCCTTCGCCTCGTTCGGGTTGAAGCCGCGTGGCCCCGGTGCCCCCTTGTAGGCGATCTTCCCCGATTTGTCGACGACATAGATCCGATCGGGACGGGCGGTATAGGCCTCGTTCGCGCCGTTCTTCATGTCGTCGATCAGAAAGGGGATGGTCACTTTCATCGCTCGGAGGCAATCCTTGGCCACGTCGATCCGCTCCTCAAGCGACTTGGGTTCGTTGGGAGCGTACGGCACCGGCCAGTCCGAGTCTTTCGGGTGCGCTTCGCGAATGTAGACGATGTAGAAAACCGCCTTGCCCTTGAATTCCTGATACCACTTCTCCAGAGTCGCACCCTGCGACTTGAACGCGGGTCAGGTGTAACTTCCGAAGATGAAGACGACCGGCTTCCTTTCCTTCTCCAGAACCTTCTTCCATTCGACCCGCTCCTTCGTCTCCAGCAAGGTGGCGGTGAAACCGGGTGCGACGTCTCCGACCTTGAGTTTCCCCTCCTGGCCGCCGTAGTCGCCCTTCTGGGCCATCGCCGGGAGTGCGGCGGAGAAGAGTACGGCAGCCGTTACCATGCTTCGCATCGTGACTCTTCCTCCAGGAATCCCCGGAATCAGGTGCAGCGGCACCGAGACTTCGTCCGAGGGAATCTATCCCCGCAGGTGTCGGACCAGCGGTTCGAGAATGCATCGGAGCTCCGCTTGGTGCTCGGGGGTTCCGGGCTCCAAACCCTTGGTTATCCTGACGTAGGCGGACCCGTAGATCTGCCACAGGATGACCGCATGGAGCCAGTCGGATCGGTCCGACCGTGGGCCCAAGCGGCGCAACGCCCCTTCCAGAATCTCGCGAGAGAGCGATTCATCCGCCATTCGCGCCGACTGTGTCCGCATTCCTGAGCCGCCGCACACGCCGCACCGGGGGGTTCCTGGATAGAGGATCCGGCAGTGATAGCACTCGAGGAGTACGCATTGTTCCA
>Ga0114945_10000714_pt1 | contig 21400 bp, 16 predicted proteins | sample OV2TP3_FD_87194 | JGI IMG/M metagenome (GOLD analysis project Ga0114945, IMG submission 87194) | Hot spring microbial communities from Beatty, Nevada to study Microbial Dark Matter (Phase II) - OV2 TP3 | ecosystem: Environmental > Aquatic > Thermal springs > Hot (42-90C) | place: USA: Beatty...
AAATAAGCTCTCGTCGAGAGTCAATTTCCATTAAGATCACCTGCAATCTGGTTCTCGACGGATATGGGTACCTAAGTAGTTACAGAAGGAGAATAAAATCATGGGCCGGCATTTAAATCCTACGTGGATTGCTCTTTTTGACAATGATGACTGCAGCCATCGTCATCGAGGATATTGCCATCATCGCAGGCTTCGGTTGAGGCTTGGAAAATGCCGTTTCCGCAAATCTCGGTGATACAATGGCGGTCGCATCCGTCCCGATCTTTGCGATTGCCATCGTCACATAATTCTCCCGGCTGGAGGATACCATTCCCACAGAGTTCTATTTGACAAGAGGCATCGCATCCATCCCCGTTTCTGGAATTGCCATCGTCACACTGCTCTGTTTTTTGATTGACAGAGCCATCTCCACAGAAGGTCTCTTTTTCTTCCTCCTCCTGCTTTTCCTGTTCTTCTTGCTTTTCCTCTACTGGAATTAGAGCATCCAGGGATTGAAGGGTTTCTTCCAGGGAGATTGAGGAGGCTGGGGAGTCGTCCTGGAGAGTTTGTTTGCTTTTGCTTTCAATGGCCTCTATGAGATTTTTTCGTGATTCGATGGCCTTCTTGACCAAAAGAAACTGTGAGGGAATTTGTTCATTGGCTGATCTCCCCTTGGAATTTTGAGTTAAACCCACGGGTTTAGGGGTTTGCGTTGTTTTTGTTTGATTGGATTTTTTTATGGAAGACTCTTTGCCATAGGAATCAACCGAGCTTGTCTGGGTTGTTGTCTTAGGTCTGAAAGTGTCTTGGATCTTAGGCCCGGGGATCTTAAAGCGCGAAGAATAAGAACCCGTATTACTCCTGCTCCCACCGCCACCGCTGCCACCAGCGACGACCGAAGAACCACCCTTGCCTTTTTCCACTGTCACTTCTGGGAGAGGAGTGGGACTTAGGGGAATAGACGTTATGTTGGATTTCACATTTGGACTAGACTCATTGGCCGGCGGTTTGACAATAGGCTCCTCTTTTTTATCCGTTTGCTCTTGAGGGGGCACGGTATCGGTTATTTTCGGTTGAGGATAAGATGATATTTCCACTTTCGGCGAAGCATCCTCCTGAGGAGGCTGGATAACGGGTTGGAGCACGGGGGCCTCTTCTTTTTTCGGCTCCATCTTGGTTTCTTCCTTTGGGGACTCGATTTTGACTTCTTCTTTCTTGGGTTCTACCTTGATCTCCTCCTGCTTCGGTTCAATCTTGATCTCCTCTTTCTTGGGCTCGATCTTGGTCTCTTTCTTCGGCAGATTGACCAGGGGCTCAGGCGGCTTGGGGGGATCGATGTCCTCTTTCTTGGCCTCAACCTTGGGCTCCTCTTTCTTGGGCTCCACCTTGACTTCTTCCTTCGGCAGACTGACCAACGGTTCAGGTGGCTTAGGGGGATCGATCTTGACTTCCTCTTTCTTAGGTTCAGTCTGGGATGATTGCGAGGGCTGTGACGTTTGAGACGGTTGCGACGCTGGAGATGGCAGAGGAGTTTTGGGCAGCTCTATCTTGATTTCCTCCTTCTTTCCCGATTCCTGGAAATTCACCAAAACAATTTTGGGATCACTGGTTGAACTTGAGGAGCTTGTTGGTGAATTTGTCTGCGGAGGATTTTGGGCTGATGGTAAGCTAATAGGATTCGCTTGCTTAGGTTCCCCCTTTGTTGTACCCGCCGTCGAAGAGTCTGGCTGGGGAAAACGGCTGGAACCGAATTCCAACGCCCCGATATCCCAGGATGCGCCACGATCAAACTCATTGTAATCTAAATTCGATAAACCCGGAATCACCAAAGCCGCGTTGATGGCCGGGCTGCCGGCCAAGAGATCCAGGTTATATTCAGCACCGGAATAAAAGGAAATGATCGGCCCAATCAATTTGGGGTCCGTGCATTTGGAATGGGATTTATCTTTACAATCGCTGGCAAAGTTTTTTGTATTCCATATAATCGAGTAATCATCATTCATCGGCAGACTTCCGCAGGGACCATCGGCATTCCCTGTCCTGCCAGAGGCGTAATACAAAGCCGATAAATCTTTGCCGTCATTAAACTCGATTCCTCCTAAAAAGATATTGTTTCTGGAGGTAAAAGTCTCTTTCCCAGTGCATTCGGAACCTGAAGACAAAACGATCACATCGCCGTTCCCTGTGATGGTGCTATTGAGGAGATTGACTTTTGTTCCTGCTCTAAAAGCAGCAGCGATGCTGCTTCCCGCGGCCCGGCAGTGGTTAAAGGTCGCCGACTTCCAAGTGAAGGGTTGGTTTTTGAAGTACCCACAATTGCCAACGATGAGTGAGTTTTCGATAACCGTGTCTGCCGAGACTTTCACTTGATTGCCCGCATTACCCTCAAAGCGGGACCGTTTAATTGTGATCGTGCCGTTTCCATTGTGATAGAGCAAATCCAGGCCATCGGAGACATTGTGGCTGAAATCCACGTTGTGGAAGACCCAATAGCCGCCGGTGGAATGGGTCCCCAGGCCATCCCCGTATCCACCCTGATCCTGACTGTAGCAATTGTAAGGCTGCTTTCCTTGGGCCAGGCCGGCCTGCCCGGGGAGGGGATACGTTTCCCCGCATCCGCTGTAAAGGATTTTGGTCCGGTTAAAAGTCATGGTCCCGGAATTGGAGGATTGATTGGCCCCGATATCGCCATCCCAGCCCACAAAAGAATTATTGACGATTTGGGAATCTTCGATGGTCCAGTCCTTGATCCGTCCAGCATGAATTCCCCGGTACAAACCGTGGATGGCGACGTTTTTAATGAGAACATTGCTGCTATCCGAGGCAGAAATCCCCGTTACTGCCCATTCGCCATAGGGAGGTGCCCCGTCTCTTTTACAAGGTTTAGGGCCGAAGACCTGGCAGTCGGAATGGTCGGTTATGTCGAGACATTGCAATTCCACATTGTTGCTTGCCTGCAGGCTCAAAACTTGCCATATCCTCTCCACGCCAAACAATTGGGGAGGATTGCTACAGTCCGCATCCCAGCCTTTGCCTAAGATTCTTGTGGGACGGGCGGGATCTGGCCCGGAAGGAATCGAGCGCATGACGCAATCCCATGGCCAATTGGGATAACATTTTGAGGTGTCGCCGGTATTGGGAGCACCATAGCCTATTTTATATTCCCCCAACCCAATAATGAGAGTATCCCCCCCTTGTAGTTTCGTCGGATTATTTCCGATGGGAGCGATGGCCCAGAAGGGATGATTCCAGGCACAGGATTGATTCTTTCCGGAGCCGGGGTAAGGATTATCAGCAAGACCAGTGCATTGGGAGGTCGTCCCACCATCGGGCCGGACGTAGTAGGTGGCGGCATGGGCTAAATTTGTTAGGAAAAGAGTCCACAAAAAAAGGATCAGGAGGTTTCGTACAATCTTATGCTGGGGGTTTGATGACATGGTTGACCTCATAATAAAAAAACCTATTCTTCTGTTGGGGCTTTACGCAGCAATCTCGAAGAATAGGTATGAATGACCCGTGCTTCAAAAAGGTTAAACCCTTCTGTGACACGTAATGCATTCCCTGTTTTGGCAGCTGGCTGCCTCTCCGAAATTGTTCGGTTTAAGGCCCTGCCCCAACGCTCGTTTCTCTCGGCACCGACGTTCTCTGGGAAATTTATATGAGGTGGTCGGAGTGCCGACTGTAACGTCGGCATCGGGGTCCCGACTTTCCCGACGCCCCGCCCTTGCGGGGGTCGGGACTCCGACCGAGTTCAACGAACGTCGGAGCCTTTTGAATTTAATCAAGGAAACGTCGGGATAGTTTTGCCCCGGCTTCGCTCAAATGCTTTCGCTTTGAGTCCGCCTTCGTCAAATACTTTACGTGTTTGACTTCGGCGGCTCCTGCGTAGCTCGAACAAAAGAGTATTCGAGCGAAGCAGGACCTCGCCGGGCCCCTACTACTTCGCTTTGCGAAGCAAAGCGGTAGGGGGTCTCCGCCTTACGGCAGATTTGCCCTTATCAGTACAGACTTGACAAAAGAGCAATTTTTACTTTACGGTTGGAGTATAACATGAGCCGCGCCCTCTTGTCAAATACCTATCCTCGATGAGATTTAATAAAATCAAGGGGCTTTTCTTTTGCTCGTTTATAGTCCTTAGGAGGGATGTTGTTGAGAGATCGTCACTTCCCTAAAAGATGCTCTCTTAAGCCATCATAGGCCCTCGGCCCTAAAACTTTTTTTGCGAGACCTTTCATCGTCTTCCCGCACACATCCCCCAATGGCTGATGCCCCAACAACGCCTCCTCAAACCGCCTTAGCGACCAGGAGCCTTTGACCGGCATACGTCCGATACAATTCTTATAAGGAAGAAACCCATTCTGGGAAACGAAGATATGCGAGTAGCCGATCTCACGCGCCATATCCACAATCTGTCTATTAAAAAACCCCCGGGGGGCCGAGAAATACGCCACCTTCACCCCTAAGGATTCTTCCAAAATCTCCTTGGATTCCATAAACTCTCTTTGAAGCTCCTCTTCACTGCGGTTTAAAAGGATCTCATGATTTAATCCGTGCGACCCGATCGTCATGCCTCCTCTGATAAGCTCCTTGAGCTGCGGCCAATCCATGTATCCTTTTTGTCCAATCCGGTTGACCGTGACGAAAAAGAGAGCCGGAAATTGATGCTGCTTTAAGATCGGATAGGCCTGCGTAAAGTTGTTCATCTCTCCGTCATCGAAGGTCAAGATAACTTGTTGTGCCTGCGTGTCTTCAGCCGGTGAAACGCCAACAGTAACATGATATTTCTTTTTTTTAATAAGTCCCATCTGTTGTTGAAAATTTTCTGCGGGAACATCATAAAGGCGAGCTCCCGGCTCGCGATTTTCCGGAATTTCTGACGGATTCTCCGGTGTGCCATGATACATGAGGGCGATGATGGGCTGGGGTCGTTTTTTCATCTTAATGAGTCAAACCTCTGGCTTTTCCTGATTGTTCTGCCACATATTGATTCCATTCTTCGATCGTTTTGGCGATCGTGTCCCGGACCCGATAAAGCACTTGACTGTCTTTGGTGAAATGATCTATCCCTAAGGCCAGTTCTTTGTCAATGGCCAATAAAGCTTGGGTCCGGACATAAAGGGGATAAGCCCCCTTGGGATCGAACCCCAAGGGAGGGCCCATCTTCTCCACTTCCCTCATTTTTTCTTTCAACAGCGACAAATACTCATAATCTTCCATCCCATCGCGGAAGAGCTCACTGCGGATGGAGCCTAGGGGTCCGTTTTCTCCCGGATAGAATAAAAGTCCGTTACCATTTTGCGCCCAATCGGTATTTGCGGCGCTTTGAAAAGGATCGACCTTTGGCCACCAATTCACACACCAGTAGAGGAATCCTGTGATATTGTACTTCCAGCACAGCCAGGGCACAATCCGATAATCCATCGAATCAAAATCCATGGCCAGGTTGGGCGTCGAGTAGCCACCCGGGCCGGAAATATACATCCAGATTTCCATGCCTTTTTCTCTTAATGCGTTTATCTTCCGTTCATCAAAATGGTCGATCTGAAAAGTCCAGATATCGATATCCTTTCCCCAGTCCGGGTCGGAGTGTGGATCCCAGAAGCCGTGGTAGCAGACCATGTTTTTTAATCCCGGATAGGCCCGATGAATCATCGAAGAGATTTTGGCGACCCGGGGATCGCCGATTGTCCCTTCATCCCAGGTGTAGATGTAATGCAGGGAAAGTAAATTGTGCAGTTTGAGGTTTTCTCCGTAACTGCGGTACACTCCTAACAATCCTTCAATCTCACTATCGCTCTGGGGCCAATTGTTGTTGAAGGTGCCTCCCTTTCTCCCAACGGAAAATTGCGTTAACCCAAACCAGCGGTAACGATCCAAGCGGGATAAATCCTCGGGAGAAGTTGGGTCAATGTTTAAGACCGGATTCATTCGGGTGCGGAGCATCTCGATTAGGAATTTGTCGTTGAGTTCGTCGATACGGCTTTGATAGGCTTGATCGTGTTCCTGTTGGCCCTGTGGATACCGGGCCCGGGTGATGTGTCCGTAAAAGTCAAAGGCGGTTCTAAGGTGGCTGGTCTGGGGAAGAACAAAATCATAAACCTTCACGGAAAAAGGGATTTGTTTTAGCAGGACGGTTTGGCTCTTTAGGTAAATCCAGCCCTGGTAATCTCCCGCGGGCGTCTTGGGAGGGATATAAACCGTGACCCAGAAAGGCTGAACCCTTTGAGCTGGGATATCCATTCTTTTCTCTGGTAAAAGAGGATCCGGCCAGGGCCCCACGAACTTGACCGGATAATAAGGCCGGATCGTGGGGACATATCCCACCACCCGCCAGGTGACGTTCGCCCCATCGAGGCGTGCGCCAGAGGGCCCGTTGACCAGATCGGATATTTCCAGGCCCACAGACTGGAGAGGTTCTCTTCCGCTGGCGACGGCAATTTGAAACGATTCGTATTCGTTGCCGGCCAGGGCTAAATCCGCTAAGTTACGAAACCGTGGCTCTACCAACGTCTGGCCATCTTGGAAGATCCGCTCCAGGCTGGAGGCGACAACGATACGCACACCCTGAGCGTCTGAAAGGACTTGGCTCCAAAGCCTTGTTGTGTCGTAGCGTTTGGGTTGTTTGATCTTTCGGTAGGTTTTGTAAGCGGCCCAGGTGCCTAAGGACAGCCCACCCAGGACGATGGCCACGGTTACGATCAAGGATAGCAAAGAAACCGATCGTTTAGGATTGTTGGACATGAAGTTCCTCATACAGAGAATGGATTTTGCGGCCGATGGTCTTCCAGTCGTACTGTTGACAAACCAGCTTGCGGGCCTCTATCCCGAGACTGTGCCGTTTCTCAGACGTTTCCAGTAGAGATACAACCTCATCGGCAAACTCTTCCGCGGAATCCGCCAGCACGATGTCTTTATCAGAGGTGTAACCGATTCCTTCGGCGCCCAAGGAAGTGGAGACCACGGGCTTGGCCATGGCCATGGCTTCCAAAATTTTTAGTCTGGTCCCGCCCCCTACGCGGATGGGGCAGACAAAGATTTGGGATTTCGCCAGAAAGGGCCGCACATCCTCGACCTTGCCGGTCACCATAATCCTGGAATCCTGAGCAGCTAACGCCAGCAAAGAGCTGCTCGGGGATTTGCCAACGACGTAAAACGTCAGCCGGGGTTTGACCTTCCAGATCAAAGGCAAAATCTCTTTACAAAAATACAGCACGCCATCGCGATTGGGCCACCAATCCATTGAGCCGGTGAAGATGAGGGATTCGTCAAACTGACGACTGACGACTGACGACTGACGACTAGATTCTCTAAGCTTTGGGCTCTGAGCTCTGGGCTGAAAATACTCCGTATCCACTCCGTTGGGAACCAGATGCACGGCTGTCCTCTTCATCCCAAGTTTAAGCAAGCTTTTCTGGTCATCCTCCGAGACCGCCCAGCACATGGAGAACTCCCCCAGACGCCGGGATTCAAAATTTTTCATGGTGCCAGCCTGATGGGTCAACAGAAACCTTTTGATTCCCGATGGCTCTACCCTTGCGCAACGCTCCAAAATCTTGTGCTCCACATTGTGCCCATCCAGGACACTGAGCGCCCCATTAAAACAATGCCGGTACTGCGCCATGTGGACATGGTCCACATGAACCGCGTCAAACGACTCTTGCCGAATCAGATATTGGATGTGTTTCCTCATCTTTAAGGAATGGTATTTCGCCACCGATACCGGCATCTGACGAAACAGCGCCTGGAATAAGACTCCCCACCCCCCTTTTTTCTTAGGCACGAGGGTCACCGAGATGCCTTCCTTTTCCAGCTCTTTGGCCATTTCAGAATCGTTTTCCTCGAAGGAAAAGCACACAAGATGCACTTGAGCGCCATGCCTAAGCTGCCGGAGGATGTGCAAAGTCCTGATCTTGCCGCCGGTGTCGGCCGGCAGGGGAAGGCGAGGAGCGAGAAAAAGGATTTTTTTCATATCTCCTCATAAAGCCGTTCGTATTTCTCAACCATGTGCTCCAAGGAATAATGCTTTCGGATGAAATCCGAAGCCTCCCGGCCCATCTCTAAAAAGAGACTTCTGTCTTTAACGACCCGACCCAGGACCTTGACCAATCCGGTGACATCCCCCGGTGCGACAAGAAATCCGTTTTTGCCGTGCCAAATGATTTGCGGGATCCCTCCCACTTTTGTGGCCACAACTAGACGGGCACAGGCCATGGCCTCCAAAAGCGATAGAGGCACGCCTTCGGTTAAGGAGGTTAAGACAAAGATATCCAGAGCCGGGTAGAGGGATGAGATGTCATCGATTAAGCCGGTAAAAAGGATGTGCTTCTCTAAATTTTTGTCCCGGACCAAGGCTTTCAAATAAGTCTCCTCTGGGCCATCGCCCACGATCAGAAATTTAACAAGGGGGAACTCTTTTTGGATTTGGTCAGCCGCTTCGATCAACATCGCTTGATTTTTTTCGCGGCTCAGGCGCCCCACCGTGCCGATCACGGCTTCTTCGTCCGAGATCCCATAACGGCTCCGAGCCGTTTTTCTTAAAACCGGATCATAGGAAAAGCGGTTCACATCCAGGCCGTTTGGAATCACCTGTCTTTTTTGCGCCTTCAAATCCGGCAGGATGTTCTCAGCCACAACAACCACCCGACGAAAAAATGCCTTTAAAAGCCACCTGTCCAGTTTTTCATACCAACGGACCGGCCGGGACATTTTTGTGTATCCATGGACCGTGGCGAGGAGGGGAACACCGTTTCCAGCCGTTGCCAGCAATCCCATAAGATCGGATTTGTAGTTGTGGGTATGGACAATATCAATTCGGTTTTGCCGGATAAATTTCTTTAGTAGCCGGCTGGTCCTCCAATCCCATCGTCCCCGGCTTTTAAATAAGGCGGTCTTCAGCCCCGCCTCCCGGGCCTTGTGGACAATCTCCAGATGAGGATTTCTCTCATCTTCGATGGCACCGATCATGGGGATAAATTTCCCGTGGTTCAAATGACGGGCCAGTGACAGGGCCACCCGCTCTGCGCCGAAAAAGCCTCCGCTGCTTATAAAATGTAAAACTTTTTTTATTAAAAGGGCCTGATAAAAATTTTCGTATTCCCTCATCATCTGAGGAATGGTAAATTCTTTCTGGGCTCTTTGTCGTGCGTTTTGGCCCATGCTTTGTCTTTTCTCGGGATCCTCAATGAGTGTGAGCAAGGCCTCCTTTAAGGCCCGGGAATCGCCGGGGGCCACCAAAAGGCCATCCACCCCCTCCCGGATGAGTTCGGGATTGCCGCCCACACGGGTGGCGACCACGGCCTTGCCGGCCGCCATGTATTCTAAGATGGCGTTGGAGGTGCCTTCGCTCAAAGAGGGCAACACACAGATATCCGCGGCCTCGATAAAACGCGAGACATCTTCGCGTTTTCCAAGAAAAAGGACATGCCTTTCCAATCTCTTTTTTCTGATGATCTCTTGTAGCTTTCCCCCCATTTTGTCTTCACCAATCAACGCCAATCGGACCCGCGGATGGTCTACCACGATCTCCGGCAAGGCCTCGATGAGATAGATATGCCCTTTGACTGGCCGAAGATTCGCCACATGCACAATTAAGGAAATGGGGTCACACCCCATTTCCCCACTTGAGGGAAATGGGGTGTGACCCCATTTTATTGGTGATTCCACGCCGTTATAGATCACCTCAATCCGCTCCGCGGGGATTCCCTCTTCTTTCATCATCCTCTCTTTTACGGCACCGGCCACCGCAATGAAGGTGTGCACCCAGCGGTTGATCAACTTGTAGGCGCTTCGATGAATGGGCTTGCGGCAGAACCCCATGTCCCGCCGGTTCGACACAATATGACGGACTCCCGCCCAATGCGCCCAGAACGTGCCCCAGATATCTGATCCGAAATGATAGGTTTGGAGGATCTGGATGCGGTTGGCTTTGAGAAACCGCATAAAGCGGAGGCCCTGCACCATCCCCGAGATCCCGTAGATTCTCACCACGCGGAAAACCTGGAATTCGCAGCCCGCCTCCCGCATCAGCTGTTGGGTGGACTCACAGATAGGATTCAGGCTGAGAACGAACACTCGATACCGTGAAGGGTCAAGATGAGAGATGAGCTGGTAAATCTGCTTTTCTGCCCCGGCCTGGAGGTCTTCCAGGACGTCGGTGAGCAATGCTAGGCGGATGGGTTGAGTGTTTTTCATATGAATATAAAATGTTGCTAATGTTTCCAAGGTTTCCAAAGTTGCCGAGGTTACCTGATTCATCCAACATTCTTAAAGTTGCCCTTAAGTTGCCCAAGGTTACTGATTGATCCGACAATTTGTTGTTGGGTTAAGGCTTTGCAACCTCAAATAACCTTTCTGCAACCTCAAAAGGGCAACCTCGGCAACCTCGGCAACATGGGAAACATAGGCAACTTTATTTTACTTAGCATCTAAAAGGGGAACACCCCGCACATAGTTGCGTGACAACCGCTGGCCATAACTCCGGTATTTGTGAGTCCTCCCTTTACCATTACCATCTGGAGGGATTTTTTTATTTTGACTCTCCTCTCGATTAATCAAAATCATCCGTCCCACCAATCCCGCAAAAATCCACAGATACCCTCCCATCTCCAGATACGTCCAGCGGTCCCCAAAGGTGTTGTTGACCATGGCCACAATCACCGCCAAGGAGAATCCTAATCCCAACGCTTCGGAGAGATCGTCTTTGCCTCTTCGATAGAGTCTCCATCCCATGCTCATCATTTTCCAGACCAGGATAACGAAAATCGCCAATCCGATGATCCCTTGTTCCACCAGGACTTTCAGATAGATGTTGTGCGTATCGCCTAGGACGAATCCCATCCGCCGGAAAACCCCGAAGCCAATCCCCAGGAAGGGTTCCTGTTTCCATAAATCGATGGCCTGTTGCCACACCAAAATCCGGTTGCCGGCCGAGGATTCCAACTGGCCGTAGACATCGCGGGTCATTTCGATTCTTTCGATGACTTGATCGGGAAGAAGGCTTTGCCAGAATAAAATAAGAAAAACCAGGGGAACAAAAAGAAAGTTGCGTTTGATTAAAAAAAGCAGAGTTAATCCTACGACCATCCCGAGGTAGGCCCCCCGTGAGTATAAAAATAAAATGCAATACGTGTTGAGCATGATCAAGACGAACAGCCCGAGCCGTTGAAATTTATTTTTAATGGAAAGAAATCCGCTCAAAAGGACAATGGTGATCTGATTATAGAAGGCCGCCACTTCATTGGGCCCCAGGAAGACAAAGGTGGCGTTGATCTTGTCGCGGGAAAGAAGAGCGTGGTACCACGATATTTGATTGATCGTGTAATAGTCCATAATGAGGAGAGCCGCCCCCATAACGAAGATGACTTCTTTGACCTGTCTTCGGGTCTTGACCACGTTCATTGTGAGGAAAAAGAACACAGCCAGCAAGACGTAGTTTTTCCAGTCTTGGACCCGGTCATCGGAGAAATCAAAAGGGGTAAAGTATCCCAGGGTCATATAACCTTTGAGGAGCGAACAGTACGTATAGATGATCAGGACCCACGCAATCCCTTGAAGAGAGCTCCCGTTTTTGAACTTGTCGCGATGCCTCATCTTATTAATGAAAATCCCAAGAATGAGACACGCGATCAGGAGATCATTGATGTCCTTGCCTAAAGGGAATACCGTCAGGCGCTCCACGACGTTTCTAAGCGGCAAAAGAAAGGTCAGGAAAAGAAACGGCCGAAAGGTGCGGCCCGAGGCTGCCATGACGCAGCACAGCAGGGCCGCAACGTAGATAATCAGCGGAGCTATATTTTTAAGGGAGGCTAGCATTTTAAAATTTTGATCAGCCTATCAGGTTGCCTTTGTTTCCAGTGTTTCCGAGGTTGCCGATGTTAATTTATTTACGTGACATTTTTAAGGTTGCTTAATGTTGCCTGATGTTGTCTTTTCCAACCTTTAGTAACTTCAGGCAACATCTTGAAAGGCAACCTTGGTAACTTTGGCAACATAGGAAACATTGGCAACTTTATCTTGCCTCTTTACGAGGTTTGCTTTGAACCCTCGCCGGCACCCCCACAACCGTCGCCCCTTCCGGAACATCATCGATCACGACCGAATTGGCGCCGACACGGGCATGATTTCCCACGCGGATCGCCCCCAAGACTTTTGCCCCGGTGCCGATGTACACACCATCGCCAATCACCGGCACGCCAGAATCTCCCAGTCCTCTGGTCCCAATGACGACGCCCGGGCCAATCGAGCAGTTCTCTCCCATCACGACATCGCTATGGAGGATGATTCCCCCAAAGTGGCCTACGTACAGTCCCCTCCCAATCTGAGCGCTGGCCGGAAGCGAGATGCCGGTCGTCATCTCAATCCATTTGAAGAGCAAAAACACCTCAAGACGCAGGAGATGAGAGATCAACGGAAATTTCAAAGCCTGCGCCCACCGGCCGAAACGATACACCGCCAACGCCCAGATTCCCTGCTCGAAGAAAAGGTATATCCGGTCTTGTCTCCGGCTATTTCGAAGATACCGGCGAATGTCTGCTGTGAAATTTGGGAACATCATGGTATAAGTTTCCAACGTTTCCATCGTTTATGCTTTGTTTGGACAAAGCAATCTCAAAACATTCTCTTTCGTAAAGACCTTCATGTCCAACGGATTCTCCAGGAAATTTACCACATCGCGGTGCACCTTCCGCCAGTCGGCTTTATCCACCACTTGATAGAGGAAATCCCGCCAATTGTCTTCCCGCGGGATCTCCTTTGTCCATCCCGTTTGCGTCAAGGCATTATGCAGCAACCGAATGTTGGGTTTGATATCCCTCCAGCGGGATAGATACCATCCCAAATCAAAAAAGTCCCGGCCTTTGGTGTATTTGCGGCTCAGCAAAGCAGACACTTTGCCGGCAAAGAATGACGGAAGATCGAAGGTCAAAAAGGCAAGCGGAAAATATTTGTTGATGATTTGTATTTCGAGCCGGCTGCCCTCAGGCGGGTTGGTATCAATTTCGATCTTGACCGATAATTTCTGTTTTTTTAACGGGGAGAGACCTGCTTCATACAGCAGTCCCTCGAACTTAACAAAGGCCGATTGAACCGTTTTGACTTCATTGTAAGTCACCGAAACGTTGTAGCCGGCCAGATCCAATTCCTGCTTGAGCTTCTTGATGAGCTTGACAAAAGACAATGTCCTGCCTTGTACATGGGAAAAGTCCAAATCCTCGGAAAAGCGAGGCAGATTGTGCAAAAACCGCAGGGCCGTTCCTCCCCAAAAAGCCGTTGTTTGAAAAATCCCGTCATCATGGAGAATCCTTAAGACATAGGCCTGCAGATATTCCCGCATCGTATTGAGCCTGACCTGGGATCCTTCCTTCGCGCCCGTCAGCTCTAGGAGGTAGTCTTTCATAAAGTTTTCTCTTTCTTTTTATAGGCCAGGACATAATCTTTAATCATGGCAGCGGATTGTTCCATACGCGGTTTGCCGAAGCGCCTGGCGTATTCCGATAATTTCCGCAGGTTGATTTTTTCGACATTTTGCAGGCGCAATTCCGCCAGATAATCCATCGAGACGTCCACATGCCTGAAATAGATCAGATCCAGAATGGATTTTTCCGGCTCCGCCATAAAAGCTGTTTGCTTTCTGACCTCCAGGGAATGATATCCCCAAAAAAGCGACTGCTGAATGTGCCGGTAATCAAAAATCCCCACCGGGGTATTAAAACGGCCCTGGCGTTTCGTGGTGACCGCCGTATAAACATTTACAGCCTCCGGAATCAGATTGTGAAATTCCAAGGCCTTCTCTAAGCTGATGTAGGAAGGCCTCTTCAGAAGGCTGGCGACAGCCGGCTCGAAGATTTCAATCCCTCGATAAGGTTCGGCAAGGATATAAATCCCCCGCTTTAACTGGATCAACTTGCCGGCCTTTTCCCAGCGGCTGATTTGAACCTTAATCGCATCCGGCTTGAGGGCCCCGGCTGAAAGAATCTGAGTATTGATAACCGGCAGATGCTTCACCTGTGAGATGAGCTCAGCAAAGTCCATGGCGTTAATTTAACATATTTGTTAATTTAATGCAATAGTAATTCCGAGCTGCCCACTTCAAGCCCTCTCTCAAGTCCTCACACGCAAGAGCGATTTCCCCAGGTTCATCCATGCCCAAAATGAGAACGGCGCATGGGCGATGGCCTGGCGGTAATTCTTCTTAGCCCCTGCAAAATCATGGGTCAAAAGAAATTCATCCCCCAAATCCCGATAGATCTTGGCCAGGGCCTTTTGGCGTATCGCTTCTCGGGGCCCGTTTGCGGGGCAGAATTTGTCAACCACGTAAAGCCGGGCGCGAAGCATCTTTTCCTGATTGCGGCTCATGCTGGAGGCGCTGACCCGGTAGAGCGCCAGGACCTTGTCAATATAGCGGACTTTGTGCCTTTGAGAAATCCTCAGCCACAGCTCGCGGTCTTCACAACCCAGTCTCGCCAGATTCGGGTCAAACATTCCCACCTCTTCGCAGCATTTCTTTCTGAATAAAACAGTCGGGCAGGAGATGTGTGCCTTGCGCAGAAAGATGTTCTCAAAAATATATCCCGACAAATGCCGCGCCTGGCGCCGGGGCGTACTGAGTATTTCTCCTGTCTCGGAAATCCAGGTGATGTTGGCATGCGCGATGCCTGCCGAGGGATCGGCATCCAGGGCCTTCACCGTTTCTTCCAGGCGGGTCGGCAGCCAAACGTCATCGGCATCCAGTAGCGCCAGAAATTCTCCCCGCGCCTGCCGGATGCCGGTATTCCGCGCGCAGGCCAGCCCCTGGTTTTCTTGATGGATGTAGCGGATTCTGTCCGCAGGAGCGCTTCTATAACGTTCCACGATTTTTCGTGTATCATCGGTCGAACCATCGTCAATGACGATGATTTCCCAATCGGTGTAGGTTTGTTTTAATACACTTTCGATGGCTTGCGCGATCGTGCGTTCACCGTTATAAACTGGCATTAAGATACTGACTTGGGGCATTGGCGTTACTCGTAAGTATCATTGCGACCCCGCCGTAGTTTGGCGGGGGAAGCAATCTTTTTACAATTTATCCCATAAATCTCCCCATGTAGAAAACGCTGGTATAGGCTTCGTTCTTCTTCGCTCTCAGCCAAAGGCTGATCCGCCTCTGGCAGAAAATGTTCTTGCGTTTGCCCGCCCCGGCTATCGTGACTAGGCGGGCCAGGGAGCTTCGAAGGAACGATTCCTACGAAGCTCAAACATGAAAGTATTCGAGCGGAGAATAAAAGATTGCTTCGTCGCTTCGCTCCTCGCAATGACACATTCCTCGCATGACACATGGAGAATAAGCTCAAGCGAGATTGTCTGTTGGGACATCCGCTTTTGTCCATCCCAATTTCCATAAGAGAAACTTGAGCACATAAAAAAACTGCGCCGCGTAAGGTTTCAGGAAACGGTACGGCAGGGAAAATCTTATTCTCTCTGCCTCTTGCGGCCAGAAGTGTACGCCGATCCAGGGGAGATTTAAAACCGCGAGAGCGTAACAACGCGCCGCCTTTAGGTACTCCCGTATCCGAGAATAGAACATCCCGAATCGGTAATAATTGACAGCCCGGAACTTCCTGTATTCCGTCCCCCTCAGACGGCTGCGGATGACCGGTTTATCCAGGATTGTCAAATGGTCTTTGAGGTGAAGGTCCAGGCCTTTGCTGAAGTTCCCGGGGTGCCTTCGAAACTTTGCCAAAGGGCGATTGGTGTACTCAAAACGGTATTTTGTAGCAATACGGATCCACAAATCGTGATCCTGGTTGGTCAGAAGACTTTCATCGAAATGGCCCATTTCCTCGGAGACTTTTCGGCGGATGACCACCGTCAAGTGCCACACGAAATTGTCGAAAAGGAGGCTCTTAAACGATTGTTCCCGATACCTCCCATCGACCGAGGTTTTGTAAATCTCGCTGTTGGCGTCCATGAAATAGGTTCCCGCACAAACAAAGGCAACGTCAGGATTCTGGTCCAGAACCGCTACCTGCCGTTCCAGCATGTCGGGCATCAGGGCATCGTCATTGCCGAGGATCACGTAATATTCGCCCTTGGCGTGACGCACGCCGGTATTCATCGCCCCCGGTGGCCCCAAATTCTCCTGGTAAATGTACCGAATCCTGTCGCCGTATTTTTTCAAGACCTCAGCGGTATGATCCGTTGAGCCGTCATCGACAACGATGATTTCATAGTCTAAGAAAGTCTGCGCCAGGACGCTGTCGATCGCCTCACAGATATAATGAGGCCGGTTATACGTTGGTATTATGACGCTGACTTTGGGCATGGGGCGATCACTCACTTTGAATATAAGTTGCCGATGTTTCCAAGGTTTCCGAGGTTGCCAAGGTTACCCTATTCATCTGACATCCTTTAAGGTTGATTGAGGTTATCTATGAGGGAAACCTCACGTAACTTTAGGCAACCTCTAAGAGGCAACCTTGGTAACTTTGGCAACATAGGAAACATCGGCAACCTGATTGTCGGCTTCTTTTATTAGACGCCGCCCCCAAACGCCTTGATGGCCTCCTGATAAGCCTTAAGCGATTCTTCCACTAATTTTTGATAGGAATAGGCTGTCCGGACCTTCTTTAACCCGTTGGCAGCCAGTTTAAGGCGTAACGCCTCATCTTGCAAGAGACGCAGGATGGCCTTCGCCAGCATCATAGCGTCCCCGGGATTAACCAGCAGGCCGTCTTTTTCGTGATGAATCAATTCTTTTAAACCTCCAGCGGTGGAAGCGATGAGGGCGCACCCCGAGGCCATCGCCTCCAGGGCGCTTAAGGGCAAACCCTCATCGTAAGAAGGCATGATCAGGATGGAACTTTTTCTTAACCAAATTTTAAGCTGATCCGGTGGCAATGTCCCCAGATATTCAAAATTTTTTGCTCCTATGGCTTCCCGCAGCATTTGACTGTTTTTCTTTCCATCAGAGGAGAAGGCATCAGCGCCCGCGACCGCCAATTGGACGTCAGGGAATTCTTTAATGACCAGGGGCAGGGCTTGGGCCATCACATCAATGCCTTTTCTTGGAATCAATCGACCGGCAAACAGGATCTGGCAAGGATCTTTTTTTCCATTGGGAGAGAAAATTTGACTATCAACCGCGTTATAAATGGTCTTGATATTCCGATTAATCCTCCAGACCTGCTTTACGAAATCCGCCGTATCCCTAGAGACCGCCGCCAAGCCATCCGCCTTAAGCAGGGTGTCCCGCTGCATGGCCCAAGAGATTCGCTCCTTTAAGCTCAAGGTGGTTGAAATGGGGTCACACCCCATTTCCCTGCCTAACGTTTCCTGGGTTGGAAATGGGGTTGGAAATGGGGTGTGACCCCATTTCCTAGACCATCCGTGCAGGCGAAAAAAGACCGGAAGGCGATTGTGGCGCCGGGCGTAAATAAACCCTTGCCGGAAATAATCGAAAGTTTCCACGATATCCAGGGCATATTCCGCTTGGACGGACTCGATTTTCTTCGCCACGGCTTTCGAATACCGCAAATCATTCAAGGGAAGAAACCGCTCAATCTTCCAGACCCCCGGGAAGAGATCGTCATCAAAGGGGACGTGGTGAACAAAAATATTTTGTCCCAATCGGCCGCGGTTTAAATCCCCTTCGTCCTGGCAAAGGATATGGACGGAGTGCCCCGCCTCACTCAAGGCCCTGGCATAATGGGCCGTGAAGGTCTCGATCCCGCCGGAATCTTGGTGAAAATTTCGACACAAAAGACAGATGTTCATCGGACTCCCCATCTCTCTCTTACTCAAGGGATTCAATCAAACCGGGAAGACCCGTAAATGTGACCTGAGTCCCTGCGTATTTCCTAGAGAACGTTCTATCTACATCCTGGGCCACAACAAAAACTTTGGCTTCAGGATATTGATAAAGAAAGGCCTCTAAGTTGTGACCGTCAAATTGATTAGCTTTCCATTTACATTCTATGGCAATAGGGCTAATGACCTTTCCCTTATTAGGAATCACAAAGTCTATCTCGTGGCCTCGCTTGTCACGCCAGTAATGAATCTGGCGCTTATAAAGCTTCGCTAGAATTTCATTAAGAACATAATGTTCCCACAAAATCCCCAAGTCCTGTTCCCGTAATTCGTACCATCCGCGGTAATAACAGACAAATCCTGTATCAAATCCATACACCTTGGGAGCTGAAATAATCTCGGTGGGACGATGAGAACTAAAAGGATGAACAATGTGAGCTACAAATGTCATCTCCAGAACCTTAAGATAATTGGTAATCGTGGTCCGACTCACCTCACAGGGAGCCGTAAATCGTGTGGCTTCAAAAATGCTCCCGCTTTGGGCCATAATCAATTCGATAAATTTTTGAAAAGAATACTTTCGCTCCAACCGAAACAATTCTTGAATGTCCTTAGCCCAGTAAGCATCCATCCATTCCTGAAAATCAGCTTCTGGAAACTCCTTGGATAAAAGAAACGGTGGTAACCCCCCTCTTAATAAGCGAAACTTGAAATCCTTGATTTCGAAATCCATCAGATCTTCATTAATAGCTGGAGCCAACCATATTTCCTTCTTTCTTCCTGACAACGTGTCTTTAAATTTTGAAGACGCGCCCAGAGTCGAGGAACCTGTGGCCAGAATTTTGATTCCCGGATAATGATCGGCAGCGATCTTAAGAAGCTGGGCTGGATTCTCATGCCGGTGAATCTCATCCAACACAATACGCTCCCCCTTATTCTTAAAACTTTCCAGGAATTCTTCCGGATCTTCCATGAGGCGGCGTACCCGAGGCAACTCGCAATCGAAATATTCAACGGTATCCAAACTTTTAGACAAATACGTCTTGCCTACACGTCGGACTCCGGAAAGCCAAATCACTGAGCGCGTTTGCCATGACTTTTCTATCTCTTTGACCCAGTAGTTTCTTTTTACCATTTGTATATATAATATCATTTAGTAGCACTAAATGATATTATAAATTTTTGTCGTATTTCCCCAGGAAGTTTCCTATTTTCCTACGTCTTAGTAATAGAAAACGCTGGTATAGGCTTCGGAGAATTATTCCTACGAGAATATTCTACGAAGCATATACTATCGTTTCTATTGCTTATGCGAAGTAGAATAAAGAGGAACCAAGATAATATCTATGGTGTGCCCGCTCAGAGCCAAGGCTTTAGCCATTTCACAGGTGAAGGTTTCAATCCCTCCCGAATCTTTATGAAAATTTCGGCATAAAAGGCAGATGTTCATGGGGCTCCTAGTATTTTCACTTTAGTTCCAATATAAAGTTTCCGATGTTTCCAAAGTTTCCGAGGTTTCCAATGTTACCTCATTGATTCGAGATGCTTTAAGGTTGCTTAACGTTGTTTCAGGTTAAATTTCATTCTTTCCGGGTGTTGTCCATTTACCTTTATTGGACGACTTGTTCATGGACTTAAGGTATTGATTACTCATGTAAAGAGCGCTTTTACATAGTTTGGTCAATTGATCGTGTTCTTGAGGATTGATTAGCTTATCTTCCAAGCAATCATCAATATCTCCGCTTAATTCTTCCAAGGATCCTTGGCTTATGCGTATGGCCTTCAGAAACTCGGCTAAACTTCCTCGGCTGTAGCCCTCCCTGATATTCTGCTTTGCTGAGCGCGTCGCGCTTCTCATCTCACTGACAAGTCTAATATGGCTTTTTTCAAATCGTGTTATGATAGCCGCAACTAACTTGCGAAGCTCGCATATGTCTTGATAAAATTTGAGCTTTTCGTATGGTCTTGCTGGCATCTGCAACCTCACATAACTTCTTTGCAACCTCCAAGAGGCAACCTCGGTAACTTCGGCAACATGGGCAACATCGGCAACCTCCTTTTACAGGCTCCTCATATATTCATGAATATTTAAGGCATAGGGCTAAATAATCAATAACATGAACTGCCCTTGGGGTCAGGGTGAATATGTTTGAACGCTAGCGTTTCCCTCTCTTTGTGTTGGATTTTCCACTGAGTTTTAGGGCGAAAAACCACCTCCGTAAACTTTTCATTTAAATTCGCTTCCACCTGGAATATATCTTTTTTGCGGATAAGAAAAGGATGCATCAGGTCCTTATCCCAGATGCCAAAGCGGACGAGATAAATCCCCGGAGACAACGGGGAATCCAAAAGCTGGACATCCACACTTCCCCGCCCTTGGAGGGAGTCCGTGGTGATCCCCATCTCCCGCGTATGGGAGCCGCAGCAGATCACGCCGTCCCGGCGGACAATCTCGATCGAAAAAATGGGTGTCGGGATCGTTTCCTTCGCTAAGAATTCGACATGGATGAAGAGGGAATCGTCGAACTGAAAGCTATCGGTCGCCTTGCCATCTCCTTTATGGAGCAGAGAGTTTAGGATTTCAATCGGTTCCTGAGTCGCCACCTTGACCTTTTCCGATTTTGAAATCGTTCTTCTCAATTCTTCTTCATGCTCGTGCAAGACCAGATTCTCATAGCTGGGAATGATCTCATCCGCGGGGCCCTCTTTGAGGATTTCGCCTTTGTTGAGTAAAAAAACCCGTTGGCACAAACTCTGGATCAATTCCATGTTATGGGAAACCAAAAGGATCGTGGTTCCGGATTTAAGGAGTTCCCTCATTTTTTGAGCACACTTGGATTGGAAGGCCAAATCTCCAACGGCCAAGACTTCATCCACCAAGAGAACGTCGGGATGAATATGGGCGGCCACGGAAAACCCCAGGCGCGAATACATCCCCGAGGAGTATCGTTTGATGGGGGTATCGATAAATTCCCTGAGACCCGAGAATTCCACGATCTGCTCCAATCTCTCATCAATCTCCCGGCGTTTCATCCCTAGGATGGTCCCATTGAGATAGATGTTCTCTCGTCCTGTCAATTCAGGATGAAATCCTGCCGTGACTTCAATCAGGGCGGAGAGCCGTCCTTGGATCTTCATCGTCCCTTGGGTAGGATGCATGATTCTGGACAAAAGCTTAAGGATGGTGCTTTTGCCGGCGCCATTGGGGCCGATAAAGCCCACCACATCGCCCGGCTTCATGGTAAAGCTCACATCCTTAAGGGCCCAGAACTCCTTCTCCTTAAGGGTCCCGTTGGTTATTCCTTTTTTGCTCAGCGTTCGGATGAGATTGGGGATGCTGTCTCTTAAGGAATTGAATTTTTCTCCTCTTTGAAACTTCTTCCAGATATGGTGGAATTCGATGGGATTCATGGATTGGTTTCCTTTAAAAATTTAAAGCCTGGAAAGCATAGACAACTTTTTATTATATTTGACAATGTCCTGCCCTCTGTTTTATACTTTTTTCGTTGGGAATGACTCTCTTTTTTATTATTAACCGAACTTGAGTTTGGCAAATTTTCGAATTTGTCGTCGGAAAAGTCTCTCGGATCGCAAAAACAGGTTTTCGATACCACAAAATTGCTTTCTCGACGAGAACTAC
>Ga0114945_10000715_pt1 | contig 21394 bp, 13 predicted proteins | sample OV2TP3_FD_87194 | JGI IMG/M metagenome (GOLD analysis project Ga0114945, IMG submission 87194) | Hot spring microbial communities from Beatty, Nevada to study Microbial Dark Matter (Phase II) - OV2 TP3 | ecosystem: Environmental > Aquatic > Thermal springs > Hot (42-90C) | place: USA: Beatty...
AGCCGGTAGAAGGTCGAGTCGACTTCCACGGTATCGTATTTCGTCGCGTAGAAGCGCAGGAATTCGGTCGGCTTCATCTTGTCTGGATAGAAGGTGCCTACCCAGTCCGCGCTGGACCAGCTCGACGTGCCGATGGAAAGCAGCTTGCTCATGATTCGAGGTCCATTCTCTACCGACCGATTCCACCGCCGCAAGTGCTGTAATCGGCGCCCCCTCGAGAGAGGCGTTCGGGGAGAAGTTTCGCGCCGCCTTGTCGCGTCGCGACGTAGCCATCCGCGATTTCTAGGACATCGACTACACCATGCGACGTCTGCACCTTCGACCCACCGATGCTGGGTTCGTGGATCTCGTCCGGCGCAAGCTCGCCATCCCGGGGAACGATCCGATCGACATCTCCGAGACTCGAGGATCCGCACTGCGTCTTCAGCTCCGATCTCAGTTGAAGCCGGTATTGAGGACGGTCGATCTCGCCTCGTTCGATCTGGATCGTGCCTTCCAAACGGTCGCCGATGTGGCCGCTCGTCCGTGACGGATTGGCGACGACCCGGGAGTCGAATCGGGGCGGTGTCCCCCGATGAGCTCCACAATTCACAACGGCCCCCAGGCAAATCCAGGGGACTCGAGACCAAGAACCCAGGACGGCATTCCTTATCCGCGGGCTTCAGGTTCGAGTCCTGAGTGGCGCACTCTCCCGCGGACGATTCGATTCCAAGACGGAAGTGGACGGCGGGACGGCCCGAGGTCTCGGGGCCGCCCCGCCCAACCTGTGGAGGAACGGGTTCTCTACGGCACATCGTCGTGCTTGGTGACGACGAGGTCGCCGCCCCAAGTCGCGGTCAGGATTTCTTCCGAAACGCTCCACAACTCCGTCGTCGCGGTCGTGGGTATCGGACTCCAGTAGAGAGGCTGGACGCCGATGTCCAACGGTGTCGATACCCCCGGCAGGCTACCGTCCCGATCGATCCGCATCACCTGCCATCGACCCGATCCCGTCGCGCCCAGGAAGAGTCCGCCGTCGGGGGCTTCGCTCACCGTCCGCGCCTGGGTGAGCAGACCGGCCTCCGACATCCGGATCCTTTGTCCCCAGTCGGCGTCCCCTTCCGCATTGGTGCGTAGGAGATAGGAAGAGTCGGTGTTGATGCTCCCGAAAACGAGGAAGCCGCCGTCTTGCGCGCGGGCCAGCGAACGGAATCCCGGCGTGTTCCAGGCGCCGATCCCTCGTCCCCACTGGAACTCCCCAGACGAGTCGAGCCGAACGAGGCAGTCGCCGAACGACGACCCCTTCGCGTACCAACCAGCAACGACGCAACCGCCATCCTCGAGTGCGACGATTCTGCCGAGGATCCCGCGGTCAGGGATGTATTGCTTTTGCCATTCGACGGCGCCACCCGCGTTCGTTTTGACCACCCACGAATAGCTGAGCTGGAGGTTCGTCGAGGGGTCGACGTAGAAAAACTCGCCGGCGGCGAGATAGCCGCCTTCCGGAGTTTCTGCGACCGCGTTGAATCGTCCTCCGGTCCCGTAGATTCGGGCCCACTGGGATGTCCCATCGGCCTTGACCTTCATGAGAAGCGCTGCTCCCCCCTCGTGCTGGCCCACAACGAGAAGCGCGCCGTCCGAAGTCTCGGCCAGGCCCCGGACTCCGATGGTGGACACCCCGCTCCCCGCAAAGGTGTAGCTTCTCTGCCACGCGACGGCGCCGCCCGCCGCGAATCTCGCGAGGAGGATCGATCGGATCCCGCTCGCAACCGTCCTCCGAGCCGCCACGACGCAACCCCCGTCTGCAGTAGGGAACACCCCCGTCAGATCTACCCCCTCGCCCTCCGGAATGCCGGAACTTCGGATCCACTCGACGGCCCCGTTCGCGTCGAGACGAGCGACGAGCACCGCGAGAACTTCTCGCGAGACGACATGATGTCCTCCGACAAAACTTCCTCCGGAGGTCGAGGGGCGGCATGATTGCAGGACCAGACTGCCCACATCGGGGCTGAAGGAGCGTGCCCAGAGGTTGGGGACGAACTTGAACGGAGCGTTCCCGGCGAGGATCTCCCCGACGTCATTGACCGCAAAGACGCGCCAGTAGTAGGCCGTGTCTTCCGTCAGTATCCCCGGAGGAATGGCGAGAGACAGCGAAGAAAGGCCGCCCTTTTCGAATTCACAATTCGAGAAATACGGATCGTCGTCGATTTGCACCCGATAGGACCGCGCCCCCGACGATTCCTTCCACCGGAGAATGGGGGAAACGGCGGCGCTCTGGCTGCCGTACGAGGGCGAGATCAGGCCGAACGGTCCCGGCCCTGCCTGAGGCGAGCCCACCGGTTCGCCACCGCCTCCGCCCCCCCCGCAAGCCATCAGGCTCGCGATCGGAACCAGAATTCCCAGAACTCGTCGCGCGACTCGGGTCATCGTACACCTCCAATAGTTCTGATCCGGCCGCAGTACGCATCGCCCGCTTCGTCGGCACCCCGGATTCGATTTCGGACCGGAAGGCCATGAAGCGCGGGTAGAATACATTTACAATGCGGCGAATCCCCGAGACGTCCCTGGGCGGCCCCTCTCGGGCCTTTCCGTCCACGTCCTGGGGTCTCGTCCTCCGGGCCGGCGACCCTGGAGATCCCGCCTATCGCGAGTCGCTCGCGGATGTGGTCCGTCGGTACTGGAAGCCCGTCTACGGTTACATCCGTGCCTTGCGCGGACGGGGCGTGGAAGATGCCAAGGATCTGACGCAGGAGTTCTTCGCTCGGCTCCTGGAAAAGGGGCTTGTGGAGCGGGCCGATCCTCAGCGGGGCAATTTCCGCGGCCTGCTTAAGCGATCGGCGCACAATTTCGTCATCGACGCCGGCCGCCGCGAGCACGCCCGGCGCCCCCCCTCCGGCGTCCTCGTCCTTCCGTTCGACGAGTGCCGCGACGAGGAGAACGTGCGCGCGGATAGGGACCCCGACGAAGTCTTCGCCGACGAATGGAGCAGGGCGGTCTTGGCCGAAGCCATGGAGGAGCTCCGCCGCCGACTCCAGCAACGCGGAATCGAGGGGTACTACGAGGTTTTCCGGGCGTACTGCTTTCCGGAAGCGAACGATTCCAGCGATGCGCAAGCCGCCACCTACCGGGACGTGGCCGAACGCCTGGGCCTCTCGGAGGCGGGGGTCCGCAAACGCCTGGCCCGGTGCCGGACCGAGCTGCGCGCGATCGTCCTCGAGAAGATCCGGGAGTACGCGTGGGACGAAACGGAAGTCGCGGCCGAATATCGCGCCGTGCTTGACGAATGACGAAGTCGCGCCCCCCCGACCCTCTCGCACTCCGCCGGTTCCTCCGGGAGCCGTCGTCCGATCCCTCCGCTCCCACGCGCCGTCCGGAGGAGGGCGGAGAGCGCACCGTATTGGGAAAGTACCGCCTCCTCCGTGAGATCGGTCGGGGAGGGATGGCCGTTGTGTACGAGGCCGAGGATCCCGATCTCGGACGGCGCGTGGCGCTCAAGGTCCTCAGGAGCGACAAAGAGGATCCCGAACTCGTCACCCGCCTTCATCGCGAGGCCGTCCTCGCAGGGAGACTCTGCAGTCCGAACATCATCGGCATCCACGAAGTGGGGACGATCCGGGACGGAGCCGGCGACGCCCCGCTCCACTACATCGCGATGGACTGTATCGAGGGCGGAACGCTCAAGCAGGTGCTACCGGGCCTGTCTCGGCCGGAGCGGCTTGCCGTGCTCGAGACCGTGGCGGCGACGATGGGCCGAGCGCACCGGGAAGGCGTGGTGCACCGGGACCTCAAGCCCGAGAACATCCTCATGGCCGAGCCCGGCCGCCCCGTCATCACCGATTTCGGCCTGGCGCGGGGAGAGACGGTACCCACCCGGCTCACGGCCAGCTTCGCCAGAGTCGGCACGCCGCGCTACATGTCGCCCGAACAGGCGAGGGGCAGGACGCGCAGCATCACCTCCCGATCGGACGTGTGGGCGCTCGGAGTGATCCTCTACGAGATGCTCACCGACCGGCTTCCTTTCGAGAGTGAAAACGTCTTGGATCTTTTCGCCGACATCCTCGACCGGGTCCCGCCGGCGCCCCGGACCGTGCGCAGCAGCATCCCCCGGGAACTGGAGACGATCTGCCTCAAGTGCCTGGAGAAGAATCCCGCGCACCGCTATCCGTCGGCGGCCGAACTCGCCGAGGATCTCAAGCGATCTCGGGACGGACAGACGATTCTGGCCCGGAGACCGGGCGCCCTCGAACGCGCGGGACGGTGGCTCGCACGTCGACGCGTGTGGCTGGGGGCGGCCGGCCTTACCGGCGTCCTCCTGGTGACGGCATGGCTCGCGTTCTCCACGATCTCCAAGACGCGCGAGTTGGAACGAATCCGCGGCGAAGCCAGGCGTGCCCACGCGGCCGGAAACTGGGCGGCCGCGAAATCCCTCTGCGATCAGGGGCTCCGTCTGCGCTTCGATCCGGAGCTCCGCGGCATCGCCTCGGACTCCGTCGTGCGAATGGCGGACGAAGATCGGAGCGCCCGGGAAAAGGAAGATCTGCGACTCTTCGACGAGCGCCTCTCCGTCTATCGCGGAGCCGTTCAGGAAGTCCGTGACTCCCTGTATATCCGCGCCAATAGCGAGCATTCCAGGGTCGAGAAGCTCGGAACTCTCCTCCCGGAGTTCGAACGGTTCGCCGGCGCCCATTCACACCAAGTCGAAGCATGGAAGTGGCTCGGCGTCGGTAGATACTTCTGGGGAGATCTCGACCGCGCGGAGGCGGCCCTTCGGGAGGCCGCCGGAATCGATCCGCGCGACGGGACAGTCGCGGTGACGCTTGCCCGGATCGACCTGGAACGGGCCCTGGGGCTCCTCCTCATCTACCCGGGCGAATCGGCCCCCGAGAAGATGGCGCTGGCCGTGCCCTTCCTCGAGCGGGCGATCGCGACCCTCGAGCGCCCTCTGGCGGGCGAAGAGCGCGACCGGGAGATCTACGCCGCGGTCGCCCGTGGCTATCTCGCCTACGCCTCGCGGAACCCCGAAGAGGCGAAGCGAATCGCCGATTCGAACTATCGGCGGCTGCAAGACTCGGTCGGAGCCGAGGAGTTCTGGCTCCTGTGCACGTGGCTCTATCCCGCGGACTGGCTGGAACGGATGCGGGTCTTCGATCGCGCGCTCCTGCTCCGGCCCCATTTTCCTTGGCTCGAACTCCGGTACGGAGCGACGACGGCCTCCAAGGATCCGCGAGGAGCCCTGCGCTCGCTGGAGTCGGCCCGCACGTGCCATCCCCGATTCGCGGAGGCCCATGCCTTCGCGGGATTCGCTTGGCTCGACGCCGGAGATCTCGATCGCGCGAAGCAGGCCTTCGATGACGCGCTCCGCCTCAAGCCATCTTTTGCCTTCGCCCATCACGGGCGCGCCAAGCTCCTGGGGGAAGGGAGCGACTGGTCCGGAGCGGTCGGGGCCTTGAACGAAGCGATACGTCTCTCTCCGAAAAACGCGCAGTATTTCCACTCGCGCGCGCACGCCCTCTCGCAGCTCCAGCGCACGGACGACGCCATTCGCGACTACTCGGAGTCGATCCATCTCGACCCCAAAGCTGTCAGCGCGTACTTCCATCGCGCGCTGCTCCGCTCTTCGAAGGGGGATTGGTCGGGCGCCGTCGAGGACTACGAGATCGCACTCCAGCGCGCCCCGGCAAAGTGGGCCGAACGCGCCGAGGCCGAGAAAGCTCTCGAAGCGGCTCGAAAGCACGCCGCGCCTCGATCCAAGTAATTCCCCTCTCGTGCGCTTCAGCGGGTAACGAAGCCACTCACACTGCGTACCGCCCGGTACCGCCGACGGATTCGGCCCAAGAAACTTTTGAGGGTCCTCCCATGAAACGGCACCTCCGCCTGGCTCTTCCAGCACTGTTGCTGGCGGCATTCGTTTCATCCTCGTTCTTCTCCAACCCTCAGCTCCGCCACGATCGGATGCGTAGGTCACATCCGCCCCTCCATCCAACGGCCAACGTCCCGTCTTTGCCCCCGAGCGGCCTGAGAGACTACACCCCATCGCGCGACTCTCGAGTGCCACAAGAGAAGGCCTACGTCGAGATCGGATTGAACCCGGCTGCGACGCAGAGCGAAATCGACGATCTGGCACGTGCCGGTGCGCGAGCGATCCATGCGGTGGGGCCGGGGCGGTGGATCTACGAGATCCCCTGCGAAGCCGTCGAGACAATCCGGAGTGCCACCGCCGTTGCGGCGATCCATCACCGCACGCCTGAGGAAAAACTCGTCCACAGTTTGCGTGCGGCGGAACAGATTGGTGCGGAGGACGTGGAAGCCGTTGCGACCTACTTCGAAGGGATTTCATCCGAAGAGGTGGAAGCCCTCGCGCTTTCCCACGGTCTCCGTCTCGCGGGTCGCGGATCCGACGGAAGGGGTCCAACCGATCGAACAACCGATATGGCCCCTGGATCCGTCGCCGCAAGAGGATCCGTGGCCGCATCCCGAAGAGCCTGAAGGGTGGTGGTGGATCCCGCCGCCGGAATGGTAGCCCTCTCGGACGGGTAACGAAGGGATTCGGGCTGCGTACCGCCCTGTGAAACAGAAGGAGGATCGGGACATGTGGCAACCTCACCGTCTCGCTCAGCCGTTCCTGGGACTGGCGTGTTTCGCTCTCCTAGCGCTTCTGGTGTTCCGAGTTCCGGAGCGAAACGAACGGCGGGTCCGAAGCACCCGAGATCCCTCGACGGAACTCGGCGCGCGTCCTCCGTGCAAGCTGGTTCCCGCGGTCGCCCGACGTGCACCCTTGGAGTCCCAACCCACCCTCGACCGCGCCGCCGCCGATCTCACGAGCGGATGCATCGAATCCTCGCCGCACCGAGGACGGATCCTGACCGCGGAGGAAATCACATCGCTGGCAGATCGGATCGTGGGCGATCGACGCCATTGGATCCGGACAGGGGAGGTGAGCCGATGAGCCCTTACCGAGTCCTTTGGGCGACGTTTCTTCTGATCGCTTCCCTCACCCTTCCGGCGCAAGAAGGGCCCGTCGGACCCGGGGCCTCCTCGAACGGCGCCGGGATCCAGGTCGGGGGAAACACCGGCGCGGCCACGACCTCCGTCCCCATCGTATGCCCGCCGGCGCGCCGAGGTCCGAGTCCGAACCTCCAGCTCGCCTACAGCAATCAAGACCTCGTGAATGGTCCGTATGGGTACGGTTGGTCGCTTTCCGGATTGGGCTTCATCGAACGACGAAACCTCCGCGGGGCGGCGCCTCCCGACAGCGCAGGCGACTGGCCCAATGCCTGGTTCATCCAACTTGGAGGAATCACAGACGAGTTGGTCCTCGTCGATCCCGCAAACCGAATCTATCGAACTCGGCACGAATCTCACCTCGTCGTATCGTCCCCGGCCTTCGGCGTCTTCGACGGCTGGACCGCCTGGGATCGGTCGGGACTCCGGTACGAGTTTTCCGGTTCCAATGGGCGCACCCAATTCCTACGCCGAATCGTCGCCCCGACCGGAGAAGTCCTGGAAATCGAGTGGAGCGATCTGTGGTTCGGCAACACGACCCCCCTCCCGCTCCGGATCGTCTATCCCGACGCTTCCGGCTACTCGGTCTACTTCGGATGGGAGCCGCGGCCCGATCCGGTCTCGCGCGCGGTCGGCGGTGTCCTGCAGTCCCTCACGGCGCGTCTCCGGTCGATCGCCGTGGTGGATCCTCGCGGATTCCCAATCCGAACCTACGAGTTTCGGTACCGCAGCTCGCACGACTCCGGACGCTCTCTCTTGGTGGGCGTGGATTGTCGGGCCGGCGACTTCGTGGTCTCCATCGGATTCGAGTACTCCACGAATGAGGGCCGAGCTCCGTGGGGCGATCCGGTCCGGCACGGTGCGGGAACGTTTTACACCTTCGCGCGCCGGAATCGGGACTACCCCTTCACCTACGAGCCCACGGGCACGTTCCTCCTGGACTTCAACGGCGACCATCTACCGGACATCGTTCGGGCCGGCCCCGGCGCGCTGGAGCGGCGCGCGCATCTGCGATCGGAGTCTTTCTTCGGAGCGAACCTGGGAGGGCCCGCGGGTTCCTTCCGAAACGCGTTCGTGCAGCTAGCCGATGTCGATGGCGATGGGTTTCCAGAGGTCATCCGACGCCACGATCATCGAACCGCCGAAGGGGCTCCCGCGGCTATCGGGGAGGACGGCATCCATCCGGACGGGATCTGGTCCCTGTCCGGGGCGTTCCGCGCCGAGGTCCCTGTCGTTCTTTCCTCCTCCAGCTGGTTCCAGGAGAGAGTAGACGATTTCGAGATGCGGACATGGGACGTCCGGCGTTCCCACGGCTGGATCGCGCTGGACGTCGACGGAGACGGACTGGCGGATTTCCTCCGCGCGACGCGCCGCGGCTATCCGTGGGAATCGGGCGAGATCCGCGAGGGGCTCGTGCATGCCCTGACGGGTCGGTTCGTTTGGAACCCCGATGATCGCTATCATCCCCCTGTCGATTTCGTCGCGCGCTTCAACGCCGGCACGGCCTATGAGTACTCCCATGACCGGGGAGTCCGTTTCGCTGATCTCAACGGAGATGGACTGCCGGATATCGTCGCCGGTGCCACGAGAGTCTCGTCGGGCGGATCCTTTTCGTCGAACGATCCTTCTCCCAGCGGCTGGCATGACTTGACCTCGGAGGACGCCAATCTCGGGACCTCGGGGGTTTGGCTGAACACGGGCTCCGGATGGAGCCCAAACGTCGCTAGCAGTCTCCGATGGGGGGACTCGAGCGGCTCGCTTCTTCGTTCGGCACAGACGCCGGCCTTCGTGCGCTGGAGAGAGAATTGGAACCCCGTCGAGTACTCGTCGCGAGAACAGGGGTGGGCGATCGTCGACGTAAACGGAGACGGTCAACCCGACTGCATCCGTGCCTACGAGCACGGCACCCGAGAGGATCCGCACTACGCCCACGAGTTCGATGCCTACATCAATCGGGGCTCGCTCGCTTTCGAAGAGCGTCCCGAGTATCGCCTTCCGGTGGCGCTGTCGACGAGCCGCGATCCCGACAATGCGGTACGGTTTGCGGACGTGAACGGTGACGGCCTGGTGGACCTCGTGCAATCCGCCGACGATCTTCCCGTGGACTACGTATGGGTAAATCGGCTGACGATCCCCGATCAGCTCACGCGGGTGACCCACCCCTTGGGAGCCGTGACCGAGATCGAGTATCGAACGAATCCCGCGGTGGGAGTGCGCATGCCGGCCATCGCGCGCATCGTGAGCGAAATCCGGACGAGCCCGGATCCGTCTTCGGGGGTCTGGACCCGCCAGTACTACGACTTCTTCGAGCCCCTCACCGAGAACAACGAGGCCGTATGGCCGAGACTCGCACAGTTCCGCGGGTTCGCGCGATGCCGCATCACCATTCCGACCCCCGAACCCGAGGACCCGGACCTCGTCACGGAGACGCGATACGAGGTCGCCGACGAATCGACCGCAGGTCGTGTTCTGTCGGTCGACGAATACGAATTGAGCGCCGGAGGTCCTCGACTGGCGAGGCGAACCGAGTATGGCTATCACGCGTACTCGGTCTCCGCTCCGTTCTGGACCCCGGTCCGTTCCATTCGGACCTTCGCGTACAATCCGCCGGGGAGTTCGAAGCCCGTCGAACACCTCGTAAGCTACGAATACGACCACTGCGGAAACGTCGTGGTCGAGTACGACCACGGGGATCCCTACCTGGCCGGGGACGACTCGCAGATCTATAGGGAGTTTGCGTGCCCCTTCGGGGGCTCCAAGGACACGAAGACGGGAGCCACGCCCGCCCACTGGATCCGGGACAGGCTAGTCTTCGAGTCGATCGACGCGCGCCATCCTGGCGACTTCGGAGAGCGGCGGACGGTGCGGTTTTCCATGATGTACTATGACGACCTTCCTTTCGGCGAGATCGGGAGAGGCCTCCTCACCCAAGTCGTGACCGCCGCCGCCGAGGCCCCGCTGGCACAAAGGATCGATCGATATTCGTACGACGACCTCGGCAACGTCCGGACACACACATCCCCAACCGGCGTAGTTACGACCTACGAGCACGATCCCCGCGGGCTCTTCGTGGTCCGCAAGACCGATCCCCTGGGTTCTATCGTGTATCGGCGCCATGGAGTCGAGAGCCTTCCCGGCACGGGTCCGTACGGTTTCCTCGGTCGCAGGGAGCACTTCGACGGATCCTGGGAAGAGCGGGACTACGACACGCTGGGACGCCCGACTCGGGAGCGAAGATCTACGGGCGCGCAACGAGTGCACCAGTTTCGCTTGTTCACGGGCGGAGCGGTTCGTCACGTTCTTCATTCCGAGACACTCTACGAGCCGAGGCCGGGGCGAGAAGGGTGGATCACGGAAGAGGTCGTTCTGGACGGTTGGGGGCGCGAGACCGAGCGATACCGGGAAGGCGACACCGCATGGAGCGTGACAACCCGGACGTATTGGAACCGCGGTCCGGTTCGCCGGGTCTCCGGCCCCGCTCCCGACTCCTTTCGGGAAACGTTTCATGATCCGATCGGCCGACCCGTCCGAGTCGTTTCTCCCTTGGGAACGGTACGCATCGAGTACGTCGAGCGCTCGCGCATCACGTCGGACGAGGGAGGCCACCGGAGCGTGGAGGTGCTGAACGCGCGAGGGCTCCCCATCGAGGTGACGACGTCGGCCGGGACGACTCGGTACTCGTTCGACAGTCTCGGCCATCTGGCGCAGGTGGCGGACCTCGGAGGAAACACGACGACGGTCCGCTACGATGGTCTTGGGCGGAAGATCGCGCTCGAGGATCCGAACAGCGGTTCGTGGTCCTGGACCTACACCGTCTTCGACGCCGTGGAGACCAGTACGGACGCGCTTGGGAATCGTATCACGGACGTCTTCGACGGCATGGGCCGGCAGATCCGGCGCACGTATGCGGGCCTGCCGGAGACCCGACCGGTCGAGCTTATCTTCGACGCGTATCCGCCCGACGCCGAGCCCACCGATGGGGAACGAGTCCGCGCCGTGGGTCGGCTCGTGCGCATGATCGACGCTACCGGCGATACGACCTATTACTACGGCGAAGGGGGCCGCGTCACGCGGGAGCTCCGTCGAATCGGAGATTCCTCGTTCGCCACGGAGTACGAATACACGCGATGTGGACGTCTTCACCGGGTTCGCCTCCCGGTTCCGGGCGGATTCGACGTCACCTATACCCACTCGATGCAGGGCCCGAGAACCGTAGAAGAGTGGGTCCCAAATTGGATTACCTACGACCAGGGAGATCGTCCGACGACCCTCGCATTCTCCAACGGCGTCGTCCGGCGGACCTCCTACGATTCTGCGACGGGACGAATCACAGGTCGAACGCTGACCGGACCGAGCGGCGAGGCGCTTGAGAATTGCGAGTACGCCTACGGCAATCCGGGCCTGCCGGATCACGGACAGTTGGTCCGGATGACGGACTCCGCCGGAGGTCGGCAGTTCGAGTACGACGCCGAACATCGGTTGATCTCCGACGGCCAGGATCGCCTCAGCTACGATCCGCTCGGGAGGCTCCGGTTCCGCAACGATCGCGAACTGGAATACACGCCCGCTCGTCCTCACGCCGTCTCACGCTTCGCCGGACGGAGCTATGAATACAACGCGAATGGAGACACGGTCTCGATCCGAGACGAGGCGAGCGGAGAGACGACGAGTCTTGCCTATTCGCAGGAGAGGCGGGTCCGGCACATTGCGAGTCCCCGAGGCTGGGTCGGTTTCACCTACGATGGCGCCGGTAACCGAACGATCAAGTACACCGCGGACGCCGCCCACCTCTACATCAACCCGTATCTCGAGGTGATCCTGCGAGGAGGGATCCGCACGTACCGCGCGTATGTCCTGCTCCACGGGGAGCGGATGGGCTCGTACGAGACGGTGGACGGGACCACATCGATCCGCCGCTTCTATCACACCGATCATCAGGGAAGCGTCACCGTCGTCACGGACGAGTCGGGCGGCATCGTTTCGCGCCTGACCTACTCGGCGTGGGGGGAGATGACGGCGGCGCAGGGATCGGCGCCCGGATACTCCTATACCGGGCAACGCCGAGACGAGGAGACGGAGTTCCTCGACTATGGTCCCCGACTGTACGATCCGAGCATGGGTCGGTTCCTTCAAGCGGACTCCGTGGTGCCCGCGCCACACGATCCCCTGTCGCTCGACCGATACGCCTACGCTCGAAACAATCCGGTCCTGTACGTCGATCCGACCGGACATGAGTTCTGGAGAAGCTTCTTCGCATCGGCGGCAGGAGTCGTTGCCGGATCGGTGGTCACTGCGATGACCGGAAACCCGGTCGCCGGAGCCATCGTGGGTGGGGCCGTCGCCGGGGGCCTCAACGCTCACCTACATGGGGCCTCTCTCCTCGGTATCGCGGTCGGCGCCTCCATCGGCGCGGGCGCGGGATGGGTGTCCGCGGGGCTACCTCTTTTCTCGGAGAGCGCCGCCTCCGGATGGATCGCCGGCACCGGAATCGGACTCGGCTCCACCGCTTATAGCGTCTATCGGGGCGATTATGCGGACATAGCGGGAGGGGTATTGGGCGGATTCGCAGCGTCCGTTTTCTACCAGTCCTTCCGTCCCGGAGGCCCGCCCCGGGAGACCGTACACGAATACGATATCTGGTCGTTCGAGCCGAGAACGGTTGCGGGGGAGGAATATGTGGACCAATTGTGGGCGGAGTATCACGGAGAAGCGATCGGGCCACCGCCCCAAAAAACGCCTATGGTGAGGGGACGCTACTTTGGAGGAGGCCGCCTGAGTGTGCTTTCGACCCTCGAAGGGCCGAGGCGGACCGAAATCACTCTTCGGCTCGGATCCCGCTACTTCACGGCGGGCCGGGGACTGATGGGACGTGTCCTGTACTTTGCGGCGCGAGGAATCGGCGCGCGCTTGATCCCCGTTGCCGGCTGGATGCTGACCGCCTACGACGTAGCCGGGATGATGTACCAACCGGTGGATCCTACGGCACTCGACACCGATATGGTGGGTCCCGGCACGGATGGGTCGGCCCCCTGACCGGCCTACCAAGGAACTGGAGAATACAGACGGCAGCGACATGCGAAATCCGCCCACGCGCGTGCCCGCAGAAGATGGACGGGAACCCGATCTGACCGTATCCTCCTCGTAGGAGGATTCACCGATGAGACTTGCGTTTGTTTTCGCGCTGATTCTGCCTCTTGGCCAAGACAAGAACCCTCCCAAGGCTCAAGAGCTGGCCCGAAACGTCGAGGGCCTGGCGAAGATCGCGACAGAGCTCCGGACCCGCATCCCCAAGGCCGAGCTCGACCCGGCCGCGCTGACGGAGAAACTCGGCAGGGATCGAGCGCGACTCTTCGCTTTCGTCCGAGACCGGATCGGGTTCGAACCGTATCTCGGATTCATGAAGGGAGCGCGGGGCACGCTGGTTTCCCGCCGCGGGAATTCCGCGGACAAGGCCCTCCTTCTGGCTACCCTTCTCTCGATTGCGGGAGAAAGAGCCGAACTCGTGAAGGGGACCCTGGAACCCAAGCAGCAGCCGAAACCCGCGCCCTTTCCCGATCTCGGAGGAGGGATGCCCGACGAGGCCGCGATCCGAGCGATGGCCGCCAGCGTCGGAAAGCCGCCGGAGAAGCTCCAGGCACGACTGGCGAAACAACAATCTGCGTCTGAGAGTTTTCGTCGCGCTCTTTGGACGCGATACGAACGAGATCTTCTGACCCTTGCCGAGGCCCTCACCTCGGCGAAGGTCCCGCCCCCCGCCGCGGTCGCCCCTCCGGAGGAGCACTGGTGGGTCCGGACGCGGGAGGGCGATGTGGATCCGACACTCGGCACGATCGCGGGCAAGGAAACGGCCACGCATCCATTGGACAAGCTCCCCGCCGACTCCTTTCACCGAATCACCGTGCGAATGAAGATCCGTCGCGGGGACGAGGAAATCTCCGTTCTGGAAGTGGCGGTGAATTCGGCCGACGCGTTCGGCGCGAGCTATCGGATCGCCATCCTCCCGGTCGGCGGGTTCGATCAGGTCCGAAACCCAAAGCGGCCCGACCTCTCCAAGGTCTTCGACCTTCTAGCGGCCACGACGCGGTTCCAGCCCGTGTTCGTCTCGGCGACAAAGACCATTACGGGGCATCCGTTCGATCTCCAGGGCAACCGGATTCCGGTGAGAGACGGGGTCGTCGAAAAGATGAAGGGAACGTCGGATTTCTTCAAGGATCTGTCCGAGAAAGACGATCGGAAAAAGAAACCGGAACTCCGCGCCGTATGGCTCGATTTCCGTATCGACGCGCCGGGGCGGGGATCGTCGGTCGAGATCCGTCGACCCATTCTGGCCGAGGGCGTGAAGGGGCGGCAGCGTGTTTTCGATCTTTTCGTCTCGCGAGACCTGCTCGTTCTCCCAGGGGAGATCTCTCCCCTTTTCGTAGCGGATCTCATGCTGGCGTTCGCGGCCGGAGCGAAGCCGAACCGACCCGAGGCATTGCGCGATCGTCCGCCGCTCCATCCCGCTCTCTACGTTTTCGCCCTCGAGAGACAGGCGGCCCTTCGAAAGATCGCCGCCACCGGATCGATGCCTCGTCCGACTCTCGTGTCCTACTCCAGGCGCTTCCTCGACACGAAGCCGGTCAAAGTTCGAAGCACGTTCGACATTCTCGACAATGCCATGACCGGCGGAGCCTCGACGGAGTGGAAGGATCATCCGGGGTTCTTCACGGGGATTCTCGATACCGCGCTCGAACATCAGGGGCACAAGATGCCGGGAGAGCATTGGAACGCGAGCGTGCTCTTGGAGAAGACGAAGCCCGTGTTGGTGCGCGAGCATGTCCCCGACGATCTGAGAGTCAGCCCCGCCGCACGAAAGGAGATCGAATCCCACCTCTTCGGGTCGGTCTGCGTCGTGATTCCGGGCACTCCGGCGGCTTGGTACCGAATCGATCTCGCGTCGGGCGCAACCCTCGGCTACGTGGAGGGGGGAGGGGGGCAGGACGCCGTGGAGTATGTAACGCTCGCCTCGGACTTCCTCAAAACCCTCTCCGAGTGGAACAGTTACTTTGAGCTCTTACGAGACATCCTCGAATGCGTGGTGGCGACGATGACGGCGGAGGGGAATCGGGATCAAGCGGCCGCCGTCTGTGCGATGAAAATATACTCGGGCCAGTTCGTCGGCACCCTGGTGAGCGCCTTCTTCGTTCCGGTGCCCGAGCTTCCGTTTCTGTGGGCGGTCCAAGATCACATCTCCGATGTCATCGATCGATGGGTTTGGGGGGAGGATTGATCCCGCGGTAGCAGGGTTCCAAACGGAGTCCGAACCGCGTTCTCGATTTTCCGGGATCCTCGATATGTCCGAAGACTCCTCTCCCGATTTCCTCGTCGCCCCGGAGCGAACGGCCACGAGCGATTTCGTGATCCGCTGCTACCGCCCAGGCGACGGAGCCAGGCTCGCCGAGGCGGTCAACGCATCGTACGACCATCTCAAGCGCTTCATGCCGTGGGCCAAGCCCCGCCAATCCGTCGAAGAGAGCGAGAAACTGGTCCGCGACTTCGCGGGGAAATACCTCTCCTCGGCGGATTTCGTGCTCGGCGTCTGGACCCCCGACGAGTCGAGACTGATCGGTGGGACGGGATACCACTTGCGCGAAGGTCCGATCTCGTGGCGAAACGCCGAGGTGGGAATGTGGATCGCCGCCGATCGCGCCGGTCAAGGACTCGGGAGCGCCGTACTGCGGGAAGTCCTCCGCTGGGGATTGAGCGAGTGGCCGTGGATGCGAATCAGTTGGTGGTGCAGCGGCGCCAATCTCGCCAGCCGCCGCCTGGCGGAGAAGGCCGGCATGAAATTCGATGGCGTGTTGCGCGGCCACCGCATCGACCTCGATGGGACCCGCCAAGACTCCTACGCCTACTCCGCCCTCCGCGGCGAATGGGTGTGAGCGCGCTCTCCCCGGGAGGTGGAGTTTTCGGGCTCCTCCAGGACGGATCGGGATTTCCTACCGCCGATCGACGACGTACTCCGCCTTGATCCCCGTCCGGGCGAAGAGACTCGACTCGAAGGCCGACTCGTCCTCCTCGAGGCGAATGTCGTCCGGGGTGAGCTCGTTCCTGGCCTTGATTCGTTCCCGGACCTCCGCCGGAAGGCGCCCTCGATCCGCTCCTCGGTCCGGCAGGATTCGAACGACCATTCGATCGCGCTCGAACTCGTCGGCCTTTTCGAGGATGACTTGGCAATTCCGAACGCCCGGGGTATCGCGGATCGTCGCCACCAGTTCCTGCAGCGGAACCAGCGTCCCGCGGACCTTGGTAAAGTCTTTGTCGGCCCGAACGATGGGACCTCGGAGAAGAACGAAGGAGTGTCCGCAGTGCGGGCAGCGCTCGTGCCGCAATCCCCCTTGGACCAGATCGCCGGTCCAGTACCGGAGGAACACCGTCCCGCGCCAGTCGATGTGGCTGAAGACGAGAACGCCGGGTTCGCCCGGCCCTACCGGATCCCGCGTTTCCGGGTGGAGCAGCTCCCAAAAGTAGTAGCGGGGATTGAGGTGGATTCCCGAACCCTCTCGACATTCGCTCGCCGCCCATCGTATCTCCGTCGAGCCGTACGTCTCGAGCACCGAGAAGCGAGGATGGGCGCCGAGCCGGCGCGCCAGATCGTGAAGCCGCCCGCGATGCGCGTCGGAAAGGGCCTCGGCTCCCAAGAGCATCCCCTCGAAGCTCTCTCCGAACGGGGGGATCCGTCCCGCCTCCATCAGGTCCGACGCTCGTCTCATCCAATAGGCCGCGTAGCTGGGCACCGCCGCGATCGAGTTGAAACGACCGCGAGAGAAGATTTCGATCTGCCGATCGGTCGGGATCACCCGTCCTCCGAACGTATCGAACGTGGATCCTCCGAGCGCCAGCTTCATGAACACGCTCTGGAAGAAGGCGAGATGGGGAGCGCCCGGGAGGAGATTCATCATCCGGTGATCCCAGTGGTCGTAGGGCGGACGGTCGGCCGGACGATCCGCGCGGACGAGCGTTTGGGAAGCCAGCTCGGGAACGATCCGCTCGAGGTCGTAGAGGGTGTACGCCACGGGAGTCGGCGCGCCCGTCGATCCGCTCGAGACGTGGAAGTGGATCGGAAGCCATTCGCGGCAGGCGCGTTGGGAGATTCTCTCCCGCAGGTTCTGCCGGCGAAAAAGATCGATCGGGAGGGAGCCGGTGAGCGATTCCCACGCATACCGAAGAAGAGCGATCCGCGAAACGGGAGTGGTCGGATGAGGCCCCGTCCGACCGGGGAAATCGGGCTGGAGTACGAACGCGGTCGGATCCGCCCGGAACTCCCGCTTCGTCACGAGCGGAAGCCGGCGGAAGTCTTCCAGGGTGCGGATGGATCCGGAGACCCCCGACCTTCGAACCGCGGGATGGTAGGGGAAGACGATCTCGCGGAGGTAGCGGACGAGGCGGGCGAATCCCTCGTTCCTCTGCTCCTCGGGCCTCTTTCGATAGAAGCTTCCCACGCGAAAATCCCTTGACGCCCCGACGCGTCGAGTAGTTTAATTAGGATAATCGAGTCAAACTAGTCGACGTAGAATACCGGGAAGCGATCGGCCGGTCAACATGCAGACGCAGGACCTCGTGATCCTCGGCCTCCTCATGGACGGCCCCCGTCACGGCTACGAGCTCAAGCAGACCATCGACGCGACGCTTTCCGACATCGCGCAGATCAGCTCGGGAACGGTGTACTACACCCTCCGCTGCCTGGAGAAGAACGGATGGGTCACGAGCACGACCGAGCGGCGAGGGAACCGGCCCGAGCGTACCGTCTACGCCGTCACGACCCGCGGGCAAGGAGAGTTCCGGCGGCTTCTCCGAGAGGCTCTCTTCCTGGAGGAGAGGCCGTTCTTCGCCTTCGACGCGGCTCTGTACTTCTCGCGACACGCGGAACTCGGTCTCCTCGAAGAGGCGGTGGACGATAAGCTCCGTCAGACCGAAACGTATCGGCGCCGCCTGTCCGAAGTGGAGGCCGCCTTCCCGGGTCGATGGCCGTTCCATCTCTACTACATCCGCGAGCACGCCCGGATCATTCTCGACTCCAGCGAAGAGTGGCTGCGGCGGCTCAAGAATAAGGTGACTCGAAAGAAGCGGGAGGTCGCGGGACACGCGACCGCCGCGCGGAGGTGACCGCATGGACTTCTCCCTCACCGACGAACAACGGATGATGCGGGACATGGCCCGGGAGTTCGCCTCCGGGCAGATCCGGCCCCTGGCGGACCGGTACTATCGACAGGACCGGAAAATCCCCTCCGAAGAATTGGACGAACTCATCAAGAAGGCCAATCAACTTCGGCTTCTCGACTATTTCTTTCCGGAAGAGGTCGGCGGACTGGGGATGGTGGACGATCGGATCGTCTCTTGCCTCATTTTGGAAGAACTGGCTTGGGCGGATGCGGGGATCACCGTTCACCTGATCGCCTCGACCCTCGCGGCGAAGGCGATCCACGCGATGGGAACGGAACCCCAGCAGCGCCGATGGTTGCAAGGGTTCACCAATCCCGACAACGAAGCCCGCATCCCCAGGATCGGCGCCTTCTGCCTCACCGAACCCGGAGCGGGGAGTCACGTCCTCGATATGGCCACGACCGCGCGGCGAGACGGAGACCAGTGGATCCTCAGCGGTACGAAGATGTTCATCACCAACGGAGGTCGGGCGGATCTCTACGTCGTCGTCGCCCAGACCAACCCCGGCGCCGAGTCTGCCGGGGACCGCGCCGCCGGCCTCGCGGGATTCATCGTCGAGAAGGGCACCGCGGGACTCTCCACGAGTCCCGATTTCAAGAAATGGGGCGTGATCGCCTCGAACACCACCGAGGTCGTGCTGGACAACGTCCGCCTCCCGCTCGAACACCGTCTCGGCGGGGCCGACGGCAACGAGGGGGGCGGCATGCTGGCGGTGTACGACACGCTCGAGAGCACCCGAATCGGCGTCGCGGCTCTGGCCGTCGGAATCGCGCGCGCCGCGTTCGAGACCGCTCTCGCCTACGCCCGGCAACGCGTGCAGAAGAAGCCCATCATCCAATACCAGGCAGTGAGCCACAAACTGGCCGACATGGAAACCGACATCAGCGCCGCCCGGCTCTTGACGTGGCGCGCCGCCTGGATGGTCGGGCAGAAGACGCCCCTTCGCCGAGCGGAGGCCAGCCAGGCCAAGTACTACGCCAGCGAGACGGCCGTCCGCGTCTGCACCGACGCGATCCAGATCCACGGCGGCTACGGCTTCATGAAGGAGTACAACGTCGGACGCTGGCTCAACGATGCGCTCGTGTTCCGAATCTGGGAAGGCACGAGCGAAATCCAGAAGAACACCATTGCGCGATATCTGAGCAATCTGGAGGAATGATGAGACACGCCTACCTTTTTCAGGCGGTACGGACTCCGATCGGCAAGCGGGACGGAGGCCTCGCGAAAATCCGGCCGGACGACCTCCTGGCCGACACCCTGGCGGCTCTTGTCCGCAAGGCCAACATCGACGCCGCCGCCGTCGAAGACGTGGTCGCGGGGTGCGTGACGCAAACCGGCGAGCAGGGGCTGAACGTGGCCCGCATCGCCGCGCTTTCCGCGGGATTCCCCGTCACCGTCTGCGGCACGAGCGTCAATCGCCAGTGCGGTTCCAGCCAGCAGGCAGCCAACTTTGCCGCCGCCACTGTGGCGAGCGGAGGCGCGGACCTGCTGATCGCCGCGGGCGTGGAGAGCATGACCCGGGTTCCCATGATGTCCGACGCGGGGCCGATTTCCGATCGACTCCAGGAGCGATACGACCTGGTCGGTCAGGGCATCTCCGCCGAGCTCGTCGCGGAACGCTGGCGCCTGACCCGCCCGGAGCTCGACGCCTTTTCCCTCGAGAGCCATCGGCGGGCCGCGGCGGCCGCCGACGGCGGGAAGTTCGACGAAGAAATCGTCCCGATCGGAGAAGTGAAACGCGACGAGGGTCCCCGGCGCGACACCAGTCTCGAGAAGATGGCGTCGCTCAAACCTTCGTTCCGCGAGGGCGGACTCGTCACCGCGGGCAATTCGTCGCAGATCAGCGACGGCGCCGCGGCGCTCCTCCTCGGATCCGAGGAGGCGGCGAAGGCCTTCGACCTCCGGCCGATGGCGCGGTTCGTGGCGACGGCGGTCGCCGGCGTCGATCCCACGATCATGCTCACCGGTCCGATCCCCGCGGCGCAGAAGGTCCTCCGTCGCGCCGGCCTCAAAATGTCCGATATCGACCTCTTCGAAGTGAACGAGGCGTTCGCTTCCGTCGTCGTTGCCTGGACCAAGGAGACGGGAGCCGATCCGGCCCGCGTCAACGTGAACGGCGGAGCCGTCGCGCTCGGCCATCCGCTTGGCGCCACCGGCGCCCGGCTCCTGACCACGCTCGTCCATGAACTTCGCCGCCGCAAAGCCCGGTACGGTCTCGTGACGATGTGCATCGGGTTCGGACAGGCGACGGCCACCATCATCGAAAGGGTTTAGAGATGAAGCTCCTCGAAGGAAAAGTCGCGATCGTCACCGGAGCCGGCGGAGGGCTGGGCCGGGCTCATGCCCTGGCCTTGGCGGCCGAAGGGGCGAAGCTCGTGGTCAACGACGTCGGCGTCGCGCGGGACGGCAGCGGCGGCGGCACCTCGATGGCGGAGGCCGTGGTCGCGGAGATCCGCAAGGCGGGCGGGACGGCCGTGGCGAACACCGACTCCGTATCCGACGCCGAAAGCGCCGAGCGGATCGTGCAGACCGCGCTCAAGAACTTCGGTCGCCTCGACATCCTCGTGAACAATGCGGGCATCCTCCGCGACAAGACGCTCGCCAAGATGGAAAACGACGAATGGCGGTCGGTGATCGCCGTCCATCTCGACGGAACGTTTTATTGCGGTCGCGCCGCCGCCCGGTACATGAAAGACAACAACGTCGCGGGCCGGATCGTCAATACCACCTCCTACGCCGGCCTCGTGGGGAACTTCGGCCAATCGAACTACGGCGCCGCCAAATCCGGCATCGCCGGCCTCACGCGGGTATGGGCGCTCGAACTCTCGAAGTATGGAATCGCCGTCAACGCCGTTGCGCCCATGGCCAAGACGCGCATGACCGACGATATCGAGGCCGTGCCCGCCGAGTTCAAGGCCGAGCACGTCGCTCCCGTCGTCGTCTTCCTGGCCGGCGATCTCGCCAAAGACGTGAACGGGAAGATTCTCGGTGTCCATGGCCGGCACCTCTTCGAATACAAGACCGTCCTGACGCCCGGGGTGAAGAAGGAATCGGATTGGACCGCGCGGGAAATCTCCGAAAAGCTCGGCGCGATTTGCGGAGAGACCGCGGCCGCGCCGGCCAAGGCAGACACGCTCCCCGAGAAGATCAAGCAGGCCTTCCTCCTCATGGAGAAGGCGTTCACCTCGGAGAAGGCGAAAGGGTGGAACGC
>Ga0114945_10000716_pt1 | contig 21364 bp, 24 predicted proteins | sample OV2TP3_FD_87194 | JGI IMG/M metagenome (GOLD analysis project Ga0114945, IMG submission 87194) | Hot spring microbial communities from Beatty, Nevada to study Microbial Dark Matter (Phase II) - OV2 TP3 | ecosystem: Environmental > Aquatic > Thermal springs > Hot (42-90C) | place: USA: Beatty...
GGAGAACGGCAGCCGCGCCCGCCCGTAGCCGGTGCCGACGACGTAGGTTTCCTCCAGCGCGAGGTCGAGCACGCCCTGGATCGGGGCGCGCACCTGCCCGCCGCGGCTCGCGGTGCCGGGCATCGCCCTGAAGGTGCGCTCGAGCGCCGCGAGCAGGTTCCTCGAGATCGACTCGGCGTAGACGCGGTTCTCGACCTCGATGATCGAGCGGTCATAGACATTCAACAGCAGGTCGTAGCGCAGCCCCGCCTCCTTCGCCACGCTCTCGGCGAGGGCGAGATAGCGGCTGCCGGCGATGTCGCGGAAGAAATCGCTCTTGCGCTTGGCGCCCGGCGCGAACAGCTCCGGGGCCTCGACGCGCTGGCGCGCGAACACCTCCCCGAGCGCCGCGTGCACGGCTTGCTCGGCATCGCCAAAGCGCGCGCCCTCTACGTTGCGCTGGCACACCTGCTCGAGGTCCGCGAGCTGGATCAGGAACTGCTCCAGGCGGAAGTCGCGCTCGAGCTGCGCGATGAAGTCCTCCAGGGCGCCGTTCAGCGCGCCGGACTTCTCGAGCGCCTCGCGGAACAGGTGGAAGCGCGCCGACACCAGCGCCTCCTGCTTGGCGATCGCCGCCGCGGTGTCGTAGTTGGAGCGCGAGTTGGTGATGCCGCGCCCGAGGACGCTGCGCTGCTCGTCGATCACCACCGCCTTGGTGGTGGTCGAGCCCAGGTCGATGCCGATGAAGCACTTCACGTCAGTGCACGCCGGCGGCGGAGCGCTTCTGCTTGATCATCTGGAAGTAGCTCTCCAGCCGGTTCTTGATGTTGGCCGCGGAGAAGTAGCGCGGGTCCACCAGGTCCGACTCGATGAAGGCCGCGGGCTTGCCGGTGCGCTTCTCGACCTCGCGCAGGATCAGCAGCTGCCCGGCGGAGAAGCTGTTGCAGCTCTTGATCGAGTTGATCAGCAGGCCGTCGGCCCGGTACTCCTCGAGGTAGCGGCAGATCATGTCGATGCGCTGCGGGAAGTTGAGGTTGGTGTAGCAGCCCAGGCAGTACTCGGCCAGCGACTCGATCGGGCGCTCCGGGTCGTGGCGGAAGCCGAAGTCGTAGACGCCGCCCACCTTGGCGTAGGTCGAGGCGACGATCACCGCCCCCTCGTCGTAGAACATCTTCCAGAAGTCGCGAAAGCTGGTCCAGTTGGGCGGGCCCTCGACCACCAGCCGGTACTTCTCCTCCGCCATCTCGCCCTCGGGCGTCACCGGCCCCTTGCCCTCGCGGATGCGCTGCTCGACCTCGGCCCAGAGCGTGTCGTAGTAGCGCGTCGCCTCGGGCATGCCGCGGAAAGCGGTGAACATCGGCCCGATGTAGTACACCGCCCCGAAGTAGCCGTCGATCGGGCTCGGCCGGTTCCTGGCCGACTGCAGCACCCTGACCAGGTTCTCCTCGGCCTTGGCCGACTCGCGCATGTACTGGCGCAGGCGGTCGATGTCGAACCGGATGCCCGAGACCTTCTCCAGCGCAGGGATGACCTTGTCCCTGATCTGCTTCACCACGTAGTCGCGCATCGCGGGCGACACCTTGCCGTCGCCCTGGTAGGGCACGTGCAGCATCACCGTCTCGCAGTCGTACTTCTGCCGGATCAGCTCGAACCACTTCATGAAGGTGAAGCAGCCGGTGTAGGAGAGCAGCAGCACGTCCGGGGTCGGCAGCGGCTCGCCGGTGGGGCCCACCTGGCCCTGCAGCATCATGCCGAGGTCGGCCTTGACGTAGGTGCAGACGTCCTCCGAGTGCCCGTCGCGCTCGGCGTCCATGATCATCTTGCCTGACTTCTTGCGCATGCCGTTCTGCAGCGCGTTGGTCTCGGGGAGGCTCCTCGCGAAGTCGAAGCACATCAGCAGCTCGTTGAGGTTGCCGGGCACGAAGGTGGCGGAGACCTTGCGGTTCTGCTCGCGCGCGGTGGCGAGCTCGTGGTAGTTGCGGTTGATCATCTCCTTCTGCAGCCACATCGCGTCTTCCTTCAGCACTTCCTTTTTCGCGGCGGTGCTCATGCGGCGCTCCCAAAAGGGGTCAGGACCCTTTTTTCCAAGGATGAAAAGGGTCCTGACCCCTTTTCATGCGGCGCTCCAGAGCTTGATCGAGTCGGCGAAGGTGCCGGCCTGCTCGCGGATCGGCGCCATCTGGCCGGTGTTCTCCGCGTACTTGAATGCGGTGTACGGGATCTTGTGCTTGGCGAGGATGCCCTGCAGCATCGGGCGCTCGAGCAGCGCCGGGTCGCAGAACGACGGCGCGGCGAAGATCACGCCCTCGGCGCCGCGGCTCCTGACCTGCTGCAGCAGGTAGCGCCCCTTGTCTTCCTTGCGCTCGTCGTACTTCGAGGAGCTCTGCGCCGAGCGGTGCAGGAACGCCCGGGACAGCTCCTGCAGCGGATCGCCGTCCGCCGGCACCTCGTCCATCAGCCAGCGCGAGGCGAGCATGAACTCGTCGTCGACCACGTAGCAGCCCGCCATCTCGATCGACTTGATCAGGCCGAGCGGCGGCTGCTCGCAGAACGAGCCCGTCATCACCACGCGCGCGTTGTCGCGCCTGGGCCGCGCCTGCTGCTCGGTAGCCGCCAGGTAGTCCCGCACCAGGCGCGTGTGCTCCTCGGGCGGCAGCACGCACCCGGCGCGCAGCACCAGGTAGACCTCGGAGGTCGGCGCCTGCCAGGGCTCGCGCGCGCGGTAGGCGTACAGGTCGCGGATCGCCCCGCGGTTGTCGTTGTAGACCGCGATCGAGGCGTTGAGCTCCGCGTCCGTGACCGCGCTGCCGCGCAGCCTGCCGAGATCGTCGCGCAGCTCGCGCATCTCGTGCACGTAGAACGCGCCGCCGATGGCGTCGTCGTAGTTCTGCGGCACGTCGACGTAGCGCACGTACTTGTCCTTGAACATGATCTGCCACATGCCCGAGAGATTGCGGATCACGTCGCAGACCGAGGGAAACAGCATGCCGTCGAGGCAGTCCAGCCGCCCGGTGAGCCCGAGCTCCAGGGTCGAGCGCGGGATGCGGCAGATGTAGCTCTGGTAGTAGGCGTCGCCCTGGATCACCTCGATCTGGTCGCCGCCGCCGAAGATCCCCACGGGCAGCATGCCGGCGGCGTGGATGATCTCGTGCGGCACGTAGACCGGCATGTAGCCGATCGCCTTCCTGCCCGGCGCCGCCGCCTTCCACTGCTTCACGGCCTCGAAGCGCAGGTCCTCGAACAGCTGCTCGCAGCGCCTGACGACATCCCGAACGCTCATCGTTATCCCTCGCCGAAAACAGGGTCAGACCACGTTTCTTGCGGCGCGGGAAGCGGCTCCAGGAAAAAAACGTGGTCTGACCCTGATTTGGGGGTCATCGGTGCTCCCAGCGCGGCGCGCGCTTCTCGAGGAAGGCCGCGAGCCCCTCGGGCGCGTCGCGCGTGCGCATCAGTTTCTCGAGGTACAGGGTCTCCACGTCAGCGAGCCGGGCCCGCGCGAGATCCGCGAAGGGCTCGCGCACCGCGCGCACCGCCACGGCGAGCGCCGCGGCGCTCTTCGCGGCGAGATGGCTCTCGAACCAGGCCAGCGCCGCGGCCGCCGGGTCCTCGGCGAGCGCGCTGGCGAGGCCCCAGCCGAGCGCGGTCGGCGCGTCGATCGAGCGCCCCGAGAGCAGCAGGTCCTCGGCGCGCGCCTGGCCGATGCGCAGCGGCAGCAGCACCGAGGCGGCCGGCGCGAACACGCCGAGCTTGGTCTCCGGCTGCCCGAGCTGCGCCTCGGGCGCGAGGAACAGCAGGTGCCCGGCGGCGGCGAGCTCCAGCCCGCCGCCCAGGCACTGGCCGCGCGCGGCGACCAGGATCGGCCGCGGCCAGTCGAGCATCGCCTCGATCAGCCCGTGCAGCGAGCACAGCATCTGCTCGCAGGAGGCGGGCAGGTGCTCCTCTACGCTCGCGCCGAAGGAGAAGTGCGGCCCCTCGTGATCGAGCAGCGCCGCGAGCAGCCCGGGGTTGCCGCGGTGCGCGGCGAACGCCCGCTCGAGCGCCGCAATCATGGCGGCGTCGATCAGGTTCGCCTTGGGCCGCGCCAGGCGCAGCCTGAGCAGGGCGCCGTCGCGCTCGAGCCACACCTTGAGAGGCGCGTCAGCCACGCGCCTTCCCGGGCTGGATCGCCTCGTGCAGCGGCCCGTGCCAGCTCTCCCCGGCGGCGAGCTTCTGGCGCAGCAGCACGAAGTCCACCTCGCGCCCGCCCGTGCCGCCCGAGTTGAAGGCGGTGAAGCCGGCGCGCGCCTCGGTCATCATGTTGAGCGCGAGCCAGGCGCGCGCGTCCTCCTTGTTGCGGTTCCAGGCCTCGAGCTTGGGCTTGCGCAGCTCCTCGAGCGTCTTGCTGGTGCAGTCGGGAAAGGTGAGCAGGATCTTGGCGCACAGCTCCTCGATCTTCTGATCGAGCCGCGCGAGGTCCACCGTCCCCTGCTGCAGCAGCGCCTTGCCCTGCCTGAGCGCCTCCCCCGTCTTCGGCTTGCCGAAGATCAGGCGTCCGTAGTCGTCGTACACGCGCTGCGTCTCCACCAGCGGGTTGGCGACGTAGCCGCCGTTCACCTTGAGCGCGGGAACGATGTCGGTGAGCATGCCCATGTGGTAGGCCTCGTGCGCCGAGAACGGCTCGCACAGCACGCAGGCCGCCATGGCGCGCTCGGCGCCGATCACCGCCGGCAGGAAGTCGGTCGCGCCGCCGATCGGCGCCGAGCCGTGCTTGGGGCCGGCCTGGCCGAAGCGCGCCAGGTCCTGCGCCACCGAGAAGTCGCACGCCATGCCGATCTCCTGGCCGCCGCCGATGCGCATGCCGTTGACGCGGCAGATCACCGGCTTGTCGCAGGCGAGGATCGCCGACACCATGTCGTTGAACAGGCGCATGTACTGCCGGTACTCCTGCGGCTGGCCGGCGTAGTACTCGGCGTACTCCTTGGTGTTGCCGCCGGTGCAGAAGGCCTTGTCGCCCGTGCCGGTGAACACCACGCTCGCGACGTCGCGCGCGTTGGAGGCGGCGCGGAACGCCAGGATCAGGCCCTTCACCATGTCGGTGGTGTAGGAGTTGTACTGCGCCGGGTTGTCGAGCCAGATCCAGGCGTGGTGCAGCCCCGGCGCGGCGCTGCCGTCGGGCAGCCGCGCGGCGCGCTTCTCGCAGCGCACCCCGGGCGCGGCCAGCCCCGGGAGGTCGTGGTCCTTGAACAGCGGCGTCTCGCTCCTGCCCATGTGAGAACCTTTCGCGTTAAACCGGCATCCGGGTACCGTAATTACGGTATGCGGATACCGATTTGGCGATAGAAATACTCCCGGGCATCGCGCCCCGGTTTGATCCATCTCAAGGTTTGTGCACGCGGTTGCGCGACAAATAGCGCCGTGCACGATCAGTCCCGCCACGCCTCGGTCTCGGTGGCGCTCGCCGGCTCCGGCGGCGCCGGCGTCATGACCGCGGGCAACCTGCTGCTGGAGGCCGCGGCGCAGGCCGGCTACTACGGCCTCATGACGCGCACCAGCGGCCCGCAGATCCGCGGCGGCGAGGCCGCCGCCATGCTGCGGCTCTCGACCTTCGCCAGCGACGCGCAGGACGACCGCTTCCAGGTGCTCGCCGCGATCGACTGGCAGAACGTGCAGCGCTTCGCCGCCGAGCTGCCGCTCGGGCCCGGGAGCCTGGTGCTCGGCGACCCGGCCCAGGGCGAGCCGCCGCAGGCGTTCCTCGGCAGCGGCGCGCGCCTCGCGCCCGTGCCGCTCAAGGCGCTCGCGGCGCAGGTCGCCGGAGGCTGGCCGAACATGGTCGCGCTGGGACTGCTCGCCGGGCTGATGGGGCTGCCGCGCGAGGCGCTCGAGCGCGCGATCGCGAAATCCATGAAGAAGGGGGTCGAGCCCGCCCTCGCCGCGGCGCGCCTCGGGCGGGAGCAGGCGCTCGCGCTCCCCGGATTCCCGCTCGCCGCGGCGCCGGCCCGGGCGGCGCGCTGGCTCATCACCGGCAACGAGGCCGCGGGCTACGGCGCGCTGCGCGCCGGGGTGCGCTTCGTCGCGGCCTACCCGATCACGCCCGCCACCGAGCTGCTCGAGTACCTCTCGCCCGCGCTCGCGAAGGTCGGCGGCACGCTGGTGCAGGCCGAGGACGAGCTCGCCTCCATCAACATGGCGCTCGGCGCCTCCTGGGGCGGCGTGCCCTCGCTCACCGCCACCTCGGGGCCCGGCCTGTCGCTGATGATCGAGTCGCTCGGCCTGGGCGTCGCGGCGGAAATCCCGGTCGTGGTGGTGGACGTGATGCGCACGGGCCCCTCGACCGGCATCGCGACGAAATCCGAGCAGGCCGACCTGGGCGCGGCGCTCTACGGGCTGCACGGCGATGCGCCGCACGTGGTGGTGGCGCCCAACTCGCTCGCCGACTGCCTCGCCGCCACCGAGTGGGCGGTGGGCCTCGCGGAGTCGCTCCAGGTTCCCGCGATCGTGCTCTCCGACCAGTACCTCGGCCAGGCGCGGGGCGTGGTCGATGCGCCCCCCGGGGCGAACGCAGCCGTCGCGCGCGCGAAGTCGCAGGGCGGCGAGGGCTACCGGCGCTACGCGCTCACGGCCTCGGGGGTCTCGCCGATGGCGATTCCCGGCACGCCGGGGGCGACCTACACCGCCGACGGCCTGGAGCACAACGAGCGCGGCACGCCGTCCTCGCAAGCGTCCGACCACCTCGCGCAGATGGACAAGCGCGCGCGCAAGCTCGAGCAGCTCGACCCGGGCGAGGCCTGGGCGAGCGTGGAGGGCGAGGGCGAGACGGCGGTCATCACCTTCGGCTCCTGCACCGGGCCCGCGCGCGAGGCGCTGGCACGCGCGCGCGCCGCGGGCGAGAAGGTGCGCCTGGTCTCGCTGCGCCTGCTCGCGCCGGCGCAGCCGCAGCGCCTGGCACGCGCGCTCGAGGGCGTGCGGCGCGTGCTGGTGCTCGAGCAGAACCACAGCGGGCAGTTCCTGCGCTACCTGCGCGGCGAATACGGGATCCGCGCTGAGATGCGCAGCCTCAGGCGCCCCGGGCCGCTGCCTTTCCGGCCCGAGGAGATCCACCGGGCGCTCACAGAGTGGAGCCGCGCATGAACGCGCCGGGCGTCGCGCTGCCGGCGGCCAGGGACTTCAAGTCCGACTACAAGCCCGTGTGGTGCCCGGGCTGCGGCGATTACTCGGTGCTCGCGGCGATCACCAAGGCGCTCGCGGCGCTCGAGCTGCGGCCCGAGAACGTCGCGCTGGTCTCGGGGATCGGCTGCTCCTCGCGCATCCCCGCCTACACCACCTGCTACGGCTTTCACGGCGTGCACGGCCGCGCGCTGCCGGTGGCCACTGGCCTCAAGGCCGCGCGCCCCGAGCTCACGGTGCTGGTGGCGAGCGGCGACGGCGACGGCTACTCGATCGGCGGCAACCATTTCCTGCACGCCTGCCGCAGGAACGTGGACCTCACCTACATCGTGATGGACAACCACGTCTACGGCATGACCAAGGGCCAGCCCTCGCCCACCACCGAGCCCGACTGGTCCTCCAAGCTCGCGCCCGGCGGCACGGGCCTGCGCGAATTCCACCCGCTGGTGATCGCGCTCGCCTCGGGCGCCAACTTCATCGCGCGGGCGTTCTCGGGCGACCCCAACGGCTGCGCCGCGCTGATCGCGCAGGCCGTGCGCCATCCGGGATTCTCCTTCATCGAGGTGCTCTCGCCCTGCGTCACCTTCCGCCCCGAGCAGCGCAACTGGAAGACGCAGGTGCGCCCCGCGCCGGTGTCGCCCACCGACGACCCGGGCCGCGCCGCGCGCCGCCTCATCACCGACGACGGCTTCAACATCGGCGTGCTCTACCAGGGCAGCCGCGCGCCCTTGCGCGCGGCCGACGGCGGCGCGCAACCCATCGAGGAGCTCGAATGCCGGTTCCGGATATAGAAGAATTCATGGCGCGCGCCTACGCCATGGAGCTGGAGGCCCAGGAGCGCTACACGCTGTTCGCCGAGCAGCTCGACACGCACAACAACCGCGAGGTGGCGCAGATGTTCCGCAAGCTCGCGCAGATCGAGTCGCTGCACGCCCGGCGCATCCTCGAGGAGATGCGCTGGCCGAGCATTCCGGCGCTGCCGCCCGCCTACGCCTGGGAGTCCACCGAGGGGCCCGAGACCGCGCCGCCCGATGCCGTGCACTACCTGATGCAGCCCTGGCACGCGCTGCAGATCGCGCTCGCCTGCGAGCAGCAGGCGCAGAAATACTACGAGGACATCGCCGCGGCGCAGGTGCCGCAGGCGGTGCGCGCCGCGGCGCTCGAGATGGCCGGGGAGGAGCGCGAGCACGTGCGCCTGATCCAGGACTGGATGAAGCGCGTGCCGCAGCCCCCGGCAGGCTGGGACGCCGATCCCGATCCGCCGCGCGCGAGCGAATGAGAGCGCTGCTCCCCCCCGGCTGGAAGACGCCGGCCGGCTACGCCAACGGCATCGAGGCGGCCGCAGGACGCATCGTCTTCGTGGCCGGCCAGGTCGGCTGGGACGCCGAGCAGCGCTTCGCTTCCGGGGCGCTCGCGCCGCAATTCGACCAGGCGCTCGCCAACGTGCTGGAGGTGCTCGCGCAGGCGGGCGGGCGCCCCGAGCACATCTGCCGCATGACCGCCTATTGCTGCGACAAGCCCGCCTACCTCGCCGCGCGGCCTGCGCTCGGGCGCATCTGGCGGCGCCGCATGGGACGGCACTACCCGGCGATGAGTATGATCTTCGTCGCCGACCTGCTCGACGCCCCCGGGAAGATCGAGCTCGAGGCGACCGCCGTCATACCACCGGAGTGAGCCGATGAGAGGACTCAAGGGCAGGATCGCGATCGTCACCGGAGGCGCCGCCGGGATCGGCGCCGAGATCGTGCGCAGGTTCCAGGCCGAGGGCACGAAAGCGATCGTCTTCGACCTCAAGGGCTCGCCGGGCCTGGACATCACCGATTACGAGGCGGTGAGAAAAGCGGTCGCCGCCGCCGGCCCGGTGGACATCCTGGTCAACAACGCCGGCTGGGACATGTTCAAGCCGTTCCTCGCCACCGACCCCGCGTTCTGGCAGAAGCTCATCTCGATCAATCTGCTGGGCGCGCTGAATCTCCTGCATTGCGTGCTCCCCGGCATGGTCGAGCGCGGCGGCGGCAAGGTGGTGAGCATCGCCTCCGACGCGGGGCGCGTAGGGTCCTCCGGCGAGGCGGTCTACTCCGCGTGCAAGGGCGGCATCATCGCGCTCACCAAGACGCTCGCGCGCGAGCTCGCCACCAAGGGCGTGCGCCTGAACACCGTGTGCCCGGGCCTGACCGAGACCGGGATGCTCGAGCAGTTCATGCAGGGCGCGGGCAACCCCGACAAGCTGCGCGAGGCCTACCGGCGCGCCGTTCCCATCGGGCGCCTGGGCAAGCCGGAGGACATCGCGGGCGCGGTGCTTTTTCTTGCGAGCGACGACGCCGAGTTCATCACCGGGCAGACGCTCAGCGTCTCGGGCGGGCTCACCATGCACGGCTAGCGGCGGTGCGATCGCCGCGCTAGGCCCCGCTCAGCGCAAAGCTCCGCCGCACCAGGTGGTTCTCCAGGCGAGCCACCCCCGCGACGGACTGCGCCGCGGCGCGGGCGGCATCGACCTGCAGGTCCGAATCGACCAGGCCCCAGAACTCCGCCACGCCGTCGGTGACCGTGACGTTGACCATGTGCATGGGCAGGCCGGCCTCCTCGAGCTCTTCGAGCAGCGAGGCGCGCAGCGCGGCATCCTCCACGCGCACGGCGGCCGGCGGCCGCCATGTCGCGACGCCGCGCAGCAGGTTCGCACGGCTCACGATGCCGACCAGCCGCCCCCCCTCCAGCACCGGCACGCGCTTGATGTAATGCCGCTCCAGGAGCGCGGCAATCTGCGACAGCGGGGTATCGGGCCCGACGCTGACGACACCCCTGGTCATCACGTCCCGCGCGTGCCTGCCGTTTGCCCGCAGGTACTCCTGCGAGGACTCGTGGGGGGACGCAAAGTGCCGCAGCCACCACGAGGGACGGTGACGCGTGCCGGCCTCGGTGCGGTTGATCAGATCGCCCTCGCTGACGATCCCGACCACGCTGCCGTCGGCCGCCACCACGGGCACCGCGCTGATGTGCGATTCGAGCAGCAGCTGCGCGATCTCGCGCACGTCCCGGTCCGGCGGCACGGTCAGGACCGACCTGGTCATGACGTCTCTGGCAAGCATGTTGCACCTCATTCCGTGCACTTTGTCGGTGCCGCAAGTTTGGCACATCCGCGCCGCGCCGGCTTTGATGCGCATCAAGCGCGGGCTGGGCGCGCCGGCACTGGTCAGGAACCCAGCGCCGTGTCCGCCGTCTCTGCTTGCGCGTTGAATCGCCCGAGCCGCGCGCGCAGCTGCACCACCTCGCCCACGACGACCGCCGCGGCCTGCGCGAGCGCACGGATCGTGGCGAGGGTGCCTTCCACGAGGCGCTGCTCGGCCCAGGTCGCCTTCTCCACCAGCGCCGCCGGGGTGGTCGCGGGCATGCCGAAGGCCAGCGGCCCGTCGCAGATCCGCTCCAGCCCGTGCAGGCCCAGGCCGGGGCGGGGCTTTGATCTAGGTTAAGTGGCCGCGGCCGGGCTCCTGCATCCTTCGCGCATGCCCTGCCGCAAACTCGCCTGGTGGCTGCTCGCCGCACCCCTCGCCTGCGCCGCCGCGGACAACGCGCCGGCGCCGGAGCGGCGCGCGGAGCTGGTGGACCTGGTGCGCCAGGACTGCGGCTCCTGCCACGGCATGACGCTGCAGGGCGGGCTCGGGCCGTCGCTCGGGCCGGCGGCGCTCGCCGGCAAGGACGCCGGGCAGATGCGCTACGTGATCCTGCATGGCCGGCGCGGCACGCCGATGCCGCCCTGGCGCGACTTCGTGAGCGAGGCCGAGGCGCGCTGGATCGTGGATCTGCTCAGGAAAGGATTCCCGCGATGAGACCGGTTGCGCTCTTCTTCCTCGCGCTGCTGCTCGCCGGCTGCGCCGCGGCCCCCTTGCGCGGCACGGGCGACCTGGGCCTGGTGGTGGAGCGCGCCGCGGGGAGCATCCTGCTCGTGGAGACGAGCGGGCGCTCCACCGTCGCGCGCGTAGAGGGCCTGGGAGACCTCTCGCACGCCTCGGCGGTGTACTCGCGCGACGGGCGCTACGCCTACGTCTTCGGCCGCGACGGCGGCCTCACCAAGGTGGACATGCTGCTCGCGCGCATCGAGCGGCGCGTGGTGCAGGCGGGCAACTCGATCGGCGGCGCGATCTCGCAGGACGGGCGCCTGATCGCGGTGGCGAACTACCAGCCGGGAGGCGTGCGCCTGTTCGACGCCGCGACGCTCGAGCCGCTGGCCAGCATTCCGACCGGGTCGAAGGTCGTGGGGATCGCGGATGCGCCGGGCAACCGCTTCGTCTTCAGCCTGTTCGAGGCGGGCGAGATCTGGGTGGTGGACCCCTCCGACCCGCGCGCCCCGGCCACCGTGAAGCTGCGCTCCATCGGCAAGCAGCCCTACGACGGCTTCATCACGCCCGACGGCCGGCACTACGTCGCGGGCCTGTTCGGCGAGGACGGCCTCGCGCTCGTCGACCTGTGGAACCTCGAGGCGGGGGCGCGGCGCATCCTCTCGGGCTACGGCCGGGGCGAGGAGCCGCTGCCGGTGTACAAGATGCCGCACCTGCGCGGCTGGGCGGTCGCGGGGCGCTATGCCTTCCTCCCGGCGATCGGGCGCCACGAGGTGCTGGTGGTGGACACCGCGACCTGGACGGAGGCGGGGCGCGTCGCGGTGCACGGCCAGCCGGTGTTCGCGGTGGCGCAGCCGGGGGGGCGGCGAGTGTGGGTCAACTTCGCCTTTCCGCGCAACGACGTGGTGCAGGTGATCGACGTGCCGGGCCGCAAGGTGGTGCAGGAGCTGCGCCCCGGGCGCGCGGTGCTGCACATGGAGTTCACGCCGCGCGGCGAGCAGGCCTGGGTCTCCTCGCGCGACGCGGACTCGGTCACGGTCTACGACACGGCGAGCTTCGCGCCGCTCGCGCGCCTCGCGGCGGCCAGGCCGAGCGGCATCTTCCTCGCCTCGCGCGCCTTCGCCACGGGCTTCTGAGCCGTGCCCGCCGCCGCGCTCGGGCTCCTCAACCGCACGCAGCGGGGCTTTCCGCTGGTGCCGCGGCCCTATGCCGCGCTCGGGCGCGAGCACGGCCTGTCGGAGGCCGAAGTGCTCGGCGCGTATCGCGATTCGCGCACGCGCGGCGTGCTCGCGCGCGTCGGGGTGCTGTTCCGTCCCAATACCATCGGCGCGAGCACGCTCGCCGCGCTCGCCGTGCCGCAAGGGGATCTCGAGCGCGTCGCCGCGCTGGTGAGCGCGCAGCCCGGCGTCAACCACAACTACGAGCGCGAGCACCGCTGGAACCTGTGGTTCGTCGCCACCGGCGACACACCCGCGCGGGTCGAGGCCAGCCTGCAGGCGATCGAGCGCGCGAGCGCCCTGCCGGCGCTGCGCTGCCCGCTGCTGGAGGAGTACCACATCGACCTCGGGTTCGATCTGCGCGACGGCTCGGTGCCGCGCGAGCCGCGCCGGGTCGATCGCGTAGAGCCCGGCGCCGCGGAACGCCGGCTCGCCGCCGCGCTCGCCGAGGGCATCCCGCTCTCGCCCCGGCCCTACGCGCTGCTCGGGCTGCAGGCAGGCATGCCCGAGGCGGAAGTGATCGCGACGCTCGCGCGCTGGCTCGAGCGCGGGGTGGCGCGGCGCATCGGCGCGGTGCTGCGCCACCGGCGCCTGGGCTGGCGCGCCAACGCCATGGCGGTGTGGGACGTGCCGGACGGCGAGGTCCGGGCGCTCGGCGCGCGGGCCGCGCGCGATGGCGCGGTGACGCTGTGCTACCGCCGCGCGCGCTCCCCGGGCTGGCCCTACAACCTCTACTGCATGATCCACGGGCGCAGCCGCGCGCGCACGCAATCCGAGCTCGCGCGCCTCGCGGCGCAGACCGGGCTCGCGCGCTTCCCGGACGCGGTGCTCTTCAGCCGGCGCTGCTTCGCGCAGCGCGCCGCGCGCTACGGGGCGGCGCATGGATGAGCTCGACCGCGCGATCGTGAACCGCCTGCAGGAGGGCTTGCCGGTGTGCGAGCGGCCCTACGCCGCGGCCGCCGCGGGGCTCGGCATCGGCGAGGCGGAGCTGATCTCGCGCCTGGGGCGGCTGCTCGGGGAGGGCATCCTGACGCGCTTCGGGCCGCTGTACGACGCCGAGCGGCTCGGTGGCGCGTTTTCGCTTTGCGCGATGAGCGTGCCGCCGCACGACGCGGCGCGCGTGATCGAGCTGGTGAACGCGCATCCCGAGGTGGCGCATCACTACGAGCGCGGGCACCGCCTCAACCTCTGGTTCGTGCTCGCCACCGAGGCGCCGCAGGGTATCGCGGCCGCGCTGCGCGCCATCGAGCGCGAGACCGGCTACCCGGTGCTCGACCTGCCCAAGGAAGCCGAGTACCGCGTGCGGCTGAGGCTCGCGGCATGAGCGCGGGGCGCGACGCGCTGGATGCGCGCATCGTGCGCGCCACTCAAGGCGGGCTGCCGCTCGTGCCCGAGCCCTGGCGCGCCGTCGCGCAGGCGCTGGGCGTGACGCAAGGAGCGGTGCTCGAGCGCGTGCGGCGCATGCTCGCCGACGGCCGCATCCGGCGCATCGGCGCGGTGCCCAACCACTACCGCCTCGGCTACGCCGCCAACGGCATGAGCGTCTGGGACGTCGCCGACGAGCGCGTCGAGGAGCTCGGCCGCAGGATCGGCGAGCTGCCCTTCGTCAGCCACTGCTACCGCCGGCCGCGGCGCCCGCCGGACTGGCGCTACAACCTGTTCGCGATGCTGCACGCGAGGAGCCGCGCGGAGGTCGAAGAGCGCGTCGGCGCCATCGGCGCCGCCCTCGGCACGGCCTCGCGGGCGCACGACGTGCTCTACAGCCGGCGCATCCTGAAGAAGACCGGGCTGCGCTTCGGCTAGGAGGAACGATGTTCCGCGTCTCGCGCTACATGCAGGAGCTGGTGAAGCCGACGCCGCTCGCCGGAGGGCGCGTCGACCCGCCCGGGCCGGTGGTGATCTGGAACCTGGTGCGCCGCTGCAACCTCGCGTGCCTGCACTGCTACTCGATCTCGGCGGACGTCGACTTCCCGGGCGAGCTGTCCACCGAGGAGGTGCGGCGCGTCATGGACGACCTCAAGGCGTTCCGCGTGCCGGCGCTGGTCCTCTCGGGCGGCGAGCCGCTGCTGCGCAAGGACATCTTCGCGATCGCCGCGCGCTCGCGCGAGCTCGGCTTCTACACGGCGCTCTCTACCAACGGCACCCTGATCGACGCGCCGCTCGCGCGGCGCATCGCCGCCGCCGGCTTCGACTACGTCGGCATCAGCCTCGACGGCCTGCGCGAGACGCACGACCGCTTCCGGCGCAAGCAGGGGGCGTTCGACGCTTCGCTCGCCGGCCTGCGCCGCTGCCGCGACGCGGGTGTCCGGGTGGGCCTGCGCTTCACCCTCACCCAGGACAACGCGCACGACCTGGAGGCGCTGCTCGATCTCGCCGAGGGCGAGCGCATCCACAAGTTCTACTTCTCGCACCTCAACTACGCGGGGCGCGGCGAGCGCAACCGCGCCCGCGCGGCGCAGTACGCGACCGCGCGCGCCGCGGTGGAGGAGATCTTCGAGCGCTGCTGGGCGCACGCGCGCGCGGGCCTGGAGCGCGAGTACGTCACCGGCAACAACGACGCCGACGCGGTGTACCTCATCCACTGGGCGCGGCGCCGCGTGCCGGGTTTCAGCGAGCCGCAGCTGCGCGCCAAGCTCGCCGAATGGGGCGGCAACGCCTCGGGCGTCAACGTCGCCAACATCGACAACCTCGGCAACGTGCATCCGGACACCATGTGGTGGGACTGCACGCTCGGCAACGTGCGCGGCCGGCCGTTCTCCGAGATCTGGCGCGACACACGCCACCCGGTCATGGCGGGGCTGAAGGCGCGCCCGCGGCGCCTCAAGGGGCGCTGCGGCGCCTGCGCCTACGCCGACGTCTGCGGCGGCAACACGCGCGTGCGCGCGCTCAAGGCCACCGGCGACCCGTGGCAGGAGGACCCGGGATGCTATCTCGAGGACGAGGAGATCGGCCTCGCGCAGGAAGCGCTTGCATGAGGGGCCTGTGGCTTCTCGGCTTTCTATCGATCGCTTCGTTCTGCGCGTCCGCGCAGAACGAAGCGAAACTCTACGCCCAGCACTGCGCCGCCTGCCACGGCGCGACCCGCCTGGGCGCCATGGGACCGGCGCTGCTGCCGGAGAGCCTGGCGCGGCTCAAGCAGGGCGAGGCGCTCGCGGTGATCCTGGACAGCCGGCCGGGGGTGCAGATGCCGGCCTTCCGCGCCCAGCTCGCGCCCGGCGAGGCCGAGCGGCTCGCCCGATGGATCGCCACGCCGGTCGAGCCGGCGCCCGTCTGGGGCGAGGCGGAAATCCGCGCCTCGCGCATCCTCCACCACGCGCCCGGCTCGCTGCCGGCGCGGCCGAAGTTCGCCGCCGATCCGCTCAACCTGTTCATCGTGGTGGAAGCGGGCGACCATCACGTCACGATCCTCGACGGCGACCGCCTCGAGCCGATCCACCGCTTCGCCTCGCGCTTCGCGCTGCACGGCGGGCCGAAGTTCACGCCGGACGGCCGCTACGTCTTCTTCGCCTCGCGCGACGGCTGGATCTCGAAGTTCGACCTCTGGAACCTGCAGACCGTGGCCGAGGTGCGCGCCGGGATCAACACGCGCAATGCCGCCGTGTCCGCGGACGGCCGCTACGTGGCGGTGGCGAACACCCTGCCGCACACGCTCGTCATCCTCGACGCCGAGCTCGGGCTGGTGAAGGTCCTGCCGGCGCCCTCGCGCTTCTCGGCGGTGTACGACGCGGCGCCGCGGCGCAGCTTCGTGGCCGCGCTCCGCGACGCGCCCGAGGTCTGGGAGGTCTCCTACGACCCCCGGGCCGAGCCCATCGCGCAGGGGCTGGTGCACGACTTCAGGCTGCAGGAAGGCAGCTTCATCCCCGGGTTCCTCAACCCGCGCCGCACGCCGCTCGAGGAGGTGCTGGAGGACTTCTTCTTCACGCCGGACTACCGCCAGCTGGTCGGGGCGGCGCGCAGCGGCGCGAGGGGCCAGGTGGTGCACCTGGACGCGCGGCGCCGGATCGCGAGCGTGGAGCTCCCCGGGCTGCCGCACCTCGCCTCGGGCATCACCTGGATGTGGCAGGGGCGGCGCGTGCTCGCTACGCCCAGCCTGCGCCAGGGCGTGGTGAGCGTGATCGACGTCGCGGACTGGAAGACGCTGAAGCAGATTGCGACCCTCGGCCCCGGCTTCTTCCTGCGCAGCCACGAGCGCTCGCGCTACGCCTGGGTGGACTCGATGCTGAGCCGCGAGCACCGCGACACGCTGCAGGTGATCGACAAGCGCACGCTCGAGGTGGTGGCGCGGCTCAAGCCCGCGCCGGGCAAGACGCTCGCCCACGTGGAGTTCGACCGCCACGGCCGCGTGGTGCTCGCGAGCCTGTGGGAGATGGAGGGCGCGCTCATCGTGTTCGACGCGGACACGCTCCGGGAGCTGAAGCGCATCCCGATGCGCAAGCCGGTGGGCAAGTACAACGTCTACAACAAGATCACGCGCTCCGAGGGGACCAGCCACTGACATGGGAAAGCGCCCGACCACGATCAGGACCCAGGCCTTCCTCGCCAAGCTGCCGCTGTTCAGCGAGATGCGCGAGGCCGAGCTCGACCGCATCGCCGCCGCGACCCTGCCTTGCCACGTCGCCAAGGGCGAGGCGGTGTTCCAGCGCGGCGACCCCTGCACCGGCTTTCACCTCGTGGTCTACGGCCAGGTGAAGCTCGGCTTCACCTCGCCGCAGGGCGTGGAGAAGGTGGTGGAGATCATCCGTACCGGGCAGAGCTTCGGCGAGGCGCTGATGTTCCTCGGCGAGCCCTACATCGTGTTCGCGCAGGCGCTCGAGGACTCGCTACTGCTGCACGTCGCGCGGCAGGCGATGTTCGAGGAGCTCGAGCGCGACCCGGGATTCGCACGCCGCATGCTCTCGGGCCTGTCGCGGCGCCTGCACGGACTGGTGCGCGACGTCGAGGCTTACTCGCTGCGCTCGGGCACCGAGCGCGTCATCGGCTACCTGCTCGCCGAGCTGCCCGAGGACGCCGCGGCGGTCGAGCTGTCGCCCGGCAAGAGCGTCATCGCCTCGCGCCTCAGCATGACCCCGGAGCACTTCTCGCGCATCCTGCACGACCTCGCCGCCGCCGGCGGCATCGCGGTCGAGGGGCGCACGGTGCGCATCCTCGACCTCGCGCGCCTGCGCAGCGAGTAAAAAAGGGGCCAGGACCCTTTTTCTGTAAGCCGACAGGCCGGTTCGTGCGTTCTGGTCTCGGATCGCCTCATGCGACCGCGTCAGTCATGCCAAGGCCATTGAGATCCGCGCCGGGCGGGTTCGTGTACCACGTCCTGAATCGCGCCAACGCCCGCCGCAGAATCTTCGACGAGGACGGGGACTACCTCGCGTTCGAGCATGCGCTCGCCGAAGTCCAGGAACGCATCCCCATGCGCATCCTCGCGTGGTGCCTGATGCCGAATCACTGGCACCTCGTCCTGTGGCCACGCAACGATGGGGACCTCTCCGACTACATGCGGCTGGTGACCCTGAGGCATACGCAGCGCTGGCACGCGCGTCGCGCTACTGCGGGTACCGGGCATCTCTACCAGGGACGCTTCAAGTCCTTCGCCGTGCAGAACGACCCCCACCTGCTCACCCTGTGCCGCTATGTCGAAGCGAACGCGCTGCGCGCCAACCTCGTGCCTCGCGCGGAGGACTGGCGCTGGAGCAGCCTCTGGCGCGTGGAGCGAGGCAGGGACTGCGAACCGCCGCGGATCGAGCACTGGCCGGTTCCGCGCCCACGCGACTGGACAGCGTACGTCAACGAGGTGCCCATGCCTGCGGAGCGCGACACCGTGCGCGATTGCGCCCGGCGCGGCACGCCGTTCGGGCAGGCCGGATGGACGCAAGGCGTGGCAAGACGGCTGGGGCTCGAATCCACCCTGCGCCCCCGCGGTCGCCCCAGAAAAGGGTCCTGACCCCTTTTTCGGGCTAGATCGTGTTCGCGACCAGGCGGAAATGGTGCCCGAGGATGGCAAGCTCCATCGCGGCGCGGAACTTGCGCGGGCTCGCGAGCAGCGTGGCGCCGACGAGCCCCCAGAACTTCCTCCGCCCGGCATCGCGTACGCCGAGCATCCACAGCGACTTGACGAACGCCCTGAGATCCGCGACCGAGAGGCGCGCCGACGGGCCGCGCGGCCGGTAGTGGCGCAGGAAAGTGCGGATCCGCCGGTAGTAGTTGTCCGGCTCGTAGAGCCTGCGCATCAGCTCCCTGTAACCCGCGAGCAGGAACTCCGGCTCGAGCCGCGTCACGAAATTGATCGCCGCGTCCGTGTTGTTGCCGCAGGTCTCGGCGAGGATCCGGCCCTCCGCGGCGAGGCGGCGATAGAGCGCGGTCTGCGGCAACGCGCTCAGCAGGCCGACCATCGCGGTGACCACGCCCGAGCGCTGGATGAACTCGAACTGGCGCCGGAAGATGTCGCGCGGGTCGCTGTCGAAGCCGACGATGAAGCCGCCCATCACCTCCATTCCCGCGCGCTGCAGGGTGCGCACCGCCTCGCCCAGGTCGCGCTTGCGGTTCTGCTGCTTGTGGCATTCCTCGAGACCCGCGGCCGAGGGCGTCTCGATGCCGAGAAACACCTTCTTGAACCCCGCCTGCACCATGAGCCTGCACAGCTCGGCATCGTCGGCGAGATTCACCGATGCCTCGGTGAGGAACCCGCTCCCGAGACGGGTGCGCGCGCGCCATTCGATCAGCGCCCTGAGCAGCGCCTTGGAGCGCGCGCGGTTGCCGATGAAGTTGTCGTCCACCAGGAACACCATGTCGCGCCAGCCCGCGGCGCGCAGCGCCTCCAGCTCGCCGATGACCTGGGCGGGCGCCTTGGTGCGCGGCACTCGCCCGTTCATCACCACGATGTCGCAGAACTCGCAGTCGAAGGGGCAGCCGCGCGAGAACTGCACCGCCATGGTGACGTAGTCGCGCGGCTCGATCAGGTCCCAGCGCGGCACCGGGCTCAGCCGCAGGTCCGGGAAGCGCGCCGCGCGGTAGACCGCCGCCAGCGCGCCGCGCTCGAGGTCGGCGACGAGCTGCGGCATCACCTCCTCGGCCTCGCCGAGCACGAAGTGGGGGACCTCCGGAAACCCGGCGTGCCCGGTGGTGAACAGCGGCCCGCCCGCGACCACCGGCTTGCCGGCGGCTGCGCAGCGCGCGGCGATCTCGTGCGCCGAGGCCTTGTGCACGATCATGCCGGAGAGGAACACGTAGTCGGCCCAGCGGATGTCGGCGTCCGCGAGCGGCCGCACGTTGAGGTCCACCAGCCGCAGGTTCCAGCGCGCCGGCAGCATCGCCGCCACCGTGAGCAGCCCCAGCGGCGGGAACGCCGACTTGCGGGACACGAAGCGCAGCACGTGCTGGAAGCTCCAGAAGCTCTCGGGATTGCGCGGGTACACGAGCAGCACGTTCACGGCGAACCTGATTCATGCACCCGGCGCGTGCGCTTTGCTTGATCCAGATCAGGTTTTCGGCCCGCGCGGCGGGGGCAGTATCCGGGGGCGCGGCGGGCGGATCCCCAGTAGTTGAACGTCGCGGGACGCCAGCCCGGGAGGTACATGGTGTGCATCTCGTCGATCGCGAATCCGCCCTGCTCGATCAGGCGCGGGATCTCGCGGTTGAGGTGGCAGCCGCCTCCGAGACGGCTCCACAGCGGATCGGCCCGGTCCTGCCAGCGCCGCACGCCGGGGTCCGGCGCCGCGCCGTGCTCGCAGAAGATGAGCTTGCCGCCCGGCTTGAGCACGCGCCCCATTTCGCGCAGCGCCGGCTGCGTCTGCGCGATGCTGCACAGCGTGTAGGTGACGAGGACGGTGTCGACGCTGCCGTCCTCGAGCGCGATCGCGTCGGCGCCCGACTCGAGGAGCTCGAGCTCGAGGCCCGCCGCGCGCGCCGCCCGCCTCGCCATCGCCCTCATCTCGGGCGAGGGGTCGAGGCCCCAGAGCCGGGTCACCCTGGCGCGGTCGTAGAACGGCAGGTTGAGGCCCGGGCCGATCCCCACCTCGAGCACGCGCCCCTCGGCCAGCGGCACGACCTTGCGCCGCTGGCGCATGGCCGGCTTCAGTCCGCAGGCGAAGCGAACGATCCTCGGAAGCAGGAGCCTGCCGTAGAGGCCCATCGAACGCGGCCGCGGCCCGAGGTCAGATGACGTGGTGGTGAATGAAGCGCGCCTCGAGCGGCCTTGCGGCGCCCGGCAGCCGGATCGTCATGCGGATCGTGTACTTGCCCGACCAGCCGAAGCCGAAGACCTCGCTGTAGTCGGGGAAACCCGCGGTGACCATGGGCTGCAGGAGCTTGCTCTGCGCCCTGCCGTCCGGGTCGCGCACCTCGACCACGATGCTGGCGCCGGCGATGTGCGACCCGGTGCCCGGGGCCGAGAGGCTGACGACGAGGTGCTGCATGCCGCTGCCGTGCGCGCCCTTGTGCAGGCCGTGCTGCGAGTCCGCATGTTGCGCCTTCACCGCGGTGACGAGACCGAAACGGATCTTCACGTCGGCCACCGTCTTCTCCTGCTGCGCCGAGGCCGGCGCGCCCGCAAGCACGGCGGCGAGGACCCAGGCCAGTCGAGCGATGCCGGAAAGTCTCATGGCGATCCTCCTGCTTCAGTAGGACCACCATGCGCCTTCCAGGAAAACGCGTGTTGAGCCTGGTCAACAGAGGCGCGATTTGCAGCCCTGGGGCGAGCTGCGAGCTCGCCTCCCGAGCATTGCTGCGCCGCGGGGACCGATCACCCCAGCTTCAGGATCCACTCCACCAGCTTCTTGACGTCGGCGTCGGGCACGGCCGGGTTGGGCGCCATCGGCACCGGGCCCCAGACTCCCTGGCCGCCCTTCTTGACCTTCTCCGCCAGCTTGGCGGCGACATTCTGGCCCTTGTACTTGGCAGCGATGTCCTTGTAGGCCGGGCCGACCGATTTCTTGTCGATCTGGTGGCAGGCGAGGCAGTTGTGCTTCTTGGCGAGCGCCTCGTCGGCGAGCGCGGGGCCCGCGAGGGCGAGCCCCGCGAGCGCCGCGGCGGCGGTGATGAGCTTCATGCGGTCTCCTCGGTCAGTAGATGTCGTGGGTCGTGTTGTAGACGTTGAAGTGCCCCGTCGGCGTGATGATCTCGGGGCCCTTGATCACGGCCTTGAGCTTGCGCGTCCTGTCGTCCACCACCACCAGCGCGGACTCCTGGTTCTTCGCGCTCCAC
>Ga0114945_10000720_pt1 | contig 21308 bp, 22 predicted proteins | sample OV2TP3_FD_87194 | JGI IMG/M metagenome (GOLD analysis project Ga0114945, IMG submission 87194) | Hot spring microbial communities from Beatty, Nevada to study Microbial Dark Matter (Phase II) - OV2 TP3 | ecosystem: Environmental > Aquatic > Thermal springs > Hot (42-90C) | place: USA: Beatty...
TCGCCGCGCTCGAGCGCTCGATGCGCGAGGCGCGCCTGTACCGCCAGGAGGGCCTCACGATCGCCGCGCTCGCGCAACACCTCGGCACGCAGGAGCACCGGCTGCGCCGCGCCATCAACCGGGGCCTCGGCTGCCGCAACTTCAACGAGTACCTGCACCGCTACCGGCTCGAGGAGGTGGCGCGCCGGCTGCGCAGCCCCGAGGACGCGCGGCTGCCGATCCTCACCCTCGCGCTCGAGGCCGGCTACGCCTCGATCGGCCCGTTCAACCGCGCCTTCAAGGCGCGCTACGGGGTAACCCCGAGCACCTGGCGATCGGGCTAGGGCGCGCCGATTCCGGAATCGGCCGCAGGTTTTGAGGAATCGGCAAGCTTTCCCGCGGGATTCGGCGAGCCGGCGCACGCGCCGGCGCGGCATCGTGACGGCTCCTCACCACTCTTGGAGCACGCGATGCACCTGCCCCTCTCCGGCGTCCAACCGCCCGCCTGGACCGTTTTCGGCACGATCCTCGCCGCCGACTTCCTGCGCTACGCGATCCCCGCCGCCCTTGCCTGGGGGCTGCTGTGGGTCGCGTTTCGCGGCTGGGCGCCCGGACGAAGGCTCGGGCCCCAGGCGCCGACGGCGGCGCAGCGCCGGCGCGAAATCCTCTACTCGCTCTCGACCGTGGCGATCTTCGCCCTGAACGGCTTCGGCATCCACGCCCTCGCCGTAGCCGGGGTGCTCGAGATCTACCCCGAAATCGCGAGCCGGGGCTGGGCCTACTGGTGGGCGAGCCTCGCGGGGCTGGTGCTCGCGCACGACGCCTATTTCTACGGCGTGCACCGGCTGCTGCACCGGCCATGGTGGTTCGCGCGCGTGCACGCCTGGCACCACCGCTCGGTACACCCCAGCCCCTGGGCCGCCTACGCCTTCCACCCGGCGGAGGCCGGGCTCATGGCGGCGTTCCTGCCGCTCGCGCTCGCGGCGGCGCCGCTTCACCCGGGCGCGATCTTCGCCTTCCTCGCCCACATGATCGTGCGCAACGTGCTCGGCCACTGCGGCGTGGCGCTCACGCCGCGCAACGCGCTCGGCCGCTGGTACGCGCGCCACTTCACCACCACGCTGCACCACCACCTGCACCACAGCTCGGGGGGCGGCAACTTCGGCCTGTATTTCGCCTGGCTCGACCGCTGGCTCGGCACCGAGCTCGGCGCCTACCGCGAGCGCATGGCGGGGTTCTTCGCCGGAGCGCGCGCATGAGCCCCGCCTCGCCCTTGCGCGGAAGCGGTACAGTGCAGGGTGATGGAGCCCCAGGACAGGAAACGCCGGGAAGCCCCCCCGCCCCCGCGGCGGCGCCGGACCGAGGACTCGGCCGACATCGAGCGCGCGGTCTACGACGGCATGCAGGACCTGCGGGCCGAAAAGCCTCCGGTGCCCGGCAGCCGCGGCAAGGAGAAGAAGGGAGGAGTGGCATGACGCAAGCGCTCTCGGGAAGCTGCCTCTGCGGCAAGATCCGCTTCGAGATCAGCGTCCCGGTCGCCGAGCTGCGCGCCTGCCACTGCGTCGCCTGCCAGAAGGTCTCGGGCGGCGCGGGCACCGTCAACGCCGCCATCCCGAGCACGGCCTTCCGCATCACCCAGGGAACGCCGAAGCGCTACTCGGCCCTCGCCGACAGCGGGCGGCTGCTGCACCGCTACTTCTGCGGCGACTGCGGCTCGCCGCTCTACAGCCAGCGCGACGCTGCGCCCGAGAACGTCGCCGTGCGGGCGGGCGGGTTCGACAACGCGGGCGAGCAGAGAATCACCTTCCACATCTGGACGGCGAGCGCGCGCTCCTGGGACAGGATCGATCCGGCGGTGAAGCAGCATCCGGGGCAGCCTGACGCGCCGGCGAAGGCGTGAGGGGTAAACTCTTGGCCATGTCCATCGTCATCCACTACTGCGCCGCCTGAGGCTACAAACCCGAGGCCCTCCGTGTGAAGGCCTGGTTTGAAGCCCGCGGGCGCGGGTCGGTAGAGATCCTGGCCGGGAAGTCCGGGCAGTTCGACCTCGCGATCGAGGGCAAGCTCGCGTACTCGCGCTACCAGACCGGCCGGTTTCCCTCCGAAGCGGATCTCGAGAAGCTCAAGCCGTAGTTATATCCGACCTGAGGGGCTCGTTCGCCCGCAAGACCGTCAAGGGGGCGACCTACTGGTACTACCAGTACACGGAGCCCTCGGGCGCCCTGCGCCAGGCCTACGTCGGCCCGGACAGCGACGCGGTCGCCCGGCTGCGGACCCGCAAGGGGCTTCCCGACGGCGCCGCGCGCCTCGGCCCGCTCGCGCGCGCGGCCGCGGCGCTGGGCTGCGCCGAGATCCTTCCCCGGCACGCGCGCGTGCTCGAGCGGCTCGCCGAGTACGGGTTCTTCCGCGCCGGCGGCGTCCTCGTCGGGACCCATGCCTTCCTCTCGTTCGGCAACATGCTCGGCGTGCGCTGGGGCGATTCCGAGCGCACCGACGACGTCGACCTGGCCCACGCCGGGAAGAGCGTCGCGATCGCCCTGCCGACCAACCTCGAGCTGAACACCGAACAGGCGATCGACTCGCTGGAGATGGGGTTCCTGCCCCTGAAGGGGCTGGAGGGGGCCGGCGCGACCTACCTGGTTCCCCGGGAGCCCGGGTTCCGCCTCGATTTCCTCACGGCCCTGCACCGGGGCGGCGACAAGCCGTTCACCCACCCGCGGCTCGGCGTGCGGCTGCAGCCGCTGCGCTTCCTGGAGTACGTCCTCGAGGACGTGCAGCAGGCGGTCGTCTTCTGCGGAGACAGGGTGGTGCTCGTCAACGTGCCGAGCCCGGCGCGCTACGCGCTGCACAAGCTCATCGTGCACGGCGAGCGGACCGGCACCTACGCGGCGAAGTCCGGAAAGGACCTCCAGCAGGCGGGGGCGCTCCTCGCCCGCCTCAAGGATCACCGCAAGTCGGATGTCGACCGCGCCTGGCGCGACCTCGTCTCCCGGGTCAAGGGCTGGCGCTCGCGGCTGCGGCCCGCGCTGCGCTCGCTCGGCAAGCGCTTTCCCGAGCTCGGCGTCGAGCGCTGGCTCAGGCTCCCGAAGAGCGCTGCGGGCTGAAGACGGCAACGTCATCCCTTCCGCGGGCACTTGCGTTGCTGGCCACCATGCTCAGGCCCGCGCGACGAACGGCCGGTTGGCGCTGAGCTTCGGCGAGAGCGGCATTGGCGCCAGTCTACGCGCGCCCGCACCACGAGATCGCCTGCTGTTACTTCGGCTGCGGCAGCGAGAGCTCGGCTCCGAGCTGCTTCATCAGGCCCAGGTCGTCGATGTTCTGCCAGTGCTCGGCGAGCTTGCCGTTCGCCACGCGATAGATGGCGATCCACGTCACGCTGATGTGCTTGCCGGTCGGCGCGATGCCCATGAACTCGCCCGTGTGGGTGCCGCGGCCGGTCGCGCGCACCACCACCTTGTCCCCCTCGGCGATCAGGTCTTCGATGGATACGCTCCAGTCGGGAAAGGCGGCGTTGCGGCGCCGGCGCGCGGCCTTGAAGCCTTCGGTGCCCACCTGCCGCCGCTGCCCTCCGGCGTGCTCAGCGAAATCGGCTGCCAGCAGCTCGTCGACCACTGCAAGGTTCTTCCTGTTGAGCACCTCGTCGGCGAGCCGCTGGTAGATGCGCTTGTTCTGCTCTGTCTGATCCATGTGTGCGTCCTCAATGTTCTGCCGCCCGCGCCAGGCGGCGGCGAAGCTCCTCGACATCCTGCTTCCCGAGCATGGCGATCGGCGCGCGCGTGCCGCCGAGGTCGAGCCCGTCAATCGCCGCCAAGGCCTTGAGCGAGGGCAGCGCGCCCTTGTCGCGGAAGAATTGAAACACCGGCAGCATGGCCGCGAAGCGCTGCTGCGCCGCCGTGAAATTCCCTTCGATCACGGCCGCGCGGAACAGGCCCTCGCATTGCGCGGCGATGCCGGGGACGAGTCCCGCATCCCAGGCGGTCGCGCCGAGCGCGAATCCACCCAGCGCCATGTAGTGAAAGCCGACGTGCAGCGTCACCGCCTCGCCGAACTCGGCGCGCAGGTCCTGGAATTTCTCCACGCGGCTGCCGGCCTCCTTGATCGAGCGCGCGCCGGTGGCATCGACGATCTGCCTCAGCAGCCGGACCGGCATGTCGGTCCCGGTGGCGCCCGGGTTGTTGTAGACGTGAACGGGGATCTGCAGCTCGCGGGCGATCTGCTCGTAGTGCCGGACGATCTGCGAATCCTCGAGCGCGAGATACTGCTGCGGGTTGACGATGACCCGGGCGGCTCCCTCGTCCTGGGCGTGCCTGGCGAGCCCGATGGCATGCGTCGTCGAGATCGCGGAGGTGCAGACGTCGACCGGCGCCCGGCCCCGGACCGCCTTGATCGCCGCGGCCGCGATGCGGCGCCGCTCGTCTTCGCTGAAGTAGGCGAAGTCGTTGGCGAGGCAGGCGAAGCCCGCCGAGCTGCAGCGCTCGAGCAGGCGATCGACGTAGGGCTCGAAGCGATCCAGCGCGATATCCCGGCCATCGCCGGACAGCGGCGTGACCAGGTAGGCGATCAGCCCGTGGGCCGGCACGACGCCTCAGCCAGCAACGAGCATCTCCTCCGTGGGGAATTTCGTCGACAGGTTCTCCGGACCGCCCCTGCGCACGACGATCATGTCCTGGATGTGCCAATGACCCTTGTGCGGCTCCATGGCGAGGACCATGCCTTCCTCCAGCACGATGTCGCTGCCGCGCGCGAGAATCGGCTCCTGCTGGTGCCACCAGCTGCCGACGCCATGGCCGACCAGCATCGGCTTGTACTCCCACTGGTGCTTCTTGAACTCCTCGTCGACGAAGGTGAACACGTCGCCGCAGCGCACGCCGGGCTGGCAGCGCTCGAGCGTCTTGCCGTAGATGTCTCGAATGATGTGGTATTCGTTGCGCAATGCCTCGCTCGGCTTGCCCAGAACCACGTTGCGGGACTGGTGGCCGGGATATCCCTTGGTGTGGTATGCGATGTAGTCGTCGCGGATGACGTCGCCCTTCTGGAACTTGAGGTCGCCCTCGCCGCCGTAGTTCACCTCGTTGCGGCTCGAGGCGAGGATGCCGTGCACCCAGCCCGCGCCGCGGCGCAGGCAGCTCGCGACGATCCTGCTGTGCACCTCCCGCTCGGTGTCGCCCGGGCGCACGGCGGAAAGCACCTCCAGATAGGCGTCGTCGAGCAGGTCCGCGGCCCCGCGCAGCAGCTCGAGCTCCGCGGGGGTCTTGATCCAGCGCACCTCGTCCATCATGCGCGTGCAATCGAAGAAGCTCGCCTGCGGCAGCAGCCGGGTCATTTCCTCCATGTGCGCCGCGCTGACGTAGTTTTTCTCGACTCCGATGCGCTCGCGCTCGAGCTTCATGTCCTTGATCACGTCGCACAGCTTCTTGTACGGCGACTCGATGTAGGCCTGGTACATCTCCAGCCGCGTGATCCAGCATTCGCGCTGGGTATACGGCACCGCGGTCTTGTTGAGGATCACCGCCGGCTCGCCGCGGCGCGGCCAGAGCACGATCGTGCCGCGCGGCGAGTCGGTGAGGTCGAGCATCCGCTGCAGCGTGCCGGGGTAGGCCATCTCCGAGAGGTAGGAGAAGTTCTGCCCGGCGCGCGCAACGATCGCCGCGAGCCCGTTCCGATCCATGAACGCGTTCAGCCGGTCGACGTTGGCGACGCGCTTGCGCACTGCCTGGTCCATGAAGCATCTCCTCTATTCGGGTAGGTAGGCGATCGCCTCGATCTCGACGAGATAGTCGTCGTTGGCGAGCCGCGAGATCTCGACCAGCGTGCTCGCGGGGCGGTGCGGGCCGAAGAACTTCTTGCGCACCTCGTTGATCTTCGGCCGATCCTGGATGTTGCGCACGAACACGGTCACCTTGCACACATCGGCGAACGTGGCGCCGGCCGCCGCGAGGCAGCGCTGGATGTTCTCGAGCACCTGCTGCGCCTGGGCGGTGACGTCGCCCTTGCCGACGGTGGCGCCCTTCTCGTCCTTCGGCTCCATGCCCGAGACGAACACCATGCGGCCGGCGCGCACGACCGGCGTGTAGTGGCTGATCGGCGTGGGCAGGCCGGTGACCGGCACCTCCTCGCGCCTGTTGTCGACTTTCATCGGAGCTCCTTTGGTCGGTTACTTGCGGAGATAGCGCTCGACCGGGCCGGGATCGATCGCGTTCACCACGTTCGGCCGGTTGGGAATCCGCTTCTCCGAGAAGAAGAAGTCGGCGAGGTCGCCCATGTGCGCCGCCATGCCCGACTGCGCTTTCGTGCTCGTGGTGCCGAGCGAAGCCGTGTAACCCTGGAGCTGGGCGCTGAGCGGCGGAATCTCGATGCGGCGATAGATGCGCAGCGCGTCCTTGGCGTCGGTTCCGAGCGCCTCGCTGATCGCGCTGACGGCCGCCTGCTCGTTGGTCTTGAGCAGCGCCGTCGTCTCGTCCATCGCCTTGATGAAGCGCTGCACCGCCGCTTCGCTGGCCGCGAGCCACTTCGCGCGCGCGACCCAGACGCCGGCCATCGGCAGGCGCATCGTCCCGAGGCTGCCGACGATGTGCCCGCCCTCGCTTTCCATCTTCGCGGTCCACGGGTCCCAGGACCAGGCGCCGTCGATATCACCCTTGATGAACGCGGGCAGCATCGCGCTCGGCTGCATGTCGAGGATCTTCACGCTGTCGGCGCCGAGCTTGAGCTGCCGCAGCGACTTGAGCAGCGCATAGTGGGCCGAGGTGCCGTAGGTGACGCCGATCCGGCGCCCCCTCTGGTCGGCGAGCGACCTCATCGCGGCCTGCTTGGTGGACACCAAGGCCTGCGTCTGCGCCGCGTCGGACTCGATGAAGAACACCTTCAGGTCCAGCCCCTGCGAGAGGCCGAAGATCGCCGGCGCGGTCGTCATGAAGGCCATGTCGATGTCCTCGCCCTTGAGCGCGGCGAGCATCGCCGGACCCGCCGTGAAGCGCGTGAAGTCGGCCGCTAGGCCGGCCTTCCTGAACATGTCCTGGTCGCGCGCGACGAAGAACCGGGGCGCGGTGCCCGGCTGAAACCCGATCTTGACCTTGCTGTCCTGACTGTGAACCGGTGGCGCTGCGGCGAAGCCCAGGCTCAGGATGAGCGCGGCGGCCGTAAATTTGGATCTCATGACATGCCTCCTTCGGGGGTTGGGGTTGCGTCACTTGCCGTGCCAGTGGACGACTTTCTGCTCGACGAATGCAATCGTGCTTTCCAGCAGAAATCCGACGATTCCGATCGCGAGCAGGCCCACGTAGACGTCGTTGACGCGGAAGAAGGTCGCCGCGTCCATGATCATGTAGCCCAAGCCCACCTGGGCGGCCACCAGCTCGGCGGCGACGACCAGCGTCCAGCTGATTGCCGAGCCGATGCGGATGCCGGTCAGGATCTGCGGCAGCGCGGCGGGCAGGATCACGTAGACGAAGAGTTTGCGGCGCCTCGCGCCGAGGCTGCTGCCGGCGCGCAGCAGCTGCTCGGGCACGCCCTTCACCGCCGCGATGGTGTTGACCAGGATGTAGAGGAACGACGAGAAGAAGATCACCGAGATCTTGGAGAACTCGCCGATGCCGAACCACAGGATCACCAGGGGCACGAAGGCGATCGCCGGAATCGGGCGCAGAAACGCGAACCACGGGAATACCAGCGCTTCGAGCGCCTTGACCCGGCCGATCAGGAGCCCGAGCGGCACCCCGAGCAGCACGGCGAAGCTGAACCCGACCAGCGTGCGCGCGAGGCTCGCGGCGATGTGGGCATAGAGCGTGGTGCCGGTATAGCCCCCGCCCAGCAGCGAGACCGCCTGCGAGAGCAGCACGAACGGCGAGGGCACGAGCTTCGAGGAGACCAGGCCGCTGTGCACGATCGCCGTCCAGATCACCAGGCCGCCGAATACCGAGGCCAGCCCGAGCAGGAATGCGTGCGGCATCCTGCCGGCCCACATCACGATTCCTCTGCCGCATGCTTCATGATCTCCTCGCGCACCAGCTCGTGCACCGCGAGCTTGAGCTGCAGGAACTCGGGCGCGCTGCGGATGTTGTAGCCGGACCTCGGATAGGGCAGCGACACCTCGAACAGGCGCTTGAGCCTTCCCGGCCGGTGGGTCATCACCGCGACGTCGCTCGACAGATAGATCGCCTCCTCGATGCTGTGCGTGATGAAGAGGATCGTCTTCTTCGTCGCCTCCCAGATGCCGAGCAGCTCCTCCTGCATGAGCTCCCGCGTCTGCGCGTCGAGCGCCGCGAACGGCTCGTCCATGAGCAGGATCTCCGGGTCGTTGGCGAGCGCACGCGCGATCGCGACTCGCTGCTTCATGCCGCCGGAGAGCTCGTAGGGATAGCGGTCCGCGAACTTCCGCAGCCCGATCAGCGCGAGGTACTTGTCGGCGCGCTCGACGCGCTCGCGCGGCGGCACCTCCGCCATGCGCGGGCCGAACTCGATGTTCTGGCGGACGGTGAGCCAGTCGAACAGGCCGAAGCTCTGGAACACGACGCCGCGGTCCCGCCCCGGCTCGGTCACGGGTGTCCCGCCCACCCGCACGCTGCCATTCGAGGCCGGGATGAACCCCGCGACGATATTGAGCAGCGTGGTCTTGCCGCAGCCCGAGGGGCCGACGACCGACATGAAGTGCCCGGCCTCGATGTCGAGCGAGATGTCGTCGACCGCCGTGAGCACATCGCCCTTGGTGTCCGTGTAGCGGTGCGACAGCCCCCGGATCTCGATTCGAGCCATGAACTCTCGATTGTTGCCACGGCGACCCATATGTCAAATGCATTTCAGGTATCGAACCGATGCGTCCGTGATATAGACTCTCCGCCATGGAGCTGCGCGATCTCCGCTACTTCGTCGCGGTCGCCGAATCGCTCGGGTTCTCGCGCGCCGCGCGCGGCCTGCGCATCAGCCAGCCGGCGCTCTCGCGCCAGATCAAGGCGCTCGAGCAGGAGCTCGGTCTCCGGCTCTTTGACCGCGTCGGGCGGCGCACGCTGCTCACTGCGGCGGGCACCGACCTGCTGGGCCGCGGCCGCGCGCTGCTGCACGAGTCGGAGCTGATCAAGGCGCGGGCCTCGGACATCGCCGGCGGCTCGCGCGGGCTGCTGCGCCTCGGGGCGACGCCGCACGCCTACGAGAGCTTCGTCGCCGGGCTGCTGGGGCGCTTTCGCCGCGCCAGCCCCGAGATCGAGATCACCCTGGTCGAGGACGGCGCCGCGAACCTGCTCGAGGCGGTGCGCGTCGGCGCGATCCATGTCGCCGTCGCCTCGCTGCCGAACGGCACCGAGCTGCTGGGGCGACCGCTATTCCCGTTCGGCATCGTCGCGGTGCTGCCGCGCTCCCACCCCCTCGCCGGGCACAAGTCGGTCGACGTGACCGACCTCGCGAGCTACCCCCTGCTCGTCATGAACCGCGGCTTCCTGACGCGCCAGCTCTTCGACGGCGCCTGCCAGAGCCTGCACATCGCCCCCCGGATCGTGCTCGAGAGCAACAGCGCGCATTCGCTGCTCGCGCTGGCGGGCCACGGCAACGGGGTGGCGATCCTGCCCTCCACTGTGAGCCTCGGCCGGACCTCCCAGAGGGTCATACCGCTGCGGCACGGCGGCAAGGCCCTCGGCCTGTGGATGTCCGTGATCTGGGAGGGGAAGCGGTATCTGACCCCGGCCGCGAAGACCTTCATCGAGGTCGCCTACGCGTCCACGCGCCGCCGCTATCCCGGCAAGCGCTTTCACTTCGAGCAGCTCGGCTTCTCGGCGCCTCCGGCCGACCGGTCTTCGCTCAGCCCGGCCCAGCCGGCATAGCTTCCAGCGCAGCCTGGAAGGCCGCGATCGGCGCGCGCCCGTAGCCGGCGCCGATCTGCCCGACGCTGGGCGAGCGGTGGGCGATGCCGGTGTTGAACACGGGCTCGATGCCGGTCGCGACCACCTTGCGCGCGTCGATGCCGAGCGGCGTGCCGCGAAACCCGAGGGCGGGAATGGTGAAGCGCGGATGCTCGGCCGCCGTCACCTTGTACATCTCGCTCGAGAAGCGTACCGCCTGCTCGATCGTCCCGCCGACGTAGCGCGCGAGCGCGGGCGCGCCCGCCATGGCGAACGCGCCGAGCCCGATGGTCTCGGTGATCTCGCTGTCGCCGATCACCGGCCCGGCGTCGCGCGCGCCGTAGCTCTGGAAGTACTGGCCCTGGATCGCCGGAACCGGCGCCGCCCACCAGCGCCCGCCCGTGCCGCCTACCCGGATGCCGCAGCGCACGCCGTTGAACGCCATCGCGGTCACGAGCGTCGAGCCGTGCACGTCGGCCGCCGCGAGCATCGCCGACTTCGCGGCCGCCATCGCCAGCGGCAGGAAGAAGAAGTCGTTCTGCGCCAGGAACCGCAAGGCGCGCGCGGTCTCCTCGGGCGGCGAGCCGCTTTCGGCGATCGCCGGGCCGACGGCGGCGAGGAACAGGGCCGACGAGGCCTTCTGCCGGCTGTGGCCGTCGTCGCCCATGTGCAGCGCCTGCGAGACGATGTCGAAGAGATCGATGCCGCCGGTGGCGAGGATCGCCTTGCGCAGGGTCGCGGCGAATCCGGTTTCCAGCCACGCCACGCGCTCCAGCGTCTGCGCGTCGGTCGACCCGTAGCGCAGCGCCTTGCCGCGTCCCTCGTTGATCGCCGCGAAGGCGCGCGTTCCGGCGGCGCGGTTCTCCACCACGAACACCGGCGTGCGCGCGCCGATCGGTGCGGCGAAGGTACCCAGCGCGTCGCGATCGTGCGCCGGCGTGAGGCGGATCGCGTCGCTTGCCGCCATTGCCTCGGCGCTGCCCAGGTCCTGCGCCAGCCCCGCGCGCACGATGGTCCCCACGATCGCGCCGCGCAGGGCGCCGCAGGCCTCTCGCCAGCCCTCGAGCGGCGGTCCGGCATGCAGGAACTCGCGCTCGCCGAGGCCGGGGATCACCTCCCCCGCCGGCCGCAGATCGACCAGGTACGGCGTTGCCGCCGTGATGCGGGTGAGCGCCTCGGCGTTGGCTTTGTCGATATCCGCGTCGCGCATCCGGGGCCTATCCCGCGATGAACGCGAGAGTGCGGAGCTTCATCGGAATTCCTTTAGCGGGGGCTGCGACTTCGGATGCTAGCGGCAAACTGCTCGCGCTACGAGACCTGTTCCAGCGTCTCCAGCCACCGGCCGGCTGCCTCGCCCACCTCCTCGTCCACCTCGGCGTTCGTCCGGCCGGAGGACTTCAGCACGTTGAACGAGTGGTCCGCGCCCTCGAGCCAGTGGATCTGCCAGGGCGCCGTCACCTTCCTCAGTGCGGCCTCCATCAGCTCGCGCTGGCAGAGCGTGTCCCGCGTGTCGTTCAGGCACAGCACCGGGCAGCGGATCTTCGCGAGGTGCGCGTCACGCAGCTTTTCCGGCTGCCCTGCCGGGTGCAGCGGGTAGGCGGCGAGCAGCAGCCCGTCGCAGTCGAAGCCTTCTGCCGCCAGCATCGAGGCGGCCCCGCCGCCCATCGAGCGGCCGCCGATAATCAGGCGCTCCGGGCTGCGCTCCTTGCGGACCCGGGCGACGACGGCTTCGATCGTCGCCTTGAGGACCGGCATCGGGTCTGGGCGGTTCGAGCCCTGGTCGCGGTAGGGGAAGTTGAAGCGGACGACTTCAAAGCCGCGGGGCTCGAGGGCAGCAGCAAGGCGCAGCATGCTGCGGTCGTCCTTGTGGCCGCCGGCGCCGTGGGCGCAGATAAAGATCGCGTACCCGACTGAAGCCATTTCACTAACCCTAAACCAATCCTCCAGCGCCGCGCTTGCAAAACGACGTCTAGACGTCTATCCTTTCCAGAGGTGAATAAATGTCCAGTAAGCGACGGCCTGGCGAAGTCCGGGATGCAATTCTAGAAGTGCTCATGGCCCATCGGGGCCGCGCTACCGTGCGGGAGATCCAGGCAGGGGTGGCGGATCGGATCGGCCGCGTGCCCCCGTCTTCAATCAGGTCGTATCTGCAACTGAATACCCCGGGTATCTTTGCTCGCAGCGACCGGGCCCAGTACGAGCTGGATGAGAGCTTTCTACGGCCGCCGGAGGCGGTCAAGCCAGCCGTTCGGGCCGCGCGAGCGCCTTTTCGCCATGGATCGTCTTTGCTGGTGCAAGACGACTGCATCAATTGGCTCCGGCAGCGGACACCAAACAGCGTCCATGCGGTCGTGACCGATCCGCCGTATGGCCTCCAAGAGTACACAGAGGAACAGCAGGCGAAGCTACGCACAGGGAGGGGTGGCGTCTGGCGGATTCCGCCTTCGTTCGATGGGGCGAAGCGTTCCCCACTGCCGCGATTCACCGTACTTACGCAAGCGGAGTTGAAGGAACTTCAGGACTTCTTCTATGTTTGGGCTCGAGTTCTGTCGCCGGCGCTGGTGCCCGGAGCAAATGTCGTCGTCGCAAGCAATCCACTTCTTTCGCATATCGTGTCCGGGGCGTTGGCGCGTGCCGGCCTCGAGCGGCGCGGAGAATTGATCAGGCTGGTTATGACCATGCGCGGCGGCGACCGACCCAAAGCCGCTCACGCCGAATTCAGCGAAGTAAGTGTCATGCCCCGCTCCATGTGGGAGCCGTGGCTCCTTTTCCGCAAGCCAGTCGAAGGGCGCATCCAGGACAATCTGCGCAAGTGGATGACGGGGGGATTCAGAAGGCCGAGCGCCGAGAGACCGTTCGGCGACGTGCTGGCATCTGCTCCGACGCGAGCCTCGGAACGGGCACTCGCGCCCCACCCAAGCCTTAAGCCGCAGGCTTTTCTCCGGAAACTGGTGCGTGGCGTACTTCCATTGGCCAAGGGAGTAGTCCTCGACCCGTTTGCCGGAGCCGGCTCCACGCTTGCGGCGGCGGAAGCAGTTGGTTACGAGAGCGTGGGGGTGGAGAAGGATCCGCACTACTTCGATATCGCCTCGATCGCCATACCGAAACTGGCGAAGCTCGAGATGAAGGGGAACGGGGACTAGAGTCGGTAGACCCAGCTGGCTCGCAGCTTTTCGATTCCCTCCTTGTGCAGCGTCGCCGTCCGCGTGCCCAGCTCTCCTCGCGGATTCTTTCGAAAGTCGGCGACCGTCACCTGCCCCAAGTACACCTCGGTGAACTGAAGCGGTGCACGCGTCACAGCTGGCTCTGACCTGTTGTCGACCTGATAGACAAACACGCACATCCACTGGTCTCTAGCGCCATGCGTGTCTACGGCTCCACCGGCCTTCCGCGTGGTCTTGATCTCAACACCATCGCTGCCTGCCTTGACGCTGTTCGCAGGGTACCGTCCCTTCACGACGAGGTCCGGGTGGCCATTGAAATAGCAGTTCTCTGTTAGCGTTCTCGAGTGCTTTGCGAGGCTGGCGGTCAACATATCCGACAGCAGCCCGGACATGATGGCAGGACGCAAGAAATCGTCGAGGCGCTCCAGGCCTTTCGCAACCAAACCAGTATTCACGTCGAAGAAGAAGTCATACACGTCTTGCATCGCAAGCTCGAAATCCTTCGATCGGAGCTCGAACGGCAACGAGGCATTCTTGCTGAACTTCGAGCCGTCTACGGTATTGCGCTTGATCGGCATCCCGGAGCGCCCCGATCGCCCCCGCCTACTCGAGCCTAGGACTTATCGCAACGCCGCGTTGATCTTCTCCAGCATCCCGCTCCCCGGGCAAAGCTCCTTCTCCCCGAGCTTGTTGAACGCCCCCTCGTAGGTCTCGAGGTGCGCGTGCAGGTCCTGCGCATCCGGCTTGACGTACAGCAGCCCGGTCAGCACTTCCCCCTTCTCCGCCGCCCGAGCGATGTGGGTGATGGCGTTGATCTTGTCCGACGGATCGTAGGAAGCGTCGAGCTTCCGCAGTTTGATGATCGACCCGTCATGCTGCGGAACCTCGATCACACCGCCTTCCGAATAATCCACCGTGATCGCCTCCCGGTTGGGCCAGAAGTCGAGCCGGTTGACCGCCTCGTTGTGCTCGCGCACGTAGTCGTAGCTCTTGGTGGAGCCGGTATGGTTGTTGAACGCAACGCAGGGAGAAATGACATCGATGAAGGCGGCCCCCGAATGGGCGATCGCCGCCTTCACCAGCGGCACGAGCTGCTTCTTGTCCCCGGAGAACGACCGCGCCACGAAGCTCGCCCCCATCAGCAGCGCCAAAGACACCGTATCCACCGGCGCATCGGTGTTCACCTGCCCCCGCTTCGCCTTCGACCCCATGTCCGCGGTCGCCGAGAACTGGCCCTTGGTGAGCCCGTACACCCCGTTGTTCTCCAGGATGTAGGTCATGTTCACGCCCCGCCGCATGACGTGCGCGAACTGCCCGAGGCCGATGGAGGCCGAATCCCCGTCCCCCGACACGCCGATGTAGATGAGCTCGCGGTTGGCGAGGTTCGCCCCGGTAAGCACGGAAGGCATCCGCCCGTGCACGGTGTTGAACCCGTGCGACTGCCCGAGGAAGTAATCAGGAGTCTTGGACGAGCACCCGATCCCCGAGAGCTTCGCCACCAGATGGGGCTGGATATCGAGCTCCCAGAACGCCTGGATGAGCGCCGCGGAAATCGAGTCGTGCCCGCACCCGGCGCACAGGGTAGACACCTTCCCCTCGTAGTCCCGCCGCGTGAAGCCGAGCCGGTTCTTCGGCAGCGTGGGATGGTGGAGCCTCGGCTTCGCGACGTAGGTCATGCCGCCTTGTCCTTGCGGATCGGCCGCACGTTGAGCGCGGCCACGATCTGCGCGATCTCGCTCGCGATGAAGCGCGCCGTGATGGGCGTGCCGTCGTAGTGCAGCACCGAGATGAGGCTCGCCGGGTTGATGCCGGCGTCGTTCACGAGGAGCGTCTTGATCTGCGCATCCCGGTTCTGCTCCACCACGAACACCTTGGAGTGCGAGGCCACGAAGTCGAACAGCTCATCCTGGAACGGGAACGCCCGCACGCGCAGCGCGTTGATGAAGATGCCTTTCTCGGCGAGCGCTTCGAGCGCCTCGTGCATCGCGGGGCTGGTAGAGCCGTAGTAGATGACGCCGAACCTCGCCGGCTCCCTGGAAGGCGTGAGCACGGGCCTGGGCACCAGCGCCTTCGCGGTCTCGAACTTCTTCTGCAGCCGCTGCATGTTGTAGACGTAGTCCGGCCCCGCCTCGGAGTACCGCGCGTAGGGGTTCCGGCTGGTGCCGCGCGTGAAGTAGGCGCCGCGCTTCTCGTGCGTGCCGGGGAGCGTCCTCCAGGGGATGCCGTCGCCGTCCACGTCGAGGTAGCGCCCGAACTCCTTGCCGCTTTCCAGCTCCTCGCGGCTCATGACCTTGCCGCGGTCGTACCTGCGCGAGTCGTCCCACTTGAAGGGCGCCGCGAGCCGCTGGTTCATGCCGATGTCGAGGTCGGTCATGAGGAAGACGGGCGTCTGCAGGCGATCCGCGAGGTCGAGCGAGAGCGCGGCGAACTCGAAGCACTCGTGCGGATCCTCGGGGAAGAGCAGCACGTGCTTGGTGTCCCCGTGCGAGGCGTAGGCGCAGGCGAGCACGTCGGACTGCTGCGTGCGCGTGGGCATCCCGGTGGAGGGGCCGCCCCGCTGCACGTCGATGATGGTCACCGGGATCTCGGCGAAGTACGCGAGCCCGATGAACTCGCTCATGAGCGAGATCCCCGGCCCCGAGGTGGCGGTGAACGCGCGCGCCCCGTTCCACCCCGCGCCGGTGACGATGCCGATCGAGGCGAGCTCGTCCTCGGCCTGGATGATCGCGAACTTGTTCTTGCCCGTGGCCTTGTCGACGCGCAGCCGCGAGCAGTAGCGCTGGAAAGCCTCCGCGAGCGAGGAGGACGGCGTGATCGGGTACCAGGCGCAGACCGTGGCCCCGCCGTAGACGCAGCCGAGCGCCGCGGCCGCGTTGCCGTCGATGAAGACCTTGTCGCCCACCGCATACGCCCGCTTCGCCTTTAATCCGCATGCATCCTTCAGGTGCGTGCGCGCGTGCTCGAGGCCCATCTGCAGGGCGTTCAAGTTGGGCTTGAGGAGCTTCTCCTTGCCCTTGTACTGCTCGCCGATCAGCTCGGCGATCACGCCCGGCTCCACGTCGAGCAGCGCCGCGAGCGCGCCCACGTAGATGATGTTCTTGAAGAGCTGGCGCTCGCGCGCATCGGTGTAGGTGGCGTTGCACATCTCGGTGAGCGGCATGCCGATGACGTGGATGTCGTCGCGGAACTTCGAGGGCGCGAGTGCCTTGGTGTTGTCGTAGAAGAGGTAGCCCCCGGGCTCGATCTCCTCCACGTCCTGGTCCCAGGTCTGCGGGTTCATCGCCACCATCAGGTCCACGCCCCCGCGCCGCCCGACCCACCCGGACTCGCTGACGCGCACCTCGTACCAGGTCGGCAGCCCCTGGATGTTGGAGGGGAAGATGTTCCTCGGGCTCACCGGGATGCCCATGCGAAGGAACGACTTCGCGAACAGCTCGTTCGCCGAGGCCGAGCCCGAGCCGTTGACGTTGGCGAACTTGAGGACGAAATCGTTGACCGCCTCGATGCGCTTCGTCATCTCAGGCGGCCTTCCGTTTGAGCGGCGCGCGGCACGCCGGCCCCGCGTGCGCCAGGTCGAGCAGGAACTTCTGCATGTCCCAGGCCCCCGTAGGGCAGCGCTCGGCGCACAGCCCGCAGTGCAGGCACACGTCCTCGTCCTTGACCATGACGCGCGTGGTCTTGAGCGCCTCCGACACGTAGAGGTCCTGGCCGCGGTTCTTCGCCGGGGCGTTGAGCCGCCCCCTGAGCTCGGCCTCCTCGCCGTCGGGCACGAAGGAGATGCAGTCCATCGGGCAGATGTCTACGCAGGCGTCGCACTCGATGCACTGCTTGGCGGTGAACACGGTCTGCACGTCGCAGTTGAGGCAGCGTTGTGCTTCCTTCCATGCCGTCGCCGCATCAAATCCGAGTTCCACTTCCATCTTCACGTTGCGCAGCGTCGCCTTGATGTCCGCCCAGGGCACCTTGAAGCGCGCGTCGTTGGCGATCTCGTTGTCGTAGCTCCACTCGTGGATGCCCATCTTCTGCGACATCAGGTTGACGTGCGGCGCGGGCCGCTCGCGCAGGTCCTCGCCCGAGAGCAGCTTGTCGATCGAGATCGCGGCGTCGTGGCCGTGCGCCACCGCCCAGATGATGTTCTTCGGCCCGAACGCGGCATCCCCGCCGAAGAAGACCTGCCTGAGCGAGGACTGCATCGTCACCTTGTCCACCGCCGGCATGCCGGAGCGATCGAGCTCGATGCCGCAGTCGCGCTCGATCCACGGGAAGGCGTTCTCCTGCCCCACCGCCACCAGCACGTCGTCGCACTCGAAGAACTGGTCCGGCTCTCCGGTAGGCACGAGGCTGCGCCGGCCCTTCTCGTCGTACTCGGCCTTCACCTTCTCGAACACCATGCCCCCCAGCCTGCCGGAGCGGATCACGAACTCCCTGGGCACGAGGTAGTTGAGGATCGGGATGCCCTCGTGCTGCGCGTCCTCCTTTTCCCAGGGGCTCGCCTTCATCTCCTCGAACCCCGAGCGCACGATCACCTTGACGTCCTCGCCGCCCAGGCGCCGGCTGGTGCGGCAGCAGTCCATGGCGGTGTTGCCCCCGCCGAGCACGATCACGCGCTTGCCGATCTTCGAGGTGTGGCCGAAGGACACCGAGGAGAGCCAGTCGATGCCGATGTGGATGTTCGATGCGCCTTCCTTGCGGCCCGGGATGTCGAGGTCGCGCCCGCGCGGCGCCCCCGACCCCACGAACACCGCGTCGAACCCCTCGCCGAGCAGCCGCTTCATCGAGTCGATCTTCGCCCCGCCCCTGAACTCGACGCCGAGGTCGAGGATGTAGCCCACCTCCTCGTCGATCACCTCCAGCGGCAGGCGAAAGCGCGGGATCTGCGACCAGATCATGCCGCCCGCGCGCGGATCCTGGTCGAACACCGTGACCGCGTAGCCGAGCGGCGCGAGGTCGCGCGCCACGGTGAGCGAGGCGGGACCCGCGCCCACGCAGGCGATGCGCCTGCCGTTCTTCTTCTGCGCCGGCCGGGGAAGCAGCGGCCGGATGTCGTCCTTGAGATCGGCCGCCACGCGCTTCAGGCGGCAGATGGCGACCGGCTCGGGTTTGGCCTGGTTCTCCTCCTCCACGCGGCCGCGGCGGCAGGCCGGCTCGCAGGGGCGGTCGCAGGTGCGCCCGAGGATGCCGGGAAACACGTTGCTCCTCCAGTTGACCATGTAGGCATCGGAGTAGCGGCCCGCCGCGATCATGCGGATGTACTCGGGAACCGGGGTGTGGGCGGGACACGCCCACTGGCAATCGACGACCTTGTGAAAGTAGTCGGGATTTCCGATATCGGTAGGGTGCAACTCCGCGTCTCCTTGACGGCGCGTCTCCCGCGCGCCTTCGATCAGCTTGATGGCCGGATTAACCGAGCAGTTTACTCCGGCTTCCCGGGGAAGGAAACCTTTGTTTTCAAACCCCTAGGCCGTCAGGACGTGCGGCTTGCCGCCGTCCAGCTCGCGAAACAGGGTCACGAGGTGGGTCACCCGGCCCTCGCCGTCCCGCACCGCGGCAACGCTGCGCCACTCGCGGTACAGGGTGCCGTCGCGCCGCCGGCTCCAGGTGGCGCCGCTCCAGCGCCCGGTCTCGAGCACCTCGGCGTGGAGCTGCGCGTAGAACTCGCGCGGCTGCATGGCGCTGCGGAACTCGGACTCGTTGCGGCCGAGCACCTCCTCGGCGCCGTAGCCGGTGATGGCGCTGAAGGCGCGGTTCACCGAGAGGATCCTGCCCTCGGCGGAAGTGACCACGACCGCCTCGGCCATGCGCTCGAAGGCGTGCGCCGCGATCTCGAGCTGCTCCTCGCGCGCGCGCTGCTCGGTGACGTCGCGCGACACCAGCACGGCGCCGCGCACCGTGCCGTCGGGCTCGCGCACCGCGTGCACCAGCGACTCGAGCCGGCGCAGCTCGCCGCCCGCGGCGCGCAGCTGCAGCCGCAGCCGGCAGCTGTCGCCGCTCTGCATCGCGGCGAGCACCGCCGCGCGCGCGCGGAACTGGTCCTCCTCGGCGACCGCGCGGAAAGCGTCCGCGCCGGGCTCGAGGTCGCGCGCCCCGAGCAGCTTGGCGTAGGAGGGGCTCGAGTAGAGCCAGCGCCCGTCGCGGTCCACCATGGCGATGAGATCGCCCGCGTTCTCGGCGATCAGGCGGTAGCGCTCCTCGCTCGCGCGCACCTCGGCGCGCGCCGCGCGCAGCCGCTGCTGCTGGCTGTGCACCACCAGCCCCAGGCTCGCGGTGTAGCCGAGCGAGCCGAAGAAGCACAGCGCCGTGACGAGGTCGCTCGTCGCCGCGTAGTGCTGAAAGCCCATCGGCGCGATCCAGGCGAGCGCCCCGGCGGCGAACAGCACCGCCGCCCAGCCCGCACCCTGCCAGCCGCGCATCACCGCGCTGTTGAGCGTGGTGCTGAACAGGCCGGCGTAGGCGATCCAGGTCGGGAAGCCGAGCGCGGCCACCCAGGCGCCGATCAGCACCGGATCGAAGCGCAGGTTGCCGAGCTCCGCCGCGTAGCCGTCGCCCGAGAGCCGCGTGCGCAGGAAGGCGAGGTGCGGGTAGGCGAGGAACGAGGCGGCGAGCGCGAGCCAGGCGGCGGCGCCCGCGCCGCGCTCCCAGAGCACGATGCCGAGGACCAGGAAGCTGTAGGCGAACGCCGCGCTGCGCACGCTGTAGTTGATCCTCGCGGCGCGGGACGATCGCATGGCGCTACAATTCTAGCGCCATGGCGAGCCAGCTCGATTCCCTGAGGCTGCACTCCACGGTGGTCGCCGACACCGGCGACATCGACGCGGTGGCCCGCTTCCGGCCGCAGGACGCGACCACCAACCCGTCGCTGCTGCTCGCCGCCGCCGGGGACGCGCGCTTCGGGCACCTCGTGGACCCGGACATGGACCGCATGTGCGTCAACTTCGGCTGCGAGATCCTGAAGCACGTCGCGGGGCGCGTCTCCACCGAGGTGGACGCGCGGCTCTCCTTCGACGCCGGGGGCTCCGCCGGCAAGGCGCGGCGCCTGATCGAGCTCTACGGCAGGGCCGGCGTCGGCCCGGAGCGCGTGCTGATCAAGCTCGCGGCCACCTGGGAGGGCATCCGCGCGGCCGAGCAGCTCGAGCGCGAGGGCATCCACTGCAACCTGACCCTGCTGTTCTCCTTCGCGCAGGCCGCGGCCTGCGCCGACGCGGGGGTGACGCTGATCTCGCCCTTCGTGGGGCGCATCTACGACTGGCACCGGCAGGCGCGCACGGTGGAGGACATCCCGATCGAGGAGGACCCGGGCGTGGCCTCCGTCGCACGCATCTACGGCTACTACAAGAAGCACGGCTACGCCACGCAGGTGATGGGCGCGAGCTTCCGCAAGCCCGCGCAGATCCTCGCGCTCGCCGGCTGCGACCTGCTCACCATCGCGCCTGAGCTGCTGGCGCGGCTCGAGGCCACCCCGGGCGCGGTCGAGCGCCGTCTCTCGCCCGAGCAGGCGCGCGAGCTGGACCTGCCGCGGCTCGCGCTCGACGAGAAAGCGTTCCGCTGGAAGCACAACGAGGACGCGATGGCGGTGGAGAAGCTCGCCGAGGGCATCCGCAGGTTCGACGCCGACGCGCGCGCGCTCGAGGCGCGCCTGCGCGCGCGCATCGCGGCTTGAGCGTAGGCTTCGCGCTCGAGCGGCGCGCGCAGGGCGCGGTGGCGCGCCTGACGCTGGACAATCCGCGCAAGCTCAACTGCCTCTCGCGGGCGATGCTCGAAGGCCTCGTCGCGCGGGTCCGCGAGGCAGAGCTCGCGCCCGAGCTGCGCGCGGTGGTGCTTACCGGCGCCGGCGAGAAGGCGTTCACCGGCGGCGTGGACGTCGCCGCGCTCGCCGGGCTCGATTCCCGGCAGGCGCGCGAATTCATCGGCGTGGTGCACGAGGCCTGCGCCGCGATGCGCGAGTGCCCGGTGCCGGTGATCGCGCGCCTGAACGGCTGGTGCATCGGCGCGGGGCTGGAGATCGCGGCGGCCTGCGACCTGCGCATCGCCGCCGAGCACGCCGCCTTCAGCATGCCGGAGGTGCGCCTCGGGATCCCCTCGGTGGTCGAGGCGGCGCTGCTGCCGCGGCTGGTGGGCGCGGGCCGCGCGCGCTGGCTCGTCATGACCGGGGAACCCATCGGCGCGCGCGAGGCGCTCGCCTGGGGGCTGGTGGAGCGCGTGGTGCCGGCGGCGAGCCTCGACTCGGCGGTGAACGCCGCGCTCGATGCGCTTCTCGCGGGGGAGCCGGAGGCGATCCGCGCGCAGAAGCGCCTGTGCAAGCTCTGGGAGGAGGCGCCGCTGGAGGCGAGCGTGCGCGCGA
>Ga0114945_10000721_pt1 | contig 21307 bp, 16 predicted proteins | sample OV2TP3_FD_87194 | JGI IMG/M metagenome (GOLD analysis project Ga0114945, IMG submission 87194) | Hot spring microbial communities from Beatty, Nevada to study Microbial Dark Matter (Phase II) - OV2 TP3 | ecosystem: Environmental > Aquatic > Thermal springs > Hot (42-90C) | place: USA: Beatty...
ACGAGGAGCGGAAGGCGAAGGATGAAGGTAGAAGGCGGCGCGAGGCGGGAAGCCTCGGCGGCGGCGGCGGGGGGAAGAGGGGCGCGAATCCGCGCGACGCCGCCGCGCCGGACGTCCTTGAAACAGCCTGAGAAATAGGTCAAGATCGTTGACGGCACAAGGGTTAGGATCTCATGTAGAGGTGTGTGTTACGCCGCCGGAACGTGGCCTACGGGGTGTTATGTGGAAACCATATAATCAATAGTTATGTGACCAACGAAGCGCGAGACCTGATGTTACGATGACGAGAATGGATCACGCCACCTCAGCCAGATCCGAGCGCAAGCGTATGGGGGCGCACTACACGCCGCCAGCGTTGGCTCACCTTCTTGCCGACAAGATCGTCGAGCATCTTGAACCGTCTTCCGCCCGGGAGATTCGAGTTCTCGACCCGGCGTGCGGTGACGGAGGACTCCTGCACGCCGCGATTGACGCGCTGCGGCAAAGAGGTTTCGACAACTGCCACGCAGTCGGCGTCGAAGCGGACCCCAAGGCACTCGCCGAGGCGGGACGGGCCTTCGAGAAGGCCGAGGACGGTCTGGTCGAACTCATGGCCGGGGACTTTCTGGAGCTTGCCGCAGGGTTCGAACCTCAGCGTGATTTGTGGTCGAGCCACGCGACAACAGGAAGGCTTTGCGGCGACTTTGATGTCGTCATCGCCAATCCCCCATACGTACGCACTCAGGTTCTCGGCGCTGCGCGAGCCCAGCAGCTTGCGAATCGTTTCGGTCTTTCCGGTCGTCTTGACCTCTATCATGCCTTCATTCGCGCGATAACTCATTCGTTACGCCGCGGTGGAGTCCTTGGCATCATCACGTCTAACCGGTTCATGAGCACTCTGGCCGGAAAGGCCATTCGTGCCTTTCTTAGCGATAATCTCGAAGTCCTCGAGCTAATCGACCTTGGAGATACGAAGCTCTTCGAAGCGGCTGTCCTTCCCGCGGTGCTAGTCGGTCGACGGCCCGGTGGTCGTCGCTCGCCAGACCCGTACCTCGTCCCATTTACCCGGGTCTACGCACAGGCGCATGGGATAGCATCGGGGGGAGATGTCACGCCTGACAGAGGCAGTATTGTGGAGGCTGTGGCCGCAGGGGATGAAGGTCTTGTTCAGGTACCTGGAGGGCGATTCGCCATCACTCGTGGGAAGTTTCCTCTCTCTCCCGGAGCAAGCCACGTGTGGGCATTGCTATCCCCTCACGAGTCTAACTTGGTGGAACGCCTCCGAGAGAGATCCCACCGAACGATAGAAGAAGTTGCGCATGTCAGAGTCGGGATCAAGACCACGGCTGATGACGTTTTTATCCGCGAGGACTGGACTGGACTGCCTGCGGAGCGAAGTCCGGAGGTCGAACTGCTCCGGCCGTTGCTCCGCCATGAGGATGCTCATCGTTGGGCGATGCCGCGCCGGCATGCGCCCAGCGCGCGGGTTTTGTACCCTCATTTCGTGGTTGGCGGAGCCAAACGTGTCGTTGACCTCGAACACTATCCGCGGAGCCGTGCGTATCTCGAAGACTTCCGATCCCGTCTAGCAGCCAGGCGGTACGTGATCGAGGCCGGCCGAAACTGGTACGAGGTGTGGGTTCCACAGGACCCAGCTGCGTGGGCGTCCCCCAAGATCGTGTTCCCCGATATTAGTCCTGACCCAAGGTTTTGTCTCGTCGAAGACAATTGCCTTGTGAACGGCGACTGCTACTGGATGACGCTTCGACCAGGGGTAGCCGAGGAGATACTGTACCTGATCTTAGGTGTCGCGAACTCGGGCCTCATGACGCGCTTTCATGACGCCGCCTTCAGCAACAGGCTCTACTCCGGACGGCGACGCTACATCACTCAGTACGTGGGCAAGTATCCGCTCCCGGACGAGAGTACCCACATCGCGCGCCGCATCGGGTCGCTTGCTAGGGAGATGGTGAAGGCAGCACGTACAGGTGCTGCGGATCAGGTTAGGCAACTTGAAGAAACCATGGATTCTTTGGTTTACGAAGCGTTTGGACTCGACCGCAACGGAGGTTTACTGTGACGCGGGCGTCGAAGGCCCTCGATCGCGCTCACGAGAAGCGGGAGCGCATTCACACGCTCGACCTTGGAGACGGCGACCCGCTGGCAAATGCTCCAGCCGATCCGGATCTGCTCTTTACGCTGGAGGAGATCGCGATTCTTCTCAAACCGCTCATGGGAGTCGACGCGCCCCGGGATGACGGCGGGCGCATCTTGGAGGTTCGCCCGAAGGGTCACTGGTTCGAGTTCGAGGTGGCCAAGCGTCTGGGCTACCACTACCCCCCGGGCGCAGGGCTCTTCCCCGATCTGCGACACCAGTTGCTCGAAGTGAAGCATCACACCGGAAAGTCCGTGACCATTGACTTCGGCCACCACCATCCGGGCGCGGAGAACATCATCGAGACGCGTTGGAACGAGAAGGCACGCTCGCGGGTCTGCGATATCCGCTACTTGATCGCTCTCGCCCCGCCGCCGGAACACAGGGTCACGGTTCTGGTATTGGCAACGGGCGCTGAGATCAACAGCATCTTCGGCGTCTCGCCAACGAAGACGATCAAGTACCAGCTTGGGATCTCGAACAAGTGGAGACAAGACCATGCCGGGCAGATTCTGGTCTCAGGAAAGGTATTCTCGGCATAGGGCACCGATGGGTCGCATAACAACCGGTTGCAGCGGACGGCGCTGCGCGCCGCCGCTGAACCGGGGCGTTAGAAGGCGCTCACAGACTGACACCGGCCGAGCTTAGAGAAGTGACCGATGGACACACGCGTCAGCAACTTGGAGGTGTCGTACCCACGTCAAGGTGCGCCCACCTATCGACTGGAGGTCGGGCATGACGGGCTGAACAGGCACCGCGTCATCACAGGCAAGGACGTGGCAATCGTTGAACGGAAGGCGCGGCTTCTGGTGAGAGACTGGGCAGAGAAGTGGGAGGCGAAACAGGAACGCGAGGCGATCCGGAGGGAGAACACCCGGAGGAAGGAACACCTAGATGCCCAGAAGCCGCTCGCCGCCGAACGCACGAGTGAGGCCCGGGCTGAACTCATGGCCCTTAACGCCATCCTGGCTCACGCTCTCGAAGTGGATGACACGATCGACTGGGAGAGTCTGAAGGACCGAAGCGACTTCCCAGAGCCTCCGCCGAAGCGGGAGCCCGCCTCGGGCCCGCCGCCGCGTGAACCGGATCGGGCACGCTACAGGCCGGATATCACATTGCTGGACCGATTGCTCTCCTCACGCCGGGAGAGAAAGATCGCCGATGCAGCGCGACGTTATGAAGCGGCCCGTGTAGCTTGGCAGCAGGAGATGGACCACCGGGGGGAAGAGCAACGGAATCGAGAAGCGCGGCTGGCTGCTCTTGTCATCGAGTGGGAAGGGCGCCGTAACGCCTACATGTCCGCGCAGGCCGACTCGAACACGGCGGTAGATCAGAAGCGCGCAGCTTATGAATCGCGCAATCCGGACGCCATTCTCGACTACTTCGACTTGGTGCTGTCCAACTCCGAGTATCCAGACTGGATGCCACAGGAGTGGGATCTGGACTATAACGGCGAGAACGGGATTCTTGTTGTTGAGTACAGTCTGCCGTCGCTTGAACAGATTCCCCGCTTGTCAGAGGTTCGTTACGTGCAGTCGCGGGATGAGTTCACGGAGAAGCTTCTGTCGGACGCCCAGCTCAAGAAGATCTACGATGCCGTTGTGTACCAGATCGTCCTCCGCACCGTTCACGAGTTGTTCGAAGCGGATTCGGTCGGCGCCCTTGAGGCGGTCGTCTTCAATGGTCGAGTCACCTCAGTAGATCCAGCCAGTGGCCACAAGACTACGGCGTGTATCCTGTCCCACCAGGCCAACAAGGACGAATTCGTCGCGGTCAATCTCGCACAAGTGGATCCGAAAGCGTGCTTCAAAGCGCTCAAAGGCGTGGGAAGTTCGAAACTCCATAGCCTCACTCCCGTGGCACCCATCCTGCAGATGCGCCGGGACGATGGCCGCTTCGTTTCGGCGAGGGAGATCGCAAGCACCCTCGATGACTCAGTCAACTTGGCCGCTATGGACTGGGAGGACTTCGAGCACCTTATCCGGGAGCTGTTCGAGCGCGAGTTCAGCGCCTCTGGAGGCGAGGTGAAGGTGACGCAGGCCAACAGAGATGGTGGCGTGGACGCGATCGCGTTCGATCCGGACCCGATTCGGGGTGGGAAAATCGTGATTCAGGCCAAGCGGTACACGAATACGGTTGGGGTGGCGGCAGTTCGAGACCTCTATGGCACCGTAGTGAATGAGGGTGCCACAAAGGGGATCCTCGCGACGACATCTGACTACGGCCCAGATGCCTACGGCTTTGCGAAGGACAAGCCCCTGACTCTTCTGAACGGCGCCAACCTTCTCCATTTGCTCGGGAAGCACGGTGCAAGAGCGAAGATCGACATTCAGGAGGCCAGACGGTTGATGGGGTTATAGCTTGCCCGGTTTCCATGGAGCCGCGCCTTCTAACAAGGCGATGCACCTGACGGCGCTTGGCGCCGCAGGTGATCGCCAATCCGTCAGGCCGCTTCAGTGACCCTCAGAAGGAGAAAGCCGCTGTGGCGTGCAAACGGGGCCGCGCCGGGCCGGCGGTGGTTGAAGCCTATTGGGCCTTGAAGCCGGAGGAGTTGTTTCAGGGGCTCAAGGCCGGGCCGGAAGGGCTGACCTCAGTCGAGGCCGCCGAGCGGCTGAAAAGCCACGGCCCGAACGCGATCGCCCGTGAGCGGGAAGCGGCGTGGCCGGCGGTCTTGTGGGATCAGCTTCGCAGTCCGTTGCTGCTGCTTCTGGTGTTCGCGGCCGGCGTGGCGGCGCTCGTCGGCGAATGGGCCGACGCGGTGATCGTGTTTTCGATCGTCGCGGCCTCAGCGGGGATCGGCTTCGTTCGGGAGTATCGGGCGGAGACGGCCGTGGCGGCCCTGCGGGAGCGGGTCAAAACGCGCGTCACCCTCTTCCGGGACGGCCAGCCCCGTTCCCTCCCGGCGGAGGAGGTGGTTCCCGGCGACGTGATCCTTCTGGCGGCGGGCAGCCTCGTCCCGGCCGACGCGGTGGTCCTCGAAGCCAGCGCATGCTACGTGAACGAGGCGGTCCTGACGGGGGAGAGTTTCCCGGTGGAGAAGGAGCCGGGGCCGCGACCCACGGCCACGCCGCTGGCCCGGCGGACCAACTGCGTCTTCGGGGGGACGAACGTCCGAAGCGGGATGGCCCGATGTCTCGTCGTCGCCACCGGGGCCACGACGGCCTTTGGCGCGATCGCCCATCGGCTTGCGCGGCGTCCCCCGGAGACGGAGTTCGACCGGGGGTTGCGGCAATTCGGTCACTTGCTCCTGCGAGGGATGCTGATCCTGGTGCTTCTGGTCTTTGTGGCGCACGTGTTCCGCGGCCGACCCCCGGTGGAGACGCTTCTGTTTTCCGTGGCTCTGGCGGTGGGGCTCAGTCCGGAGCTCTTGCCGGCGATCCTGGGGGTGAACTTGGCGCGCGGAGCCGAGTTCATGGCCCGCCACGGCGTCCTCGTGCGCCGCCTCAATGCGATCGAGAACCTGGGGAGCATGGATATCCTTTGCACGGACAAGACGGGTACGTTGACCGAGGGCGTGGTTCAGCTGGAGGGGGCCTATGATCCGTTCGGGCATGAGTCCGAAGCGGCGCTGGAGCTGGCGGCGCTGAACGCGGCGCTGGAGACCGGATTTCCCAGCCCGCTGGACGAAGCCATCATGCTGGCTCGGACGCCGGACCTGACCGGCCGGCGAAAACGGGCCGAGATCCCCTTCGATTTCCTCCGCAAGCGCGTCAGCGTGGTCGTCGAAGACGCCGGCGGAGTCCGGCTCATCTCCAAGGGCGTTTTTCACCGGGTGCTCGAGGTGTGCGATCGACTCGCCGACGGCTCGCCGCTCGACGCCGATCGTCGGGCGGCCCTCGAGGCGCTCTATGACGGCTGGACCGGTGGCGGCGTCCGCGTCCTGGCCGTCGCGGTCGGGGAGGCGCCGGACCGCGAGGGTTACGGCCGCCAGGACGAGCGCCAACTGGCCTTGGCCGGGTTCCTCACCTTTCTTGACAGCCCGAAGGAGGGGGTGAGCGAGGCGCTGGCGGCTCTGGGGCGGCTGGGGGTCGCGGTCAAGCTCATCACCGGCGATAGCGAACGCGTGGCCCGCCACGTCGCCGGGCGGGTGGGCCTCCGCGCCGAGCGGGTGCTGACCGGGGCGGCGCTGGAGGAGCTTCACGACGAGGCGCTCTGGCACGCCGCCGAGCGGACGGACGTCTTCGCCGAGGTCGATCCGAACCAGAAGGAACGGATCATCCGGGCGCTCAAGAAGATGGGTCATGTGGTCGGCTTTCTCGGCGACGGCGTGAACGACGCCCCGGCGATGCATGCCGCCGACGCTTCGCTCTCCGTCGAGCACGCGGTCGACGTGGCCCGCGAGGCGGCCGATTTCGTGCTTCTGGAACGGCATCTGGACGTGATCCGACGGGGCATCGAGGAAGGACGCAAGACGTTCGCCAACACGCTCAAGTACGTGCTGACGACGACGAGCGCCAACGTGGGCAACATGGCGAGCATGGCGGCGGCCTCGCTCTTTCTGCCGTTCCTGCCGCTTCTGCCCGGTCAGATTCTCCTCAACAATTTCATCTCCGACATTCCGGCGATCGGTCTGGCCGGGGACGCCGTCGATCCGGAGCTGGTGGAGCGTCCCCGGCGCTGGGAACCGAAGTTCATCGGCCGATTCATGGTCGAGTTCGGGCTTTTGAGCTCGACGTTCGACCTGGTGACGTTTGTGCTGCTCCTGGGAGGGTTCCGGGCCGAGGCGGCGACGTTCCGGACGGGGTGGTTTGTCGAGTCGCTGCTGACGGAGTTGGCCGTCGCCCTCGTCATCCGGACGCGCCGGCCCGCTTTTCGCAGCCGCCCCGGGCGTCTGTTGCTGATTTCGACGGTCGTTTTGATCCCCGGGACCCTGGCGATTCCGTATCTGCCGCGGGCGAGCGCGCTGGGTTTTATCCCGCCCCCGCCTGGCCTGATCGTGGCTCTGGTCGGCGTGACGGCGCTTTACGTCGTGGCGTGCGAGTTACTCAAGGTCTGGTTTTACCGAGAGAATCATTAGAACCTGCCGCGGCTCGTCCCTCCGGTACGCATACGACGCGCTGGAGAACGGGGTTATTGCAAGCTGCGGCCTCCGCTCTGCCCGTCGCGCGCCGATCGCCACGCCGAGACGCGCGGCGCTTATCGCGCCAGCAACACCGTGACCGTGTCGGCCTCGAGGTTGGTCACGGCGACGTCGGCGCGGCCGTCGGCGTTCAGGTCGCCGACGGCGAGTTGCCACGTTCCCTTGCCGCAGGCGAAGGGAGAACCCGGGGCGGGCTGGAAGTCCCCTTGTCCGCCGCCGAGCAGGACGATCAGGCCGTCGCCCGCCGCGGCGACAACGTCGGCTTTGCCGTCGCCGTTCACGTCGGTCACGGCCATGCGCCAGGCCGAACGACCCAGATCGATCGGTGAGGCGGGCGTTTCGGTGAAGCCGCCCCGGCCGTCGCCGAGCAGGATCGTCAACTCGTTGCGTTCGGCGTGCGTCGCCGCGAGGTCCGGGCTCCCGTCGCCGTTCATATCGGCCACGGCCATGAACCAGGGGAGGACCGTCCGGAGCGGGATGCGGCCGTTGCGAAACCGGCCTTGCCCGTCGCCGAGCAAGAGCGTCAACGCGCGCGTGGAGGCTTCTGCTTCCGGCGTCCGGCGCGACGTGCTCGTGGCGATGATGTCGAGATGGCCGTCGCCGTTCAAGTCGGCGAGGGTGGCCGGATAGGGCTGGGCGCCGACGGCGAATGAGGAAGCGGCGGGCGTAAAGCCGCCTCGGCCATCGCCGAAGGCGACCGAGACGTCACTGTCCTCGCTGTTGACGGTGACGAGATCGAGATGGCCGTCGCCGTTGAGATCGCCGGCGTCGAGGCCATGGGTGTGCGGCCGCTCGCCCGCCTTCATGATCACCGGCGGCTCATCCGCCGGGGCGAAGCCGCCGTGGCCGTCCCCCCAGAGGAGCGTCACGGCGTAGCTGTTGTGGTCGGCGAGCGCCAGATCCATTCGGCCATCGCCGTTGAGGTCCCGCAGCACCATCTCGTTGGGCCGGGCGGGAACTTGGACCGGGCTGCCCGGGGCGAGGCTGAACCCCCCGTCGCCCTGACCCAGCAGCACGGTAAAGCCGGGCCCGCTCGCCACCACGAGGTCAGGTTTTCCATCCTGATTTACGTCGCCGAGGGCGATGTTCCCCGGATAGCCCGCCACGGCGATCGGGGAGCCCGGCGCGGGCTTGAAGAGCGGCTCCTCGGTCCGCGGCTGCGCGCGCGCGGCTCCGACGAGCGCCACGAGCGCCGCCCCCAAGAGGGGACCCTGACGGAGGCCGGGGCTGAGGGGATTCAACATGGGCGTCGAGCGGTTTATACGCGTGTGCGGCCGCGTCGTCAATAGACCGCGCCGGCCCGCAAGGTCGGGCGGCGCGTGGAGTGGGTTTCCCATCGGCTTCGGCTTCACCAGGCCTTCCGGACTTCAGAAAGGAGTCCACGGCGCCGAGGGGAAAGGTCGATCAGTTTGCCGTTGCCAACGGCGGCGGCGTTGCTAAAGTGTCGGGCTTGTCCGGGCCCAGGCTAGGCGCGCGCGACGGTGGGCCCGAAGGTTCGGCCGCGGGGGGCGGGCGATCCTCTCGGCTGCTCCCCGGAGACCGGCGCGCCTGCCGGCCGAGCCCGACGCCGGCGGACGGCGCCTCGGCTCCACCCCGCCGAGGGCCGCATCTATCACGCCCCCGGCCCCACCACGGGCCTCAGGGGGTCAGGCAGGTGTTCACCCATGATTGCCATTCCCTTGACGGCCAGCCTGCTGGCCCTGGCGTTTGTCGCCTGGTTGGCGGCCGACGTGACGCGACGGCCGCGCGGCAACGCCACGATGATCGAAATCTCCGAAGCCATCCAGACGGGGGCGCGGGCCTTTCTCCGGCGCGAGTATTTCTATATCAGCCTTTTCGTGGCCGGGATGGTCGTCGTCTTTCTGGTGCTCAATCAGTTGAACCCGGAGGTCGAGCTGGGCTGGCGGACCGCCGCCGCCTTTGCTTTCGGCGCCGTGGCCTCGGCGACGGCGGGCTATATCGGCATGAGCATCGCCACGCGGTCCAACGCGCGGACGACGCAGGCGGCCGTTGATGGCGGCGTCAAGGGAGCGCTCAGCGTCGCCATCACCGGGGGAGGCGTCATGGGGATGGGTGTGGTCGGCGTGGCGTTGCTGGGGCTGGTGGTCGTTTACTTTCTCAGCAAGGGGGAGACGAGCATCGTCAACGGCTACGCGATGGGGGCCTCGCTGGTGGCGCTCTTTGCGCGGTCCGGCGGCGGCATATATACCAAGGGGGCGGACATGGGGGCCGATCTCGTCGGCAAGGTGGAGGCGGGCATCCCGGAGGACGACCCGCGCAACGCGGCGACGATCGCCGATAACGTGGGCGACAACGTCGGCGACGTGGCCGGCCTGGGGTCGGACCTGATGGAGTCCTACGTCGAGGCGATGGTGGCCGCCGTGGCGATCTCCTCGGCGAGCCTGCTCTTTACGGGAGCCGCCGACGCCGACGCCGCCCGCGCCAACATGAATCTCCTGCCGTTCATGATCGCCTCGGTGGGGATCGTCGCCTCGATCTGCGGCATTTTCTTCGTGCGGCTCTTCGCGGGTCAGAACCCTCAGGCGGCGCTGATGAACGGGACCTACGTTGCCGCGGGGCTGACCGCCGCCGGGACGTTCGTCGTCGTCCGGCTCTTCGGTTCGGATTTTGAGGAAGGGGGGAGGACCTACGCCCAACTCGGCATCTTCTGGTCCACGGTGGTCGGCGTGGTGGCCGGCGCGATCGTCGGCTTCATGTCGGAGTTCTACACGTCGTCGAAGTTCCGCCCGACGCGACGGATCGCCGACAACGCCCAAAGCGGCCCGGCCCTGGCCATCACCGAGGGGCTCGCCGTCGGCATGGCGTCGTGCACAGTTCCGGCCCTCGTCCTGGGGTTCGCGATCATGTTGGCTTATCAGCAGGCGGGTTTCTACGGCGTGGCGCTGGCGGCCTTCGGGATGCTCGCCACGACGGGGATCATCGTCTCGGTCGATTCCTACGGCCCGATCGCGGACAACGCCGGCGGGATCGCCGAGATGAGCCGGCTGGATCGATCCGTTCGCGAGATCACCGACAATCTGGACGCCGTGGGGAACACGACGGCGGCGATCGGCAAGGGGTTCGCCATCGGCTCGGCGGCCTTTGCGGCCCTCGGGCTCCTGATCGCCTATATGAAGGTGGCCGGGGTTCAGACGGCCGATCTGAGCGACCCCCAGGTGCTCGTCGGGCTCCTGCTCGGGGGGATGTTCCCGTACTTCTTCTGTTCGACGCTCTTCCGGGCCGTCACCCGTTCGGCCTTCGCCATGATCAACGAGGTTCGCCGGCAACTGCGCGAGACGCCCGGGATCATGGAGGGCCGCGCGCGCCCGGATTACGCCCGATGCGTCTCGATCGCCACGGACGGGGCCATTCGGGGGATGCTCCTGCCGGGGTCGCTGGCGATCGCCACGCCGCTGGTCGTCGGCTTTGTTCTGGGGAAGGAGACGCTCACGGGCGTGCTGGTCGGGGCGATCATCTCCGGCGTGATGATCGGCATTCAGATGGCCAACAGCGGCGGCGCGATGGATAACGCCAAGAAGTTCATCGAAGAGGGGCACTACGGCGGCAAGGGGTCCGACGCGCACAAAGCCGCCGTCGTGGCGGATACCGTGGGCGATCCCCTCAAGGACACCGTCGGCCCCTCCATCAACATCCTCATCAAGCTGATGTGCGTGATCTCGCTCGTCTTTGCGCCGCTGCTCAAGTAGCGCCGGCGGGGGGTCGAGCGGCCCTATCGGCTCCCCGGCCGGGGCGAGGCCATCAGCTCGAGCAGGAGCCGCTCCAGAAGGGCCCGCGCCTCCGGGACGTAAAGGTCACTCGGGCGCGGCCGCAGCGCGCGATAGACCTCGAGCAGCTTGAGGTAAGCCTCCAGGAGCGCCGTGGCGCGATACGGCGCCGGGCGGGAGATGTACTTGCGCCGGACGAAATCCGAGGCCCGAGCCAGCGAAAGGTTGGACGGCCCCGGCAGATAGCGATCGATCTGGAGCGAAGCCTCCCCCAGGCGCTTCTCGCGAGCGATCCCGGCTTGCAGCATGAAGCGAAAACAACGCGCCACGCCGCTATAGACGCTCTGATCGCCCTTGCCGGGCTTCCAGAGATCGTCGATGGCGGCCAGACAGCCGGCCGCGTCCCGGTTCAGGATGGCCTCTTCGAGGCGCCAGAAGGCCTTCTTGTCCCGGAACGGCTGGACGTGGCCTATCCCGGCGAAGAGTTCCATCAGCGGGTGACGGTCGTTGACCTCGCGCCCTTCGGCCTCATCCTCGAGCGCGATCACGATCAGGTGATTGCCGCTCGCCGGGAGGCGCTGGCGGAGCCAGGCGAGCGCCCCCGAGGCGGCCGCGGGCGCCTCGCTCGCCTCATCGGCCGTGGGGGTTTCGGCGGCGGCGCGCGCCGAACCTCTGCGACGGCGCGACGGCGGCTTGCCAAAGCCCGCCCCTGAGGCGTAAAGCTCGGTGGGGTTATGAACGAGGGCGACCTTGGGGGCGCCGGGGATGAAGGAGACCGTATCGAGTTCGGCGGCCAGCTCCGGCAGGAGCTTCATCAGCTCCACGCCGAACCGGTTGGCCGGCGGCGTGTATTCGATCAGGTTCTCGGCGCGGAACTCTGGATCGAGCAGAAGGTTCAGCGTCCGGTCCCGCGCCTGCTGGAGAGCCCCGACCTGATCGCCGTAGAAGACGTAGACGGGGCGTCGGGGAACGTCGGGTCTCACTGGTTGGGTCTCCCGGAAGTCGGCTCCTCGAGCTTAGGGCCCGCCGCGGCCGGCCTCAAGCCAAACCCTCCCCGGCCCGGCGATGTTGAGACGAGCGCTCCGCCGGGCTATCGTACGCTTCTGGAAGTTGGGCCCCCAAGGCTTGAAGCCTCGCCTGGGCGGGGGCGGGAGACGTTGCGGCATGGCCGACCGCGAGTTCACCGAAGGCGAGCTTTCCGATCTGATCCGACTGGCCGCCCGGCGCCAACGTCAGGAGCCTCATCGCCGGGTGACCTACGAGGAAGTCCTGGCGATCGGACGCGATCTGGGCCTGGAGCCGGGCCACCTTCATGCCGCCATGGGGGAGCTGGATAAAGTCCGCAAGGAGCGCCACCGCCGCGTCCGGCGCAAGATGGGCTTTTTCCGTCACCTGGCGGTCTATGGCACCGTCGTCACGGGGCTGTTTCTGATCTACCTGATTTCGGGGGGCGGCCATCCGTGGCCGCTTTACCCGGCTGTCGGCTGGGGGATCGCCGTCGCCATCCAGGGTTTTTCGGTTTATTTCCACGAAAAAGAGGCGATGATCCGGGAGACGCTTTAGCGTCAGGGGGCCGCCGAACCTCGAAAGGACGTGAGCTTCATGCGGACGCTTGCAATCTGGCCGACGCTGGCCGCGGCGCTGATCCTGGCCGCGCGGGAAGCGCCCGCCCAGCTCAAGGCCGGCGTGGGCCGCGCCGAGGTGACGCCGCCCGTCGGCGGCCGGATGTACGGTTACGGCGCACGGGGAGACAACGTCTCGACCGGCGTGCACGACCCGCTGATGGCGAAGGCGCTGGTTCTGGACGACGGCGCGACCCGGCTGGCCCTCGTGACGCTGGATCTGGGCTCGTTTCCCGAAGCGAACACGGCGGCGGTCAAAGCCGGCGTCCAGGGGACGGCGGGGATCGAGCACGTGCTTCTCGTCGCCTCGCATTCGCACTCGACGGGAGTCTTCGACGACGCCTTCCCCAACGCCGAGGAGCCCTATCCCCGCCGCGTCGAGCTGCGGATCATCGGGGCCGTTGAGCAGGCGGCCCGATCGCTTCAGCCGGCGCGGCTCGGCGTCGGGTGGGGCGAGGCGCGCGAGGGGCATAATCGCCGCTTTGTGTTGCCCAATGGGCAGGCGACGATGCTCTGGGCCAATCGCCAACGCGTCTCCACGAACCCGGTGGATTACCGCGTCGGCGTTCTGCGCGTCGAGAACCTCGAAGCGGAGCCGATCGCCCTCGTCGTTAATTTTCAATGCCATCCGGTCGTCCTGGGGCCGGAGAACCTGGAAATCTCAGCCGATTATCCGGGGGCGATGATGCGGGTCGTGGAGGCGGAGCTGGGCGGCCAGTGTATGTTCATGCAGGGGGCCGCCGGGGACATCAATCCCTATTGGGACAAGACGCCGCCGAACGAGGGGGCCTTTGACCGGATGGAACGGATGGGCCGGGCGCTGGCCGAGGAAGTGATCCGAGTCGCGCGGGCAATCGAGGACGTGGACGCCGACCCGAGGCTCTCCGTCCGCACGCAGATTATCCCGCTGGCTCACCGCTGGGACTTGAAGGACCCGGCCATTCAGGCCTCGATCCGGGAGCTCTACGGCGAGCGGCGCCTCCGGATGTACCTGGAACGCTATAACCGGGACCTCCGGGCCGAGATCAACACCGTGCTCATCGGGCCGGAGATCGCGCTGGCGACCTTCCCCGGCGAATTCTTCGTCGAGCACGGCCTCGCCCTCCGCGGCCAGAGTCTTTTCAAACACACTTTCTTCGCCGGTTACTGCAACGGCATGCTCGGCTATTTTCCGACGATCAAGGCCTGCACCGAGGGGGGCTATGGCGCCGCCGAGGCGACAATCGTCGAGGTCGGGGCGGGCGAGAAACTGGTCCATCAAGCGCTTATTAACCTCTATTATCAGGCCGGTAAGCTCCGGACGGTTCCTTGACGGTGAGTTCGGTCGCGTCGGGCGGGTTGGCGACGCCGGGGGGCCTCTTTCGTGGGGGGGGCGGCGCCACAGGGCGCGCGCTCAGCCGAATAGACAAGCGCGGATCGACACCAAGAGCGCCGTCCAAGCTCCCGGCGACCCTAACCGCGAGAGGGGAGGTCATCGCCGTGACCCGTGACCCAGCCATCCTGATCGGGATCGACGTCGGGACGACCTCGACGCGCGTCGTCGCTTTCGACCTCTCCGGGCGGACGCTCGCCGCCGCCACGCACGGCTATGCGATGGCGACCCCGCGCCCGGATTGGGCCGAGCAGAACCCGGAGGACTGGTGGGAAGCCACGCGCCAGGGCCTGAGAGACGTGGCCGCCGCCATCGACCCGGCGCGCGTGGCCGGCCTCTCCTTTTCCGGCCAGATGCACGGCTCGGTCTTTCTGGACCGCGAGGATCGCGTCATCCGCCCGGCGCTCCTCTGGTGCGACGGTCGAACGGCGGCCGAAGGGGCCGAAGCGCTCCGGATCGTCGGTCGTCGCCGCTTCCTGAGCACGATCAAGAATCCGCCGCTGCCCAGCTTCACGCTCCCCAAACTGCTCTGGCTGCGCCGCCATGAACCGCGCCACTGGCGGCGGCTGGCGTGCGTGCTGTTGCCCAAGGATTACGTCCGGTTCCGCCTCACCGGCCGCAAGGCCATGGACGTGGCCGATGCGGCGGGGACGGCCATGATGGAGGTCGGCGCGGCGCGCTGGGCCGAGCCCCTCCTGAAACGCCTGGCGATCGACCCGGCGCTTCTGCCGCCGCTCCTGCCCTCGACCGCCCAGGCGGGGCGCCTGACGGCCGAGGCCGCGCGCGCCACCGGCCTGCGCGAGGGGACGCCCGTCGTCGCCGGAGCGGGCGATCAGCCGGCCGGGGCCGTCGGGGTCGGGGTCTTCCGCCAGGGGCAGTGCATGATCAGCCTCGGCACCTCGGGGGTGATCTTTGCCCCGACGCGGCGGGCCGTGGCCGACCCGACGCTGGCGCTGGCGACGTTTGATCACGCCGTGCCGAGGGTGAGCTATCTGATGGGATGCATGTTGAGCGCGGGGGGGGCGCTCCAGTGGCACCGGAACGTGAGCTGCGGCGATGAGATGGCGGCGGCGCGCCAGGGGGGCTTTGAGGCCTATGACCTGATGCTCGTGCGGGCTTCGCGGGTGGAACCCGGGGCCGAGGGGCTTTTCTTTCTGCCCTATCTCATGGGCGAGCGCTCCCCGCATAACGATCCCAAGGCTCGCGGCGCCTTTGTCGGGCTATCGATCCGGCATGAGCGGCCGCACTTGACGCGGGCGGTGATCGAAGGGGTTTCCTTCGGCCTGCGGGATTGTCTGGAGGCCGTGCGGGCTCGCGGCGTCGGCGTGACGGAGGTGCGGGCGACCGGCGGCGGCGCGCGTAATCCCTTCTGGATGCAGACTCTCGCCGACGTTCTCGGCGTGCGCGTCCGATGCGTCGAGAGCCCGGAGGGCTCGGCCCTGGGAGCGGCGCTGATGGCCGGCGTGGGCGTCGGGGTTTATAACAGTTTCAACGCCGCCGCCGAGGCCGCCGTTCGGTTGGGGCCGATGTTCCGCCCTTCGGCGGGCGCGCGCCGAACCTATGAGGCGCTCTACGCCGGCTTTCGGGCGCTTTACCCGGCCCTGCGGCCCCACTTTCACCGCGCGTGAGCCGGCGTGTTTGAATTCTCTTCCTTCTCCGCGTTCTCCGCGCCTCCGCGGTGAGGCTTCGTCCCTTGTCCCGGCCGAATTCCCTCCGGGCGTTCGGCGGCTCCACGCCGAGTGTCGTCTTCTTCGCGCCCGCTGCATCGGCGCGGCGAGGCTTCACTTTGAGAGCGCCTCAAGCCGCCGGCAGCGGCTCGGCCTCCCAGCCAAAGGCGGCGGCGACGCCGGGGCAGTAAATCCTGCCTTCCATCATGTTGAGACCGCGGCGAAGGGCCGGGTCCTCGCGCAAGGCCTGATCCAAGCCCAGATTGGCCAGCGTGAGGAGGTAGGGGAGCGTGGCGTTGGTGAGCCCCCAGGTCGAGGTGTAAGCGACGGCGCCCGGCATGTTCGTGACGCAATAGTGGACGATCCCTTCGTGGACGAAAGTCGGTTGGCTGTGGGTGGTGGGCCGAGCCGTCTCGACGCAGCCCCCCTGATCGACGGCGACATCGACGATGACCGAGCCCGGCTCCATCGTCTTGAGCATTTTCTCGCTGACGAGGATGGGCGTGCGGGCCCCGGGCACAAGCACGGCCCCGATGACGACGTCGGCCGAGGGCAGAATCTCCCGGATGGCGTAGCTTGTCGAGGCCAGGGGATGAACGTTCGGCGGGCAGGTATCAAAGAGAAAGCGAAGACGCTGAAGGTTGGTGTCAAACACATAGACATCGGCGCCGAGGCCGGCGGCGATCCGCGCCGCGGAGGTCCCGGCGATCCCCGCCCCCAGGACGAGGACCCGTCCGCCCCGAACGCCGGGGATCGGCGAAAGGAGCTTCCCCTTGCCGCCGCTGGGGCGTTCCAGGAACTTGATGGCGGCGGCCATCGCCACGCGGCCGGCGACGTCGCTCATCGGGGCCAGGAGGGGGAGCGATCCGTCCTCGGTCTGCACGGTTTCGTAGGCGACGCAGGTGAGGCGTCGGCGGGCGAGCGCCTCGGTCAGCTCCCGGTTGGCGGCGAAGTGAAAGTAGGCGAAGACGATCTGGCCCGGGCTCAGGAGATCGTATTCGCTCGGCTGCGGCTCCTTGACCTTGACGATCAGCTCGGCGAGGTGAAAGACCTGGGAGCGGGGGAGAATCTCGGCCCCGGCTCGGCCGTAGCTTTCGTCGCTGATGCCGCTGCCTTCGCCGGCGCCCTGCTCGATCAGGACGCGGTGATCGGCCGAGGTGAGGGCCTCGACCCCGGCCGGCGTGATCGCCACCCGATATTCGTGGTCCTTGATCTCCTGGGGGACGCCGATGATCATGAGGCAGGGTCTCCTTCGCAGCGACGGTCTGAGGCGCCGGAGGGCCGCCCGCGGCGGGCTCCGGCGGGGGCCCGCCGATTATAGCGTCGGGCGAAGCGGGGCCGCCATCGGTCGCCGCTCAAGGGAACGTCTCTGCCGCGGGGCCGCCCGCCATGTCGCTGGCCGAGTATCTCGCCGCCGCTCCCAAGGCCGAGCTCCACGTGCACCTGGAGGGATCGATCCAGCCCGAGACGCTCTTGAGCCTGGCCCGGCGCAACAAGGTCGCCTTGCCGGCCCCGACGCTCGACGGGCTCAAGCAGTGGTTCCGCTACCAGGATTTCGACCATTTCATTCGCGTGTACGTGACGATCACGCGCTGCCTGCGCGAGGTCGAGGATTACGAACTGATCACGTACGAGCTGGCGACGGAGATGTGGAAGCAGAACATCCGCTACGCCGAGGTGACGTTTTCCCCTTCGACGCACGCGGCCCTGGGGGTGGCCGAGGACGTTTATCTTGAGGGGATGCGCCGCGGCCGCCGGCGAGCCCGGCGCGATTATGACGTGGAGATCCAATGGGTCTTTGACATCGTGCGCAATGTGGAAAACGTCGCCGAGACCGCCGATTACACGCTCGCTGTGGCCCGAGAAGGCCTCGCCGACGGCGTCGTCGCGCTCGGGCTCGGCGGCCTGGAGCGCGGCTACCCGCCGGAGCCGTTCGCCCCCTGGTTCGAGCGAGCCCATGAGGCGGGTCTGCGCGCGGCGCCTCACGCGGGGGAGCTGGCCGGTCCCGCCAGCATCTGGGGAGCGATCCGCGCCCTTGGGGCCGACCGAATCGGCCACGGGGTTCGGGCCGCCGAAGACCCCGCCCTCGTCGAGTATCTCGCCGGGGAGGAGGTCCCCCTCGAAATCTGCCCGACGAGCAATCTCCGGCTGGGGGTGGTCCCCTCGCTCGCCGAGCACCCGGTCGCGAGGCTCCTGAGCGCCGGAGTTCCCGTGACGATCAACACCGACGACCCGCCGTTGTTCAATACGACGCTGACGCGGGAGTTGATCGCCGTGGCCGAAGCCTTCCAATGGGACGTCCAGGCGATGGACGGCTTGCTTCTGGCCGGGCTGCGGCGGAGTTTTCTGGCTCCGGAGCGGAAGGCGGCCCTGGAGAAGGTTTTCCTCGAGGAGATGGCCGAGCTGCGAGGGCGCTATTTCCCGGCGGCCTGAGGCCGGGGCTACCGGTCGCGAGCCGGGTGGGGCTCGGCCGGGAGAATGATGGCGAAGGCGACGCGGCCGCCTTCGAGGCATCGGGCCTCGGCGAGGCCGCCGTGAGCGCGGGCCACCTGATCGACGACGTAGAGCCCGATGCCGGAGCCTTCGATGCCGCGGTCCTTGCCCAGACGCTTGAAGCGCCCGAAGAGCCCCGGGAGCTGCGAGGGCTGAACCTGCGGGGCGGCGTTGACGACCTCGAACTTGAGACTGGCCTCGGCGAGGGGGGAGGCTTCCGGCGTGAGGCGTTCGACGCCGATGCGAATCGGCTCGGCGGGGTCGCCGTATTTGACGGCGTTCTGAACGAGATTGGCCACGGCCCGATAGATGGTGCTTTCGTCGAAGACGGCTTCGGGGGGATCGACGGCGACGTCGGTTTCGATGCGCAGGCCGCGGCGGGCCGCTTCGTGGCTGACGAAGCCGAGGATTTCCTCCAGAAGGTGCTTGAGCGAGACGGTCGTCGGGTGAATGACCAGGCTGTCGGAATCGATCCGGCAGGTGGTCAGGTAATTGTCGACGAGGGCGAGGATGCGCTGAGCGTTGGCGCGGATCGTGCCGATGAACTCCGGCCCGCGGGGATGGTACTGACCGGTCCGGGGATCATGCAGCAGCGAGGCGAAGCCGATGATGGAGGTGAGCGGCACCTTGATGTCATGGGTGATCATCGCCGCCGTGTCCTCGCGGAGTTGATCGACCTCGAGCTTTTGGAAGGCGCGGTCGATCGCCCCCTTGAGCCGGTCGAACTCAAACGGCTTGCGGATGTAATCGAAGGCCTGATAGCGGAGGGCCTCGATGGCCGAGTCGGTCGAGGCATAGCCGGTGATCACGATGACGAGCGTCTTGGGGCAATGTTCGTGCACGTAGCGGACGACGTGGAGACCGTCCACCCCCTGCATGCGAAGATCGGTCACGACGACGGGGTAGTGCTCCTGCTCCAGGGCCTCGATCCCTTCCTGGCTGCTGTTGGCCGTGGCCACGCGGAGGCCCGCGGCGGTCAGGAGCCCCCGGAGGGACTCCGTCATGCGCCGTTCGTCGTCGATGAGGAGGATGGATTTTTCGATCATGGAGCCCCCCCGAGGGCCGAGCCGAACGGGACGATCAACGCGAGCGGAACCGCTCCATGAGGAAGGCGGCGGCGTCCTCGGTGTTGCGGCCGGCGGCTCGATAGATGTTGCCCGTTGAGATCGTCCCGTTGGTCGGATCATAGAATTGATAGACCGAGCCGCGGAGCAGGGGGTCCAGCGGCCAGCCGCTGTTGACGGAGATGGCGCCGAGGTTGCCGTCCGGCCCGACCGAGACGAGCAGGTACGGGGCTTCGGCCGGATCGATGCGGCGAGGCGAGCCGACCGGAAAGCGGCGATTGATGAGCCAGGAGGTCTGGACCGGGTCCCAGTAATCCAGCAGATTGTTCGGCGGCGTCAGCGTCGATTCGAAGACGTCGGCGGGGAGCGTGCTGATATAGGCGACGGGGGTGGTCAGCGGGGCCATCTGGCCCGGGCGGGTGGCGGCCTCGGGCACTTCCAGATTGCCCGGCAGCATGCTGCGGCGGAAGGGGGGCTCGTTGTGGTCCACCACGTAGGCCTCGACGGCGGTGTTGAGGGCCCGGAGATCGTTCTTGACGCGCCCGACCTTGGCGCGGGTCTGGGCGTCGAGGAAATTCGGCAGCGCCATCGTCGCCAGGATCGAAATGATGGCGACGACGATCAAGAGCTCGATCAGTGTGAAGCCGGCTTCCCCCGCGGGGAGAGCTTCTCCCGTCACGATCGCCCGTGTCGGTCCGTGGGGGTCCGCGGTCTTCTTGGCCACCCTACACCGCCGCGATCGAAATCCCCTCGGCCTCGGCCAGGCGGACGGCCTCGGCCTGATCGAAAAACAGGACCTCGCGCGCCGGGAAGGCCAGGGCGACGGCCCGAGCCGCGACCAGGTGTTCGACGGTCGTGCGGCCCAGGACGGGGACGTCGAAGCGCCGGTCCTGAGCGGGTTTGCTGACCTTGACGACGACGCAACCGGGCCCGGCCACTTCGCCGGCGCGCCGAATGGTCGCGTCGGTCCCCTCCATGGCCTCGACGGCCACGACGGCGCCGCTTTTGACGACGACGGTCTGACCGATGTCGAGCCCGGCCAGGCGCCGGGCGTGCTCCAGGCCGAATTCAACGTCGGCTCGAATGGCGAGGCTCAAGGGACGGGAAGGGGTCAGGAGCCCCTGAGCGGGCATGCAGTGACGCAGGAAAAGGGTCGATTCCAGGACTTCGATGCGCTCGCGGCTCAGCTCCTCGGTCAGCGCCCCGAGGATCGTGTCGGCTTTCTTATTGGCCAGCCGGGCCAGAAGGCGCAGGCCGCGCCCGTCGATGCCGCCCAGATCGAAGATCGAGGCGTGGCGAATGCGCCCGGCCATGATGGTTTTGCCCACGCCGGCTTCGTGAAGGAGCTGGATCACGCGATCCAGCTCTCCCAGGCGGACCCAGGCCATCCGATCGACCTCGGCCTCCAGGCGCGGGGAGGTGACCCCTCGGATCCCGACGGCGACGACGGCCACCGAACGCTCGCGGGCGGCCCGGGCGATCAGGAGCGGGAAGTCGCCTTCCCCCGCCAACAACCCGATCCGGTCCAGAGCGGTTTCGGCCAGGGGAAGCGCCGGGGCAGGACTAGACATCGAAACCGATCGTGCTTAGGATAAGCGTCCGTCAAGGACACGGATGCGCCGAGCCGGGCCCCCGGCTCGCCCGGACGCCGAGCGAGCGGCGCCAGCGGCATTCTCCCCGGCCCGAAGGGCCGGGTCAAGGCGCTCGGCCCGGAGGGCGCTCACCCCCGTCGGACCCGAACGCGGGCGGCTGCGCTGAACCCGCGAACGGGGCACGTTCCGGGCCGGCCGAGAGGGCCGAATCGACGCGGGCCGAACCCGGAGGGACGCGATGGGCCGATGGCTGGTCAAGACGGAGCCGGAGACCTACGCGCTGGCCGATCTGGAGCGCGAGGGGACGGCGCCGTGGGACGGCGTGCGCAATGCCCTGGCGCAGCAATACCTGCGCCAGATGGAGTTGGAGGACCCTGTGCTGATTTACCATTCGGGTCGAGAGAAGGCGATTGTCGGCTTGGCCGAGGTCATCCGGGAAAAGTATCTGGACCCGACGGATGAGCGGGGGAAGGCCGTCTGCGTGGACGTGAAGTTCGTGGCGCGCCTGGGGCGGGCCGTGACGCTTAAGGAAGTTCGCGCTCACCCCCGCCTTCAGGC
>Ga0114945_10000722_pt1 | contig 21304 bp, 16 predicted proteins | sample OV2TP3_FD_87194 | JGI IMG/M metagenome (GOLD analysis project Ga0114945, IMG submission 87194) | Hot spring microbial communities from Beatty, Nevada to study Microbial Dark Matter (Phase II) - OV2 TP3 | ecosystem: Environmental > Aquatic > Thermal springs > Hot (42-90C) | place: USA: Beatty...
ATCGCAATCGTCAAAATCTTCGTCGGATCCCGCCGCCCCTGGCTCTCCGACGCCTTCGCCACCTCATCGTACGTCACAAACTTCGCCATCCCCCGCTCCGCACACACCTTCGTCAGCGCCGACTTCAGCGTCGTCTTGCTATGGTCAACGTGCCCGATCGTCCCGATGTTCACGTGCGGCTTGCGCCGGTCAAACTTTGCCTTCGCCATACTGTCCTCCTCTGTTTTCAGTCCGATCGTGGCCGGCAGTCGCGCGACCAGCGGGGCAGGACCATACGCCGAACAAGGTCACGCCATTCCGAGCTGGAGCCCACGACGCGGATCGAACGCGTGACCTCGTCCTTACCAAGGACGTGCTCTACCGACTGAGCTACGTGGGCACGACTCACAGCAATGAAAAATGAAAAATTGAAAATGTTTACCGGAGTCTGCGATGCCAATTTTGCATTTCTCATTTTTCATTTTGCATTGTGTTAACTGGAGCGGGCGACGGGATTTGAACCCGCGACAACCAGCTTGGAAGGCTGGGACTCTACCACTGAGCTACGCCCGCCCTCTTTCCACAGGACTGAGGGCCGAGTGCTGAGGACTGAGGTTAGGTGGATGAGTCGGCCAGTTCGACTCTCAGTCCTCAGCACTCCTTCATGGTGGGCAGGCAAGGATTCGAACCTTGGAAGCCGATGGCAACAGATTTACAGTCTGCCCCCTTTGTCCACTTGGGTACCTGCCCGTTTTTCAACACACGCGAAAGTAAAACCACCCCCCCCAGTTCCTGGGCTCCACCCTAGAAGAGCCGGATTACTGGCCGAGGATGGCCTATGGCTGATTCAGGAAACGTTGGATTATATGAGGAAAGTCGCCACCTGTCAAGGGATAATTCGGCGCCCCGGAGTCATGATCCAGAACAATCGCCTTTATCCAGCGGAAGCGGGCTTCGGGCTATGATCGCAGCAGACCGGTTGGCCTGTTCGGGCGTCTGCTCGAAGAGCAATTCCAGCAGCATTGCTACCTCAGCGGGGGAAATTCGGCTCATCGGTGCCAGATACCGCTTTTGGGTGATGGCCCGCTCCTCAGGTGCCTCTGGCTCGTAATATCCCGTCAGCTGGCCTTCCCGATCAGCCTCCTTCAGTCTCTTCAGCCATTCTCTATGCTCGAAGCTCAGGACTCCGCGCACGTCGCGGTCGCGGTTCAGTTCCAAGCGGCTCCAGATTGCCCACCCCACGAATGATCCCCATGTCTCATTGAGAGCTTCCCATGATTCTCGCTCCGAGAGGAACCGCACCTCGGTCAAGCCCTTGCGCTGAACGATGGGGGTGATGGTGACCCGCTGGTACCGACACCGCTGCTGCTGGCGGGCGAATTCCAGAAGCCGCCGTCCCTCAGGAGTCCCCGGAGCTTGCTGCGAGCTGAGATAGTCCATATAGGCATGGAACAGCTCGTGATACAGCGTGCCAAGCTCGCTATGGGCAAGACTGGCAAGCGGCCGGAGCACACTCCCTGCCGTATTGAAGGAGAACGGCAAGTTCAGACGCATGCGATGCGTCTCCGGGTCGTACTCGGCCGCGTAGGTGCGGAGGTCGGCAAACTCCACCGTCATGAATCCCGGAGCAATGGCCTGCAGGAACCGGGTGGGTAGCCCCAGGGCCTTGGCCTGCGCCACGAGAGAGTTCCAGATCTTGTCGCGCTTGGGATCCTGGAGATCAGGTGCAGAGTCCTGGCCCAAAGCCCCCGGTGATATCAGCAGCGCCAGGACCAGACCGAACCCCAAGAGAGCGGTCACCAGGCGTCGAGCGAGCTTACCGCCACTCAGGCGATTCACTTTCTTCCAATACCGTCCAGGTGTCGAGGAGCGAGGAGGGGACGTTATCCAGGAAGCGTGACCGTTTTGAAAGGACCGATCCGGTAGCCTTGTCATAGATATTCATGGGGTGTGTCAGATAAAGATGCCGCTTTGCCCGAGTCACGGCGACGTAAAATAGGCGTCGCTCCTCTTCCAACTCTTCCGCTGTCAGGAAGGAGTACACGGATGGAAATCTTCCGTCCACGACCCAGATCACGAAGACGCATTGCCACTCCAGCCCCTTGGCGGAATGGATCGTGGAGAGCACCAAGCGCTCATCGTCGCGATCCGGCGGCTCGATGCCAGCAACGCTTTCCTCCAACGGCTCCAGCGCGAGATCCACGAGAAAATCTTCAAGGCGGTGGTACCGTTCGGCCATGGCATAGAGCTGTTCCAGATCGCGCATCCGCTTCGGATAATCGTCGTATTGCTCCCGGAGGATCGGCAGGTAGTAGCCATACAGCTCGTTGACCTGCTCCGCCGGGGACAGGGGCCCCGGTCGCGCCACATCGCCCAAGACTCGGGCCAGATCTTTGAGGCCGGACAACCGGCCGCTTGCGTCTTTCAAGGCCTCGAAGGGTCGGTCGGTTTTCAACAGCGAGGCGATCACGCTCTGGGCCTTCCGCGGGCCGACCCCGTCCACCAGGAGCAGCAAGCGATTCCAGCTTACCGCATCGAGCGGATTTTCGACCACACGAAGATGCGCCAGCAAGTCTTTGACATGCGCTGTCTCGATGAGCCTGAATCCGCCGCGCTTGACGAACGGCAGGTCCCGCCGCGCCAGCTCGATTTCCAGGTCAAATGAATGGAAGCTGGACCGGAACAACACGGCGATCTCATCCAGGGGGGTCCCTTCTTCCCGGAGTTCCAGAATCTTCTGAGCCACGAACCGGGACTGAGCATGCTCGCTCTCGGCCTGGGCCAAGACGGGCAGCGGCCCATCAAGCTTGCGCGTGAACAGATGCTTCGTGTATTTCTCGGCCGCCCCGCGAATGACCTCATTGGCCAGGTTGAGAATCGGCTGGGTGCTGCGATAATTCTCTTCAAGCTTGTACATGGTCGTGCCCGGAAAGAGCGTAGGGAAATCCATGATGTTCCGGAACGTCGCCCCGCGAAACGCATAGATCGAGTTGTGGGAGATAATTCCGCCACCGACAATGTTGTGAGAGTGTTCGATTTCCAGATCGTAGAAAGGCCGGTGATCGGAATTTTCTACCCGCTCCACCGATTTAACAATGTCTGTGGTAACAGTATCATCTTGCACCACGGGCACCATCATTCCAGGAAGCAACCCAGCAGCCGGGATGGTCATGAAAGAGCCTTGGATTCCAGACGCCGCCACGAACTTGGCCTTGTAAGCAATTGTCGCCTGGTAGCCTTTTTGACGGAGATGGTCTTCAATTTCTTTAGCGAGGGCTAACAGGGTCTTGTAATCTTTGCTGTACCGTTGTAACCGCCAATAACTATTCTCCCAAGTTGCCCCCTGTAATCCCTCAACTGCCTCCCATCCGTACTGGCTCTCAACGCACAGTTCATGCCCCTGCCGCTGTCTCTTTTCGGCTCTGTTTGACGCCGATGCCATGAGGAGGTTGATAGTGATACGCCCTCTTGACTTGGAAGACTTTGGCAGATACGTCGGATATTCATAGAGAAGGCCATAGTCCTTAAGGAGACGTATCCCGTTCTGGCCAAATTCGGCAAACAACGCCGTGGCTTGTGGATCAGACATCTTGAATTTGGCATTTCTCCTGCTCTCAGGGCGGAAGAGGGCTTGGGGGACCTGATAACGAAGGCTCAGCAATGCCTCACGATACTGCGCTTCCTGGCGGGTTGCGCAGGCTTCTAGCAACCACAGGCGTTCGCCTTGTTCATGTGAGGTTCGCATCTGCGGCCGCGTACATTCGATATCGTAACGGGGCAAACGGGTGACTCCAATTCGGTACCCTAAGTCCTCCCGATGCATCAGGTAGACGTGCCACAGCCCGCTACCTGAGCGAATTTTTGCAAAACAGAGGTGGTTCGGAGAGAAACACACTTCGTGGCCTGCGCGAGTCTTGACTCGAAGGTAGCGATGGTGATCGCTCTTGGATTTGCCGATGATGAAGGACTCTACGAGCCGGCCATTCCCGCCCCCGCTTAGCACTGTATCTCCGACTTGCAGCAATTCAACAGGACGATATCCCTTCGGCGTCAAGATCGACGTCCCCGCCATGACACATTGGCTATCGTCCCCGACCACCATCACGTTGCCATGGCCGTCGGCCAGCTTCCGGATCAGCTCGGCCTGCAGGCGGTTGGTATCCTGGTATTCGTCCACCAGGATGTACCGGTAATTTCGGGCGACGGCCCGCCGTGATTCCGGAGTCGAATCCAGCAACTCCCGCAGCCGAAGCAAGAGATCGTCGTAGTCGAGGAGTTGCCGCTGCCGCTTTGCTTCCTCGTACGCACGTTTCAACCTGTCCAGATCGGCCAGGTGCTCCGCCAGATGGGCGAACTCGCCCAGCAAGACCTCTTCGAGGCTCTGCAAGGTGTTTTCGGCCTTGCTGAAGATCTCGGCGATCGTCCCCTTGCGAGGGAATCGCTTCTCTTTTTCGTTCAGGCCGAGCTGCGTGCGCAACAGATTGATCAGATCCTCGGCATCGCCGCGGTCCATGATGGTGAATCCGGGCTCCAAGCCGATGTGCCGCCCGTAGCGTCGCAGCAGGAGGTTGGCGGTCGAATGGAACGTGCCCCCGGCCACGCGCTCGCTTCGTACGCCGATCAAGAGCCCGACGCGTTTCAGCATCTCTTGCGCGGCCTTGCGCGTGAAGGTCAACAACAGAATCGTGGCGGGATCGGCGCCGCGATCGATGAGATAGGCGACCCGGTACACCAGGGTCCGGGTCTTGCCGCTTCCGGCTCCGGCGATCACCAGCGCCGGACCGTCCGGGGCGCGCACGGCCGCCAGTTGCTGCGGATTCAGCACCTGCTCATAATCGAGCGACAACCGGGAGACGGCATGGTCCTCCGCAGAGCGCTTTAGTAAATAGGGTTTGCTCTCGTGTTCCATGAGTCTCTGCAACCCGGTGGAGTCCGGGTTCGACCTTGCTGGACGGGCGGTCTATAACATACGGCTGCTCGGCTTGCAATCACAGCGTCCTATCCGGACAGCATTGGCCGCCTGTTCCGGATGCGTATATAATGGTACCCGTAACGGGAGGGACTGTATGGCCGAAGCCCAGACCCGGTTCACCCCCTTGGTCAATCAACTGGCGGGGCTGATCCTCGAAGTGGCCCGCGAGTCCGTGGCCGTGGTCAAGCGCAACGCGCCGGAACAGGCGCTAGAACTGAAGCGCAAGCAGGAATGGGAGATTTATCTTGAATTTTTGAAGCTCCTGTTTAATCTGGTGGACCGACTGTCTGCGCTGTACCTTCCCGTGCAAGAACAGCCCAGCTTCATGGACAGCCTGGAGGACGCCATCACTCAGCAGCTGAAAACCGGCCTGGCGCAGGTCCTGGGGCCGGACCAAGACGATATGGAATTTATCCTGACGATCGGCAGGGCGGTGGACGAGAGCCGGCAGGTGTACGAACCGTTCCGGTTCGTGCCGACCGAAGAGAGCAAAGCGAAGGAGGAATACTTCCGACTGTTCGGCCAGCGCGTGGCGCGCAAGATGGGAGCCGCGGACAACGCTACGGTGGAGAATGCCGCGGCGCTGTGCGCCAGCGCGGCGGTTCCAGCCATCAAGGGACTTCTCCAGGGAGTCCCGCTTCCCGGGTTCCCGGCTCCTCGCCGCGCGGAAGGTTCGCCAGCGAGTCATTCCGGACATGACCGGCCGCAGACCTCGATGGAGCAGGCCAACAATGAAATCACCTTGATCAGCGTCAGGTCCTCCGTCCAGGGCGAGGAGATCGAAACCCGGTGGGGCTTGCATCCTCAGTTCAGGAAGGATCTGAAACCCGAAGAATCGCAAGAGTTGGCGCGGCTAATGAACCGCGTCACGCGGATCCTGGGAGAGCGGTACGCTGCAGTGGCGTTCTCACCGGACTGGCTCGGATGGCACCGAATCGGCCATGCGTAAGAACCTGGCAACCTATTGCCCATCGCCGGGGACCCGTTGCTCCGGGGAATGCAACGGGTGCCCCTCGCGCCTGTCGTAAGAGGGAGGGATCGTGAACGAGATGCCGCCGTTCAGGCCTCCGGGGGTCATCCCCGGAGGCTTGGTTCGTGTTCAAGAACTCGCCTACAACCTCTGGTGGAGCTGGAAACCCGAAGCCCGCCAGCTCTTCGAAATGATCGATCCCACCCTGTGGCGCCTTACCCACCACAACCCGGTCAAATTGCTCCAGGACCTGAAGCCCGAACGCCTGGCAGCACTGGGTGAAGACCCGATTTTCGTCCGGCAATATTCGGCGGTGCTCAAATCCTACGACGAGTACATGGCACCCCAAGGCAGTTGGTATGCCACTCACCATCCGTCGATCACCGACCGCACGATCGCCTATTTCTCGGCCGAGTTCGGGTTGCACAATTCCATTCCGATCTACAGTGGCGGGCTCGGCATTCTGGCCGGCGATCACTGCAAAGAGGCCAGCGATCTCGGGGTCCCGCTGGTTGCGCTCGGGTTCATGTACCCGCAGGGCTATTTCCACCAGCGCATCAGGGCCGACGGCTGGCAAGAGGCAGAATACGAGCCGTTCAACAGACTGGAGTCGCCGATTCGGCCGGCGATGACTCCGTCGGGCTCCCCGTGCGTCATCAAGGTCGAAATGGGCAACCGGACCGTGTCCGTGGTCACCTGGCAGGTCCGGATCGGCCGCGTCATGCTCTACCTCATCGACACGGACGTTCCCGAGAATCTGCCGGGCGACCGCGAGCTATCGGCACGGCTCTACGGAGGGGACCAGGAGATGCGCCTCTGTCAGGAGATTCTCCTGGGCATTGGCGGCGTGCGCGTCATGCGGGCGCTCGGGCTCTCCCCCACCGTCTGGCACGCCAACGAAGGACACTCGGCGTTTCTCATGCTGGAACGAGTGCGCGAGTTGGTCCAGGGCGGCTCCCCGCCCGCGGAGGCGGTAGGCGTTGTCCGCAACAGCACCGTGTTCACCACGCACACCCCCGTACCCGCAGGCCACGATGTGTTTCCGGTCGATCTCATGGACCGCTATTTCAGCCATTACTGGGAACAGCTCGGTCTGCCGCGGGACGCGTTCCTGCAGCTCGGCGAGCATCCGGATTTCGGGTGGGGGGGGTTCAACATGACCGCGCTCGCTCTGCGGCTGGCCGCCCACGTGAACGGCGTCAGTCGCGAGCATGCCCGCGTGTCGCGGGGCATGTGGCGGAACATGTGGCCGGGTGTTGCTGAGGACCGGGTCCCCATCCGATGCATCACCAACGGGGTCCACGCGCCAACCTGGGTGGCGCCGGAACTGAATCAGATTTACAGTAAATATCTGTCTCCCGACTGGGCTGATCGCATCGATGACCCGGCCCTCTGGCATCGCGTCACCGAGATTCCGGACGGCGAGCTCTGGGCCGTGCGGCAAGCCTTGAAGCGCAAACTGATGAGCTTCATTCGCGAGCGGGCACGGCAGGGCTGGATTCGCGGACGACTGGAAGCTGTTCAAGCCTTGGCATCCGGCACGTTTTTGGATCCGGAAGCGCTGACCATCGGCTTTGCCCGCCGGTTCGCGACCTACAAACGGGCAACGCTCCTGTTCCACGACCTGAAACGGCTGACGCAACTGCTTCAGGATCCCTGGCGCCCCGTCCAGGTCGTGTTTGCCGGAAAGGCTCACCCGGCGGACGAGCCCGGCCGGGCTTTCATCCATGAGGTCTATACGCTCTGCAAAGACAATGGGCTCGGCGGCCACATCGCGTTCCTCGAAGATTACGACATGCACATGGCCAAATTTCTAGTCCAGGGCGTGGATGTCTGGCTGAACACCCCGCGTCCTCCGATGGAGGCCAGCGGCACGAGCGGACAAAAGGCCGCCCTCAACGGAGTGCCGCACCTCAGCATGCTGGACGGGTGGTGGCGAGAGGGGTATGACGGCGGCAACGGCTGGGCGGTTCCGCCTGCACCGGCCCATCTGGACCCGCAGGCCCAGGACGCGCACGATGCCGAACAGATCTACAGGATCTTAGAACAGGATGTCGTGCCGCTGTATTACATGCGGGATCTGGATGGAATTCCCCGAGGGTGGCTGCGCCTCGTCAAAGATGCCATGCGGACCATCGTCCCGCGTCTCTGCGCCCGAAGGATGGTGAAGGAATACACCAACCTCTTCTATGCCCACGCGGCAGCCGGGGGCTCCAGCGCCGAGATCGCGGGCGGGGTCAACGGGGGCGGAGTGACGGCAGGCGATCGCCCAGCACCTGCTTAGAGAGCGCCGCATAGGTCAACGCATCGAAGCTGCCGGTCTGAGGCAGTCCCACCTCGCGTTGGAGCCTGGCCACCGCGTCGCTCGTGCCGGGGCCGAACTGCCCATCTACGATTCCGTCGTAAAGCCCCGCCTCTTGAAGCACGCGCTGGAGCTCCGCGATGGATTCATGCGCTCCCTCGCCCGAGAGCGGCAGGGCGATGCCGGGAAGCGGCTGCCAGAGTAACTGCACCTGTGGGCCTGCGGATCGCAGCAGATCAGGCCGCGCCACCTCCTGAGCGCCTCCCAACGGATCGAGCAGGGTCACCCGATCCGGCCCCAACCCGACCAGCACGACCGTCCGGCGGTTCGACCCCTCAACGGTCCAGATGATGCATCCGGGCAGATCCAACCGTTCCACCAGCTCCCAGTCGAACGGCACATCGGCCCGGACGAGATTGGCGCGCTCGATCAATGCTGCAGGCTCCTGAGCCAGCAAGACCGCGGGGGCGACCCCTGCCGGCAGCCGTCCCCAACGGCCCAGCAGCGTGAGCCAAGCCGCCTTGTCGGTCAGCTCGGGACTGTCCACGCGCACAAGTGCATCCGCCACAGCCGGTCGTGGCTGCGGGACCGCAGCGACCTGCGAGGTGCTCTGGGTATCGACCGAGGAGGTCTGGCTCAAGGGGGAGCTAGGGGAGTTGGTGCCGCCACGAGGCGCTGGTGCCACCGAGGAGGAAGGACCCGGCATCGTCAGGAGCCACCAGACCAAGCCGATCATGGCGGCGACCAACAACAGGAGCGCAAACCCCTCGACGGATCGCCCGTTCCGCACAGCTTCCCGAAGCAGGAACGGCTGCCGGCTTGGCTCTCCAAGTTGTCCGCTGACCTCGCCTTCTACATCGCTGATCATGGCGTCCGTAATCACCCGCGCTTCCTTCACGAAGCCAGCCAGCAGCGCCTTGTCGCACACGGAATTGATGAGGCGTGGGATCCCGCGTGAGAGACGGTAGACCTTCTCGATCGCCGGCGGCGTAAACAGGACCTTGTTGGACCCGCCAGCCACCTGAATGCGATGGCTGATGTAGACGTGCGTTTCCTCAAGATCGAGGGGCCCGAGCGTGGACCGAAGCGCCACACGCTGGTTCAACTGCCGCAGCTCCGGAAGCGCGAGCTTCCGGGCGAGCTCCGGCTGCCCCAGCAGGATGATTTGGAGCAGTTTCTCTTTGTCGGTTTCCAGGTTCGACAGCATCCGAACTTCCTCCAGGCACTCGATTGACAGCGCCTGCGCCTCGTCAATCATCAGCGCGGCGTTTCCGCCGCCAGGCAAGATGTCCAGCAGGAAACGGTTCAGCTCGTCCAGGAGTTCTTTTTTCGACGTGCTGGCGGCCGGCAGGCCGAAGTCCTGGTTGATGGTCTGGAGCAACTCGGTGGTGGTCAGGCTCGGGTTGAAGATCAGCGAGGTCCGGACGCGTCGGTCCAGTTTTTCCAGCAACACCCGACACAGAGTCGTCTTCCCGGTGCCGACCTCACCGGTGACGACGATAAAGCCCTTCCGCTCCCGTATCCCGTACAGGACATGGGCAAAGGCCTCTTCGTGTTTGGAGCTAGAGAAGAAAAACCGCGGGTCAGGAGTCTGGTTGAACGGAGCTTCGACGAACTCAAAAAACCGTTCATACATGGCCAGAATCTGTCATGTTCTCAAAGGTTTGTCAACCAACAGCCCTGGGTATTTCCACGATAAGGAATTCTCGAGACGAGAGGCCTGACCTGCCGTGCACAGCGAAGACGATGCGCTCCGCTCGTCGCTTGACACATGGCCCACCGATGTTAAGATGCCGCCGTGAACGCGCGCATCCTCGCGATCCTCAGGCTGTTGGCGTTGATGCTGCTCCGCTACGGGGTGCACGGAGCCGTGGGGATCGTCTTTCCGGGGTACGCCAGACGGACCCGCGGAGCGGTCCATCGGCGGAACGCCCAAAGTTTTCGCCAGACCGCCACGGATCTGCGCGGCATCCTCATCAAGGTCGGCCAGTTCCTCAGCGCCCGGGTGGACATCCTTCCGGACGAGTTCACGCGCGAGCTGTCCGAGTTGCAGGACCGCGTCCCGCCGCTCGACTATGAGCCGATCCGCCTGGAGGTCGCCACCGAACTGGGCCAGGACCCCGAGCAGATCTTTTCCAGCCTCGCCAGAATTCCGATGGCGGCCGCTTCACTGGGCCAGGTCCATGAGGCCGTCCTCCCAGACGGCCAGCGGGTAGCCGTGAAGGTCCAGTATCCCGGCATCACCGACATCGTCAACACGGATCTGCAAGCCTTACGATGGGTGACCCGCATCCTCCAGTGGTGGGTCCCGACGGTTCGCTTCGATCTCCTCTACCAGGAGTTCTCCATCAATATTCGTCTCGAGTTGGACTACCTCCACGAGGCCCGGTCGGCCGAGCTGTTTCGGTCGAATTTCGCCAATGACCCTCGTGTCATCGCTCCGCGCGTCTTCTGGGAATACACCACCCAGCGGGTCCTGACGCTCGAGTTCGTGGATGGGATCAAGATCACGAACGTGTCGGAGCTGGAAGCGAAAGGGGTTCAACTCCCGGCCGTCGCCAGACTCGTGGTGGAGGTGTATATGATCCAACTCCTCCGTCACCACCTCTTCCACGGCGACCCCCATCCCGGCAACCTCTTCATCCAGCCCCATCCCGAGGGCCCGCGCCTGGTGTTCGTGGATTTCGGGCTCATGCAGCCGATGAGCCCTTCCTTGTATCGAGCGGTCAAGCGGAGCATGCAGGCGATCGTCGAACGCGACATGGCGGGTATCGTGCGCGGCATGAAGGACCTCGGCTTCGTGCTTCGGACCGCCCGAACTCGAGACATCGAGCAGGTGGTGGCGTTTCTGATGAGCGAGTATCGTGATCGCCCGCCTCGAGAGCTACGGGAACTGACGCTGGATGACATCGCCCGGGATATCCGCGAGCTGTTCCGGGTCTACCCTTATCTGCAACTGCCCAACAACTTTATCATCGTCGGCAGAACTGCCGGCATGCTCTCGGGTCTCAACGCCCAACTGGACCCGGACCTGAACCTCGTCCAGCTGGCGGCGCCCTACGTGAAGGAGTTCTTCCGGGCGGAAGAGAGCGCCGCCGACACGCTGCTGGACAAAGCCATGGTCTGGGGGCGGTCGCTTCTGCAGCTCCCGAGGCTGCTGGAGCTGCACCTCGCCACAGCCAGGCGGGAAGACCTGAGAGGCTCGGAGTGGGTGGACGAGGTCCAACCGTTTTTCGACAGACTGTACCGGCTGCTCTATCGCGGCATCCTGTCGATCGTAGCCGTCTTGGCGCTGGGATTCTGGATCTGGCTTCGAGGCCCGGCCCAGGAAGACTGGGTCCTCCTGCTGGGCCTCGTCGGCGCGGCAGCTGGGGTCCTGCTCCTGCTCTCTCTGGTGCGGGGAGTCTGGCGTGCATGACTCCGGCTGGCGCCCATGTGATGGTCCTGTGGGGCGCTCTGGCCGCCGGGGCTCTTGACCCTCGCGTCGGATCGGCGGAGCCGAGCTTCCTGCCCCACCCCCGCCACATCGCCCGCGCTGGTGATTCAACCCCCGGCGAATCCCCATCCCGTGACGCGTTGGCCCTTCTGAGACGCGAGGTCACCAAGGCCTTCACCAACGGCCAGTACGATCGAGCGGTGCGGCTCCTGGAGCAGTTTCCGGCCAAGCAGGATCTGCCTCAAGAACTGCTCCGGCTTGGCCTGCACAGTTACCTCAAGCTCGGGCGACCGGACGCGGCCTTCGCCGTCTATATTCGGATGGTCCCGGCAGGCCGTCCGGAAAAACCTTCGCTGCTCCGCGAAGTGGCGCTGGGCTTCTTGACGACCGGCGTGCGCCATCGCGAGGAGCATGTCCGCCTCGCGGCGTACGCAGCGCTGGCGGATCTCCACCGCCAGGACCTCGTCCCCGTGCTGGAAGACGGTCTGCTCGATCCTTCCATCATGGTGCGCGCCCGGGCCGCCGATGCTATGGGACGGCTCAATCCCAAGGCGGTTTCGGCGGGACTGGCCCGGGCATTGGACGATCCGGCCCCCTCGGTTCGCATCGCCGCATTGAATGCGTTGGCCGCTCCCGGTCACCAGGGATTTCTGGAGAAAGTCTCTCGGATCGCCGGCTCGGCAGACGGCGCCGTTCATGTCTTCGCCCTAGCCGCCCTGGCAAGGCTGGGGAAGCGACAGGCGCTCAACGAGATCGTCAATGCGACGGCGGAGCCCGATGCGAACATTCGGATGGCCGCGGTCGGCGCATTGGGCCGGCTCAAGCCCCCCAACGCCCTGACGATCCTGAGCCAGTCAATCTACGATCCCGATCCGGCGGTACGCGCCTTCGCCGCCGGCGCCTTGGGCGAGCTGGGCGACGCCGCAGGGGCAGCGGCCCTCACGCACGCCTTGGGCGACGAGAGCGCGCAGGTGCGGAGCGTCGCCGCGGCCAGCCTGGGACGGCTCGGCCTCGCGCACACCCGGCCGGTCCTGTGGCAAGCTGCCCGAGACCCCGCCGAAGTGGTGCGCGCCGGCGCCCTGGAAGGCCTGCTGAGACTCGGAGATACTGAGGCCATCCTCGTGGCGAGTGAACTGGCCAAACGGCCGGATCCCTCCGTCCGGAGCGCAGCCGCCCAGGCTCTGGGGCTGCCCGGGAACAAGAAGGCGCTGCCGGTGTTGGCGGAACTGCTTCGGGATCAGCAGCCGCAACCTCGATTGACAGCCGCTCGAGCGCTGGGCAAAATCGCGGCACCGGAAGGCATCCCCCTCTTAAAAAAAGGGCTTCAGGACACGGATCCGGCGGTGCAGATGGCGGCGGCGGGCAGCCTCGCTCACATCTTAGCCGCCACGCGATGAACCTCGCCCCTAAAGGAGACTTATGCTGAGATTTCTGGGCATCCTTGCCTTGCTCGGGATGACGTTCGGGCTGGGCTTTTACGCGGGCCAACGGCCTGTCAGCGAGTTGAAGCAGACCGTGACGGACCTGTCGCGCAGTGTGCTGGACAGCGCTCTCGGCGTCGAGCGGAAGCTGCGCCTCCGTCAAAGGGTGGTCGAGGTGAAAGGGCGGGTGATCGATGCGAAGTCCGAACTCCTGGACCGCAACTTCGGGATGGCCGCAAAAGCGCTCGCTGAGGCGATCGAAGAGTTGGGAAAAGCTGCCAGCACGGACCAAGAGCGGGAGCGGGAATCAGCCTTGAAAGCGCTCAGCGGTAAACTGGAGGCGGTGCGGAAAGACCTGGCGATGGGGAAAGAAGTAGCTCGAGCTCGATTGGACGAGATCCTTCGGGAACTGGACGCGTTGCTCCCGCCGTGACGGTCTCACGCGTTGGCGGCCCGCTTCTTCCAAGCCGCCAGAATCCGCTCCACGCGCATCTTGACAACCAGGTCGGGATCGTGCAGGAGCGGCTTGATCGCTTCCCGACCTCGCTCGTCTCCGATTTTTTCCAACGCGGCCGCCGCGGTCAGGCGAGTAAACCAGTCCGTATCCTTCAGCATCTCAATCAATGGATCGATCGCCTCCGGATCCTGGATTCGTCCGAGGGCGATCACCGCCTGCTTCCGGACATTCTCGTCTTTGTCCTTCAGCGCGGCGATCAGTTTTTCGACCGCCGGCTTGCCGAGCTCGACAAGCGCCTCAGTGGCATCCATCATGAATTCGTCGTTTCGCAGCTGCCCGATCAAGGGATCCAGCACACGCTCGTCTTTGACCTTGCCCAGGGCACGGATGGCATATTTACGGATGTCCCAGTCTCGCAGCTGGCGGATCAGGAGGTCCACCGCCGGTGAGCCGATCATGCCGAGCGCTTCAATGGCTGCTTCCCGGACCTGCCAGTCACCATCCCGAAGGGCGCGCGCGAGCGGTTCGACGCATCGCTCGTCTCCCATCTCTCCCAGCGTGACGGCCGCTTCACGCCGCACTGCCCAGTCGGAATCCTTGAGGAGATCGATCTGGATCTCGATCTCATCCTTGATCCGCTCCTCTTCAAGGACCACCGCGCTGGCCGTTTCACCGGCCGGCTCAGCCGCCCCGACACCTTCAGCCGATCCGGCCTGAGCGGCCTCAGGCCCCAAGGCCATGGCCTCAGCAACCTGATCGGTCAACTCTTCATCAACGTCTGGCCCCCGAGGCTCGGCAGGGACTTCGGGCTGTCGGCGGTCATCGACCATGGGAATCTCCGTATTCCGGTTGGATCAGAAGTGCAAGAGCAGTCTATAAAGAAGGCGCGCGCGGTGTCAACCGAGCGAGATGGACAGGAAGTGTCGGAGAGGGAAGGGAACTTTCAGCTCTGCGGCGTAGAGATCCGTTGTCCGGCAGCCTGCCTGCTCAGGAGGCGACACCGCTCCTATATCGGAAGCGCGCCGAACGCCAGCCGTAAATCCTCGCCACCGGCAGGCTTCCTTCGGGATGGACCGCCGATGGACCGGGGCTTCCTGAACGTGCTCTGCCGGGGTCCGGCCGGAGCCCAAGAACGGGAACGCACGAAGCGCCGCCACCGCTCGGTTGACCGCCAAGAGGAACATGGACTCCTGGCCGACCACCTCCAGTTGGACCGGGGCGGTGCCGCCGGCCACCATGACCAGTTCTCGCGCGGAGGCATACGACAGGTCGATGATCCGGCCGTCAGCATAAGGACCACGGTCATTGATGCGAACATGGACCTGCTTGCCGTTCTCAGCATTGGTGACCTTGACGATCGTCCCCAACGGAAGGGTCCGGTGGGCCGCCGTCAGGGCCTCCATGTCATACACCTCGCCGTTGGCCGTCAATTGCCCGTGAAAGCCTTCTCCGTACCAGGACGCGATCCCGCGCTCCTTGATCCCGACGTCCAGGTCTACGATCCCTTTCGGTATGACCGAACACCCGGTGGTGATCAGGCACCCGGTGAACAGCAGGATGCTCTGAAGACATTGTCTATACGAGGCTTTCATACTCCTCCTTGCTCTGGTTTAACGCTGCTCTCTTCATCCCTGCGCCTTTAGCCTGCGGTGATACACCTGAGCAGTAACTCCAGGCGAATTGTATGGGTAAATGAATGAGCGACGACGAGGATGAAGTCGCAGACTTTTTGCAGTGAGCCGACGATAGCAAAGAATACGGACGGAGTCAAGCCCTAAGAGATTTTTGTACGACGGAATGCGGTATGATGTCGGCCATGAATCCAACGAGGTCCCTCACGCGCGGTCCAAGCATTCGGGTGGGCGTGCACGTCAGTATCGCCGGCGGGCTGGCCAAGGCTGTGGAGCGCGCGGAGGCGCTAGGCTGTGCGACCATGCAGATCTTCTCCAAGACCCCTCGGGGATGGGCCGCGCATGCTCTCGACCCGGATGACGTCCAGCGGGCCAAACGGTTGCGTGAGGAATTCGCGATCAGTCCGCTGGCCGTCCATGCCTCCTATCTGATCAACCTGGCTTCGGATCAGCCAGTGCTCTACGAAAAATCCATCGTGGCGCTCATCGATGAGCTGGAACGGTGCCGTTTGTTGGCCGCTGATTTCTTGGTCCTGCACGTCGGCTGCGTCCGAGAAGGGCAACGCAACGGCATTGTGCGGGTGGCCACGGCTCTGAAGCGTGCGCTGAGGGCTTGCCATGGAGACGGATTCCCCATGGTGCTCCTGGAGAACACGGCCGGAGAGCGCGGCGAACTGGGCTCCCGGTTCGAAGAGCTGGCCGACATGCTGGACCGAATTGGGTCGAACCGGGTGGGACTGTGCTTCGATACGTGCCACGCGTTGGCCGCTGGCTATGATGTCGCATCGACGATTGGGGTGGAGGCAACGCTACGGGTGATTGAGCGGACAGTCGGGCTCTCGTCGATCAGGCTGGTTCACGCCAACGATTCCAAGAAAGGGCTGGCATGCCATGTGGACCGGCACCAGCACATCGGAGAGGGATGCATCGGGGTCGTGGGATTTCGGGCGCTTCTCGCTTCCCGGATCCGTTCGACCCCGATGGTGTTGGAGACTCCTAAGGCGTCAGACAGCGATGACAGCCGGAACCTGAAACGGATCCGACAGCTCGCCCGCGGTCTTTAGCTCGTCGGGACCCATTGCTCTTGGGGATGCAATGGGTGCCCCCTCCGGGGAATGCAATGGGTGCCGCGCGCTGACGGTCACTTCAACCGGAGTCGTGCGCCCTCAACTTTGGTATCGGTCAGGAGCTTGTGCAGGCTGTCCTTCAAGACGTCGTTCAGCAGGTCCTGGACATCCTCCGGGCAAAACCAGAAGACGCTCTGCGAGCCCGCTCCATTGAGCGTCATCCGGACTGTGCTGCCGTCGGGGTTCGTCGCATGGACCGCAATGACGCTCTTGACCGTGATCTCGGTGTTCATGAATCTGCTTTTGGCGTTCGCGGACAACTCCTGGACCTTGCCGGTCAGCATCACCTGCTGGGCGCTGTCGGCGGGCTTCGCGGCCGGCGCAACCGCGGCCTTCCAGCCTTTCTGCTTGAGGTAATCGGCGGTCACCTGAGCCACGACATCCCCGACCTTGCCGGCGGGAACATTGAAATGGGTCACGCCACCCCAGAAGTGCGTCCGGGTACCGAGTCGGGATTTGTCCGCGCGAAGATCCTCGAACGGCACCAGCGCGACCGTCGGCGCTTCGGCAGCCTTGCTCGCCATTTCGGCATCGGATGGAAGGGCGCGGACGTTCAGATCGATGACCTGTCCTTGACCGGCACAACCGGCGAGTGCCAGGAGGCCTAATCCCAAGACCATGAAAAATGTACGGTACAGCATACCAATCCTTTCGGTTGCGAGTCTGTAGGGTGACACATGCTATCGGTTTACTGCAGAACCAGATGGGCTCGCCGGTTCTTCTGCCAGCAGTCGTAGTTATGGTCGGTGCAGAAGGGCCGCTCCTTCCCGTAGCTGACGATCTGAATTTCAGAGGGAGGGACCCCGAGGTTCTCGAGGTACCGTCCCACGGCATGCGCCCTCCGCTCGCCCAGCACCAGGTTATACTCAACGGTTCCCCTCTCGTCACAATGCCCTTCGATCACCAGCTTGTGGCCGCTCGCGCCTTTGATCACCTGATAGTCCACATCGAGCGCGGTCTGGCCATCGTTGCGGAGCGTGAAGCGGTCAAAGTCGAAGAAGACATCGGTCAGAGCAGCTGACGGTGCCGCGGCAGCGGGTTGCTCCAGCTTGGCTTCCGGGGCCGGCATCGGTTCCGCCTTCGGCGGCTCGGGAGCTCGCGCCTCTTCAACAGGCGGCGGTGGAGCCTTGGCGATGGGCGGGGCCGGCGGCTCAGGCACCCGCTCCTCAACCGGCGGCGGAGCGCTGATAGTGGGAGCGGGGGCTTCAGCGGCACGCGGTGGGGGCTCAACCTTGGCCATGGGTGCCGCCACGAACGCCTGATCCTGCACCGAGGTGGTGATTCTTCGTTCCGCACATGCGCTGAGGGCGACCACCAGCCCCAAACACAGCGGCACAGAAATCAGACGAAGTGACCTGGTCATGGGATCCTCCCTCAACGGACGTGAATGGCCCGCGCGGCCAGTCCGTCCTCATGCTTCACGTATTGCAACTCTACGACCTCACCGGTCTTGATGTCGCCGAGAGCGACCCGCTGATTGCCCCGGGTGATCTTGACGTTCTGATCCACGGTTGCGCCGACGATCAGCTCCTGTTTCTTGGCTGTCATGGCCTTGACCACGATGACCGACGGACTATCCTGCGTATTCACGGCGACGACTTCGCCACGCACCTTCCGTACCGCCTCGCCCGACGCTGCACCGACCGGCGGTGTCAGGACACCGATCAGCCCGAACAATGCCACGACGACGAACAGCAGCTTTCCCCGCTTTCCTTTCATCGTGCGCTCCCTTAGGTCATCCTAATTAGGTTATGTTGCCCCCCATCCCAAGCGGCGCGCACTATACCACAATGTTTGGAAAGATTTCCAGAAAACTTCTGTTCGTGCTCAATCCCTGCCCGGCTTGACGCCTTGCGAAACGTGTGGGTAATATCCGCGAACGACACTCATTGCCGCCATGATCGAAGTCCGGAACATCACCAAGCGCTACGGCGAGCACATCGCCATCGAAGCGCTCACCTTCACGGTCGAGAAAGGAGAGGTGCTCGCGTTTCTCGGTCCCAACGGAGCCGGCAAGACCACCACGATGCGCATCTTGACCTGTTTCATGCCGGCCACGGAAGGCACGGCGCGCGTCGCCGGCTTCGATTGCTTCGAGCAGCCTTTGGAGGTGAAGAAGCGGATTGGGTACCTGCCGGAGATCCCCCCTGTCTATCAGGAACTGACCGTCATGGAGCACCTCACGTTCGTGGGCCGGCTCAAAGGGATGAGCGGGGCGGCCCTGAAAACCGGCATCGAGCGGGTGGTCGAACGGCTGTCGCTCGGGGATGTGCGCGGACGCTTGATCGGAAATCTCTCCAGGGGGTACCGGCAGCGCGTGGGGCTGGCTCAGGCGCTGCTGAACGATCCGCCGGTCCTGATCCTCGACGAGCCTACCGTCGGGCTCGACCCGAAGCAGATCATCGAGATCCGGGAGTTGATCAAGAGCCTGGCCGGCTCGCACAGCGTGATCCTCAGCACGCATATCCTTCCCGAGGCGACGGCGGTGTGTCAGCGAGTCGTGATCATCAACGCCGGCCGGATCGTCGCCGTGGACACGCCGGAGCAACTCTCAGCCCGCCTGCGCCGATCCGAAAAGATCAGTGTGACGGTCCAGGCGCCGCCGGCCGATCTGGCTGAGCGGCTCCGTGCCCTGCCCGGCGTTCTCAGCGCCTTTGACGCGGGAGGGCGAGGCGGCTTCACGATCGAGTGCGAGTTGGGCCGCGATCTGCGCGACGACATCGCCAGGTTCGTGGTGAGCAACGGGTGGGGACTGCTGGAGCTGAAAACTATCTCCATGACCCTGGAAGACGTCTTTCTCCGGCTCACGCAGCATGAAGAAGGGGTGGAGGCACCCGTTTCGCAATGAGCCCTGTCACCACGATCATTGCCAAAGAGCTGCGCTCGTATTTCGTCTCGCCCATTGTCTATGTGGTGAGCGCCGTCTTTCTGTTGATCTTCGGCATCCTCGCGTATCTGGCCGTGGTCAATGCCGGGAATCAAGCGATCCGGATGATGCAACTGCAGGGGACCATGGCCCAGCTCAACCTCAACGACCTGGTGATCCGGCCGACGTTTTACAGCATGGCGGTGGTGCTGCTGCTGGTGCTGCCCATCCTGACCATGCGGCTGTTTGCCGAAGAGCGGAAGCTCCGGACCTTCGAGCTGCTGATGACCTTGCCGGTCGGCGTCAACGAGATTCTGGCGGCCAAGTTCATCAGCGTGTGCCTGATCTTCCTCGGTCTCCTGGTGTTGACCGGGATCGTCCCGTTAATCCTCGCGGCATTCAGCAGTTTTGACTGGCGGCCGGTCCTGACCGGCTATCTGGGGCTCGCGCTGCTCGGGGCCCTGTTCCTGGCCACCGGCGTCCTGACATCAGCCCTGACCGAGAACCAGATCGTGGCCGCCTTCGCGAGTTTTGGCCTGCTGATCATGGTGTGGTTGCTCGGCGCCCTGGGCGCGATCCTCGGTGATACCCCGACCGGCAACGTCATCGCGTATCTGTCCTTCGTCGAGCATTACGACCGGCTGGTCCGCGGCCTCGTGGACACGAAGGACCTCGTCTACTATGCCGGGAGCATCATCCTGATGCTCGTGCTGGCTCACCAGGTGGTGGACTCGCAGCGATGGAAATGAATCGAGTGACCTCCGCCCTCGGCATCGCGGGCGTTTTATTGGCCCTGGGCGGGTTCATCGCGTACAGTGTGGCGCCGGACGAGTTCTGGCTGGTCACGCTTTGCGAGGGGCTGGCCCTGGCTTGCCTGGTCATCTTCGCCGTCGTCCATTTTCAGCAGCTCAGGACGTTCTCGGCCCGCCGCTCGACCCGACTGGGCTTTCATAGCATTCTGACCGTCCTGTTGTTCCTGGGCATCCTGATCATCATCAATTTCCTGTCGGCGCGGCATTCCAAGCGGTGGGATCTCTCCGAAACGCAGCACTTCACGCTGGCGCCCCAGACCCATCGCGTGCTGCGGGGACTGAGCCGCGAGGTCAAGATCACGGTGTTCTCCCAGGAGCGGAGCCCGGCCTTGGCGGCTTACCGGGATCTCCTGGACAGCTATCGCGCGGAGAGCAACAAGATCGCGGTCGAGTTCGTGGACCCCGAGCGGCGACCCGGGGTGGCGCGGCAGTACGGCGTCACGCGCACGGATACCGCGGTCCTGGAAAGCGGGACGCAGAGCACGCGGGTCACGGCCGCCTCCGAGGCCGAGCTCACCGGAGCCCTGATCCGCGTCTCCAAGGACGCCAAGAAGCGCGTCTTGTTTCTGGAAGGCCACGGCGAGCGGGGTATCACCGATCAGGAACGCGGCGGCTTCTCGACCGCCAAAGAAGCCCTCACGAAGCAGGGCTATGAAGTGGTCACGCTCTCGCTGTTGCAGGAGAGCGCGGTGCCGGCGGACGCCTCGGTCCTGGTGCTGGCCGGGCCTCGCAGACCGGTCACCCGCGAGGAGAAGGATCGCCTCAGCCGATACGTCACCGAGGGCGGTCGCCTGCTGGTGTTGTTGGATCCGGACTCCCAGGCGGACCTCGACGACCTGCTCAAACAATGGGGCGTCGAGGCCGGCAAGGGGGTGCTGGTGGACCTGCAGGACCGGCTGGCCCAGGGCGATCTGACGACCCTCATGGTGCGGACCTTTACCGAACATGAGATCACTCAGGACTTCACCTTCGCCGTGCTGTTTCCCGTCTCCCGCCATCTCGTGTTTCACGAAGACAGGGCGAAGGACTGGGAGTACGTCCCGCTGGCCCGCACCTCGCCGCGGAGCTGGGCTGAAACCGACCTGAAAGGCCGCGTGGTGCAATTCAACGCGCAAGAGGACACGCAGGGTCCCCTGTCGCTGGCGGCAGCGCTGACCCTGAAGAAAGCGCCTGAAGAGGGCAAGCGACGGCCGGCCATCGTGGTGGTCGGCAGTTCCTCGTTCGCCAGCAACGCCTACATCAATTTTCCCGGCAACACCGACTTCCTGCTACACGCGCTGGGATGGCTCGCGGAAGAGCGTGAGCTCATCTCCATTACCCCGAAGGAGCCG
>Ga0114945_10000723_pt1 | contig 21281 bp, 21 predicted proteins | sample OV2TP3_FD_87194 | JGI IMG/M metagenome (GOLD analysis project Ga0114945, IMG submission 87194) | Hot spring microbial communities from Beatty, Nevada to study Microbial Dark Matter (Phase II) - OV2 TP3 | ecosystem: Environmental > Aquatic > Thermal springs > Hot (42-90C) | place: USA: Beatty...
ATTTTTCTGTCGTTCAAAAGTTGCCGTAGCGGCCTCTACAGGGCCTTTTCGCCTCGCCGAAAAATCTGAGGCGAGAGAAATCGTCGTGTGGCGGGCTGGGTTGAGCGTTTTTACACAGCCTCGACCCGAAGCGGTCATTCGGAGCGTAGACTTCCTCGCCAGCCGGTCCGGGAGGCGCCGTGAGCAAAATCCGACGCAGTCGGTTTCAGATTGCCGCAGGTTCGCTTCGGTGTAATGCCCTCGATGCCTGAAGGCACGAAGCGCCGTGTAAGGCTCTTTCTCGGCATCCTAGGCGTCGCCAGCGCCGGCCTGGTGGCGTTTGGCGTCACCGCCGGTATCGCGTACTTTCCCGAGCGTCCCCTGGCCGGAGCATCCTTCGGCGCGTTGGCCGCCCTGGTCCCGGGCATGGTGCTGATTTCGGTGATCGCCGGTGCTGAAATTTTCCTGCCCGGGACGCGGGCGGGGCTCGCGCTCGAGCGGGCGCCGTTCCTGGTCACCTTGGCGATAAAGTCGATCGTATACAGCGCGGCGTTGATCGCCCTCATCGGAAGCAAGCTTGGGCGATGGCTGGCCGGTTATGCGGTCTTCGGTCCCGAGTTCGCACAACAGGTCTTTCAGCCCGTGGGCTTGCCGGTCGCAGTGTCGATCGGCGTGGCCTTCCTTCTCGTGTCTTTCCCGATCATGTTGGTGCAGCTCGCCGGCCTGGTGGGCGGCAACACGCTGCGCGACATTGCTCTCGGCCGCTATCACCGTTCGCGCGTCGAGGAACGGTTCTTTCTTTTCATCGACATCGTCGGCTCGACGGCGCTCGCGGAGCGGCTTGGACCCGCCTCGGTGCATGAGTTTCTGAACCGGGTATTTCAGCTTGCCTCGGATCCCATCGACGATCACGGGGGCGAGGTCTACCAATATGTCGGCGACGAGGTGGTCATTACCTGGACACTGGCAGAGGGCCGGACGGGAGCGCGCCCGATTGCCTGTTACTTTGCAGTCAAGCGTGCGCTGGATCTGGCCGCGAAGGAATTCGAGACGGAGTTCGGTGCCATGCCGCAGCTTCGGGCCGCGTTGCATGCGGGCCCGGTGATCACGGGCGAGGTCGGTGGAAGTCGTCGCGCAATCGTCTTCCACGGCGACGTCATGAATACGACGTCGCGCCTGGAACATGCCACCCGTGACCTGGGGCGCCCATTCCTGGTGTCGGAGGACGCGATGAACCGCCTCGACGGCAGGGAGATCTACCAGTCAGTGGATCTCGGTCCGCAGAAATTGCGTGGCCGAGAGGCTCCGGTGCATGTCTACGCAGTTGAACTCGCCGCGAAATTGCCGGAATCCGAGGCCCCGCAGTAAGCAGGCGAGCGTTCGCTTTGGGCCCGCCCTCCGCCACGGGGAGATCGATGATGAACGACGCTGCCTTGCGCATGAACCGCTTCACGCTGCGCTTCGCCGGCGCGGACGCGGAGGCGGCGTTCGCGGAGGAGCAGGCGCGCAAGGCGGTGCGCCCGGTGCGCATCGCGCTTGTCTGCATATGCGCCCTGGGCGCGGGCATCTACGTGCTGACGATTCATGTCTTCAAAGGCATCGTGGTGGGGATCGGCGCCCGCAACTTGCTTCTCGCCACGCTCGGTGCGTCGCTCATCTACGCGGTGGTCTACGCGCTCACCTACCGTCCGGTATTCCTGAAGCGGCAGCAACTGATCATGTTTCTCCTTGCCTGCCTGATTTCGGTCGGCATTGCCCTGGCCAACGCGCGACTGCCGCTCGAAGTCATGGAATCGCGCGGCTTTACGATGTCGCTGGTGTACACCTTCTTCATCTACAGCGTATTTCGCCTGCGATTTCCGCAGGCCGTGCTCGCGGGCTGGCTCGGCGCCGCGTTCTTCGTCGGCTACATCTTTGGAATGGACTTGATGGGTCCCACGGCCGCCGGGCGGACCGCTTTCGTGCTGGGTTTGGCGAACTGCGGGGGCATGCTCATCTGCTACCAGATGGATGTGTCCGCGCGCAGGGAATTCACCGCGATGCGCTTTCTCGACAAGGAGCGCGAACGTTCCGAGCGCCTGCTGCTGAACATCCTGCCGGCGCCGATCGCCGAGCGCCTGAAGGCTTCCGGAGACGCCATCGCCGAGCACTCCGACGGCGTCACCGTGGTATTTGCCGACATCGTCGGATTCACCCCGCTGTCGGCAAGCAAGACGCCGCGGGCGCTGGTCGAGCTGCTGAACCGGATCTTCTCGGAATTCGACGCCCTGGCCGATGCGCACGGCCTGGAGAAGATCAAGACCATCGGCGACGCCTACATGGCCGTCGCCGGGCTGCCGAATCCGTGGCCCGACCATGCTCAGAGGGCCGCGCGCATGGCGCTGGCAATGCTCGACGTGACTGCGCGGGTGGCGGCGGAGACGGGCGAGAAGCTTGCCTTGCGCATCGGCATGCATTCGGGGCCGGTGGTGGCGGGAGTGATCGGGCGCAGGAAGTTCACCTACGACCTGTGGGGCGACACGGTGAACACGGCGAGCCGCATGGAATCGCACGGCGTGCCGGGCGCGATACACTGCACCGAGGCCGCCGCGTTGCTGCTGCGCGGGGCGTTTCAGTTGCAGGCGCGGGGCGCGATGGAGATCAAGGGCAAGGGGGAGATGCACACGTTCCTGCTGCTCGATCCCGAGGCGATCCCCGACGGATGATCGAAGGCTTCGGGGGCGCGTCAGACTATCCCGCTCAGCAATTCAACCAGCACCGCGGGATCCTTTTCGCCCTTTCCCTGCGCCGCGAGCAGGCGGTAGAGCTCGGTCGCGGTGCGCGCCATCGGCAGCGGCACGCCGAATTCCTTCGCCACGCTTGCGGCGTTCTCCAGGTCCTTGAGCAGCACGGATGCGGCACCGAGCGAGGGCTCGAAGCGCCGCGCCGCCATGCGCGCGCCGAAGATCTGCAGCGGGAGCGAATCGGCGAAGCCGCCCTTCAGCGCTTCGGGAAGGCGGGTCGCGTCAACCCCCGCGGCCTCGGCCAGGCGGATCGCCTCGGCGATCACCGGGAACAGGCACCCCGAGATGATCTGGTTGCAGAGCTTGGTGATCTGTCCCGCCCCGGAGTCGCCCATGCGCGTGAAGCGCTGCGCGAGGTGCATCACGATCGGGCGCGCGCGCTCGACGTCGGCTTCGGTCCCGCCCGCCATGATCGCGAGCGTGCCCTGCTCGGCGCCCGGCACGCCGCCCGACACCGGCGCGTCCACCAGGCCCATGCCCAGCTCGCGCAGCCGCGCCGCGAAGGCGCGCGCCGAGTCCGGCGCGATGCTGGAGAAATCCACCACCAGCTTGCCCGCCGCGCCGCCCTCGGCGACGCCTTTCGACCCGAAGAGCACCTCCTCGGCCGCTTTCTGGTCGGTGACGCACAGCATGACGATGTCGGATGCGCGCGCCACGCTCGCGGGCGAGTCGGCCGCCACCGCGCCCTTCGCGAGCACCGGCGCGAGCTTCTCGCGGCTGCGGTTCCACACCGCCACCTCGTGGCCTGCGGCGAGCAACCGCAGCACCATAGGGCGGCCCATCAATCCGGTGCCGATGTATCCGAGCTTCATCGCCTGCCCCCTCCATGCGTGACCGCCCCGCGGAACGCGGAGCCGACCTGCGCGGCGTACTTCTCCAGCACCCCCGACACCTGCTTCTTCGGCGGCCTCGCCTTGCGCTGCCTCAGCTCGCCCGCGGGCACGAGCAGCTCCATGCGGCCCTTCGCGGCGTCGATGCGGATGCGGTCGCCGTTCCTCACCCGCGCGAGCGCGCCGCCCACCGCGGCCTCGGGCGAGACGTAGCCGATCATCATGCCGCGCGTCGCGCCCGAGAAGCGCCCGTCGGTCACGAGCGCCACTTTTTCGCCCATGCCCTGGCCGTAGATGAGCGCCGTGACCCCGAGCATCTCGCGCATGCCGGGGCCGCCCTTCGGCCCCTCGTAGCGGATGACGAGCACCTCGCCCGCCTGGTAGGCGCGCTTGCGCACCACCTCCGCGCACGCCTCCTCGGAGTCGAAGACGCGCGCGCGGCCCTCGAAGGCGAGCGATTTCAGCCCCGCCACCTTGATCAGCGCGCCCTCGGCGCACAGGTTGCCCTTCAGCACCACGAGGCCGCCGGTGGGCAGGATCGGCTCCCTGCGCACCACCTCGCCGTCGGCGCCGGGATGCCCGCGCAACTCCTTCTCCAGCGTGGTGCCGAAGAGGGTGAGGCAGTCGCCGTGCAGCGCGCCGCGCCCGAGCAGCTCCTTCAGCACCGCGTAGACGCCGCCGATCGCGTGCAGGTCCCTGGCGAGGAACCTGCCCCCCGGCTGCAGGCTGGCGATGAGCGGCGTGCGCTTCGCCACGCGCGCGAAATCGTCGAGGTCGAAGCGGATCCCGGCCTCGTGCGCGATCGCGGGAATGTGCAGCCCCGCGTTGGTGGAGCCGCCGGTGGCGGCCACCGCGGCGCAGGCGTTCTCGATCGCCTTGCGCGTCACGAGCTGGCGCGGCCGCGGGCCGCCGCGCTTCAGGAGGTCCATCGCGACGCGCCCCGCCTCGCGCGCCTGGCCGCGGCGCGCCGCGTCCACCGCGGGCATGGTCGCGGAGCCCGGCAGCGCGAGGCCGAGCGTCTCGGACACCATGGCCATGGTGTTGGCGCTGAACTGGCCCGGGCAGGAGCCGAGCGTGGGCAGGCAGACGCGCTCGAGCTCGTCGAGCTCCGCGCGCTTCATGTCCCCGGCCATCACCGCGCCCACCGCCTCGTAGGCATCGAGCACCGTGACGTCGCGCCCGCGCCAGCGCCCGGGCAGCGCCGCGCCGCCGTACATGAAGACCGAGGGGAGGTCGAGGCGCAGCATCGCCATCATCATCCCCGGGAGCGTCTTGTCGCAGCCGGCAAACGTCACCAGCGCGTCGTAGGCGTGCCCGCGCGCCACCGCTTCCACCCCGTCGGCGATGATCTCGCGCGAGACGAGCGAGTACTTCATGCCGCCGTGGTTCATCGACATCGAGTCCGCCACCGAGATCGAGGCGAAGTCGAACGGCACGCCGCCCGCCTCGCGCACCGCGGCGCAGGCCTCGCGCGCGAATTCGCCCAGCAGCGCGTTGCAGGGCGTCACGCGCCCGTCGGCAGAGGCGACGCCCACGAAGGGCTTCTTCAGGTCCGCGTCCGAGACGCCGAGCGCGCGCAGGAACGCGCGGTGCGGGGCGCGATCCAGGCCCTCCACCGTCACGCGCGAGGGCAGGATGGGAATCGTCCGCTTCATGCCTGGTACTCCGCCACGATCTCCTCGATTCCCGCATTGTGGCGGAAGCCGAGGCGCTCGGCGCGCACCGAGCGCGTAGAGCGCGGCACCGCGTCCATCACCGCCTGCACCATGGGATCGGGCCGGAAGCTGACGCGCCCCGCGGCGCGCGTGCGCGCCGCCTCCCACATCTCGCCCGCGGACGCCGAGACCGCGTTCAGCAGCACGCTGCGGTCCCACCCCAGCGCATCCGCGGGCAGCTGCAGGGCATGCAGGAACGCCGCAGCGGCGCATCTCACCGACATGCACGGCTGGCGCGCGTCCTCGCGCACCGGGCAGAGGTAGTCGCGCCCGGCGAGCGGCTCGCGGACGAGGGCGCTCGCCCAGCCCGAGAGCGCGGTATTGGCCGCCCCGGGGCGCACCAGCACCGCGGGCAGGCGCAGCGTCCGGGCATCGAGGAAGCCGCGGCGCGTGTAGTCGTTGAGCAGCACCTCGCAGGCGAGCTTCTGCGCGCCGTAGGAGAGCCGCGGCTCGGCGCGCGTGTCGTCGGTGACCGGGTCGGGCAGCTCACCGCCGTACACGGCGATGGTCGAGGCGAAGAGGAATTTCGGCCGCCGCCCGGCGAGCCGGCAGGCCTCCATCAGGTCGCGCGTCGCATCGAGGTTCACCCTGGTGCCGAGCTCGAAATTCTGCTCCGCGCCGCCCGAGACCAGCGCCGCGAGGTGGAATACCGCGTCGATGTCGGCTGTTACCAGTGCGCGCGCGAACTGGGGAGAGGCGATGTTGCCCGCCGAGAAGCGGACCTTGGGGTGCTCGAACCCGAGCGGGCTCTGATCCGTCGCTCGGATTTCATCGATCTCGGCGCGCTCTGCGAGCGCGCCGAGAAGCTGACGCCCTATGAATCCCGCCGCACCGGTCACCAGCGCTTTCATGCGCCGAAGTCTGCCACGGTCATGGACTGAGGGTCGCGGCCTGTGCTACAAGCGGAACGCTCTGGAAGAAAGGGAGGCAAGCATGAACCGGATGCTGAAGTGGATGTGGCTGCTCCTCGGTGCGGCGCTGGCGTGGCCCGCGCTCGCCCAGACCTGGCCCGCGAAGACGATCAAGATCATCGTGCCCTACGGCGCGGGCGGCCCCGCCGACATCTACGCGCGCTACCTCGGGCAGCGCCTGCAGGGGCCGCTCGGCCAGTCGGTGGTGGTCGAGGACCGCCCGGGGGGCGGCTCGATCATCGGCACCGACGCGGTGGCGAAGTCCGCGCCCGACGGCTACACCCTGCTCATGATGTCGAACACGCACACGGTGAACGAGACGCTGATCCCGAAGAAGCCCTTCGAGCTGATGCGCGACCTCGCCCCGATCACCGGCGTGAACTACTCGGACCTCATCATGGTGGTGCACCCGTCGGTGCCGGCGGCCAACCTCAAGGAGTTCATCGCGCTGGCGAAAGCCAGACCGAGGGACCTCAACTACGCCTCCTCCGGCCCCGGCACCCCGTACCACATGGCGGGCGAGCTGTTCAAGGCGATGGCGGGCGTGGACATCGTGCACGTGCCCTACAAGGGCAGCGACGGCGCGCGCGTGGGAATTCTCGGCGGGCAGGTGCAGATGATGTTCGACGCCATCACCACCATGGCCGCCAACGCACGCGCCGGCAAGGTGAAGGCGCTCGCCACCTCCGGCAAGACGCGCTCCAGCGTCGCGCCCGACATTCCCACCGTCGCCGAGGCGGGCGTGCCGGGCTACGAGTCGGGCATCTGGCTCGGGCTGATGGCGCCCGCGGGCACGCTCCGGCCGGTGCTCGAGCGCATCAACGCCGAGGTCAACAAGGTGATCGACGCGCCCGAGACGCGCGAGGCCTGGGCGAAGCAGGGCGCGAGCCCGATGGGCATGCCGATCGACGCGTTCGACAGGTTCCTGCGCGCCGAGATCGTGAAGTGGGCCGACGTGGTGCGGCGCTCCGGGGCGAAGGTCGACTGAGGCGGTGCGCCTTGCGCTCTTGAGCGGCGGCGCCGCCCAGGCGCTGGTCGGCGCGATCGCACGCGAGGCAGGCTGGGAGGTCGCGGGGGCGTTCGGCCCGGTGGGCGCCATGAAGGAGCGGCTGCTCGCCGGCGAGGCCGCGGACCTCGTGATCCTCACCGCGGCGCTCATCGAGGAGCTCGCCGCGGCCGGCCAGCTGGTGGCCGCGACGCGCGCCGATCTCGGCCGCGTGCGCACCGGGCTCGCGGTACGCGCGGGCGATCCGGTCCCGCCGATCGCCACGCCGGCGGAGCTGCGCGCGGCGCTCGCTGCCGCGGGCGAAATCCATCTCGCGGACCCGCAGAAAGCGACCGCCGGCATCCACTTCATGCGCGTGCTCGAGGCGCTGGGAATCGCCGCGCCGCTCGCCGCGCGCCTCAGGCCCCACCCCGGGGGCGTCGCGGCGATGCACGCGCTGGCGAAGGCCGCGGACGCGCGCGCGCTCGGCTGCACGCAGATCACGGAGATCCTCGCCGTGCCGGGGGTGGCGCTCGCCGGGCCGCTGCCGCGCGAGTTCGAGCTGGCGACGGTCTACTCGGGCGCGGTCACCACGCGCGCCGCGGATCCGGCCGCCGCGCGCAGCTTCCTCGGCCTGCTCGCCGGGGAATCCTCGCGCAGGCTGCGCGAGCGGCTGGGCTTCGAGCCGGCGTGAGCTGGGATCCGGCGCAGTACCTCAAGTTCGCGGGAGAGCGAGTATCTTCAGGTGATGCAGGGCGAGAACCCGGTCGCCGAGTTCACCAAGGGCAGCTGGCTCAGGCAGTTCCTCGACCGGCTGCAGGAGCCCGGGCGCGGCGCCTTCGAGGCCGACTACCGCGCGCGCGTGCAGCGCGCCTACCCGCGCGAGGCCGACGGCCGGACGCTGTTTCCCTTCCGGCGCCTGTTCATCGTGGCGCAGCGCGCCGCGCGCTGAGCGGTGCGCCGCACGCCCCTGCACGCCGAGCACCGCGCCGCGGGCGCGCGGCTGGTGGAGTTCGCGGGCTGGGAGCTGCCGCTGCACTACGGCTCGCAGATCGAGGAGCACCACGCGGTGCGGCGCGACTGCGGCGTGTTCGACGTCTCGCACATGCTCGCGCTGGAGATCGAAGGCGACGGCGGGCGCGACTTCCTGCGCCGCGCGCTCGCCAGCGACGTCGCGCGGCTGCGCGCGCCCGGCAGGGCGCTCTACTCCTGCCTGCTCGCGCCGGACGGCGGCATCCTCGACGATCTCATCGTCTACTTTCTCGCCGAGGGCCGCTATCGCGCCGTGGTCAACGCCGCCACCGCCGAGACCGACCTCGCCTGGCTCGCGGGGCTCGGGCCCGAGGGCGCGGCGTTGCGCCCGAGGCGCGAGCTCGCCCTGCTCGCGGTGCAGGGCCCGAACGCGCGCTCGAAATTCCACGCCGCGTTTCCGGAGCTGGGCGCCGCGGCGGGGCTCGCGGCGTTCTCCTGCGCCGAGGCCGACGGCGCCATGATCGCGCGCACCGGCTACACCGGCGAGGACGGCCTGGAGCTCGTGCTCCCGGCCGCGCAGGCCGAAGACGCCTGGCGGCGCCTGCTCGCCGCCGGCGTGCGGCCCTGCGGCCTGGGCGCGCGCGACACGCTGCGGCTGGAGGCGGGCCTGTGCCTGTACGGGCAGGACATGGACGCGAGCGTGACGCCGTTCGAGTCCGGCCTGGGCTGGACCGTGGACCTGTCGCAGCCGCGCGCCTTCGTGGGCCGCGAGGCGCTGGCGCGCCGCTCGCGCGCGCGCACGCTGCTCGGGCTGGTGCTGGAGGAGCGCGGCGGCGTGCTGCGCGCGCATCAACCGGTGCGTACCTCGAGCGGCGAGGGCGTGGTGACGAGCGGCACGTTTTCGCCCACCATGGGCGCCTCGATCGCGCTCGCGCGCCTGCCCGCGGCCAGCGCGCCGGGCGAGCGGGTCGAAGTCGAGATGCACGGCAGGCCGCGTGCGGCGCGCGTGGTGCGCCCGCCCTTCGTGCGCAACGGCAGGATCCTGGTGTGACGGAGGCAGCCCATGAACGTACCCGAAGACCTGCGCTACAGCGCGACGCACGAATGGGTGCGCCGCGAGCCCGACGGCACGCTCGCCGTGGGCATCACCGACTTTGCCCAGGACCAGCTCGGCGAGCTGGTGTACGTGGAGACGCCGAAGCCGGGCCGGCGCCTCGCCGCGGGCGAAGCCTGCGCCGTGGTCGAGTCGGTGAAGGCGGCCGCCGACGTCTACGCGCCGGTCGCGGGCGAGGTGCTCGCGGCGAACGGCGCGCTCGCGGACGCGCCCGGCGAGGTCAACCGCGACCCCTACGGCGCGTGGCTCTACCGCCTCGGGCCCGACCCCGGCGCGGACCTCGCGGCGCTGCTGGACGCCGCCGCGTACCGCAAGCGATGCGGAGAGACCTGAGGAGCCGGCCATGACGCTCGACGATCTGCTCGGCGCGCAGGCGTTCGCCGCGCGCCACATCGGCCCGGACGCTGCCGACGAGCGCGCCATGCTGCAGGCGCTCGGCCTGCCCTCGCGCGAGGCGCTGATCGCGCAGGCCCTGCCCGCGGCGATCCGCCAGGCCGCGCCGCTCGAGCTGCCCGAGCCGCGCAGCGAGACCGAGGCGCTCGCCGAGCTGCGCGCGCTCGCCGCGCGCAACCAGCTCTGGCGCAGCTACCTCGGCATGGGCTACTGCGCCACCCACACCCCGCCCGTGATCCAGAGGAACGTGCTCGAGAACCCCGGCTGGTATACGCCCTACACCCCCTACCAGGCCGAGATCTCGCAGGGGCGGCTCGAGGCGCTGCTCGCCTTCCAGCAGATGCTGATCGACCTCACCGGGCTGCCGGTGGCCAACGCCTCGCTGCTGGACGAGGCCACCGCGGCGGCGGAGGCGATGGGGCTGATGCAGCGCGCCACCGAGCCCGCGGGCCGCGCGTTCTTCGCAGACGAGGCCTGCCACCCGCAGGTGATCGCGGTGCTGCGCACGCGCGCGCGCTGGCTCGGCATCCCGCTCCAGGTGGGGGACGCGGCGCGCGGCCTCGATCCGGCGCGCGTCTTCGGCGCGCACCTGCAGTACCCGGACACGCTGGGGCGCATCCGGGACTGGAGCGAAGCGATCGCGCGCCTGCACGCCGCCGGCGGCATGGTCTCGCTCGGCGTCGATCCGCTCGCCCTGGTGCTGCTGAAGTCCCCCGGCGCGCTCGGCGCCGATGTCGCGATCGGCTCGGCGCAGCGCTTCGGCGTGCCGCTCGGCTACGGCGGGCCGCACCCCGGGTTTCTCGCCGCGCGCGCGGGGCTGCAGAGGCAGATGCCCGGGCGCATCGTCGGCGTGACGCACGACAGCGCGGGACGCACCGCCTTGCGCATGGCGCTGCAGACGCGCGAGCAGCACATCCGGCGCGAGAAGGCCACCAGCAACATCTGCACCTCGCAGGTGCTGCTCGCCAACGTCGCCGCGTTCTACGCCGTCTGGCACGGGCCCGAGGGGCTGCGGCGCATCGCGCTGCGCACGCACCTCATGGCGCGGCTGCTCGCCGCGGCGCTGGCGCCCGAGCAGGAGGCGTACTTCGACACGCTCACCTGGCGGCTGGAGGCAGCCGCGGTGCGCGCGCGCGCCGAGCAGCGGCGCATGAACCTGCGCTACCTCGAGGCGGACCGCGTGGGGATCACGGTGGACGAGACGACCACGCTCGCCGACGTCGCCGACCTCGCCTGGGCGCTCACCGGGCGCGACTTCGACGCCGCCGCCGCGGCGCGAGCCGCGCCCGCCGGGCCGGAGGCGATCCCCGCGGCGCTGCGCCGCAGCGAGCCGCTCCTCGCGCACCCGGTGTTCCACGAGCAGCGCAGCGAGAGCGCCATGATGAGGTACCTCAAGCGCCTGGAGAACCGCGACTACTCGCTCGTGCACGGCATGATCCCGCTCGGCTCCTGCACCATGAAGCTGAACGCCGCGGCCGAGATGGCGCCGATCTCGTGGCCCGAATTCGCCGGCCTGCACCCGTTCGCGCCCCCCGGGCAGGCCGCGGGCACGCACGCGATGCTCGCGGACGTGGCCGCCGCGCTCGAGGCGATCACGGGGCTTCCTCACATGACGCTGCAGCCCAACTCGGGCGCCAACGGCGAGTACGCGGGGCTGGTGACGATCCGCAACTACCACGCCTCGCGCGGCGAGGGCGCGCGCGACGTCTGCCTCATCCCTGCATCGGCGCACGGCACCAACCCGGCCTCGGCGCACATGGCGGGGCTCAAGGTCGCGGTGGTGGCGTGCGATGCGCACGGCAACGTCGACCTGGCGGACCTCGAGGCCAGGATCGCGCAGCACCCGGGCCGCGTCGCCGCGCTGATGCTGACCTACCCCTCTACGCACGGCGTGTTCGAGGAGGCGGTCGGGGAGATCTGCGCGCGCGTGCACGCCGCCGGCGGCCAGGTGTACCTCGACGGCGCCAACCTCAACGCGCTCGCGGGCCTGGCGCGCGTGGCGGATTTCGGGGCGGACGTCTGCCACATCAACCTGCACAAGACCTTCTGCATCCCGCACGGCGGCGGCGGCCCGGGGATGGGGCCGATCGCGGTGGCGGCGCACCTCGCGCCGCACCTTCCCTCGCACCCCGTGGTGCGCGAGGCGGGGCGTCCCGAGTCGAACGGCACGGTGAGCGCCTCGCCCTGGGGGAGCCCCCTCGTCGTCGCCATCTCCTGGATGTACCTGCGCATGATGGGCGCGGCGGGCATCCGGCACGCGAGCGAGATCGCGGTGCTCTCCGCGAACTACGTCGCCGCGCGCCTCGCGGCGCACTGGCCGGTGCTCTACACCGGCGTGCGCGGCCGCAACGCCCACGAGTGCATCTTCGACCTGCGCGCGCTGAAAGGCCGCTACGGCGTCAGCGCGGAGGACGTCGCCAAGCGCCTCATGGACTACGGCTTTCACGCCCCCACGCTCGCCTTCCCGGTGCACGAGACGCTGATGTTCGAGCCCACCGAGAGCGAGCCCAGGGCGGAGCTGGACCGCTTCTGCGAGGCGATGATCGCGATCCGCGGCGAGCTCGAGCGCATCGCCGCGGGCGAGTGGCCGCGCGAGGACAACCCGATCCGCTGCGCGCCGCACACCGCCGAGGAGCTCGCGGGCGACTGGCGCCATCCCTACAGCCGCGAGCAGGCCGCCTTCCCGCTGCCCGGCCTGCGCGCGCACAAGTACTGGCCGCCGGTGAAGCGCGTGGACCAGGTGTACGGCGACCGCCACTTCTCCTGCGCCTGCCCCTAGCGCGCCGGGGTAAGATCGGCGCCGCTTGGACCCCTCCCAGCCGCCGCGGCAGATTCCCTCGAGTGCCTTCGTGTCCCTCGGTGCCGGCGCCTACCGCGCCACCGAGCTGACGCGCGGGCCGTGGAACCCGGAGCACCAGCACGCCGGGCCGCCGATCGCGCTCGCGGCGCGCGAGCTCGAGCGCGCCGCCCTCGGGCTCGGCATGGCGCAGCTCGCGCGGCTCACCGCGAGCCTGCTGCGCCCGGTGCCGATCGCGGAGCTCGCTGTAGAGGTGCAGACCGACTACGCGGGGCGCAACGCCGCGCACCTCTCGGCGCGGCTGCTTGCCGCGGGCAAGGAAGTCGCGCGCTTCAGCGCGCTCGCGCAGCGCGAGGCCCCGATCGAGATGCCCGACCGCATTCCCGGGCACCCGCTGCCGCAGGCGCCGCGCACCGTGGAGGCGTCCGCCGCGGCGCGCTTCCCCTTCCTGCGGCAGGACGTCGGCTACCCGGACCTGGTGGAGACGCGCCTCGCCGCGGGCGAGTTCTTCCGCGGGCCGAGCGCGGTGTGGTTCCGCCTGTGCCGGCCGCTCATCGAGGGCGAGGCTCCGACCTCGATCCAGCGGGTCGCCGTGGCCGCGGACTCCGGCAACGGCATCAGCGCCGCGCTCGACTTCCGGCGCTTCACCTTCGTCAACTCCGACCTCACCATCAACCTGCTGCGCCGTACCGAGGGCGAGTGGATCTGCATCGACGCCCGCACCCTGGTGGGGCCCGCCGGGGGCGGGGTGGCCGAGGCGCGCGTGTTCGACGCCGGGGGCCTCGCCGGGCGCTCCACGCAGAGCCTGCAGATTCGCCTGCGCGAGTGAATCCGGGCTAGACTTGCGCGGCGACTGGACCAAGGCGACCGATCATGAACGTCACCCTGCAGGGCGCGCTCGTGGGACTGGGCCTCGCGGCATTCCTGGTGATCGTGGAATACGTGATGGCGAACAAGGCCGCGGCCGAGCGCGGCAAGCGCTACGGCCGCAAGGTCGAGCTCGACGCCAACGAGCGCCGGCGCATCCGCTCGCTGGCCTTCTTCAGCCTGCTGCTGCCGCCCGGGTTCGCGCTGTTCTTCTGGACGTTCTGGGGCTAGGGCCCTGAGAGGGCAGGCAAGAGTGAAAAGGGCCAGCGATCGCTGGCCCTTGCATATTTGGCGCGCCCGGCAGGATTTGAACCCACGACCCCTTGGTTCGTAGCCAAGTACTCTATCCAACTGAGCTACGGGCGCGAGCCACGAATTATATCAAAGACTTGTAGGGAGGAGCGATGAGCTTGGTGCTGCAGGTGAACATCCGGATCAAGCCGGAGAACGTGGAGGCCTTCATGCACAAGCTGCTCGAGAACGGCGCCGCGGCGAGGAAGGAGGCCGGCTGCCAGCAGTTCGAGGTGCTGGTCGATCCGCAGGACAGGACGAAGGTGATGCTCTTCGAGGTCTACGACGACGAGAAGGCGTTCGAAGTGCACCAGCAGGGCGCGGCGTTCAAGAAGTACGTCGCCGAGGCGCTGCCGCTGCTCGCCTCGCGCGAGCGCCAGTTCTGGAACAAGGCGCTGTAGAAAACGTGGTCTGACCCTTATTTCAGGACCGGGCGCAGGTCCTCGAGCTTGTCGAAGAGGTGCCAGATGTAGTCGCCGGCGCCCTTCTCGCGGTGCGGGTGGAGGTCGGCGATCTTGGGGTCGCGGCAGTAGCCGTCGAAGGCCTCCTTGGACGCCCACTCTACGAGGATCAGCACCGTGCGCGGCTTGATGTCGCCCGCGGCGGCCTCGCGGAACTTGCCGAGCGCCACCACCTTGCCGCCGTGCGCCTGCACCTCTTTCGCCGAGCGCCGCGAATAGGCGAGGTACTCGTCGCGGTCGGCGACGTTGAAGAGGTTGAGCGCGTAGACGGGTCCCTCCATGGACTCCTCCCTTGGCGTACGTCCCTGAGAAACGTGGTCTGACCCCGATTTCGCGGGATCAGCCCCAGTAGTCCAGCCCCTCGGGCAGCGGCTCGCCGTGCGCGAGCGAGGCGAGCTTGGCGTACTGCCCGTCGGCGTAGAGCAGCGCCTTGCCCTTGGCGCCGAGGTGCAGCCGCTCGACCTCGCCGAGGAACACGGTGTGGGTGCCGTGCACGAGCCGCTCCACCACGCGGCAGTCGAAGGCGACCAGCGCGCCGGCGAGCACCGGCGCCCCGGTGGCAAGCCGCGTCCACAGCTCGTCGCGAAAGCGCGCCTCGCCCTTCGCCGCGCCGCTGAACTCCGCGGGCAGCTCGCGCTCCTCGGCGCGCAGCACGTTGACGCAGAAGATCCCGGACCTCTCGATCGCCCCATGCGTCGAGGTGTTGCGGTTGACGCACACCAGCACCGTGGGCGGATCGGCGCTCACCGAGCACACCGCGGTCGCGGTCATGCCGCAGCGCCGCCCCTCCTCGCTCGAGGTGAGGAGCGTGACCGCGCCGGCCAGCGCGCGCATGCCGCGCTTGTACTGCTCGGCGGTGACGGGCCCCTCCATGCGCCGATTCTACAATCGCGGCTTCGCCACGCCCGCGGGAGCAGCCGCCATGCCGGAGCACGGAATTCTGCACCAGGCCCTCGTCTATCTCGCCGCGGGCGTGATCGTGGTGCCGGTGTTCAAGCGCCTGGGCCTCGGCTCGGTGCTGGGCTATCTCGCCGCCGGCGCGGCGATCGGCCCCTGGGGCCTGGCGCTCGTCGCCGAGCCGGCGACGGTGCTCGAGCTCGCCGAGCTGGGCGTGGTGCTGCTGCTGTTCCTGGTGGGCCTGGAGCTCGAGCCGCGGCGCCTCTGGCAGCTGCGCCGCCCGATCCTCGCCATGGGCGCGGTGCAGGTCGCCGTGACGCTCGCCGCGGTGGCGCTCGCCGGGCTCGCGCTCGGGGCGCCGCCCGCGGTGGCGCTGGTCGCCGGGATGGGCTTCGCCATGTCCTCTACCGCGATCGGGCTCGCCGTGCTGCAGGAGAAGAGCCTGCTGCCCACCGCCGGCGGGCAGGCGGCGTTCTCGGTGCTGCTGTTCCAGGACCTCGCGGTGATCCCGCTGATGCTCGCGCTCGCGCTGCTCACCGGCGAGCAGGGCGCGGCGGCGGGCTTCGACTGGCGGGCCGCCGCGCGGGCGCTGGGACTGATCGCGCTCCTCGTCCTCGCGGGCCGCACGCTGCTGCGGCCGCTGCTGCGCTACGTCGCCAACACGCGCCAGCGCGAGATCTTCGCCGCGTTCGCGCTGCTCCTCGTGATCGGCATCGCGGCGCTCGCGCACGCCGTGGGCCTGTCGATGGCGCTGGGCGCCTTCCTCGCCGGGGTGCTGCTCGCCGACAGCGAGTACCGCCACGAGCTGGAGATCGACATCGAGCCGTTCAAGGGGCTGCTGCTCGGGCTGTTCTTCATCGCGGTGGGCATGTCCGTGGATCTCGGGCTCTTCGCGCGCGCCCCGCTCGCGGTGCTCGGCATCGCGCTCGGCGCGGTGGCGCTCAAAGGCCTGCTGCTCTACCCGATCGCGAAGGGCTTCGGCTACTGCGGGCGGGCCGACGCGCTGCTGTTCGCCGCGGCGCTCTCGCAGGTGGGGGAGTTCGCCTTCGTGCTCTTCGGCGCGGCGGGGCGCCTGCTGCCCAGGGAGACGCACGACCTGCTGAACGCCGCGGTAGCGACCTCGATGCTGACGACGCCCTTCCTCATGCTCGCCTACGAGCGCGCGGCTGCGCCGCGGCTCGGCGCCGCGCCCGAGCCCGAGCCGATCCCGGAGCGCAACCCGGTGATCGTCGCCGGCTTCGGCCGCTTCGGCCAGGTGGTGGTGCGCGTGCTCAGGCCGCTGGGTCTGAACGCGACGGTGATCGATCACGACCCGGAGCAGATCGAGCGCGTGCGCCGCTTCGGCTGGAAGGCGTACTACGGGGACGCGGCGCGGGCCGATGCGCTCGAGCGGGCGGGCGCGCGCGAGGCAAGGCTGCTCGTCATCGCCGTGAACGACCCGGACGCGGCGCTCGCGATCGCGCGGCGCGCCAGCGAGCGCTACCCGGGCCTGAAGCTGCTCGCGCGCGCCCACAGCCGCACCGACGCCTTCGAGTACCACGCCATGGGCGTGCCGGCGCTGCGCGAGACCTTCGGCTCGGCGCTCGATGCGGCGCGCATGGCGCTGGAGGCGCTGGGACGCGACGCGGAGGAGGCGCGCCGCCTCGTCAAGCGCTTCCGCCGCCACGACGAGGAGCTGCTCGAGCGCGCCGCGGCGCACCGCCACGACGACCGGCGGCTGCTCGCGATCGCGAGCCAGGGCCGCGCCGACCTCGATCGCGTGCTCGCCGAGGAGGCGGCCGCGCGGCCCGCGGCCCGGCTCGATGGCCGCATAATGGGCGCATGAGCGCGGACCTCTACGCGGCGCTGCGCCGGCAGATGCTCGCGGAGATCGCCGCCGAGACGGTGTTCTCGGCGGGCGAGACCGGCAGGGCGGCGATCGACTCGCGCGTTCTCGAGGTGCTCGAGCGCGTCCCGCGGCACGAGTTCGTGCCGGTGGAGCTGCAGCCCTACGCCTACGCCAATACCCCGCTCCCCATCGGCTACGACAAGACGATCTCCCAGCCCTTCATCGTCGCGCTGATGGTGGACCTGCTCGAGCTGCGCCCGGAGGACGCCGTGCTCGAGATCGGCACCGGCCTGGGCTACGGCGCCGCGGTGCTGTCCAGGCTCGCCGCGCGCGTCTACAGCATGGAGATCGTGGAGGAGCTCGCCGCCGAGGCGAAGAAGCGCCTGGCGCGGCTCGGCTTCGAGAACGTGGAGCTGCGGCTGGCCAACGGCTTCCACGGCTGGCACGAGCACGCGCCATTCGACAAGGTGATCGTGACCGCGGCCCCGGAGCTGCTGCCGCCGCCGCTGCTGCGCCAGCTCAAGCCCGGCGGGCGCATGGTGATCCCCGCGGGCCTGGCGGAGGCGCAGAAGCTGATGCTCGTGGAGAAGGACGGGGAGGGGAAGCTCAGGACGCGCGAGGTGCTGCGCGTGCGCTTCACGCGCCTGGAGGGCACGGCGGAAGGGTTCTGAGCTAGAGCGTAGGCGGCGCGTCGTACTCGCCGCCGAGGGCCACCTGCCCCCAGGGGGCGCCCTGCGCGTCCCAGCTGAAGCCGATGTGGCCCATCAGCGCGTGCGCATCCCGAAACAGCCGCTGGATGGGATAGGCGTCGTAGATGCCGCGCGCGCCCGCCATCGCGTGCAGGTTGTCCACCGCCTCGGTGCACAGCTGCACGGCGTAGGCGACGTTCCTCTTGAAGCGCAGCTTCTCCTCGAGCGTCGGCGCCCGTCCCGACTCGGCGATCGCCTGCGCCTCCAGGCAGTCGTGGCGCACGATGAGGCGCGCGGCGTCCGCGCGCGCGCCCGCCGCCGCCACCCTCAGCTGCACCGCCTGGAAGTCGCGCATGCGCGCGGCGGTGTAGTTGGTGCTGCGATCGCGCACCGCGTCGAGCGTCAGCTCGAGCGCCCCGAGCGCGTTGCCCACCGCCGCCCCCGCGATGCAGTGCGATCCCAGCCCCGAGAGCGGGACGCGGTAGTGCGGGTTGGGGTTGCTCCTGGCGCCGGGGAACCCGTCCCCGCCGCGCGCGAGGTACATGCTGAGCGCGCGGTGCGCGGGCACGAACAGGTCCTTCGCGCGCACCGACTTGGAGCCGGTGCTGCGCATGCCGAGCACGTGCCAGTCGTCCACGATCTCGAAGTCGCCGCGCGGCACCAGGCACATGCAGTGGTCGACCACCACGGCGGAGCCGTCCTTGCCGGTGCCCTCGCGCACCATCACGGCCAGCATGTTCCACTGGCTGCCGTAGACGCCGCTGGAGAAGTTCCAGTGACCGCTGATGACGAGGCCCCCGTCCACGCGCCGCGCGCCGCCCTGCGGATAGGCGATGCCCGAGGCGATCAGCGCGTCCGGGTTCTCGCCCCAGACCTCGGCCTGGGCACGCTCGTCGTAGAGCGCGAGCATCCAGTGGTGGATGCCGAGGTTGGCGGCGTTCCAGGCGGTCGAGGCGCAGCCGCGGCCGAGCTCCGCCGGGATGTCGAACAGCGCCACGTAGTCGAGCTCCATGCCGCCCCAGCGCTTCGGCTGGCAGAAGCGCAGCAACCCGGCGCGGTGCAGCTCGGCCTCGGTGTCGGCCGGCATCGAGCGCTCTTCCTCCGCGCGCGCCGCGCGGCTGCGCAGCGCCGGCACCAGGGCGCGCGCGCGCTCGATCGCCTCGGCGTAGCCGACGCCGGAGAAGTCGGTCGAGCGTGCGAGGGAGGGGCTCGCCGCCGCCTTCATGCCTCGGTGGCGACGCGCGGCATCTTGGAGTAGTCCTCGCCGCCCCACTCGGGGGCGTCCGCGATGCCGAAGAAGTTGAGCTCGATCGTCAGCCCGTTCGGGTCGCGCAGGAAGAGCTGATACAGCTGCGACTCGGGCAGGTAGCGCGGCCGGTACGCGACGCCGAGCTGCTTCAGGCGCTCGGCGAAGGCCTTCGGCTCGGTGGCGGCGAACGCGATGTGGTCCACCACCCCGCTGTTGTCGGTGGCCGCGTTCTTCGGCGTGCCGAGGTAGTACAGCTCGGCGTTCGGGATGCCGTGCGGCCCCATGTGGACCTGGATCTTGCCGCCCACCCCCAGCCAGTAGCCGGGGAACGGGAAGTCGGGCCGCGGCATCTGCTCGAAGCCGAGCACCTCGCAGTAGAAGCGCTTGGTCGCCTCGAGGTCGTTGGCGCGCACGAAGTAGTGGTTGATGTCCGCGATGGGCATGGCGCCTCCGGTTACGCGCCCGCGGCGAGCTTGAACTCGCGCGCCGCGGAGGAATGCGAAAGGATCACCTCGGCCGGCTCCGCGCCGGCGTTGCGCAGCAGGTGCGCCGCGCCGCGGGGAACCACGGTGGAGCTGCCCTCCCCGAGCAGGCGCGAGTCCCCCGCGATGTTGCACTCGATCCACCCGCGCACCACGTACACCGATTCCTCGCAGTTGCCGTGGATGTGCAGCTCGTTCGCCCTGCCCGGCGCGATGGTCAGGCGCGCCAGCGACAGCTCCCTGCTGTTGCCGACCTCGGCCCCGGCGAGCCACTCGATCACGCCCCAGGGAAATTCGTTGCGCACCGCCTTGCCCGCTGCCATCGTCGCCTCCAGAGGCCTACCGCACCTTGCCGAGAGCCCTGAGGATACGCTCGGGCGTGAACGGCTGCACGGTGACGCGCGCCCCGAAGGGCGCGAGCGCGTCGTTGATCGCGTTCATCACCGCGCCCGGCGCTCCGGCGGTGCCCGCCTCGCCCACGCCCTTGGCGCCGAGCTCGGACTGCGCCGTGGGGGTCGCGACGTGCGCCACCACGATGTCCGGGGTGTCGCCGGTCATGGGCACGAGGTAGTCGGCCAGGGACCCGTTCAGCAGCTGCCCCTCGGCGCTGTAGAGGCATTCCTCGAGCAGCGCGGCGCCCAGCCCCTGCACCACGCCGCCGCGGATCTGCTCGTCGACCAGCATCGGGTTGATCACCGTGCCGCAGTCCTCCACGCACCAGTGCTTCAGCAGCTTCACGAAGCCGGTGTCGGTGTCGACTTCGACGAGGGAGGCCTGGATGCCGTTGGTGAAGGTGAAGGCATACTCGCGCGGCGTGTAGTGCCGCGTCACCGCGAGCTCGGACTGGAACTTGAGCGGCAGCGTGTCGGGGCGGAAGTAGCCGATGCGGCCGACCTCGGCGAGCGGCAGCCTCGCCTCGCCGCTCGCCTTGTCGCACACCGCGTCGGCGCGCACTTCGAGCGTCGCCTTGTCCGCGCCGAGCACGGCGGCGGCGAGATCGAGGATGTTCGAGCGCAGCGCTTTCCCGGCCTGCAGCACCGCCTCGCCGCCGATGCCGGCGCCGCGCGAGGCCCACGTGCCACCGCCGTAGGGCGTGGTGCCGGTGTCGCCGGTGATGACCCGCACCTTGTCGATCGAGACCCCTACCGCGTCGGCGCACACCTGCTGGAACACGGCCTCCGCCCCCTGCCCCTGCTCGGTGACGCTCGCGAGGCACGTCACCATGCCGCTGGGCTCCAGGCGCACCGTGGCGCCGTCCTGCGCCGAGATGCGCGCCCCGCCCACCCCGTAGAAGGCGGGCGAGGGATTGGTGACCTCGATCATGGCCGCGAGGCCGATGCCGCGGTGCACGCCCTTCGCCCTCAGCTCCTGCTGCTCCTGCCTGAGCTTCGCGTACTGCATGAGCGCGAGGAGCTTGTCGAGGCAGGCGTGGTGCGAGAGCTTCTCGAACTTGATCCCGGACGGGAACGTGTACGGATACGCGTCGTCCGGAATCAGGTTGCGGCGGCGGAACTCCGCCGGGTCGAGGCCGAGCTTCGCCGCGGCGAGGTCCACGATCCCCTCGGTGAGCGCGACCGCGATGGGATGGCCCACGGCGCGGTACTGGCAGGTGACGTTCTTGTTGGTGAAGACGACGTTGAGCTTCGCCCGGTAGGCCTGGTGCGCGTACGGCCCGCCGGTGAGGTTCACCACCTGGTTGCCCTCGATGCCGCTCGTCCTCGGGTACACCGAGTACGGCCCGATCGCGGTGAGGTCGTCGAGCTCGAAGCCGAGAATGCGGCCGTCCCTGGTGCACGCGAGGCGCACTCTGGCGCGGTGCTCGCGCGCGTGGATGTCGGTGAGGAAGGATTCCAGCCGGTCGGCCACGAACTTCACCGGGCGGCGCAGCATCACCGAGAGCGCCGCGGTCGCCATCTCGTCGGGGTACACGTGCACCTTGATGCCGTAGGAGCCGCCCACGTCCCTGCAGATCACGCGCACGTTCGCCTCGGGGATGTCGAGGTGGCGCGAGAAGATGTCCTGCATCATGTGCGGCGCC